>ERZ791645.504-NODE-504-length-32390-cov-7.301160_pt1 | contig 32390 bp, 29 predicted proteins | sample MGYA00509939_ERZ791645 | MGnify/ENA primary metagenome ERZ791645 (study PRJEB30046, sample SAMN00715249) | human gut metagenome | study: EMG produced TPA metagenomics assembly of the A metagenome-wide association study of gut microbiota in type 2... | reverse complement strand
CTATGTTCCTAATTTTCAGAGAAATATTTATTTGCTTATATCGAACCCACGTTAAGGTTATGTAATTTGGGGAGGAACGAAATAAATATTTGTTTATAATCTTATGAATATGGGATTCATCGGATGATGCTTAAAATACACAATGAGTCTATATGTGTTTAATGTATCTTTATATAGCTTATTATTTCATCTAATTGGGATGCAATATTTTTAAAATCTGTATATAAGTCGAGAGTTTTGACATAGATTCTATTTCCACATATACTGGTTTCTAAATCAGGAGTAATTTCTTCATTTGTTTTTGCATATAAAAGCATACCTGCAACATTGCTTGAATTTTGTATATCATAGTTTTTTACATAGGTGAAAATCTGGTATAAGTTGTTAGAATGAAGGGTTTGTTTGTTATATTGTTTTTGCATTGTTTGCGAATAATATTTGGTGTCAATAATAAGCGTTCTTCCATTGTATTCTAACATGATATCTGATTGCATACATGGAAGTAATTCTAGTGCTTTGTTATCGGGTTGATAGTCAATATTCCATTTTATTCGGGAGGTACTGGTCTTTAATTCAGGGTGTTCTGTTTTGTAATATTCTAATACAAATTTCTCATAAAGCCGATGCATGTATTCATCAGAAAAAGTTGCCATGTGATATTTACCATCTTCAGTTGTCTGTAGTAAACCTTCCAAAATGAAATAACAAATATTCATCAGCATTTTATAGGTCTGATTATTACGTTGAAAATAGAGTGTATTCCACTTTACGATGGATGGTTCAATGGTATTAATGTTGACGAAGAATGGTAGGACTTTCTTTAATTTGTTTTTTCGTTCTTTGGCTACTATCTTTTCTTGGAGAAGAATACTGATTGTAGTTTTTAATATTTGGTTAAATATATTATTTTCTGATAGTTCATCAAATTCACATGATAGGATCTGCTGACATTGTATTCTATGCTTAATAGTTTTTGTTATGTCAATTTTCCCTCTCATTGTAGATAGTGATTCTGTTCTTGGTACATATTCACGATATAATCCTTGTTTTAATTGATACGAAATACCTCGCGATAGGATTTCTGCAAACAAGTCTTCTATATGCTCGAATTTTTCAGAAGCTATATTTGCATAGTTGTTACGCTTAAGTACCTGAAAGGCATAAGCTAGCATGTAATAAATATTTTTGATTAATATATTTTTGTCGTTTGTCATTAGAATAAGCTCTTTAGTTCATTTTCCCAAAAATCAACTTTTTGTTTATCATCAAACCAATATTCATGTAACATAGGAATAATGTCATAGAATATAATTTCTTTTACTTTATCACAAGATTCTAATCCACATAAATAGCTGTGTCCTATTTGGAATCCGTCACCGAGTGATTCATCTCTGGATATTTCATCATTTAATCTCTTGAGCGTTTCAATTAATTTGTCGAAAGTGGTATTATGTAATTCATTTTGGTACTTTTGGAAGCCGATTGAATCAAATCCTGGTTTCATGTTGTAGAAACAGAATCTTCTTCTCAATGCATAATCAATCATAGCCAAGCTGCGATCTGCGGTGTTCATCATACCTATGATGTGGAGATTGTTTGGCACAGAGAAAAGTTCTCCATTGTGTGCTAATGCTATTTTAACATTACGGTAATCTTTTTCAATTAGCATTAATAATTCTCCGAATATTTTACTCATATTACCACGATTGATTTCATCAATTATGAAAAAATAATCGTGTTCTGGATCATTTCCGGCAGTAATACAAGATTTGTAAAATATTCCCTTCTTTAGTTCGAATTTTTCTTCTTGAGGTTTATAGCCCATAACAAAATCTTCGTATGAATAATTTTGATGGAATTGGACTATTGAGATTCTTGAATCATCTTTTTCTCCCATTATTGTATAAGCCAGTCGTTTGGCAGAGTATGTTTTACCTACTCCCGGGGCTCCCTGCAATATGATATTTTTTTTGTATTTGAGTATACTTTTTAGGGTTTTGAGTTCTTGTTCATCAAGGAACACATCATTTAGAAAATCTTCATCTGTGTATCGGCTGATATTTTCATTTGTTCGTTTAATAGGATTTGTATCTCGAATTATATCCATAATGAAATCATATTCATTTTGGGTAAGTTTGAATAAACTGCCATTAGGATTAGCGAAGAACTCCATATTATTGAGTTCCTCGCAGTTTTTTAAAATCGAATAATCAATAGGATAAGTAAGCGATTCAGTCTTTTGGAAATAGATATGTTTTCCATCATTCTTTTTGTAAATCTTAGCAAGTGCAACTACTTGTTTGGTAGGAGTTGCTTCATAACAGATTGCTATATCACCAGCTTCTGCATCTAAAAAATTCTGGAATACACGACGTTTATTTCCATTGTCATTATATAAAGTGTATGACTGAATTTCTCCTATGCTCCAATTGGACAAACTCCACATTTGAGGATTAGCATTTAGCCACCAGTAGTGAAGTTTGGAAGTAGGGGGAGTTAAAGGAGGGATGTCTTTTTCTTGCTTTTTTCCTGCTATCTGAAATGTTTTTTGATTTTTCTGATTATTCTTATCTAAGAAGTATAGAAAATCTACAGTAGTAGTTGTTAATTCGAGATCTGGATCACAATTCGGAGTGCGAGTGAGGACATCAGAAAGCATTGCTTTCAGTTCTGTATCTTGTTGCAAAATCCATTTGATTTCATTATATAATTCGTATGCTTGCAATACAGTATTGGGAGTAGCACCTTTTTTGAAGGTGTAACTAGTATTTAAAATTTGAGATACTCGCGAGAATTCCCTTGGTTTAAATATGTAATATCGTTCTGGATATCTAAGCCATAAATAGGTGCTTATTGTTCTATAATCTTGAAAGTGATTTCTCCAAGTGCTTTTGTATTTCTCAAGTATAAAGTCTGATTCTTTAATAAATTTATAAATTCGATCGGAAAGGGGAATATGTTCATTATATAAATCAATAAACATCTTTCTTACATCTTCAGGGGCAACCATTGCGAAATTCTTTATCATGCGTCTAGGAAAATAATGTTGTGCTCCTAGAAGATTTTGAGTTTTCGAAAGAGAAGTTTTAAGCATTTGTGTGAAATCTGGGGACTTGATATCCCAATGGGATTGAAACCAGCTTACTGCTTCCCATTTATACTTTTCATCATTCCAAGAGGAGAAGAAATTTGCCTTATAATCTTTTATTTCCTTCTCTAACTTATTTATGTCTATATTCATAATAGGGTATTTTTATTGTTGTTCTTTGGGGTATAATATTCAACTCTTTCATCTGCCGCCATTGGAGGATATGTTTCGTTATGAAAATCATATTTTCTAGTTTCGTTGAGTAATGAGTTGTAATTATCAGAATCATTATCAGTCCATTGTTCACATTGATGAATAACTGTTTCCAGTGCATTTTCAGCTTCTTCTGGTGGATATTTGTATTTTTTCAGAAGTCTTTTTATCATACGACGCATCCCTGCTCTGGCGGATTCTTTCTTCTGCCAGTCGATTGTACGATTTTTGCGTAGGGCGTCTGTTAACTCCTTTGTCATCGCAACTAGTTGTTCGTTCGTATATATATCTTGTACTGCTCTCGGTTTGGTCAAAGCATCGTAAAATGATTTTTCTTCTGCAGTAAGTCCTAATTCATTGCCTTGATTTTCTGATTCCGAGATTTCTGCAGCAAGCTTTAATAACTCTTGAATGACTTCTTCATTAGTAAGTAATCCTTTCAAATAGTTAGATAATGCTCTGTTTAATAAATCAGAAAACTTTTCCGCTTGAACTAAATTAGTTTTTTGATATATGGTAACTCTTTCCGCCAAAAGTTTCTTTAATAGCTCTATTGCTATATTTTTCTCTTTCATTTTGGATATTTCTTCCAAGAATGCTGCGTCAAAAATGGAGAATTCGGCTTTTACATCCGAGAATAAATTGATTACACCTTCACTTTTTACACTTTGTTTGATAAGTTCGCCAATACGGGCGTTTATTTCTTTTTTGGAAACTTTACCTTTGCCTGTCATTCTGGATAGTAATATGCGTACTGTCTCAAAAAAAGCTGCTTCATAGCGTTGTTGCTCATTAAGCAGGCTACGGCATAATGTGATTGAACTATGTAATAAGGATGATTCCTTTTGGAATAGTTGCATTTTATCATTCTTATTACTGTCCATGAGGAAGTTGACTCCACCTTTGATAATTTGTGCACGATCGTTATCAGTGCCGGATTGGAATTTGCTATAATCAAAACCGTGGAAGATATCTCGGCAAACTTCCAATTTCTCTTGAAACTTAATAAGAGCAGTTTTTTTGATATCGGGATTGCCGAATCTTTTTTGATCTCGTACTGTATAATCGTGCATTGCTTGTTTCAATGCTTTGGCTATCCCGATATAGTCGACAACAAGACCACCAGCTTTATCATTAAAGACGCGGTTCACACGAGCTATTGCTTGCATGAGATTGTGCCCACTCATTGGCTTATAGACATACATTGTCGCCAGAGATGGTACGTCAAAGCCTGTAAGCCACATATCTACGACTATGGCTATTTTCATAGGGTCATTGTTGTCTTTGAATTTCTTGGCAAGTTCTTTCTTGTATTGTTTGTTGCCAATAATGTCATGCCACTCTTCCGGATCTTTATTACTACCTGTCATTACCACCTTCACTTTATCAGTCCAGTCGGGGCGAAGTTCTAAGATTCTATGATAGATACTCATTGCGATAGGGCGGGAATAAGCGACGATCATTGCTTTTCCTGTTAATTCAAATTGCCTGTTTTCTTCGTAATGATTTATAATATCTTTACACAGTGAATCTATGGTAGCAGGTGCGCCAAGTATCTCTTCAAGGTGCGACATTTGTTTTTTACTCTTTTCTATCTGTTCTTCAGTAGCACCTTCTGACACAAGTATTTCATATTCGTCATCTATTGCTTTCAATGTATCTTTGTCAAGATTCAGGTTGATAACACGAGATTCATAGTACACAGGACAAGTTGCACCATCGGATACTGCTTGTGTCATATCGTAGATGTCGATATAGTCGCCGAACACTTCTGTTGTATCTCGATCTTTAGTAGAAATGGGTGTTCCTGTGAAACCTATAAAGGACGCATTGGGTAATGAATTATGTATAATTCTTGCAGTACCGATTGATATTTTTCCAGTTTCTTCGTTTACTTTTTCTTCAAATCCATATTGTCCTCGATGTGCTTCATCGGTCATGACTACAATATTTCGTCTTAGAGATAGAGGTTCGTCAGATTCTTCAAACTTCTGCATTGTAGTGAATATTATTCCGTTGGCTTCTCGTCCGGCTAATAGTGATTTTAAATCTTCCCGGCTTTTTGCTTGTATGGGGATTTGGCGCAAGAATTGTTGGCATTTGGAGAATTGAGTATAGAGTTGATCGTCCAAATCATTCCGGTCGGTAATAACTACTATAGTTGGTTGACTTAATTCATCCTGAAGAAGATGAGCGTAAAATACCATTGATAGTGATTTTCCGCTTCCTTGTGTATGCCAGAATACTCCGATTTTTCCGTCACCTTGTGTTGCCTTTTTAGTTCGTTCTACTGCTTTCTTCACAGCAAAATATTGGTGATAGGCGGCTAAAATCTTTGCAGCACCTGATTCTTCTTTAGAAAAACAAATGAAATTCTTGATAATGTCAATGAAACGTTCTTTTATGAATATTCCTTCAAAAAAGGTATCATAATCAATAAACTGGGAACTTTCATATTTCCCGTCTTTGGTTTTCCATTCCATATAACGGTCTTCATTGCTGGTGATTGTTCCCGCTTTTGAGCAAGCCATGTCACTCATTACACAAAAGACATTATATACGAAAAGTGAGGGAATTTCTTTCATGTAATTACGTAACTGAAGATAGGCTTCAGATACATTTGTTTCTTCTCTTGATGGAGATTTTAACTCAATCACAACGAGTGGCAAACCATTGACAAATAGAATTATATCAGCACGCTTTTCAGAATTTTCAACGAACGTCCATTGATTAATAACTTTAAAGTCATTACGTTTGATGTTTTTGTCATTGTAATCAATCAGGTAGATGATGTCGTTACGTTGTTCTTTTCCGTCAAAAAAAGAGACCTCGATCCCATGTTGAAGATAGTCCATGAAAAGCTCATTCCTCTGTGGCAGGCTACCTATTTCGATATCTTTTAGTTTAGATATGGCTTCATCAATTGCCGGGCGAGGTTTTCCATAATTGATAGTGGTTAAGCTTTCAATTAATTGTTCTTCATAAAAAGGTACATAATAGTCCCGTTCAATATTGGGACCATATTGATGTTGATAGCCTAAGTTCTCGAAGAGAGCTATCAATGCTTTTTCATAACTACCTTCTGTAAATGACATATTTTCGTTCTTTTTCTAAGTTATCTAAATATGAAAAATATATTTCTTTGTATGCTTGATAGTCTTGTTTATATAATGCTTCGGAAGCAGATAAAATAACTCCACCTAATTCCAGAGGATTTTCTTCGTCAAACAATTCGTTAAATTCTTGGCAGTCTTCATAATGTATGCGTGAGTCTCTTTTACTTGCATGATTTATATAATAATGTATAATAAATCCACCTAACACATCTGCTATTTTGTATGCCAGTAAGGACATTGTTGTACTCATTGAGATATGGTTAATGTCTTGACCGTGAGACGCAAATCCGGAAATATTTCTTATTTCCGCTAATTTTTGGGAGACTGATGCTATTCTCCTGGCAAGTTCACATAAATCATCTTTATAGTATTCATTTGTATCTATCAGACAATTTATTGTTTGTTTCACTAAAGTTTGAAATTGCCCATAGTTGTCATGTTCGATATTTTGATTAGTAAGTATTGTTTTGCAAATACTTTCAACTAAACTTTTACAGGTTTCTATACATAATGCAGGATTCGTTTCAACTGTCTTTTCGATGGTTGAAATATGAGTTTCAAAGTTGTTGAAACTCGGTGTTTGGTTAATATATTTTCGAATCCAAAGCATAGTGAATATTAGGCGATTAATTTTAAATTATCATTTATCCGACGGTTCAACTCGATTTTATCGTCGAGGGAGGAAAGAATCGTAGATATTTGTTTTTGCTGCTCTAAAGGAGGAATTTGGCAAATAATGTTCTCGAATGTATTTTTCGTTATTGTATTAAATACTGCTCCATGAGATGCATGTTGCAACTCTCTAACCTTTGTTTTTGTTAGGTAATATAGATAATCTGGAAGAATACGATTATTATTAGCTCTTATTCCAAAACAAGATTGGTTAAAGGCCATTTCAAAAGGTAGCATAGCTATTTCTCCCACTGTTCCTCTAGCAGAAATTATAATGTCATCTTTGTTTAATAGTTTGGTGGAACTATTTATGAGGCCTAAATCTGTTATAGTCTTTTCTGTATTATAAACGTATTTAGAACCACCACAGAAATCTTTTACTGAAAGCCAAGGAATACGACCATTCCAATATGCTTTTTTAGTAGTTTTGGGTGTACCTCCTCCAATAAGTGATGCTATCTCTGTATATTTATATTCTTTCCACTTTTTCATGTCATTGAGGATTTTCAAAATAACTATCAATATTATTTTTCAGGCTTTGTAAGCCTTCTATTTTTGTAAAATCAAAAGAATTAATCCATTTTAAAATATGCTTTTTTACATTTGGTATGTAATCAGTTACAGAAACATTACCACTGCTAAAATTTATATTAAATGTAATAAACCCTGCACTTGTTGTGGAAATTAAAAAACCACTGCAATAAATTTGATTAGATTCGTTAGAAAATAAACTCAGATTCCATTCTTTATTTGCATCCTTCGACCTTATACAAGCATACATAGCCATAATTCCAAGTGGTGATGCTAAATTTATATATCCTTTAATATAAGCATCTAAGTCAAAATTCACAAGATGATTGTTCGCTCTTTCACCTGATATTGATGAAGAAAAGGATGTAAGTCCTAATAATCTATCAGTTTTTTCTTCGACACGATTTACTGCCATAATTATTTTTGAAATATTTTCTTGCAGACTTTCGGCTGATTCAGCATATGATGTAGTCGCTTTTTTTACACTTTCAGCCGCTTTGTTTAAAGTTTCAACTTGGCTTGCTGATTGGCTATTGCTATAGAATGAATATATTATTGTTATTACTGCTAAAATTATTGATATCAAAGCGGAAGCTAGTGATATGAAATCCAAAACATTTCTATTCCCATAAAAACAATAAGAGAATATTGATATTGCAAATATAGACAATATACTTGCATAATATATGTATGATCCCCAACCACGCTGTTGTCCCTTACTGACTCTATATGCAGAAACAGCTATTGCCATTATTATAATAATGGTGCAACAGATGATAATCGTTTGTAAAATACAAGGTGTTAAAATCGTATTCATAATCATATTTTTATATTTTGTTCATATTATAGTCTTCATGAATAGATGACTACTTAATCATTAATTTTCAGTTAATACCGATTGTTGCAAAAGACGTAGTTCCAAGTCATGGCTTATTCTCCTCTCTACAGTTCGTAGATAGAGGTCTTCGTATTCTTTTTTTCTGTTCCATAAATGAGAATTTAGCAGTTGGTTTGACCATCTAATTTAGCTTCTATCTCTTTGATGGATGGCATTGTACCTTCCACCTTTTCGGGATAGAGTTTTTCAAGCTCATATTCGGATATTCCGAGGGGCTGGCTGCTTGATTCCAAAGCATATTGAGCCAAAGTATTGTTTTTCTGCTTGCAAATAAGTAATCCAATTGTCGGATTATCGCGTCCCTCCTTGCGAAGAAGATGATTGCAAGCTACAACATAGCCACCTAACTGACCGGCATCGGCAAAGTCGAACTCACCGATTTTCACTTCTACCACCACATAGCAAGACAGTTTGAGGTTGTAGAAGAGTAAGTCTATAAACTTTTCTTTCTCTGCTATTTGTAGGCGATACTCTTTGCCAACATATGCGAACCCTGTGCCAAGCTCCAATAGGAAGTTTGTGATGTTATTCAGCAATGTGTCTTTCAATATGCGTTCATTATATTTTCCACGCAAACCAGTGAAAGAGAAGTCGTAGGGGTCGCGTGTCAGTTCCTGTGCCAAATCGCTATCTACATCAAGGAGTGTACTCTTGAAATTTGTCAGAGCTTTGCCGCTGCGTTCATACAGATTTGTACCCAATACGTTGAGTAATATATCTCTGCTCCAACCATTTTCCAATGTTTGACGGACATAGAACAACGCCTTGTCGGAATCATTTGAACATTTGTCAATGATATAGCGGTGATGTCCCCAAGGAATTGAGAACAAATCGGAATACAATCTTTCCACAAGTTGTGGAAGATTTGCCTTTTCAGATTCTTCCACAACTTGTGGAAGATTTACAATCTGTTGGTTATAAAGAACATAAAAACGTTTTGCGTAGCGGATAGAAGTTTCGGACAGTCCTTCGACATCTGGCATTTCATGGCGCAAATCACGGCTTAGTGTAGCGTAGAACTTACTGCCATACTTGTTGTCAGCCTGTTTTTCCTCTATGTCCTTGCCAAGTTCCCAATAATAGCGAAGTATTTCTTTGTTCACTTTTATTGCCGCCTTGATTTGGCTGCCACGATAACGCTTTACAAGCTCCTTGACCCATAAAATGTAATCCTTATCTAATATGCCGATAGATTTACTCATAATTATATTTCTATTTCACTGATTTTTAGTTTGCCAGACATTAACTTCGGAAGAAGTGTGTCGCGCATTTTGGCCAACCTTGCATTTTCAAGACTGTTAGAAAGTATCGTTTTGATAAAAGGAAGAACTATTTCTCCAAACCTTTTTACATATGGACTTTCTTTTGAGTAGATGGGCAGACATTCAACATCTTTTGTATTTATGCCAGGGATTGCAGCCTTGCCTCCATTTGAATTAAATTGGTTTATAATGTATGGTGTATGCATATAAAAATATGCAAACGCATTATAGCCATTATCCATTAAGTCTAAAAGGAAGACATGCTCGTTGATATACATTTTGCTGAAAGGAAATCCTTCTCCAAAGATAGAGAAATTTGGAATAAAATATCCCGGCTTGCCTCCGTCTTTGTAAATCAATAGCTCATATCCATTAATCTTTCCCTTTTTTATAGTTTGGGCATATTCTTGGGGAATATATTTTGTCTTAGAATAGTCATAATATCCCAATCCCTTAATATTTTCCGCACCAATGCTCGGAATACCTTTTAAAGTAGCACCACCTTTCGGTCTCTTTCCACTTTCTATATTGTGAGGTATATTTTGAATGTATACTATTGGTAGCTCTTTGGGGGTAGTTCCCAGCTCTGAATCCACAAATTTGCCATCCCTGAACGGTTCGAAATCCACAAACCAAGACTTGAACAACGCTTGTGCCTGCTGCTCTAAATTATCATTTATCCGACGGTTCAACTCGATTTTATCGTCGAGGGAGGAAAGTAATTCCGCAATGCGTTTTTGCTCGTTTATGCTTGGTGCTGCAAATGAATAATTCCTCATTGTTTCCAATGATACATTTTTAATTGTAGTTCCTGTGGATAAGTGCGTTATGCTATTTTTGAATTGTTTGGAGGCAACAACGTAATATATAAAATTCAAGTCGAAATCCTCTGAAACATTGAAGTAACATGCGCTTTTACCCAAGATGCATGCTTCTCCTTGATATTTTGCGACATTACCGATTGTCCCATTAATAGAAACCAATATTGTACGAGAGTTTAGATTTTTTTTATACTTATTGGCTTCATCTTCTGAAACCCGCTTTGTAGATTCTTTTATTTCGATTTTTCCATCAACAAGATTATTCCCATTGATAAAAAAAACAGTTCCATTTTCGTCATATTTTGGAGTACCATGTAAACCATCACCTAAAACGGTGGTTGCATCTTTTAATTGGTATTCTTTCCACTCTTCCATAAATGAGAATTTAGCAGTTTAAATTGTTGATATTAAGTTCTCCTGACATTAATTTGGGTAGCAATGAGTTTCTTAATGTCGTTAGATTACGACTTTCTGATGCAATCCGTACTTTTTCTCGAAATAAAGCATTAACCAACTTTGAGAATTTAATAACGATATTGTTAGGTGGTACTATGATTCTAAATTTGTCAATATCGCACTTTCCTAAATGGCTAACGGTTGTTCCTGTTTTATAACTTTGTACGAACTCCAATTCTGGTTTTATTAGATGAAGTACATAATAGTTAGATACCATAGCGTCTCTTGCTATAAATTTACAACATCGTTGGTTTAAGATTCCTGTTTCACCTAGCCAAATAGTAGGAATGAATTCAGCATCCATTCCTGCCACGACATCCCCAGTTGCAATATATTCAGTATTTGGTAAAATTTCAGTCGTATAGACCTGGGGGGAATATGTTTTTAAATCTCTGATACGAATTAAAGGAAGTCCATTATTAGATTCATTAAACAATGAAGAACTATATGGTGCACCATATACCACATCTATTTGCTCATAGATGCTGCCTATATACCACCCTTTCGGTATCATTCCAAACTCCGATTTCACGAACTTTTCACCTCTGAACGGTTCAAAATCCACGAACCACGATTTGAACAACGCCTGTGCCTGCTGCTCTAAATTATCATTTATCTGCCTGTTTTTGTAAAACAGATGATTCTTATTGTTATATGTATTGTATCTTATCCGCATTTTAATTAATGTATTTACGATGAGATAGTTTTACGTTATTTTGATTAACCATAGCATAATGCATGGTAGTATCAATTTTTACATGACCAAGTAACTTTTGTACTTGTTCTACAGGCATTCCTTTATCTATAGCCATTGTAGCAAGTGTTCGTCGGAATTTGTGAGGATGGACACGAGCAATTTTTGAAGAATGCCCAATTTTACGTAACCGAACCTCTACACCCGATATTTGCAGTCGATTATGTGGCTTGGCAAGAGAGACAAATAATGCCTTGTTTCTGTCTTTACGGGAGCTAAGATATTGTTGCAGATGTATTTTAGCTCTTGCATTGAAATACACTATCCGTTCTTTATTTCCTTTGCCAAAAACAATGCATTCTCGTTCATTAAAATTGATGTCTTCTCGGTTTAGTTTTACTAATTCACCGACACGCATTCCGGTTGAGCATAAGAGATCAATCATTGCAAGATCACGAATTTCCGTACAGTTGTCGCGAAGGTGCTCGATGTTCTCATCAGTAAGCACTTCTTTGATTTGTGTGCCGGTTTTTACTTTATGGATTCTATGTATAGGACTCTTTATAATATAATCCTCTTCTTCAAGCCATGAAAAGAAGGAAGAAAAGATTCGTCGAATATTATCTATTGTCACTTTACTGGACTTATGCTTGCGTTGGAATACAGCCAAATATGCTCGTATATCTTCTGTAGAATAGTTTACTACTTTTTTAGGCATAGTCTTGAAAAGTTGTTTGACTGTTGAACTATAATATTTGATAGTCGGAGTAGTACAGCCTTCAACTTGCTTTGCGGACAAAAAGATTTCAAGCAGACGGTCGTTTGTAGCAGCATTTTCATGCTCTTTCTCACCGTCTTTTGTAATAGTGTATTTACTTATAACTTGAAGTAATACTCCATTAAGTTGAGCCATTTGTTCTATACTTAAAACATCTGTCATCGCATTGCTAATTTCTTGAATCAAATTTTCTTTCATATTCTTCTATTATTGGGTTAATTAATAAATCGAAGAATATAGTAATATTTATTTGATTGTGAATCCTATACTAGATAATTGTTTGCGAATTTCTTCTTCGAGGTCATGGGATTGTGCAAATAAATCAGATAATTCAGAAGTCAAACGTTCCATTTTTTCTTGAAACGGTTCTCCGTCATCTTCTGTTTCTGCAATTCCTACATACCGTCCCGGGGTGAGGATATAATCTTGTTTGGCTACATCCTCTATTGATACAACAGCACAATAACCTTTTTCATTTTCTAAAGTTCCTGAATTGAAAGCATCAAAAGTACCTGCTATTTTCATTATATCTTCTTCGGATAATTCACGGAGTTTGCGAGTAACCATACTACCCATATTACGGGCATCAACGAACAGTATTTTATTCGTCTGCTTTTTAGCCCGGTTGAGGAACCATAAAGAGACCGGAATACCTGTCGTATAAAAAAGTTGGGAAGGTAATGCTACAATTCCTTCTATTAGATCTGCCTTTATAATATTTTCGCGGATAGTTCCTTCACCGCCTGTTTGCGAGGATAAAGAACCATTGGCAAGTACCATTCCTATACGTCCTTTGGGGGAAAGATGATGAATCATATGTTGAAGCCAGGCAAAGTTGGCATTTCCAGCAGGAGGTATACCATATTTCCAGCGTACATCATCCTGGAGTTTGTTAGCTCCCCAATCACTTAGGTTAAACGGAGGGTTTGCTAGAATGTAATCAGCCTTTAGTGTAGGATGCTGGTCATCAAAAAATGTGTCAGCGTTGAATTTTCCAAGGTCAGGCTCAATGCCTCGAATCGCCAGATTCATTTGAGCCATTTTCCATGTAGTAGGATTGCTGTCTTGACCGAATACTGATATGTTATTGATATTTCCATGATGTCGTTCGATAAATTTGGCTGATTGTACGAACATGCCACCAGAGCCGCAAGCCGGATCGTATACACGTCCGCTATATGGCTGAAGCACTTCAACTAATGTACGGACAATACATGATGGTGTAAAAAATTCACCGGCAAGTTTTCCTTCTGCTTCTGCAAATTTGGAGAGACAATATTCATAGGTACGCCCTAGTATGTCCTTACTGTCCCCATGTTCTTTCATTTGAACGTTTGTAAATAAATCCACAACATCCCCTAAACGGCGTTTATCTAATTCTGGTCGTGCGAAGTTTTTAGGAAGAATCCCTTTTAAACGAGGATTTTCTTTCTCTATCAGTCGCATGGCATTGTCGATGACAGTGCCAATCTCCGGAGTATGCGCTGCTTCTGCTATGACCGACCAACGAGCCTCTTTGGGTACAAAGAAAATATGCTCATAGGAATATTCATCTTTGTCTTCCTCAAAGCCTTCTCCTTCATTGATGAGAGCTTGATGTTTTGCTTCAAAACTGTCTGATATATATTTAAGGAAAATAAGTCCTAAAACGACTGATTTATATTCTGATGCATCCATGTTGCCACGTAATAAATCAGCTGCTTTCCATATTTGTTTTTCAAATCCTAATTCGGCTGTATTTGTCTTTGCCATACTATTATATTTTTGTCATTGTGATTAATGTTTATGTACTCACTTTAAGTTCACAGAAACTTTTAATGAGGTTGATGCAAAAGTAGAAAATAATTTCCATAGTGCTGTCATACTTTAAATGAGAAGTAAATGTAGGCATTATTATTGATGTAATTGTTATAGTTGGAGTAAAATTTATTCTTTTGGTTGTTAGAATATGTAGGAACTCCTATTCTAACAAAAAAATGATTTGCAATGAGCATTCTAATGCAAGTTTAATACTTCGCTTAACTTATCTCCAATAATTTTCTTCTCATTACTACCGATGGTAGACAATCTCACCAACGGAATTCCGTACAACTCTAAGATACGATCCTTTTTAATATCACGTTCAGACTGACTTGTCCCTGATTTGTGGAATGTATAACCATCCGTCTCAATAGCCAATACCGGTTGTTTACTCACACGATTATAAATCAGAAAATCAATATGAGTGTTTATATTTGCAGCATATTTGCTTTCCTCTTCATTCAATAGAGAATAATCCTGAATCAACATATAGAGTGGTAAATGGCAAATGATATTCAAATGACGCATATTGATATTTTCTTTCAGGATATCTTCAAGTAAGGCAAATGTAAGATTCTCGGAATCGTATTCGGATATTTTTTTATGCTTCTTCAAATAGGCAATTCGTGCATCTGTATATTGCTCATATAGGTAATCGAATATAGAATGAATCTTACTGGTGGAAACAGTGCCATTGTTATATTCGATATAAGCGATCAAATCGCTAATATTGCAGTCTTTGGGTTGTTCGTTTCCCGATACGACTAAATAAAATTGTGACTTAGCCCTCGAAACAGCAACATTGAGCAGGTTGGGATCGTCGGAAAAGGAAGTGATGACATCGTCGACAGTGGTCATAATGATAGCATCCTTTTCTCTTCCCTGAAATTTATGGACTGTTGCGACATCAATATCCTCTTCAAGTGCGGATTTTACTGCATCTACTTGTTTGTTATATGGAGCAATGACGCCAATTTCATCTGTTTCATAAGATAGATTCGGTAGTACTTCCTCTTTGATAACATCTATTTCCCGTTGATTCATGTGACTGCGGGAATGGTTACCTTTGGCTGTCCGTATGGCACAAATGACATCCTCTTCTCCTTTATCACGTGTCATGATGACAAGATCTCCACCATAGAATTTCTGATTGCAGAAGTTGATGATTCGAGGATGGCATCGATAATGTTCCCGTAACAAGGTCTGCGGTACATTTGGAATAACTTTGCAGATGGATTGCAAAAAACTCATATTGGCACAATCATATTCCGGCTTAATCAGGCAGGCATTAGCGATAAAGTTTAGCTTTTCCTTATCTTCTTCTGTGATTACATTGGGGAGTTGCATGGTGTCGCCGACAATGATTGCATTTTTAGCACATGACAAGGCTAAAGCTCCGGTTTCAACGGAAACCTGCGACGCTTCGTCCATAATGATATAATCATATACAGCATCTCGCTGTAGACTGCTTAATGATGAAAAGGTCGTACTTAATATAATAGGGTATTCTTTTTGTACCTCTCGCCAATTATTTCTTAGATCAGGGAGTGTAAAGATGGGTTTGTCATGATTATTGCCATAGGTGTGAAATAACTGATTCTTTAGATATTTCATTGATGTATCAGCCATTTGTCTAGCCATTTCTGCTGCATCTTTGTTGGCAAGTTCCTTTTCTAATGTGTCTATTTCAACTTCCAGTTCTGCATACTTTGTTTGGTAGAATAAGATTTGGAAGTCGGCGATAATCAAACTCATCTCCCGTTTATAAAAACCTTTATCGGGGATTTTACAAATCGCTTTGCTCCTGAATTTAAAGAATAACCATTTCAACCGTTGAATAAGAGCTGCTATTCCCCGAAGACTTGATGATTGTTCTTTTTCTGCAAATTGCTGACATTCATTCCATAAATTCAGAAGGTCTGCCGAACTGGAACTCTTTCGTTGTTTGAGAGTAATTTCTTTTGTGCCGAACTCTTGCAGATAATGTTGCCACTCTATTTTTAAAGCTTGTATTTCCTGTCTTGCCATGGCAAGGCGTTCCTGTTTGGAAAATATGCTTTTTAGTTCTTCTGTCTGATGATGTATCTGATTGAGAAATTGAGGTTGGTTGGCATCCGCATCATGCCATGACTCAAAGTTCTCCGGATATTGTTTTTCCTCTTCTTGAGTCTCGATGAATTTCTCTTTGTTAGCTGTGCTGCCAAGCAATGCAACAATGAAACCCATATCGTATTTGGATAACTTCTCAAGTACATTGACGATGGCGGAGTTATTATTAGATACTACCTGAACAGTCTTACCACGCACAAGGATATTGGCAATGATGTTCAGAATCGTTTGTGTCTTTCCGGTTCCCGGAGGTCCTTGCACAACGCTGATTTGATTTTCAAAAGCTGCCTGGACTGCTTTTTGCTGGCTTGCATTACAACCGAAAGGAAAAATCAAGGTTGAGGCAGTCTGGGTCCGCATTTTATATTTTTGTGGATTCAGATATACAGCAATAGCTCTGTTGTTTGCGATGAAATGAATTTTTTCATATTGTTTTGCTAATAGCTTCGTTCCGTCATCAGCTTTCAATTCGTTTGCATCGGCAACTTTCTTCAAATATTCGAATATGCTTTTCGAACGACTCTCTCCCAAGCATGATTCGATAATTTCTAAGTCCTTTTCTCTGTAATCATACTCTTTACCATTCTGAAAACGAATGTGCCAATAGTTGTGTGATCTGGCCTTAAAAATAGATAAGGCTTTAATGTTTGATAAAGTTCTCCCTTTACTGATTATTTGATAATTATTGGGGTCCGGTTTGTCCGGATCAGTCAGCCAAAGAACATTTTCTTCTTTGTAAGTATACGCACTGGGAACATTCCGGAATACTACCTTATAGTTGCCATTATGATTTTGGCAGCTTTCTATTTCAGGAGTCTTGATTTGACCTTTTATAATAATCAGATTTTCGGAAGTATCTATCATAGGCTTGTGTGTAAATATAATAAGTCGTGCTGCTGTTTTTATTTATTATTTTGGATATAAAAGTAAGAATATTTTCCAGAATATCAAAACCGAAGTAGAAAAAACAGTGAATGACTTTATTCAGCTTTGTATTGTTATAAATATAGAGTGAGATTCGGTTTGGGAGTATTGAACGTGATAAAAGAGATTTGTTTTGCCAATGAAATCATTATCTTTGCAAGGTATATATTAATGAACGAGGAGGATATTATGCTTGCATACACATATATTGAACACGGAAAGTTTGAATTGCAGGAGAAAGCGAGACCGGAAATAAAGGATTCACGGGATGCAATCGTACGTGTAACACTTGGTAGCATCTGCACCAGTGATCTTCATATTAAACATGGCAGTGTGCCGCGTGCTGTGCCCGGAATAACTGTCGGGCATGAGATGGTAGGTGTGGTAGAACAAGTAGGGGCTGATGTCACTTTGGTGAAGCCTGGTGACAGGGTGACTGTGAATGTCGAAACTTTCTGCGGTGAGTGTTTTTTCTGTAAGCATGGATATGTGAATAACTGTACTGATCCTAATGGCGGTTGGGCTTTGGGTTGTCGAATAGATGGCGGTCAGGCGGAATATGTCAGAGTTCCTTATGCGGATCAGGGTTTGAACCGTATTCCGGATACAGTGAGTGATGAACAAGCTTTGTTTGTCGGTGATGTGCTTGCAACAGGTTTTTGGGCAGCACGCATCTCGGAAATTACCGAGGAAGATACTGTTCTTATCATCGGTGCCGGACCTACCGGGATTTGTACTTTGTTGTGTGTGATGCTGAAGAAGCCAAAACGCATTATTATCTGTGAGAAGTCTCCTGAAAGAATTCGGTTTGTCCACGAGCATTATCCTGATGTGTTGGTGACTGAACCGGAAAACTGCAAGGAATTTGTTCTCAAGAACAGTGACCATGGTGGTGCAGATGTTGTTTTGGAAGTGGCAGGGAGTGACGATTCCTTCCATTTGGCTTGGAATTGTGCCCGTCCTAATGCTATTGTCACGATTGTAGCCCTCTATGATAATCCACAGCTTCTTCCTTTACCTGATATGTATGGCAAGAATTTGATTTTCAAAACAGGGGGAGTGGATGGCTGCGACTGTGCCGAAATCCTTGCACTGATTGAGGAAGGTAAAATTGATACTACTCCTCTTATTACACATCGGTTTCCATTGAATGAGATTGAGGAGGCTTACCGCATTTTCGAGAACAAGTTGGATGGGGTTATTAAAGTAGCAATTTATAAATAATCTATTATGCCTATTATTGAAATATCATCTTTATCTTATCCTGGAGTTGAGATATTCAGTGCTCTCACTGAAGCTCAGTTGCGTAATCACATTGAACTTGATAAAGGGCTTTTTATAGTAGAAAGTCCGAAGGTTATCAAAAGGGCCTTAGAGGCTGGTTATGAGCCTTTGGCAATTTTGTGTGAACATAAACATATTATTGGTGATGCTTCTGATATAATAGAACGATATGGTAATGATTTACCAGTCTATACTGGTAGCAGGGAATTGCTTTCTAAGCTTACTGGTTATGTTCTGACGCGCGGTGTCCTTTGTGCAATGCATCGTCCTATTTTGCGTAGGGTGGAAGAAATCTGTCATGAGGCCCGGCGTATTGTCGTGATTGATGGCGTTGTTGATGCCACTAATATTGGTGCTATTTTTCGTTCAGCGGCAGCATTAGGGATGGATGCTGTATTGCTGAGGCGCAATTCTTGTGATCCGTTGAACCGCCGTGCGGTCAGAGTATCTATGGGAGCTGTTTTCTGTATTCCGTGGACATGGATGGACGGTTCTCTCTCTGATCTTAGTAATTTGGGCTTTCGTACAGCTGCTATGGCACTTACAGATAATTCGGTATCCATTGATGATCCTATCTTGATGGCTGAACCTAAATTAGCTATTGTGGTGGGTAGTGAAGGGGATGGGCTCGCACATGAAACGATTGCGGAGGCTGATTACGTAGTCCGTATTCCGATGTCGTATGGTGTTGATTCACTTAATGTGGCTGCTGCGGCTGCTGTAGCTTTTTGGCAACTTCGTGTTCCATAAGTTCTTTTCATTTCCCAATCTCTCCATTTATTCGTTTTCTTACTATGGAATATGCCTTTTGGAACAAAGCGGAATGTTCCATCGTCTGCATCATTTCATGGAAACGGTGTATTGGTATAACAAAGGTAAGCTCATTTGTCGGTATCAACGGACGTGCAGACGGGTCTAACATACCGATAAAGCAACTTCGACCATTCTTCCGGTTTTCTTGTATGGCAAAGGTCACAATGCTACAACATCCCGATGCGAACCGTGTACATACAGCATCATCTGCATCGTTGTCGTAAAAAGCCCATGTACACAAGCCTGAAAGTATATCAGGTGTGGCGAAAAACAAAATACCTTCCACTTCATCAAGAGAGGATAGTTTATCCATACGGACAAAATTCAAATAAGGCTTATCCGTCAGGTGGATGTCTAAGCGATGTATGTATTTCTTGATTTGTTCGGGAGTCTGCTTGTAGTGTTCCGTTTCTGACACAAATTTGGGTAGCCTTTCCTGCATAGGGGCAAAGGCAGTGTACAGGCTTCCTCCACCGCACAGTACATTGTCGGCACTTAGAGTCAGTGAATCACCTTCACATACTTTGCGAATGGTACCTATCATGCAACGCGGTATTTTATTTATCTCTGTAACAGGTATATGGCTATATCCGAAAGTGACAGGAAGTGGAACTGCATTACCGAACGCCTCCTTATATGTTTGCAAGAATTTCTGTATCATGGTGTATCACATTAACTTTCTTCAAAGTTATAAGTTTAATTTCAATTTTCATCATGTATTGTAATAAAATACAGATTGAGATAAGAACTCCAACTTGTTTTTATCGAAGAATCTGCTGAGCCTTAATTTGGATCAGTCCGAAAAACCGGTTTGAACTCTATACTGTACGGAAAGGAGCCAAATACTATTTTTATTTCTTTTTCTGCCTAATCAGATTAGCCGCGTTACTTATTCTTTTTGCGTTTGACTATAGTCTTCCGCAAGAGTAACTATAGTATACTTTGCGTACAACTATAGTCATACGCAAAGTATACTATAGTTATACGAAGTAAAAGTAACGAATGAAATGAGTCTAAATAGTGAATCAATTATAAAAGAATGCCTATAGAAATCAATAAGAATAAGAAGGCTATCATTGTTTAATTCAAAACCTAGTACGTTATGAATATGCAGCGGAAAATAATGCAAAGCATAGAACGTATGAAAAAATAGCGTATATTTGCGGGCAAAAAAGACAAAATGACTATTTACAAGCTTCGCATATTACCACTATTTTTACTAGTTATTAGCTTCACGACACTCACTTCAGGGTGCAAAAAGAAAGATATGTCACTGAAACTGAATGAGCCCCGAAACATTCGTGGCGTTGTCAGTTACAAACGCTCTTTCCCTGATTTGAACGATGCACATCTGAAAGTCGCTAAAAAGATAGGTATCAGCCCGTTGGCAGACCGAGAGGAAGCGGAAGCTATGAAAGAAAAACTGACTCATATCACTGATAATGATTTCTATACAGTAGATTCATTAACACACTCCATCCCCTACCTCGTTCCACGTGCCAGCGCATTGCTCGATACAATCGGCTCCAACTTTCTCGATTCACTGGCTGCCAAAGGGTTGAACCCGAATCAAGTGATTGTCACCTCCGTACTGCGTACACAAAACGATGTGAAGCGTCTCCGCCGTCGCAACGGAAATGCTTCCGCCAATTCGGCACATTGTTTCGGGGCTACTTTCGATGTGAGTTGGAAACGCTTCAAGAAAGTAGAAGATGAAGACGGACGTCCCTTACAGGATGTCAGCGCAGACACCCTTAAACTCGTCCTGTCAGAGGTATTGAGAGACTTGCGGAAAGCCGAAAAATGCTATATTAAATATGAACTGAAGCAAGGTTGCTTCCATATTACGGCCAGGTGACGTAAGAAATGAATGTAAATTGCAATAAAATTCGCCCCTAAACAATCAGAGAATCCAAAACGTTTCATTAAATTTGCAGAAATTTTTCTTTAATACAATTGAATGATAGAGAAACTGATTGTTCTTGAGGACATTGATCCGGTTATTTTTTACGGCGTAAACAACGCCAACATACAGTTAATTAAAGCTTTATATCCAAAGCTACGCATAGTTGCCCGAGGTAATGTCATCAAAGTGCTGGGCGATGAGGAAGAAATGTGTGCTTTCGAAGAAAATATCACCAAACTTGAGAAGTACTGCGCCGAATATAACTCTCTGAAAGAAGAGGTTATTATTGACATTATAAAAGGAAATGCCCCGCAAGCAGAGCAAACCGGGAACGTGATTGTATTCAGCGTCACAGGAAAGCCCATCATCCCCCGAAGCGAAAACCAGCTGAAACTGGTAGAAGGATTCGCCAAAAATGATATGGTATTTGCCATCGGTCCGGCGGGTTCGGGAAAGACATATACCGCTATCGCCCTTGCCGTACGCGCATTGAAAAATAAAGAAATCAAGAAAATCATCCTTAGCCGCCCCGCCGTAGAAGCCGGAGAAAAGCTCGGTTTCCTGCCCGGCGACATGAAAGATAAGATCGACCCATACTTGCAACCTTTATATGATGCCTTGCAAGACATGATACCTGCCGCCAAGTTAAAGGAATACATGGAATTGAACGTTATCCAGATTGCTCCGTTAGCCTTTATGCGCGGACGTACACTGAATGACGCAGTCGTAATTTTGGATGAAGCCCAAAACACCACTACGCAACAAATCAAAATGTTCCTTACCCGTATGGGTATGAACACCAAAATGATTGTGACGGGAGACATGACACAGATCGACCTCCCCGCTTCACAAACATCGGGATTGGTGCAAGCCCTCCGTATCTTGAAAGGAGTGAAAGGTATCAGTTTTGTTGAACTGAACAAAAAAGATATCGTACGCCATAAACTGGTGGAACGTATCGTGGATGCTTACGAAAAATTCGACAAAGAAGTGAAAGCCGAACGGAATGGTTCACCACAGAGGACACAGAGTACACAGAGTCTTCATTGAAATATTTGGATTAAATCCTCTGTGTACTCTGTGTCCTCTGTGGTGAAATTAAAGAAAGAAGCATAATTTTAATATATATATCATTATGAAAGCATTAACAAAAACAGATTTCAACTTTCCGGGACAGAAAAGCGTGTACCACGGAAAAGTGCGCGATGTGTACAACATCAACGGCGAAAAACTCGTCATGGTAGCAACCGACCGTATTTCGGCCTTTGACGTAGTACTGCCCGAAGGTATCCCTTACAAAGGACAAATGCTGAACCAGATTGCAGCTAAATTCCTTGACGCCACTACTGACATTTGCCCGAACTGGAAACTGGCTACTCCGGACCCGATGGTAACGGTAGGTGTATTGTGCGAAGGCTTCCCGGTAGAAATGATTGTACGCGGCTATCTGTGCGGCAGCGCATGGCGTGCTTACAAAAGCGGCGTACGCGAAATTTGCGGTGTGAAGTTACCGGACGGAATGCGTGAAAACGAGAAATTTCCGGAACCAATCATCACTCCGACTACAAAAGCCGAAATGGGATTGCACGACGAAGACATCTCCAAAGAAGAAATCCTGAAACAAGGACTGGCTACTCCGGAAGAATATGAGGTTCTCGAAAAATACACATTAGCTCTCTTCAAACGCGGTACTGAAATCGCAGCAGAGCGCGGACTGATTCTCGTAGATACAAAATACGAATTCGGTAAGCATAACGGTACCATCTATCTGATGGACGAAATCCACACACCGGACTCAAGCCGTTATTTCTACTCTGAAGGTTATCAGGAACGCTTCGAAAAAGGCGAACCGCAGAAACAGCTTTCTAAAGAATTCGTCCGCGAATGGTTGATGGAGAACGGTTTCCAGGGTAAAGAAGGTCAGAAAGTGCCCGAAATGACTCCGGCTATCGTACAGAGCATCAGCGACCGTTATATCGAATTGTTCGAAAACATCACCGGTGAGAAATTTGTGAAAGAAGATACCACCAACATCGCTGAACGTATATTCAAAAACGTTGAAACGTTCTTGAATCGTTGATAGTCAACAAATGATAGATAATAAATGATAGTTGACAGATAATGAATGACAGTTCGTATGCAATTCATCGCATATAACTTCAACCTTAATTATTTCCGCCAACTATCATTTATCAACTATCATCTTCCAACTATCATTTATCAACTATCAATTAAAAAGAATGGACTACCCACAACAACATATCAAGCCTTACGACGAAGAAGGAAAAAAGACCGAGCAAGTGGAACGAATGTTCGACAACATCGCGCATGCATACGATAAGCTGAACCATACCTTATCTCTAGGTATAGACCGCAGCTGGCGCAAAAAAGCGATTGCCTGGTTACGCCCTTTCCAACCGCAGCGTATGATGGATGTAGCTACCGGCACAGGAGATTTTGCCATCCTTGCCTGCCGCGAGCTGCAACCCGCTGAGTTAATCGGCACGGATATATCGGAAGGTATGATGAATGTGGGACGTGAAAAAGTAAAGAAGGAAGGACTCTCGGACAAAATATCTTTTGCCCGGGAGGACTGTACTTCACTCTCTTTTGCCGACAATGGCTTTGACGCTATTACCGTAGCTTTTGGTATCCGCAACTTCGAAGACCTCGACAAAGGTCTCTCCGAGATGTGCCGTGTACTGAAACCGGGAGGTCATCTTGTGATTCTGGAGCTAACCACTCCGGAGCGCTTTCCGATGAAGCAACTATTCTCCATCTACTCAAAAATCGTCATTCCGTTACTGGGCAAACTTCTCTCCAAAGACAACAGCGCTTACCGTTATTTGCCGGACACCATCAAAGTATTTCCGCAAGGGGAAATAATGAAAGGAGTTCTTTCAAAAGCCGGATTCGGCGAAGTGAGTTTCAAGCGGCTGACCTTTGGTATCTGCACTCTTTATACTGCGACAAAATAGTGAGTTAATTAATTTAATCCTTTTCTTTTATGGAAAAATATGGTTTAATCGGTTATCCTCTGAGACATTCATTTTCTATCGGATACTTTAATGAGAAATTCAAATCCGAGGGTATCGATGCAGAGTATGTGAATTTCGAGATTCCCAGTATCAATAACTTCATGGAAGTCATCGAAGAGAACCCTAATTTATGCGGACTCAATGTCACCATTCCTTACAAGGAGCAAGTAATTCCTTTCCTGGATGAACTCGATCGTGACACGGCAAAGATAGGCGCAGTCAATGTGATTAAAATCATCCGCCAACCAAAAGGAAAAGTCAAATTGGTGGGTTACAACTCCGATATCATTGGATTCACTCAATCTATCCAGCCCTTGTTGCAGCCTCATCACAAGAAAGCGTTGATTTTGGGTACCGGCGGAGCTTCCAAAGCTGTCTACCACGGTCTGAAGAATCTAGGTATCGAAAGCATCTTCGTATCGCGCACCCACAAAGCCGACGATATGCTGACTTATGAAGAACTGACTCCCGAAATTATGGCAGAATACACAGTCATTGTCAATAGTACCCCCGTAGGAATGTTTCCTAAGGTAGATTTCTGCCCTAATATCCCTTATGAACTTCTGACACCAAACCATTTGCTCTACGATTTGTTATATAATCCGAACGTTACGCTGTTCATGAAAAAAGGAGAAGCGCAAGGGGCTGTTGTAAAAAACGGTCTGGAAATGCTCCTGCTTCAGGCATTTGCCGCCTGGGAGATATGGCATAAATAAGGGTTAAAAGAAGTTTTTTATGAGGAGAAAAGTAGTATATAGCATCATTTTTATCATGCTGGCATTGACCGGTTGCACTATCGGAGGAAGTTTTTATATGTTAAACTTCTCATTGACTCCGAATGCCAAAATTTTGTCTAAAGATGCTGACTCTTATCCTTTCATGTATAAAAACTACCCTTTTTTGCGTCCATGGGTGGATAGCCTGAAACAAGTGGATGCACTGAAAGACACTTTTATCATAAACCCACACGGCATACAACTACATGCGTATTATGTGGCTGCTCCCCAACCTACCAGCAAGACCGCAGTCATTATACACGGGTATACGGATAATGCTATCCGCATGTTTATGATCGGTTATCTGTATAATCGTGATTTAGGATATAATATATTACTCCCCGACCTGCAACATCAGGGAGAAAGTGAAGGTCCTGCCATTCAAATGGGCTGGAAAGACCGTCTAGATGTATTGCAATGGATGAACATCGCCAATGAAATCTTTGGAGACAGCACGCAAATGGTTGTACACGGAATTTCAATGGGAGGTGCCACCACCATGATGGTATCTGGTGAGGAACAAAAGCCATTTGTCAAATGCTTTGTGGAAGATTGCGGTTACACCAGTGTATGGGACGAATTCTCACACGAGTTGAAAACAAGTTTCCATCTTCCTCCTTTTCCACTCATGTATACCACAAGCTGGCTTTGCGAAAAGAAATATGGATGGAATTTCAAAGAAGCTTCTTCACTGAAAACAGTAGCCAAATCACCACTTCCAATGTTATTTATTCACGGGGACAAAGACACGTATGTGCCTACTTGGATGGTATACCCGCTTTACGAAGCCAAACCAGAGCCCAAGGAACTGTGGATTGTGCCTGGAGCCGCTCATGCTGTTTCATACCAAGAGAATAAACAGGAGTACACCGATCGAGTCCGTGCATTCGTCGGACGATACATCCATTAAACCTATTATAACAAGGAGTTTAAGATTCATAACAGAAAAAGTTTCTATATTTGCAAGCATAAAATAATCGTTATGAAATCAATATTAACTTTTATACTAGCTACTTTTCTTCTGTTCCCACTACAAGCTCAAGAGAAAGTATACACGGTAGACAACCTTCCGAAAGTTCACCTGCAAAACAAAATGCAATATGTTTGCAACCCGGCCGGCATACTTTCACAGGCTGCTTGTGACAGTATAGACTCCATGCTTTATGCTTTGGAACAACAAACTGGAATTGAAACAGTGGTTGCCGTAGTTCCCTCAATCGGAGAAGAAGATTGTTTCGACTTCTGCCACCAGCTGCTTAATAAATGGGGTGTAGGAAAAAAAGGCAAAAACAATGGATTGGTCATTTTATTAGTCACCGATCAACGCTGTATACAGTTCTATACCGGTTATGGTTTGGAAGGAGTACTTCCTGATGCTATCTGCAAAAGGATTCAAACAAGGTATATGATTCCTTACCTCAAAGATGGGAATTGGGATGCAGGAATGGTGGCTGGTCTAAAAGCGATTTGCCAGCGGCTCGACGGTTCGATGGAAAATGATGCTCTCTCCGATTCGAATGACGGTGGTTCTTTTGATTTTATTCTTGCTATCCTTTGTTTTATCGCCATTGGCGGAGGTCTTGCTTTCTTTTCGGCACGCAAACAAAGTCGCTGTCCGAATTGTGGTAAACATCAATTGCAGAGAAGCGGAAGCAGAGTCGTATCCCGGATTAATGGAGTGAAGACAGAAGATGTCACCTATACATGTAGAAACTGCGGACATACCATCATACGTCGCCAGCAAAGTTATGATAATGACTACCATCACCGGGGAGGTGGCGGAGGCGGTCCATTTATCGGGGGCTTTGGCGGAGGCAGTTTCGGAGGCGGAGGCGGTTTCGGTGGAGGCAGCTTTGGCGGAGGAATGGGCGGAGGCGGTGGTGCCGGTTCTCGTTTCTAAAGGAAACAAGTAAAAAACAAATTATCAAATTCTATAAAAACAAGAAACATGAAGAAGTCAATTATTATCATCTTAGCCGTTGTGGCTATCCTTGTCATATGGGCAGTAAGTGTATATAACGGTCTGGTTACTATGGACGAGAATGTAAGTGGTCAATGGGCAAATGTAGAGACTCAATATCAACGTCGTGCCGACTTGATTCCTAACTTGGTAAACACAGTGAAAGGATATGCGACACATGAAAAGGAAACATTAAAAGGAGTTGTTGCCGCACGTAGCCAGGCTACTCAAATCAAAGTAGACGCTGCCGACCTGACACCGGAAAAGTTAGCCCAATATCAAAAAGCACAAGGTGCTGTAACATCAGCATTGGGCAAGTTATTAGCCATCACCGAGAATTATCCGGACCTGAAAGCTAACCAGAACTTTCTGGAACTTCAAGCCCAACTGGAAGGAACCGAAAACCGTATCAATGTAGCCCGTAAAAACTTCAATGATGCGGCACAATCGTACAACACCAATATCCGCCGTTTCCCGAAAAACATATTTGCAGGGATGTTCGGATTCGACAAGAAAGCATACTTTGAAGCGGAAGAAGGAAGCGAAAAAGCTCCGAAAGTAGAGTTCTAAAGGATGATTTCTTAAAGAACTTCCAAGCTAAAATCGGAATCGCCGTTACCTGATTTATTCAGATAACGGCGATTCCAGCTCTTAACCACCACGAAAGGACTTCCATAAAAGAGCGTTAAAAAGGAACTTTTGCTCCTGTCTCTTTAACGGTTTAACTAGTCTCTTTCCACTATCAATCAGCATAATGATTAAAATAATACGAACCATTAATTAACACTTTTATGTTTTATTCTTCTTCCGGACGAAGCTTGATAAACAAATAGTTGGCTGTACGAAAAAAAAGCAGTACTTTTGCAGCCGTATACAAAAAATAATTCTTTAACTCATGAGTAATCAACGATACATGATGCGGGGCGTAAGCGCATCAAAAGAAGATGTGCACAACGCCATCAAGAACATCGACAAAGGAATTTTCCCAAAAGCATTCTGCAAAATTATTCCCGATATACTGGGTGGGGACCCGGAATATTGCAACATCATGCACGCCGACGGCGCCGGAACCAAATCTTCCCTTGCTTATATGTACTGGAAAGAAACAGGCGATTTGTCTGTGTGGAAAGGTATTGCACAGGACGCATTGATTATGAATATCGACGACCTTCTTTGTGTAGGCGCTGTAGACAATATCCTCGTTTCTTCAACTATCGGACGCAATAAACTGTTGATTCCCGGCGAAGTAATCTCCGCTATCATCAACGGAACAGACGAATTGCTGGCTGAACTCCGTGAAATGGGTGTAGGCGTATATGCTACCGGTGGCGAGACTGCTGATGTCGGCGACTTGGTTCGTACTATTATCGTAGACTCTACCGTAACCTGCCGCATGAAACGCTCGGACGTTATTAACAATGCCAATATCCGTCCGGGAGATGTCATTGTAGGCCTTGCTTCTTACGGACAGGCTACCTATGAAAAAGAATATAACGGAGGTATGGGCAGCAACGGTCTGACAAGTGCCCGCCACGACGTTTTCGGCAAATACCTCGCAGAGAAATATCCGGAAAGCTATGATGCCGCCGTACCTGAAGAACTGGTTTACTCCGGAGGATTAAAACTGACAGATACTGTAGAGGATTCTCCAATTGACGCAGGTAAACTGGTACTCTCTCCTACCCGCACCTATGCTCCGGTAGTGAAAAAGCTACTTGACACCTTACGTCCGGAAATCCACGGTATGGTTCATTGCTCCGGTGGTGCGCAAACCAAAGTGCTGCATTTCGTAGAAAATGTCCGTGTAGTAAAAGACAATCTTTTCCCTGTTCCTCCTCTGTTCAAGACTATTCAGGAACAAAGCGGTACAGACTGGGCGGAAATGTACAAGGTATTCAATATGGGACACCGTCTTGAAGTTTACCTGTCACCGGAACATGCAGAAGAAGTGATCGCTATTTCCGAATCATTCGGCATTCCTGCACAGATAGTAGGACGTATCGAAGCGTGTGACCAGACTGAATTAATCATTAAAAGCGAGTTCGGAGAATTCAGATACTAAAGAATGGCAGATAACAGTACCATATTAGAGAAACTGGACGGTCTTGTAGCCCGTTTTGAAGAAATATCAACCCTCATCACCGACCCGGCAGTCATTGCCGACCAGAAACGTTATGTCAAACTGACAAAGGAATACAAGGAACTGGATGACTTGATGAAAGCCCGCAAGGAATATATTCAATTGCTGGGCAACATCGAAGAAGCTAAAAATATCCTTGCCACCGAGTCGGATGCAGATATACGCGAAATGGCCAAAGAGGAAATGGACCTTAGCCAGGAACGCCTTCCGGTATTGGAGGAAGAAATCAAGTTAATGCTTGTTCCTGCCGACCCGCAAGACAGCAAGAATGCCATTCTTGAAATTCGTGGTGGAGCAGGAGGCGATGAAGCGGCAATCTTTGCCGGTGACCTTTTCCGCATGTATGCCAAATACTGCGAAGTAAAAGGATGGAAACTGGAAGTCTCCAACGCCAACGAAGGAACTGCCGGCGGATACAAGGAAATAGTTTGCAGTGTCACGGGAGACAATGTTTACGGTACATTGAAGTATGAATCGGGTGTACACCGTGTACAGCGTGTTCCCGCCACAGAGACTCAGGGACGTGTACATACTTCGGCTGCTTCGGTAGCCGTACTTCCTGAAGCGGAAGAGTTCGATGTGGTCATCAACGAAGGAGAGATCAAATGGGATACTTTCCGAAGTGGCGGCGCGGGTGGACAGAATGTTAATAAGGTAGAATCCGGAGTGCGTCTGCGCTATATCTGGAAGAACCCTAATACCGGTGTTGCCGAAGAAATCCTGATCGAATGTACCGAGACACGCGACCAACCCAAAAATAAAGAGCGCGCATTGGCCCGCCTCCGTACTTTCATCTACGACAAGGAGCATCAGAAATATATCGACGACATTGCTTCCAAACGTAAAACGATGGTTTCAACGGGAGACCGCTCTGCGAAAATCCGTACATACAACTATCCGCAAGGACGTATCACCGACCACCGCATTAATTACACGATTTATAATCTTGCGGCTTTCATGGACGGGGATATACAAGACTGTATCGACCACCTGATCGTAGCTGAAAATGCGGAACGGTTGAAGGAAAGCGAACTTTAGATAAGTTGAAAGTTGAGAGTTGAGAGTGATTCTAAAATAGTAATATATAAATAATAAAATGGATAAGAAAGAATTATTTGAAAACATAAAACGCAAAAAATCATTCCTTTGTGTAGGGCTTGATACTGACATCAAGAAAATTCCGGAACATCTGCTGAAAGAAGAAGATCCGATTTTTGCTTTCAATAAGGCAATCATCGACGCGACAGCCGATTTGTGCATAGCCTACAAACCCAATTTGGCTTTTTACGAAAGTATGGGTGTAAAAGGATGGATCGCTTTTGAAAAGACAGTAAAGTATATCAAGGATAATTATCCGGATCAGTTCATCATTGCCGATGCAAAACGTGGTGACATAGGAAACACTTCCGCCATGTATGCCCGTACTTTCTTCGAGGAACTGGATATCGACTCTGTAACCGTAGCTCCTTACATGGGAGAAGACAGTGTGACTCCGTTTCTTACTTACGACAACAAATGGGTTATCCTGTTGGCATTGACTTCCAACAAAGGATCTCATGACTTCCAATTGACAGAAGATGCAAATGGCGAACGTCTGTTTGAAAAAGTACTGCGCAAATCACAGGAATGGGCAAACGATGACCGTATGATGTACGTAGTAGGTGCTACTCAAGGACGTGCTTTTGAAGATATCCGCAAAATTGTTCCTGACCATTTCCTTCTCGTTCCCGGTATCGGAGCGCAAGGCGGCTCGCTCGAAGAAGTTTGCAAATATGGTATGAATAGCACTTGTGGATTGATTGTAAACTCTTCCCGTGGCATTATCTACGTAGATAAGACAGAAAAGTTTGCAGAAGCTGCCCGTACTGCCGCACAAGAAGTTCAGGCACAAATGGCAGAACAATTGAAGAGAGTGATTAACAATCAGTAATTAAGTGGTCTACGAAAGAAAGATAATTAACGACCCGGTATTCGGGTTCATTAATATACCCAAGGGATTACTGTATGATATTGTACGTCATCCCCTATTGCAGCGTCTTACCCGCATCAAGCAGGTAGGACTCTCATCGGTAGTATATCCCGGTGCACAGCACACCCGTTTCCAACATTCACTGGGAGCATTCTACCTAATGAGCGAAGCAATCACCCAACTAGCGTCCAAAGGTAATTTTATCTTTGACAGTGAAGCGGAAGCTGTGCAGGCTGCCATCCTTCTGCATGACATTGGGCATGGCCCATTCTCACACGTACTGGAGGATACAATCGTGAAAGGAATTCCTCACGAAGAAATTTCCCTCATGCTGATGGAACGGATGAACAAGGAGATGAACGGACAACTCAGTCTTGCCATCCAAATCTTCAAGGATGAATATCCAAAACGTTTCTTGCATCAGCTGGTTAGCGGGCAACTGGACATGGACCGGCTTGATTATCTTCGTCGTGACAGTTTTTATACAGGAGTAACAGAAGGAAACATCGGCTCTGCACGGATCATAAAAATGCTTGATGTGGCCGATGACCGTCTCGTAGTCGAGTCTAAAGGTATCTATTCCATAGAGAACTTTCTTACGGCACGCCGTCTGATGTATTGGCAAGTATACCTGCACAAAACTTCGGTCGCATACGAAAAAATGTTGATCAGTACTCTTCTACGCGCTAAAGAACTAGCCTCACAAGGAATAGAACTGTTCGCATCGCCTGCATTACGTTTCTTCCTTTACAACGACATCACTCCTACAGAATTCTACAGCAATCCCGATTGCCTGGAGAATTTTATCCAGCTGGATGACAATGATATCTGGACGGCTTTGAAAGTATGGAGCACACATACCGATAAAGTACTTTCTACTTTAAGTATGGGAATGATTAACCGAAATATCTTCAAAGTGGAAATTTCGTCGGAACCGATTAGTGAGGACAGAAAAAAAGAATTAACTTTGCAAATCAGCCAACAACTAGACATCCCCCTTTCCGAAGCGAACTATTTTGTTTCTACCCCCAGCATCGAAAAGAATATGTACGACCCGGCAGATGACAGTATTGACATTATCTACAAGGACGGCACTATCAAAAATATTGCCGAAGCATCGGACATGCTGAACATCTCATTAT
>ERZ791645.475-NODE-475-length-33444-cov-6.840426_pt1 | contig 33444 bp, 39 predicted proteins | sample MGYA00509939_ERZ791645 | MGnify/ENA primary metagenome ERZ791645 (study PRJEB30046, sample SAMN00715249) | human gut metagenome | study: EMG produced TPA metagenomics assembly of the A metagenome-wide association study of gut microbiota in type 2... | reverse complement strand
CCCCCATGCACGTGTGCACGTGTGCACAATGCCATCTTTTCCTTCGTACGCGAATTCATTCCAATATGGCATTCCCGTCGTTGTACTTTTTATTTACAAGGAGCACAGCGTAGCTCAAATCTGGAATTATATAGAATTATCGTGATGTTATTAATTATAGCACACCACTATGTGGTTAATTCCGGATTAGAAGAAGTCATGTCATTACAGCCCACAAGTAGCAAATCTATTTTTCTCTATTTGTTTGGAATGTGGGGAAAGACAGGAATTAATTGTTTCGTAATGATTACAGGCTACTTTATGTGCAAATCTTCAATAACATTGAAGAAGTTCCTAAAACTATTGTTAGAAGTAGAATTTTATAATATAGTGATTAATCTTTTATTTGTATTAACTGGATATAAATCTTATACAATCAAAGAATGGTTAATGATATTATGGCCTATCGAAAGTATTGGAGATGGATTTGTTTCATGCTTTTTGATGTTCTATTTATTTATCCCATTCCTTAATGTACTAGTTCAAAATTTAGACAAAAGAATGCATCTGTGTCTGTTGATGTTATGCTTGTTTATTTATACGATACTGGGGACTTCGAACTATATACCTGTAAGGATGAATTATGTGACTTGGTTTTGTGTGCTATATATTTTAGCTTCGTACATAAGATTATACGGATTGAATTGGAAAGGCAAATCAATCAATTGGGGAATAATGACAAGCCTGTCAATCGTTGTTTCTATGGCTTCGGTAATCGTACTACTATTCTTTACTGAGTATATTAGAAAAACCGTTCCAGTCTTTTATTTTGTAACAGACTCTAATAAAATAATGGCGGTAATTACCGCAGTTTGTTCGTTTATGTATTTTAAGGATTTGCAAATAAAACAAAGCAAATTAATAAATGTTGTTGCAGCCAGTACATTTGGAGTGCTGCTGATACATGCCAATAGTAACACGATGCGACAATGGCTGTGGTGTGACATGCTTGATAATGTGGGGGCATACGTTTCGCCTTATATTATCCTTCATGCTGTGGTGAGTGTAGTTATTATTTTCATTCTATGTATCCTTATTGATTATCTTCGTATCAGATGGGTAGAAAAACCGTTATTTGGTTGAATTAATATGAAGAATATTTTTTAATACATAGTATGTAAATCGGTACTTCATTCCGGAATAATAAATATTAAACTTAGTCTTCAAAAAGATTTTTGGACGCTTGCTTATTATTAATGTCAGAATCATTAAAACAAAAAACAGTAAAAGGGCTTGCTTGGAACACGATAAATACCCTATCCAACAAGACAATCACATTTTTAATAGGAGTAATTCTTGCTCGCTTACTTATTCCTAGTGATTATGGTGCTGTGGCCATGATAGCAGTATTTACATCGGTTTTGGGTTTATTCACAGATGGTGGACTTACTACGGCTCTTATTCGTAAAAACGACAGAACAGAAGAAGATTGTGCCACAGTGTTCTATTACAATCTTGTGGCATGTTATATTATTTACATAATTCTTTTCTGTGCGGCCCCGTATATTGCAGATTTCTATAATATGCCAAATTTAAAAGACTTAACACGTATAGTGACTCTTGGTCTGTTGATAAGTCCGTTTGGTGGTATTCAAAGTGTACGACTAACAGCTGCCATTGATTTTAAGACACCGGCTGTGATAGGGGTTTGCGCTACAATCCTTTCAGGCATTATTGCTATCATTATGGCGTATAATGGTTATGGTGTATGGTCATTGGCTGCACAAGGGTTAGTAGGAACAGCAATAACTGTAGGAGCTAAAATATACATTGTGCGTTGGTTGCCCAAAACTCGCTTTTCAAAGAAGTCTTTTAAAGAACTTTTTGGATTCAGTTCAAAAATGCTGGCATCAAATTGTTTAGAAACCATCTATCAAAATATTACTCCGTTGATAGTGGGAAAGTACTATTCGCCCACACAGTTGGGTATTTACGAGCGTGCTCGTGGATGGGCTGCTTTGCCATCGTCTACATTTACCGGAGTGCTGCAAGGAGTAACATTTCCTGTGCTTTCCAAACTTCAAAATGACGATGAGCGATTGACGATAAACTATCGTAAGCTATTGCATCTTTCTGCTTTTATCTGTTTTCCCTTGATGATAGGATTGGCTGCTATAGCTCGTCCATTAACACTGTTTGTTCTTACGGAAAAATGGGAAGGTTCTATTATTCTCCTTCAGATAGTCTGTTTTTCTATGATGTGGTATCCTATTCATGCCATTAATTTGAATCTGTTGATGGTAAAAGGGCGTAGCGACCTTTTCTTTCGACTCGAAGTGATAAAGAAAATCTATGGTTTAATGATGCTCTGTTGTACACTACCCTTCGGGCTTGTGATATTTTGCTGTGGAGGAATTGTGTCATCTATATTCTCATTGATTGTAAACACTTACTATACAGGTAAACTAATAAGAATAGGATTTATAAAGCAGATGAAAGACTTGATTCCTATATTGATAAATAGTTTGGTGATGGGGACTTTGTGTTTATTGGTACAGCAACTGTTTGACTCAAATCTAGTCAAACTCTTGGTGGCTATATTTACAGGTGGAGTTTATTATCTGGCAAGCAATTATCTGATGAGTTCGACAGAACTAAAAGAATTAATAACGATTATAAGAAGAAAATAAATTTATATAGAAAATGACACAAGAAGATCTGCGCCCCATTATAGTCACTATTTGTTGCACGGTATACAACCATGAACCTTACATACGGAAATGCTTGGAAGGCTTTGTGATGCAAAAGACTAATTTTCGTTTTGAGGCTATTGTTCATGATGATGCTTCTACCGACAATTCTGTCGAAATTATTAAAGAATTTGAGGAAAAATATCCAGATATTATTAAGCCTATATACGAGGTTGAAAATCAATATTCCAAACATGGTGGTTCATTATGGCGTATATTGAATGAGCATATTCGTGGGAAATATGTAGCTTTCTGTGAAGGCGATGACTATTGGACGGATCCATTGAAATTACAAAAACAAGTGTATTTTTTTAAGAATCATCCCGAGTGCTCACTTACTTATCATGCTTGTAGAAATGTTTTTGTTGACATTGTCGACAAAACGACTTATGGAGAGACAGTTAAAGAATCATATACGTCAGCAACTTTGTTGAATGACTATTTCCATACAGCTACCATTTTAGTTAAAAAAGAGGTACTGGATAGTGACTTATATCAGAAGGCATCAGCAATAAATTGTCCTTCTGGAGATACTATTCTTTGTCTGACTGCAAGTAGATTAGGAGCAATACAAGGAGTGAATGAACAAATGTCTGTTTATAGAAGACATTCAGGTGGCATTTCTCAGTCGATGGAAAATCAGAGTAAAATTTTTGAAAATTTCAAAGCTTGGGTGGAAGTTGCTTCATTGTTTGGTTCCGACATAAATAGATGGTTAAAAAGAAATCGTTTGAAATTCTATATTGTTAAATCGTTTAGATTAAAAGATTTTAGATTATTATTTAAACTGCTTTGTTATGGATTTTTCAAAGCCCCTGTCTCTGTTATATTAGCATTAAGAGAAATTACCCTGTATTGTTTTAAGAGGATAATCCATTTGGATTTTGTTCAAAAGCATTAATTTATCGTTGTTTACCTGTAAACACTCATTGTATGGCTCTTGATTATTTGTTTTGTCCTTTACTTTTGCGTCGAACTTAATCGACAAAAGAATGAACATGGGTGAATTTTACAGTGAGTGCTTACGTATATCCCTCTCCTTACTCGACCAAATAACTTAAATATTAATCAAAAATACAACTCAATATAGGCTATAATGCCTTTATCGGATTTATAGCTATACAGTGAGTGCTTATAGTATAATGAATACCAAGATTGTAACAATAATAATACCAGTATATAATGCAAGAAGCACACTTCAACGTTGTGTAGATAGTGTTATCAACCAAACGTATCGATCATGGAACTTGATTCTAGTTGATGACGGCTCTGTAGATGGTAGCGATAAGCTATGTGATGAATACGTGAAGAAGGATGCACGTATATTGGTTATTCATCAACCCAATAGAGGCGTCAGTGTAGCAAGAAACGTAGGTTTGGAAAATGCAAAAGGTGAGTTCGTTACTTTCATTGATTCGGATGATTATGTTGATAAGTTATATTTAGAGCATCTTTGTAGTAGAGATGCAGATTATATCGTGAGTGGAATGCAAGATATGCCTGAAGGGCATGCCACAACATTAAAAGACGGTTTTTACAAAGATGATGAGATGGGGATAATTCTTTCTCGTGAAATAAACTCAATCTTATTTAAATCTCCATGGTGTAAACTATATCGAATGATTATCATACGTAATGCACATTTAATGTTTGATTCCAAAATTCGATTTGGAGAAGACTCGCTTTTTAATCTACAATATCTTGATAACTGTAACTCCTTAGCTTGTGTTAATACCCCTGATTACAAATATTTCATACCGACATCGGTGGGTAAATATTATATTGAGCATGAACAGTATAGATATATTCTATACAAAAAAGTACAAGCATACAAAGTATTGGAAATGAATAAGAAAGTTCGAAATAAGTACTATTTGGAACAAGAGTTTCATGATCTAACCACGAGGCTGTTCATTGGGGAGTTGATGAAGAAATTTAGCACTAAGAATCGAAAAGAATTCCTTTATACTTTTAGGTGCTGTTCAGAGATTAAGTATATCAATCCACTAAAAGGTGGGAGACTTTATGCGTTGATCCTTAAACTTATTCAACAACGTCATTGTATTATAGCATTTTATTTACTACGATTTGTATATCCATTATCTTTAATAGGCTCTAAAAGAATTATTTGATATGATGCATATTGCTCTCTGTATGGATAATCCATACACTCCCTATTGTGCTACAGTGATGGCTTCAGTAATTGAAAACAATCCGAAAACTGGTATTGCGTTTCACTTGCTATCATGTGATTTATCAGACACCAATAAAGAATATATTCGCCAGTGGATTAGTTCAATAGAAGGTGTGAAGGTGTATTTTTATAATGTAGATTCCCACGTATTTGATAACTTCCCTATCGGTAATGCTTATCTAAACATTGGTGCTTATTTTCGTTTGTACTTGGCTGAATGTTTGAAAGACATTGAAAAAGTGCTTTATCTAGATTGTGATTTGGTGAATGTGGCTTCTTTGACTGACCTTTGGAACACAGATATTTCAGATTATGCTGTAGCTGGTGTGCGTGACCGTATAAACGACTATGTGAGAGTGTACAACCGATTGGGTTATCCTATGAGTGAAGGGTATATCAATTCGGGGGTAATACTGATTAATTTAAAACGTTGGCGCAAGGATAGTTTCTTCCAAAAGGCGCAGAATGTGGCTTGTTGCATACCTGAACAGCTGAAAAATCATGATCAAGACATCATCAATATGTTTTATCATGGACAAATCTTAATGCTCGATTTTAAGTATAATCTTTTGGAGCATTACCTTTATACAGAGGACAAACTCTACATCAGTAAACAGTATTACCCTGAAATAGAACGAGCTATAAAGCAACCAGTAATTATTCACTACTGTATGCCATTCAAACCATGGCATATGGAATGTATTAATCCATATCAAGGAATCTACTTGAAATACAAACAAATGACTCCATGGCCTGATATAACGCTTATAAAGAAGTCACACTTCACATGGAAGCAGATGCTTCTTAATAGACTTAAATGGTTGATGGGACTTGCTGGATTATATCATTATGTGGGCAAGCAGTCACCATTGCGTGAGACTTTGAGTAAAATAGAAGAAGAAGGAAAGGTCCTGTTTTAAATGTATATAGAGGGACATAAGATTATCAATTTATGAATTTGTTCAGGGCTATTTTTTTATTTCAATAAGTATAGTTGAAAATGAATACAAACCGCTATGAATACATTGATGCCCTACGTGGCATAGCTATTCTCTTTATTGTGTTTGGTCACATCCCTATGTTTTGTTATGGACTACCAGAAGCAGCACAACTTTCTTCGTTCAGGGCATTTACTTCTATGGTGCAACTTCCTTTGTTTTTCTTTATTTCCGGTTTTTTATTTAGTGTAAAAACAGTTTTTAATAAATCGGGAGGGGTGAAATTTGAGTACATATACAGAAGGGCCCGGCAATTGCTTTTACCGGCAATTGTATTTGGCGGTTTGTATCTATTAGTGAATGGAGGTAGCGTGCTAGAATGTATTATGGATAAATTTAAGTCCGGATATTGGTTTACATGGTCGCTTTTTGAATTTTTGATGATGCAGGTGATATTGGAATGGATTGTTAGAAAATTTGCATGGAAAGAGGATGGAACTAAATATGCGATAGTGTGTATAGGGGGTGCTTTGGGAATGTATGTTTTGTCATTGCCGATAATTTATAATCAGATGAATGCTTTGTCGGGGATATTGGGATTACCGCTGCTACGTTATTTTCTTTATTTTGTGGTGGGCAGACTTATCCGTGTATATCTATACAAACTATGTATGTGGGAATATCGGGATGTGGCAGTAGCTATGATTGTCATGATATTCGCAGGTTTGGCTATAGCAACATGGGGAATAAACAAAGCTTGGGATGGAATATTTTTTCATCTACATTTGATTCTATTTGAACTGTCTGCATTACTTCTATTTTTTGCGATGTTCTATCGTCATCGCAACTATTTTGTTTCTTCCGATAGATTAATGAAGGTACTTGTGCTAGTCGGTCGCCGAACACTCGATATTTATCTGCTTCATTACTTCTTTTTGCCTAAAGATTTACATGTAATAGGTTCGTATTTCATGGAGCATCCTGCTCCTGTGATAGAATTTATCGTTTCTTTCGTAGTTACTATAATGATTGTGGCGGTATGTCTGTTGATAAGTGAGTTGTTACGTTCAAGCAAATTAGTGGCGAAATGGGCTTTGGGTGGAAAATAAGAAAATAAAATACCTCAATGGAAACTAAAAATTTAGCAATCGATGCACTTCGGCTTCCACTGATTATTCTGGTGGTGTTCATTCACATGAATCCAACATTTGATAGTGTGGGATATTGGGGGCTGACGATTAATACAATTGCCCAAGTGGCAGTGCCTTGCTTCTTTGTGATAGCTGGATATTTCTTTGTTGGGAATAAGCCGCTTACACTGGAAATGTATAAAGTGAAGCTGAAAAAGAGAGTGGTGACGCTACTCATTCCTTATTTGCTGTGGAACTTGGTACCTTCGTTAGTGCTGATTGGCGGCAATCTTTTCTCAATTGTATTTCGTGGCAAATCAACTGAAGACCTCATGATATTTCTTACAGATTTGTGGAACGATGGACTGTGGCATTTATGGTGGGACAAAGTGAATGGAATGCCTTCTGATTCTCCATTGTGGTTTTTAAGAGATTTGATAGTGATGTGTGTGCTGGCTCCAGTATTTTATTATTTCATCAAGAAGGGAGGAAAACTTGCGGTTGTTATTTGGTTTTTGTTATATGTATTCCTACCTGTCTCTTGGGCGCATCTTCCTGGTATAAGTATAACAGCTGTATTTTTCTTTAATATAGGTCTTTACTTAAGATACAATGGGATAGGTCTTGTTGGTGGAAGTAATAGAATATATCAGTTAGTCTGTGTCGCAACAGCGTTTGTCCTCTTGATATTGGCTGTGTTGTTTAGAAATCAGGGGTATCTATATTCATTGTTTATTCCTGTTGGGACTTTTTGCAGTTTTATTCTGATAGGATGGGCAAAGCCAAGTGTAGTGAAATGTTTAGCTAAGTTTTCACCCACTATATTCTTTGTTTATGCAATACATCAGACGTTTGTGTTGGTATATATGGGTAAGATGGTAGGAAGATTGCTGCCAGATAGTTATGTAGGTGACGTATTGGTATATTTCACTGTACCGTTTATAACAACGGCAGTATGTATCGTTATCTATTATTTGCTGAAACTGGTATCCCCTAGATTTCTTAGAGTGCTTTGTGGTGGACGATAATACAAATATAAATAATGAAAAAGAAAAATGAATCTCGTGGTCACTTGGTGTGGCTGGACGCGCTGCGTTTTATAACAGCTTTTTTAGTGATATTTTATCACTAACACAACGATCTTTTTCATTCAAATTTAATGCTTTATGAATAATAAATTTGTAACATTTATAATGCCAGCATATAATGCTGCTGCTACTATTGATGAGACAATACGGTCACTTAAAGAACAAGACCTCGATAATTGGTATCTTATTGTTGTAGATGATGGTAGTTCTGATAATACTAAAGATATAATAGAAGATATCGCTAAAAGAGACACTAGAATCAAACTGATAACTCAAACGAATCAGGGGCCTGCAGTAGCTAGGGCCAATGCTATTGCTATTGCTGAAACAGAGTATATTGCAATATTAGATGCCGATGATTTACTGTCTAAAAATTATGTGAGATTATTAGTTGATAGAGCAAAAGATACGAAGGCGGATATTATAATGCCTAATGTAAAATGTATAGATAAAGAGGGAGTAATAGAAGAAAATTCTCATTTTGGAAGGCAAAAACTGACAGCGAAAATGATAATAAATAATAGTTTAGAAGCTTTTGATATGTCTGTTTCATGGAAATTGCATGGATGGATGATAATTAAGACCAACTTAGCTAAAACGTATTATACATTTGATAATGTTTGCTATTCCAAATTTAATTCTGATGAATACATATCACGCTATTTGTATTTAAAATCTAAGACAGTAGCTCTTACTACTGCTATCTATTTTTATAGGTACGTTGCAACGAGTATAACTCATCATTTTTCAGTTCGTCATTTTGATCGTATATTAACTTTAAATCATTTAGCGAACTTGTGTATTGATGAAGATGTACCGATAGAAACAACCCATAAAGTTTACTCAATGTATAGGTCGTGCATAATTCAATCATTCTTATTATATGAATTACATTCTAATGAAATAGATGATGGAGGAAAAACATTTTCAATGATTATGGACACCTATAAAGCATATAAAAAGAATTTTCCTTCTAAATTATTTCAACATGTTGGATTAAAGGAAAAGATAAAATATACCATTTCTTTGTCTGGAGAAAATGTTATTAAGTTGATTGTATATATGAAATCATTATTGTCCACTAAAAAGCGGACGGTTAAAAATTGAACAAACTGAGACTGGCATTTAATCTGTGTTTTTACTCTCTTAGCATTAATTGTGCAGTTTAGTTATCAGGAGTTTCCATAAGTAATATGTGTAATATTTAATGATTGTTTATTAAAAATGATTTCAATAATTATACCGGTATACAATGTCGAGAGATACTTGAAAGAATGTCTTGATAGTGTATCGATATTGCAGGGTTTTGAGTTTGAGGCTATTCTTGTGGATGATGGATCTTCAGATAGTTCTGGGGTGATCTGTGATGAGTATGCTCGCAGTGATTCAAGGTTTAAGGTCATTCATCAGCTAAATGGTGGAGTCAGTAAAGCGAGGAATGCTGGTCTTGATGCGGCGAGAGGGGAATGGGTATGGTTTGTGGATTCGGATGATGTAGTAGATGTACGATGTACCACACAAATCCATCAATGGCTAAATCGACATAATGATACTGATTATGTGATGTTTGATTTGAAGAAATTCGATGATGGTGACATACTTGTTATGGATTCTGTTTTCGGGCAGTACACAGAAGTGAATATCCTTCAAGAAAAATCTAAAAATGACTTCTTGCTAAGATATGTTTGTGCTTACCATTGGACTCTTTGGTATAGACGTGAAGTAATAGAAAGATATAATATTCGCTTTACAATAGGCATTAGGAATTCCGAAGATGGTGAGTTTATGGCTAAGTATCTCATGGTGATGCAGCATCCTGTGAAGGTGGATTTCCCAATATGTTATTATCGTATGCGAGAGGGGTCTGCCATGCATTTGGCTAATGCCAAGAAGAATATCATAGACGATGTACCTGTTGTGTTCTTTAATTTGCTCAAATGGATGGATAAGGTCGGCATTTCCACAGAATCATGGTTGAACTATTGGTTTATGAAGATGATACAAAATCTACTTGTTAATGCTTCACAATATCCACAGTTGGATAGAAGGCAGTTTCAAAATACTGTAGGAAAAATGCTTCAAGCTTGCAAAGATAAAGGTTTTACTTTTGTCAATGATAAAAAAATGAGATTGGCAGGATGGAATGTCTCAGTTTATTTTCTTGTCAATAGACTATATCTGAAAATTAAAGGTTTATAATAATATGGTAAATTTGATTTTTGGTATTATCGGTTGGCCACATATTTTCGCTTATTTGTTCTTTAGAAGAAAGGATAAAAGAATAGACATGGATTTGGCAACCTATAACGGTGGAAAGACAGGTGTTACGGCTTTTGTCAGTGCCTTGAAAAGAAATGAATATCGCAATGTGTTTTACTTTCGAATTCCTCTTGTTTTTCGTCTCTTCTTGAACCTTATATTACGGCGAGTTCCTGATTGTAAGCTCCAGTGTGCCCATATCGGGGGGGGGGTGAATATACATCATGGCTGGGGGACAATCGTCCTTGCTGAACGAATAGGAGAGGATTTTTCAGTTTATCAAAATGTTACTGTTGGATATGGTAAGGATGGCAAGCCAAGTATAGGAAATCATGTAAGCATCTACTCTGGTGCTGTCGTTTTTGGTGGAATAACAATAGGAGACCATGTAAGAATTGCGGCAAACACAGTGGTGCGAACGGATATTCCTCCTCATTCGCTTGTCTATGGCAATCCGGCAGTGATTGTTCATTAAAATAGTTTATGGTACAAAAAGAAAGAATCTTTTATTGGGATGTTATTAAAGCATTTGCAATATTTCTTGTAGTGTGGGGACACTGCCTCCAATATCTTCAAGTGGATACGGAAAAATGTTGGGGGTCTTGTACTTCTGGTTTTATCTACTCTTTTCACATGCCCCTTTTTATGATGGTGAGCGGTTATTTTGCTCGTGGTATTTACCAAAAGAACTTTTCGGACAACCTGAAACATAAGACTTTACAGATTCTATTGCCTTCTATTTCTACTTATATTGTTGTAGGACTCATGCTGATATATGTAAGACATGAGCAATGGGGATATGGATTGGTTAAGTTGGGAGTGAATTGTTTTACAAGTTTTTGGTTTTTGAAAGCACTCTATATCTTGTATGTAGTAGGTATCGTATTTATGTGGATTTATCGGAAAAGTAAATATATGGCTTTGGTGTGGGGCATATCCTTGTTCATCTTTTTACGTGATGATGTGGAATTTGTTCATTGTATGTCGATGTTGCCTTTCTTCTTAATCGGTATGCTCTTATATAAATTTGAGGAAAGATTTTGGGGAAATAAGTTCAAGATAGCTTTGGTCAGTGCTTTTATATGCGCTATTTTGTGCTTACGCTATGACATTGTTGATTATAATATGTATATGCATCCTTTCCATTTTGATATGCCATCAATTTATCTCTTTGTGATAAGAACACTTATCGGAACATTTGCAAGTTTACTATGTATTATATTGATTCGTTTAATTTGTGATAGGTTAGGCGATATTGGTTTGGTACGAGCTTTTGCCAAGGTAGGAACTATGACGTTAGGTATTTATATTTTTCATAGAGAAATAGTATTATTGTCTAATCGTTTCGCAGTAAAGGTAGAGGCCTTAAATATCTTTGGTGATTCTGATATGGGGGAGTTGTTTTATGAATACGGTATTTGCCTAACTGCCACCTTGCTGTTTATGGCTATAAGCATTTTAATCATTCTGATCTTAAGAAAGAACAAATATTCGAGACTGATTTTCTTAGGTGAAAAATAATCATTTTAGATAATGGCTACGTATAATTATGACTTTGTCAACGATAAGTTCAGAGACGAAGTGATTTGGAAAACCCGGCAGAATTGTTTGGTGGAAACGCCTCTCAAAGTAATATGCTATAAAGATGCGTATGTCTTTCCATTTAAGGAAGGGCAAAGAGGTGAGGTTGTCACAGCCGATGGGATAACCTTGGCTTCCGATTTCAAGGAAAAAACTTCTTTGGATAAGTTTGATACCACAGGGCTAAGACACGGGAAAAAGGCAATCTTTGTGGGCTCTCTTTGGATTTATATTTGGGGACATTGTTTTACAGATCATTTCAATAAGGCTTGGTTTGTCAATACGGATGAGTGTCGCAAACTTCAAAATGAAGGAGCTGAACTGGTTTTTATCTCTTGTACTACCCAGGTTCCTAAGTATATTCAACTGATATTCCAATATGCAGGAATAGATTTGCATCAAGTAAGAATGATAACTGATCCTACTCGGTTTGAACAGCTCTATGTCCCGGAAAATTGTTATTACCATACTTGTGACAAATGGCATAGATATTATACAAGGGAGTATCTTGGATTGTTGGACAACATTTGGAAAAATGTAACAAAAGAGGCTGAAATTGCAGGAAATTATCCTGTTTATGACAACATCTATCTGACCCGCACACAAGGCAAGTTTGGAAGTCTATGGAAAGATTTGGGAGAGAAAGCGATAGAAAACGCATTTGCCAAGGATGGATATACAGTAATCGCTCCAGAGAAACATACGGTGGCACAACAGTTCTGGATGATGATGAATTGTAAAAGATTGGTAGCAACGGATGGTTCTATTTGCCATGCCTCTTGCTTCTGTAAGCCTCATACGAAAGTCACTGTATTGTGCAAGGCTGATTTTTTGGTGGAGCATCAGATCGTTTCCAATCAAATAGCCAACTTGGATGTGACATACGTTTCAGTACATCATTCTTTTTTTGTAGATAAGAAGCAGCCTTGGCATGGCCCTTATCTCCTTTGCATAACAAATAATTTGGAGCGATATATGGGATATAAGATACCTCACCTCCCTTTCTTTCTTACAAAGAATTTTGTGAAATATTGTATCAGAAAAACCTATGTTTCTATTTTCGGGAATATGGAATGGATGAACAATATAGTTCGTAAACAACTAAAGAAGTCATAATTATATATGGAAAAAGTTTTAATTACTGGTGGTGCTGGTTTTATAGGTTCCAACATCGCCTTGAAGTTACTAGCCAAAGGCTATTCAGTTGTCGTGTTAGATTCTCTTTCTGAGCAGATCCATGGTTCTGAACCTGAACATACATCTCCTCTATATATCAGTATTAAGGATAAAGTCGAGTTTATCAAAGGGGACGTTAACAAGCGGGAAGATTGGATGGAGGCTCTTGATGGTGTAAATTACGTCATTCATTTGGCTTCAGAGACGGGTACCGGTCAGTCTATGTATGAGATAGAGAAATATGTTGGTACAAACATCGGTGGTACAGCTTTGTTGCTTGATATTCTTGCCAACAATCCTCATTATGTGAAGCGTGTGGTCGTGGCAGAGTCAAGAGCTATCTATGGTGAGGGTAAATATGTGTGTCCTAAATGTGGTGAAGTCTATCCTTATGAAAGAAAAGAAGAAGACATGAGTAAGGGTGATTTTGAGTGTAAATGCCCTAAATGTGGTGGTGTGGTTCAATTAGTAGGAACTACAGAAGATAGTCTCATACGACCATCATCTGTATATGGCATCACTAAGCAGGTGGAAGGTCAGTTGGTGCATCTCGTTTGCAAGAGTATTGGCATTGAGTCTGTATCATTTAGATACCAAAATGTTTATGGTCCAGGTCAATCTCTTTCTAATCCTTATACTGGAATCCTGAGTATTTTCTCCACACGTATCAAAAATGGTAACGGATTGAATATTTTTGAGGATGGCAAGGAAACAAGAGACTTTGTTTATATTGAAGATGTTGTAGATGCTACAATTTTGGGAATGGAAGTGCCTGAGGCAGATGGGTACGTGTTTAATGTGGGTACTGGAGTTGCTATTGATGTTCTTACTGTGGCACAGACTCTTTGTGATAAGTATGGGATTCAAGTACCTATTACTGTATCAGGGAATTATCGTTTAGGTGATATTCGGCATAATTTTGCAGATATTACCTTAGCTCGCCGGATTTTAAACTTTGAACCGAAATGGAACTTTGCTGATGGCATCGAGCAGTTTGTAAAATGGGTTAATCTTCAAGAGGTGCAGGAAGATAATTATGAAGCATCTATTGAGGAAATGAAGAATAAGGGACTTTATAAATGAAAGTATTGGTTACTGGTGCGAATGGCTACATAGGACGTCATGTGGTCAAATCACTTTTAGATAAAGGTGTAGAGGTGATAGCTTGCGATATTTGTACAAATGACATCGATTCCAGGGCTATGTGCAAGAATTTAAATCTTTTTGATTTGCCGGAAGGAAATGTTTTTGAGAATTTAGGCTCTCCTGATGTTTGCTTGCATATGGCTTGGCGTAATGGCTTCATTCATAATGCACCTACTCAAATGGGTGACCTTTCAGCTCACTACTACTTTCTTACAGCTTTAATTGATGGTGGTTTGAAGCAATTGGCAGTTATGGGAACAATGCATGAGGTAGGCTATTGGGAAGGAGCAATTGATGAAAATACGCCTTGCAATCCGATTTCTATGTATGGTATTGCTAAGGATGCTCTTCGCCGTAGTATGATGCTGTATGCGCAACAGAAAGATGTTGTCTTTCAATGGTTGAGATGTTTTTATATCCTTGGTGACGATATGCGTAATAATTCGATATTCGGTAAGTTGCTGCGGGCTGCGGAAGAAGGGAAAACAACATTTCCGTTTACTACAGGCAAGAACAAGTATGATTTCATAGAAGTTGATAAACTGGCAGATTTACTGGTCTCTTCGGTTGTTCAATCGGAGGTTACAGGCCTCATCAACTGCTGTACAGGTCATCCTGTCAGTCTGGCGGAGAGAGTCGAAACTTTTATTAAAGAACATCATCTGGATATTAAACTTGAGTATGGAGCTTTCCCGGACAGACCTTACGACTCTCCTTGTATTTATGGTGATGCTACGAAAATGAATATAATCATGAAACGATGAAAAGAAAATTATATTACTTCTTTGGTGCGTTTCACATTCTTTGTTATTGTTTTTATCGCCGCAGAATAAAAGAAATAGATGAGGATTTATTTCGCTTTACAGGGGGAGTCGGAATGAAACAATTTGCAGGACAGTTGTTTCGCAAGGAATATCGGACAGTGTTCTATTATAGGTTACCTTTCTATTGGGCTTTCTTCTTGAATATCCTCCTCAGGAAAATGGAAAATTGTGACATTCATTGTCGTATCAAGGGTGGGCTTAAGATTGTACATGGTTTTTCGTCTGTACTGAGTGCCCGTAGTATAGGGAGTAATTTCGAGTTCTATCAGAATGTTACTGTCGGATGGGGAAGAGATGGTAATCCTACTATTGGAGACAATGTAAGCATCTATGCAGGAGCTGTTGTTGCTGGTAATATCCATATAGGAAACAACGTGAAGATTACTGCCAACAGTTTTGTCAGAAAGGATGTGCCTGACAATACTCTAGTGTTTGGTAATCCAGCCCAATATAAGCCTTTAGTTGATGAAAATGTTAACTCTTAATAGTGATTTATGATACCCAAAATTGTTCATTACTCTTGGTTTAGTGGCGACTCATATCCAGAGCACTTGAAGGCTTGCATGGATACATGGAAAAAGGTGTTGCCTGACTATGAATTTGTGTTGTGGGATGCTAAGCGATTGGCGGAGTGTAACAACGTGTTTGCCAATGAGGCGGTGAGTGTGAGAAAATGGGCTTTTGCAGCGGATTTCGTACGCTTGTATGCCGTTTATCATTACGGGGGCATTTGGTTGGATACAGATGTGGAGCTGTTCAAGAGTTTCGATCCTTTTCTCAATGATGGTATGTTTATCGGAAGAGAGTACTATGTGCATCATGACAAGATGGGAGTGGAGTATACAATGCTTACCTCGCATTGTTTTGGTGCGGAGAAAGAGCACCCTTTTATCGGTGAATGTCTAGAATATTATAAGAACCGCCACTTCATCCGTTCGTACAACGAGCGTTTGGAACAGCGTCTACGCTATGATATGACGATTATTCCTGATCTTCAGATGAGCCTAGCGCAGAACTATGGTTTCGATAACCGCAATGTTAACAACAAGAAGCAAGTCCTAGAGAATGGCATACATGTTTATCCTTACCAGTATTTTGATCAGCCAGGTTATACGAGCATGAAGGATGTAGTTTGCATCCATCGTGTTGCACAGAGCTGGAATCCTAACGCTAAGGGTAACACAGCAAATTCTGTTACCGACTTGAAGAAGAAGACCTTAGGATATTACAAAATGAAAGTACAGCGAAGAATTGCAAAAATGATTCAGGACCTTTAGGCTTATTATTTTATTGTTCTATGAGAATTTTATATATCTTAAAACATAATCCTTGGGGTATTGGTGGTGGTTGCTATGCCTGCCGCAATTATCTTGAAGCTTTTGATGAAGTATTTAAGGGAGATGAGTTGGAGGTGTTGGTGTGTACTGAATATTTGGCGCATAGCTTGACCGATAAATTTCCTGAAATTCACTTTGTGGGGGTGAATGAGCGGCAGTTGGTTAGTAAGTTATTATCTCCTGTTACTGGCGAGATGCATCGATTCCAATCTGTTGCGACAAGATTACTAAAAGCAAATCAGTATGATTTGTGTATTTTTGATCATAATTGTATAGCCGGCTCTTTGGCGAAACTCTGCAAAAGACGAGGAGTAAAGACAATAGTATTGAATCATAACTGTGAGTTTGAGTATTATCGGGATAATCATCCTTCTGTTCTTCATCGTATGTTGCTTCTTCCCGTGGTAAAGCGGAATGAGAGGCGGGCCTATCAACTCTGTGATTATAATATCTTCTTGACAAAAGAGGATAAGGAGTTATTCGCACAGTTCTATGGAGCATCGGACACAACAAAGGTAGTAGGAGGATGCTTTATGAGAAAAGGAGAGCAATTGGATATTAATGCATTGAAACCTTTTAATGAAAGAAGACTGAAAGCGGTAATCAGCGGAACGATAGGCAATGTGCAAAACTTGGATGGTATCAACTACTTCTTGAATGAACTTTATCCTTGTGTACCCAAAGATATGGATGTGGTGATAGCTGGAAAGAATCCTCCTGCTGAATTGATTGAACGTCTGAAGAGGTTTGGTAACATCGAGTTGATAGCGAATCCGAAAGATATGGATGCGGTGTTGCGTGACTGTGATATATATCTTTGTCCTACCCGGTTGGGAGGAGGAATGAAACTGCGTGTGATGGATGGCTTGCGTAATGGTTTGCCTGTTATAGCCCACAAAGTATCGGCAAGAGGATATGGAGAATTTGAGAAGAAAGGTATTCTGATAAAATTTGATACAGAAGAACAATTTGCACAGGCGATAATACAAGCTACTACTGCGATAAAAGAGAAGTACTTCTCTAAACGGTATATTGTGGAGCAGAGCTCTATTATTTCATTTGAATATAATCTGAATGTTTTAAAGGAAATATTTAATATATGCTTCGTACGATAATAAAATATATGCGGAATAACTGGTATGAGTTGTTGACCGTTTTTTTGCTATTTACGAATCTTTTTCCTAAAGAGTTTCCGACATTCATATACTATGTGTCGTTTGTATTTATTCTGAATAAAATGATTCGTTTTAATCTATCAGGGAATAGTCATACACGCGTATTTTCTTTTTTTATAGTTTTTCTTTGGTTTGCTAGTATCATCGGCATGGTTTTAGATTTGCGGTTGATCATTTTCTCTACCATTCTCTATATGTGTGCTCCAAGACAGTCGATTGAGTGGCATCTCTATAAATTGAAATTTCTTAAAAATATATTCATAGGTTTTGGATTGGCTACAATGGCTAATTTTTATGCAAAGTTGGCTGGGACTAATCATATGGAACTTGATCCATATTTGGCTGCAATGGGACGTGTGAAAGAATTTGCAGGTTACTGTACACATCCTATGTGGACGAGTGCAGCGGGAGCCATAAGTGCTATGTTCTTTATCAGTATGTCTTTTCGTTCCTTTGTGAAGGAGAAATGGATGAAATTGGGTTGCTATGTCATGGCGCTGATATCGCTGTATGTAGTGGTTATCTCAGGTTCTCGATCGGCATTTGTTTTGTCTTTAGCTAGTAGTATACTTATCGTAAAGATGCAGTCGAAGCGAATGTCGTCTTTATTTATGAATATATCAATTGTGGCAATAACAATAGTAATTTTTGGTCCTATATTAATGAAAAATGCAGGAGCTATGCTCCAAAAGAAAAATAGTTTTGAGATAACGACTGAGCAGACTTCACGTGATGAATTATGGTCTCAACGTATGGCAGAATTCAAATCTTCTCCATTAGTTGGGATTGGTTTTGCAGCCCATGGTGTAGGAAATAATAAAAAAGTTGGGCGTCATGAATCTGGCGGTGGCTACATTAGTGTTTTGTCACAGTCAGGTATAATAGGTGGATGTTTTATCATTTTTATTTGGATAGCCGCTTTTATGTTGCCTGGTAAGATAGGTACTGATCCCAATACCATACTTGTTTATTGTACATTTGTGTTTATGACTATTCATTCTATTTTTGAAGGTTATCTGTTTCAGGGTGGTTGGTATTTATGTTTGGTAATATGGTTAGTCGTGGGTGTTTTGATTGAACATAAGGATCTAATGAAAAAATATCCACAGTTACTGCATGAGTGATTTTATTTATCAAAAATGTACGTATGATACAAGAAACGTTTACTCTGGACTTTTCTGGTTTCACCAATCGCCCTATGTGGCTTATGCAGTTTGTGCCATTGAAACCATCATTTTTTGTATATGAGATGATTATCATTTTGCAAAATATAGTATTGAATGAAAATAGCTTATCTGATTTGTGCACATACCGACTGCACGCAACTAAATAGGTTAATAAAGGCTTTAGCCTATCATCAAGAAACGGGGTTCTTTGTTCATTTGGACAAAAAGTCGCAGATAACTCCCCAGGATGTACAGACTCCCCAAGATGTATTGGAGTTAAGTGTGATTAAGATCGTAAATGTTAATTGGGGAGGGTACTCACAGTGTGAGGCCATCTTAGCTTTGATACAAAGAGCTATGGAGTCGAAGATGAAGTACGATCGGTTTGTGTATATTTCGGGCTTGGATTATCCGATATGGCCAAATTCTCGGATCTTGCATTACTTTGAGACGTATAGAAATAAAGAGTGTATTATGGCTCTTAATTTATCTGAACTGAGAGAACCTCGTAAGATGCCCGAGCGAATAAAGGCATACCATTTTTTTAGGGATAGCAAGATTGATAATCCTCAATTAAAGCGCCTGCTTTGCGGAGGGATGCGGTGGATTACGAGACTCTTTTTCTTTGAATATCGCAATCACTTCAAAGGAATGCCCATTTATGAGGGTTCATCGTGGTGGGCACTTTCGAGGGAGTGTTTGCAATATGTGTTGGATTACTACCGAATAAATGGTAAACAAGTTAAAAAATATTTTAAGTATACTTTTGCTCCCGATGAGATGATGTTACATACATTGGTGTTTAATTCGTCTTTCGGGAAAAATGCACTACTCTATAAAAAGAAGAACTATCCAGGATTAGTGGACCTAACCCCATTGCATTATATAGAGTATGATGATGCTATTGCAATTTATGAGGAAAGGGACTATGATAAACTACTTGCTTCAGGTAAAATGTTCTGTAGAAAGGTGAAGACTGGTAGATCGGACGAGCTAATGAATAAAATTGATTTATATAGAAACAGATGAAGAGGCTCTTCTTAATTTTATTGAGTGTAATTGTCTTTTTGCTTTCTGTAGAATTTCTGTTACGTTTTGTCTTTGGTTTCTGCAATGCGATGCTTTACACATCCAGTGATGCATACGAATATATAGCAGCTCCTAATCAAAACCGATATCGGCTGGGGGCTCACATCCACATTAATTCTTATTCGCAACGATGTGAGGAACCGGATTCTACGAAAGTGAGGGTGCTCGGCTTGGGCGATTCGGTACTGTTTGGCGGTACTATGACGGATCAGGAAGATTTGGCTTCTTCCATTTTTTCAGAAGAGACGGGCATACAGATGCTGAATATCTCAGCAGGAAGTTGGGGGCCGGATAATTGTGCGGCTTATCTACGTGAAAAGGGGGTATTCGGAGCTAAGGCAGTGGTATTAGTGTGCAGTAGTCATGATGCGTACGATAGGATGTCGCATGTACCAGTAGTCGGTTTGTACCCCAATTATCCCGATAAGCAATATAGATGGGCTATTGGGGAACTTATAGATAGATATGTGATACCTAAGATTTCTTTTTATTGGAAGAAAACAAAACAACAACTGGATCCTGATGAAACGGTGGTGAAGCTGGTTGAGAATGCTACAGTGCAACCCAAATCATCTATGGAATACCCTGTTAATGAGGGATTTGATGAGCTGAAAGAAATTGCGGATTCGGTGGGAATACCTTTGTTTGTCTATTTACATGCTGAAAGGGGGGAGGTGATGTGTGGCGAATATAACGTGATGGGAAAGGCTATCATAGAATGGATGGAAAAGAATAAGATTCCTTGTCTGAAGGGAATAGATGCTGGTGAGTCGGTGGAGATGTATAGAGATGGTATTCATTTGAATGAGAAGGGGCAAAGGCACTTGGCGAAGTGTTTAGAGCAGTTGATCGAAATTAAGCAATAGCAAATATTTATAATTAGTATGACTTTGAGGAAATTAGCTATAGTGCAGCCGGAGGTACCGCATTATCGGGAAGAGTTTTTTGCAGGGATACGTGAACGCTGTGAAAGGGCTGATGTGTATGTGTATAATTCGCAGAAGGTAGCAGCAGGGAATGGTTTTAAAGTGCAAAGTGTGGGAGTAAGTTATATCTCGAATTTACAGTGGCATGGGATACTGTGGTATAATCCTTTTAAGTTATTACGAAAAGAATATGACACTTTGGTATTGATGTTACATTTTGCACATATTACTACATGGTTATTATTGCTTACAAAGTTTATTCATAGGAAACGGATTATTCTTTATGGTCAGGGGATTTCGGTAAAACGTTATTTAAGGGAAGAACAAAAAGTTGATTGGAAATTAAAAGGGATGATATCTTTAGCCGATGGCGTATGGTTATATATGCCGAAGGAGGAGCAACAATGGAGGAAAATATTTCCTAGGAAACCGATAGTAGCATTGAATAATACTGTGACGGGGATGAAGGAGATTATATCACATATTCCTGCTATGACGAAGATAGAACTGAAAGAGAAGTATGCTATTAAGGAGGAGAGGATACTCATTTTCTGTGCTAGGTTTACTTCACCTTACCGTAGAGTTGATTTATTACTGCAAACAATTGAGAATTTGGATAGAGAACGTTTTGGATTTATTATTATCGGGGATGGAGTGAATAAACCCGATTTTATGAAATATACCAATGTACATGACTTTGGGGCGGTGTATGATGTGGAGGTAAAACGAGAACTTTTTGCGATAGCTGACATTTATTACCAGCCGGGATGGGTGGGATTATCTATAGTAGAGGCAATGGGTTATGGTCTACCTGTCTTTACTTTCAAACGTTCTACGGAGACATTGCAGTGTGTAGAATATAGCTATATTGAAGATGGAATAAATGGCAGAATTCTTGAGACAATAGATGAATGTGTGGAAGTGATAACTGGAAGTAAGGATGAAGAGATCGTACAAATGGGTGAGAAAGCAAAAGATTTAGCTAAAACGCTTCTTGTGGAGAATATGGTGAATCAGGCAATGGGTATATTAGAATGAAAATATTACATTATACTCCCAGTATTGACCGTACTTGGGGAGGAACAGCTTTTTATATGCAGCTACTGGCTAAGGAGCTGGGACAGTTAGTACAACTGCATGTTGCTTCTCATGCAAGTATGAATGAACTGGTGATGGAGCACTGTACGGTGCATAAACTGTCTTCATGGAAAAATAGATTTAAACTGAAACATGAATGGAAGGAATTGCTGGAGTCGATAAAACCTGATGTGGTGCATATTAACTGCTGTTGGACACCTAGTTGTGCGTTGCTGCAGCGATGGGCGCAGACATGGGGATATAAGGTCGTACTTACACCTCATGGTATGCTGGAACCATGGATTTTGGCTCGTCATTACTGGACACGCAAAATGCCTGCATTGTTACTCTATCAGAAGGCTGCTGTGAAACGAGCGGATTATTTACATGCTACGGCTGTAAGTGAAAAGAAAAATTTGTTGAATTTGGGCTATAACACTAAGATTGAGGTGATAGCTAATGGGGTAGATGTAGAGAGCATTGAACTGAAAAGATCGTGGAGACGAAATAAAGAAATTCTATTTTTGAGTCGGGTACATGTAAAGAAAGGTATTGAATTTTTGATTGAGGCGGTGGCAAAACTGAAAAATGAACTCGAAGATTATGTGGTGAACGTGGCTGGTGAAGGTGAAGTTGCTTACGTTGAAGAATTGAAACTATTGGTTGAAAAGTTAGGTGTGGGGGAGATTATCCGCTTTACAGGCGGGGTATATGGTAGTCAAAAGTGGGAACTTTTCCAACGTGCCGACCTCTTTGTATTGCCTACTTATAGTGAGAATTTTGGTATTGTAGTGGCGGAAGCGTTAGCTAGTGGAACACCTGTAATTACTACTAAGGGTACACCTTGGAAAGATTTAAAGAGTAATTGTTGTGGCTGGTGGACAGAAGTGGGCACAGAGTCTACGGTACAGGCTCTGCGTGCTTTCCTTACGCTTTCGGAAAAGGAGTTGGAGGTGATGGGACGTAATGGTCGTAAGTTGGTAGAGGAGAAGTACTCTGAACACAAAGTGGCAGAGGAGTTTGTAAAATTATACAATAAAATAATGAAAGTATGAGCAAGGTAGATTTAAGTGCTTTCTCTGCGGGAGACTTTGATAAAGGGGCTAGTAGAGTGAAGATGATAGTGTGGTACTTTGTAAATGCTTTGTTGGTACGTGCTTCGTGGAACCCTTGCATGAGGGTAAAGATTGTTTTACTTCGTGCTTTTGGGGCGTGTATTGGTAAGGGACTGGTCATTAAAAATAATGTGACGATCAAGTTTCCTTGGAAACTGACCATAGGGGATAACGTATGGTTAGGTGAACAGTGCTGGATAGATAATTTAGACAATGTGACTATCGGTAATAATGTATGTATTTCGCAAGGCGCATTATTGCTTACAGGGAATCATGATTATACAGTTTCTTCCATGCCTTACCGGAATGCTTCTATTACATTGGAAGATGGAGTTTGGGTAGGTAGCAAGGCGGTAGTTTGCCCGGGAGTAAGGATGCGTGAGAACTCAATAGCTACTGTAGGAAGTGTGATAACGAAGAATACGGAAGCAGATGGTATCTATCAGGGGACACCTGCAAAGATGATTAGGAAAAGAGAAGTCAATGATGAATGAAAGGAAACCCGAAGTAATAATGCAAATGTTCTAGAATATTCGAAACAGTTTTTTATGAAAGTATCTATAATAACATCGTGTTTTAATCGTGCGGCGACGATTCGTGATGCCATAGAGAGTGTCTTGGCACAGGACTATAATAATATAGAGTTTATTGTTGTAGATGGGGCGAGTACGGATGGCTCGTTAGAGATTGTTAGGGAATATGAAGATCGTATCTCAACTATTATCTCGGAGCCTGATCATGGAATGTATGAAGCCATTAATAAGGGAATTCGTGTGGCTACAGGTGATGTAATCGGATTGCTGCATTCGGATGATTTCTTCTATGATAATGGGGTGGTAAGCCGTATTGCGGAACGTATGAAAATCACTCGAGCTGATTTCTTGTATGGAGATGGGCTTTTTGTGAATCCTAATAATACAGATAAAGTGGTACGTAACTGGATTGGAGGTAGTTATCGACTTTGGAAAGTACGTCACGGTTGGTTACCACTGCATCCTACCTGTTACATTCGTCGTGAGGTGGTAAACCGTTTAGGGCTCTATAACGAAAGCTATAAAATAGCAGCAGATAGCGATTTATTGTTACGCTATCTTATTACGGGAGGACTTACGACAACTTATTTGGGAGAGTATATTGTGAAGATGCGTATGGGGGGACTTTCTACTGATAGTGCTAAGCGTAAAAAAATGTGGGATGAGGATATACGGGTATATGCTTCGCACGGTATGGCTCCTACTTTGACGAAGTTGGAGAAAATGGCATGGAAAGTGCCGCAGTTTGTGTTAGCATTGTTAAAACGCTAATGACTATTTAATAGAGTGTAAAAAGAAATAGAATTATACAATGATATGAAAGGTATTGTTTTAGCCGGTGGTAGTGGTACACGTTTGTATCCTATTACCAAGGGTATTAGTAAACAACTAATTCCGATTTTTGATAAACCGATGATTTATTATCCCATTTCGGTTTTGATGTTAGCGGGTATCCGTGAGATATTGATAATTTCTACTCCACATGACTTGCCGGGATTTAAGCGTTTGTTGGGTGATGGTAGTGACTATGGTGTGAGGTTTGAGTATGCAGAACAACCGTCACCTGATGGATTGGCGCAGGCTTTTATTATTGGTGAGGATTTTATTGGCAGTGATTCGGTCTGTTTGGTACTAGGGGATAATATCTTTCATGGCAATGGCTTTAGTGCCATGTTGAAAGAGGCGGTGTGCATGGCAGAAAAGGAGCATAAAGCTACCGTGTTTGGCTATTGGGTAAGTGATCCGGAACGTTATGGGGTTGCGGAGTTTGATGATGAAGGTAATTGCTTAAGCATTGAGGAAAAACCTGTACAGCCAAAATCAAACTATGCGGTAGTAGGGCTTTATTTCTATCCTAATAGGGTGGTAGATGTAGCGAAGCGCATCAAACCATCAGCTCGTGGGGAATTGGAGATAACCACTGTGAATCAGCAATTTTTGGGGGATAGTGAGTTGAAAGTACAGACACTGGGACGTGGCTTTGCTTGGTTGGATACGGGTACACACGACTCATTGAGTGAAGCATCGACCTTTATTGAGGTGATTGAAAAACGGCAGGGACTGAAAGTGGCTTGTCTGGAAGGTATAGCTTTCAGACAAGGATGGATTGATGCCGACAAGATGCGTGAGTTGGCCCAACCGATGCTGAAGAATCAATATGGGCAGTATTTGTTGCAGGTGGTAGAGGAAGTGGAACGTACAGGAAAAAGTAACTTATGAGTAAAAGAAATATTATCATTACCGGTGGTGCCGGATTTATAGGCAGCCATGTGGTGCGTTTGTTTGTGAACAAGTATCCCGATTATCATATTATCAATCTGGACAAGTTGACTTATGCGGGAAATTTGGCTAACTTAAAAGATGTAGAGAATAGACCAAACTACACTTTTGTGAAAGCGGATATTTGTGACTTTGAGATGATGCTGAAGATTTTCAAACAGTATCATGTAGATGGGGTCATTCATTTAGCTGCCGAAAGTCACGTGGATCGTAGTATCAGAGATCCGTTTACTTTCGCTCGTACTAATGTTCTTGGAACTCTCTCTTTATTACAAGCTGCCAGGTTAACTTGGGAGTATCTTCCGGAAGGCTATGAGGGTAAGCGTTTCTATCATATTTCAACAGATGAGGTGTACGGAGCCTTGGAACTAACGCATCCGGAAGGAAAGTCATCAGAAATATCAGCACACGAAGTATATGGCGATGAGTTTTTCAAAGAGACAACAAAGTATAATCCACACTCACCCTATTCGGCTTCGAAAGCAGGTAGCGACCACTTTGTACGCGCTTTTCACGATACTTATGGTATGCCGACTATCGTGACTAACTGTTCGAACAACTATGGACCTTATCAGTTTCCCGAAAAGCTAATTCCATTGTTTATTAACAATATCCGTCATCGCAAACCGTTACCGGTATATGGTAAGGGAGAGAATGTGCGTGACTGGCTCTATGTGGTAGATCATGCAAGGGCTATAGACGTGATTTTCCATAATGGTAAGATTGCGGATACATATAACATCGGTGGCTTTAACGAGTGGAAGAACATAGACATTATTCATGTGATTATTAAGACTGTGGACCGATTGCTGGGTAATCCTGAAGGGTATAGCGAGGGATTGATTACTTATGTAATGGACCGTATGGGACACGACTTACGCTATGCCATTGACTCTACGAAACTGAAGAATGAATTGGGTTGGGAGCCTAGTCTGCAGTTTGAAGAGGGGATTGAGAAAACAGTGCAGTGGTATCTGGATAATCAGGAGTGGATGGATAATATCACCAGTGGTGCCTATGAGAGCTACTACGAGGATATGTATAAGAATAGATAAGTATCTGTATGGAAGTTATTAAGACAAATATTGAAGGGGTGGTGATCATTGAACCGCGTCTTTTTAAGGATGACAGGGGGTATTTCTTCGAATCGTTTTCGCAAAGGGAGTTTGATGAAAAGGTACGTCCTATTAAGTTTGTACAGGATAATGAAAGTATGTCCTCGTATGGAGTGATGAGGGGGCTGCATTTTCAAACTATGCCTTACAGCCAAAGTAAGTTGGTACGTTGCGTAAAGGGTGCAGTGCTGGATGTGGCTGTTGATATCCGCAAGGGTTCGCCTACCTATGGTCAGCATGTAGCGGTAGAGTTGACAGGGGAAAATCATCGTCAATTCTTTATTCCTCGTGGTTTTGCTCATGGTTTTGCTGTATTGAGTGAAATTGCAGTGTTTCAATATAAATGTGATAACTTTTATGCTCCACAGCATGATGGAGGCATCAGCATATTAGATGAATCACTTGGTATTTGTTGGAGAATTCCTACAGGCAAGGCTATCTTAAGTGAGAAGGACACTAAGCATCCACTATTGAAAGATTTTGAATCTCCATTTCTGTATGGAGAGGATTTATATAAATAGCATATAATAATAACGAAATATGTAGCTCCCTAACTTCATGCTACACACATGAATCCCCTACATTCTGCAGGTTGGGAAAAAATACAGCGGTATATTTCTGATCTGTCCCCTCATATTAGCAAAATGCTGATATGTATTCTGAATATATCAACTGTCTGTGAAGATTTGATATATTGTTTTTTAATAGCGTGTTTATTGATTAAAGATAATATTCAGATTTCTAGTTTTGTATAATAGAAAGAATTAGAATGTTTTTTATTGATTATCTATTGTGTTTTTGAAAGAAAATGCATTTCTTTGTGGTATAGATAAAAGCGATTTATTATGTTGACTACTGTAGAATATTTATCTTTGCTTCGTGAATATATGCGAAAGAATGCTGCTGAATATGGTATTTCTCGCATGGGGATATTGGGTTCCGTTGCTCGTGGTGAACAACATGAGGGTAGTGATGTCGATATTTGTGTTGAAATTGATAGACCTTCTATCTTTACTTTAGTTCATATTAAAGAAGAATTGGAAAAACTATTGAAATGCCCTGTTGATGTGGTTCGATTGCGAAATAATATGGATGAATTATTGAGAGGGTGTATCAATAAAGATGGAATTTATGTGTAAAAATTTGCAGAAGTTAAAAGATGTGCTACAACAAATCATAGACGATTTGAAAGTATCCAATCAAGCGATTGACTAAATGATTTTTTTATCTCAAATTTCTAAAATACGTCCGTACCTTCTGTGTCTGAATATGTTTATTTCTAAAATGGAGGATTTGTTGACTTTTAAGTAGGGTATAGTGAAGTCCCTTATTTTATCTCATATTCCTGAAGTATGCACGTATCTTCCTCATAATCTTGATTCCCATTACCACCCCATCGAATATCGCCATGCCTGTATTGAACGAACGCATAATGGCATCCGCTTTGTTGGTAGCCGGAGCTAGCGGAGCGAATATCTCGCGTGTTGTGGCAGTCATGGCTTTCTTTTGAGCATGAATCTCATTTAGAAGTTTCTTTTTACGTTCTGCGATTTCTTCTAAAGTAATTTTCTGTGGTGGTGTTTGTGCACTCATAATTTATTTATTTGAATCGGTTAAAAATAAATTAGCGAGGAAGTTCACCATCGGAGAGATGATGAGCTGCTTGCGGAAAATAATAACTAGGAAGATAAGGACGATGTTGATACCGGCAATAATGGCAAAACTAGCCATGAGACCACCGACCAATGGCTCTAATATGTAAGCCAATGCAAAAAGCAGGTAAAACAGGGCTACCATGCCTAAGATAATAAGTACTAATATCATGATTAACGTTGAGAATAGTATGGTTAACTTTTCCGTTAATTCTAATTTGGTGTATTCTTTCTGAAGTTCTAAATATTTCTTGAACTCGAAAAATAACTGCTGGAAATTCTCAATACTTTTATCGTCTGCAAACATGGTCGCTCTGTTTTAGTCTGTTGTTACTCATTTACTCTGCTATTTCTCCTTTCATCTCAGCTGCAATCTCGTCAACAAGATTTTCCATCTCATTACGGTTGAGCTTGATACCTTTCTTACGGAGAATCTCTGCAATTTTATGACGAGTATCTTCTCCCTTCTCAGGAGCAAATAAAATACCAAGGGCTGCGCCTACGGCTGCACCACCCAGAAAAGCTGCTAATACATTCAATCCTTTCATAATTTGTAATGTTTAAAATGATTATGATACAACAAATATAACATTTTTATTGAAAGGTTGTTCATGAAAACGAAAAAAAAGTGCTTAGTTTTATATTTATTTTTTTCTTCTTCGGTTTAATCTTATTTAACTGACTTTCGAGACTAACCAATATGACTTAAGGCGTACTTTTGCCAACTAATATTGTAAATCGAAACATAATGGAAGCTAAAATTGTTTTTATTACCGGTGCCAGTAGCGGAATTGGTGAAGGTTGTGCCCGTAAGTTTGCAAAAGAGGGATGGAACTTGATTCTGAATGCACGCACCGTGTCGAAGTTGGAGGAACTGAAGGCTGAATTGGAAAAGATGTATGGTGTGCGGGTATATATACTTCCTTTTGATGTACGTGACCGGAAGCAGGCTGCCGCAGCTTTGGAATCTTTGCCCGAAGAATGGAAAGCGATTGATGTGCTGGTCAACAATGCCGGACTGGTGATTGGCGTGGATAAGGAGTTTGAGGGGAGTCTGGATGAGTGGGACATCATGATCGATACGAATATAAGAGGGTTGCTGGCTATGACACGCATGGTAGTACCCGGTATGGTGGAACGCGGACGCGGACATGTTATCAATATCGGTTCTATTGCCGGTGATGCCGCTTATCCCGGAGGAAGCGTGTATTGTGCGACTAAAGCTGCTGTAAAAGCTCTGTCGGACGGTTTGCGGATTGATTTGGTGGATACACCATTGAGAGTAACGAATATTAAGCCGGGTATGGTGGAAACAAATTTTACGGTAGTACGTTATCGTGGAGATAAAGAGGCTGCTGATAATTTTTACAAAGGGATTCGTCCGTTGACGGGAGATGATATTGCCGAGACTGTCTATTTTGCCGCATCGGCTCCCGAGCATATTCAGATTGCGGAGGTACTTTTAATGCCTACTTATCAGGCTACGGGTACTATTTCGTACAAGAAAAAGACGGAATAGAGGTTTTTTTGCCGGATTTCTTTGCCGGATGATAAAATTTCTATTATTTTGTTGCCCGAAACTAAATGTAGATGGACAAGGATATAGAATTATTAATTAAAACAAGAGTATAGGATTATGAAAAAATTAGTCGTATTGGGAATGGGAGTATGCTTGGTGCTGGCTTTTGCATCTTGTAAATCCAGCGAAAGCGCCTATAAGAAAGCTTACGAGAAAGCAAAACAGCAGGAACTGGCGGAACCGCAGGTGGAAGCTCCGGTAGAAGTGACTCCGGTAGTGGCAGCTCCTGTGACAACACCTAAGGTGGCAGATACATCCGGCGTTCGCCAGGAAAAAGTTACAGTGGTTTCCGGCAATGAGGGATTGAAAGATTATAGTGTAGTGGCAGGTAGTTTTGGCGTTAAAGCAAATGCGGAAGGTCTGAAAGATTGGTTGGACGCACAAGGTTATCAGTCAACTATCGCATTCAATGCAGATAAGGCGATGTATCGTGTTATCGTAAGTTCATTTGCCGATAAAGCTGCAGCAGCTGAAGCCCGTGATGCTTTTAAAGCCAAGTATCCGAACCGTTCGGACTTCCAGGGAGCCTGGTTGCTGTATCGTGTTTATTGATTTCTTTTTGGTAATATATACTTGGAAAGAACAAATGTTGTTTCCAAATAAGAAGGCGGTAACTGGGAAGTTACTGCTTTTTTATTGAGAAAGGGTGAATATCTATTTAGATATTTTTATCTTTCTACTAAAAGAAGTTATAAATGTCGGTGGGGAAACTTTTATAGCAAAGAAAGTTTTTACTTTTGTCAATTCTTAATTTGGAGAATCCACAGCCTTGATGGAAATGAGGTTTTAATAAAAGAATTAAATGGAACAAAAATATGTAATGGCTGCTATTGATGCGGCATTGAAAGCAAGTGAAGAAATACTGTCTATTTATGAGGATCCGGCATCGGATTTTGAAATAGAAAGAAAGGCTGATAATTCTCCACTGACAATAGCGGACAGAAAAGCACATGAGGCAATTGTTGCCGTTTTGAGCAAGACTCCTTTCCCGATCCTTAGTGAAGAAGGGAAACATCTGGATTATGAGGTCCGCCGTAAATGGGATACTTTATGGATTGTGGATCCTTTGGATGGTACAAAGGAATTTATCAAGCGTAATGGGGAATTTACAGTGAATATTGCTTTGGTGCAGGACTCAGTGCCTGTGATAGGGGTTATTTATGTGCCTGTAAAGAGAATACTCTATTTTGCGGTTGAGGGTGTGGGAGCATATAAGTGTTCCGGTCTTGTCGGTCTGGAAGATGATACGGTGACATTGAAACAGATGATCGAAGATTCGGAACGATTGCCTTTGGATGATCCTCGTGATCATTTCATAGTCGTTGCTTCCCGTTCGCACCTGTCGCCTGAAACGGAAGAATATATTGCAGACCTGAGGAAGAAGAAACGCGGTGGCATTGAGTTGATATCGCGTGGAAGTTCCATGAAGATCTGTCTGGTGGCGGAAGGAGAGGCTGACGTGTATCCGCGCTTTGCTCCGACTATGGAGTGGGATACGGCTGCCGGACATGCGATTGCACGTGCTGCCGGAATGGAAGTGTATCAAGCCGGAAAGGATGAGCCGTTACGATATAATAAGGAGGACTTATTGAATCCTTGGTTTATTGTTGAGCCCAAGAGAGAACACTAATTGATGTTTATATGACATTTGAAATTGTATTTGTACTATTGGCCCTATTAGGAATGGTAGCTGCCTTGGTTGCAGATAAGATGCGTCCGGGTATGATACTTTTTTCAGTAGTGGTATTATTTTTGTGTGCCGGTATTCTAACTCCCAAAGAGATGCTTGAAGGCTTTAGCAACAAAGGTATGATAACCGTTGCTTTGCTATTTCTGGTGAGTGAAGGGATCCGACAGTCGGGTACGCTGGGACAGGTGATAAAGAAGCTGTTGCCTCAGGGGAAGACAACGGTGTTTAAGGCACAGCTGCGTCTTTTACCTTCGGTGGCGTTCATCTCCGCTTTCTTGAATAATACTCCTGTCGTGGTTATCTTTGCTCCTATTATCAAGCATTGGGCCAATGCGGTGAAGCTTCCTGCTACAAAATTCTTGATACCTCTTTCTTATGTCACTATTCTGGGGGGTATTTGTACGCTGATCGGTACCTCTACTAATCTGGTAGTGCATGGTATGATATTGGATGCCGGGTTCGAAGGCTTCTCGATGTTTGAACTTGGAAAGGTAGGAATCTTTATAGCCATTGCCGGTATTATTTATCTGTTTGTTTTCTCGAAGCGTCTGTTGCCGGATGCACGCCCGGATACGGCGGTACCGGATGAGGAAGTAGAGGAAGGGGAGAAGCTGCACCGGGTAGAGGCTGTATTGGGTGCGCGTTTTCCCGGTATTAATAAGAAACTGAAGGATTTTAATTTCCAACGCCATTATGGGGCGGAAGTGAAGGAGATAAAGACACGTAACGGACAACGTTTTGTTACGAATCTGGAAGATATAGTGCTTCATGAAGGAGATACTCTGGTGGTGATGGCTGATGATACGTTTATTCCGACATGGGGAGAATCTTCCGTATTCGTGCTGTTGACAAATGGAAGCGACCCTGATACTGCCGGAAAGAAAAAACGTTGGTTTGCTTTGTTTCTTTTGGTGTTGATGATTGTAGGTGCAACAGTGGGTGAACTTCCTATTGTGAGGGAAATGTTTCCGGATATCAAACTGGATATGTTCTTTTTTGTCTCTATTACTACTATTATTATGGCATGGACGAATCTGTTCCCTGCCCGCAAATATACTAAATACATTTCATGGGATATCCTGATTACGATTGCTTGTGCTTTTGCGATCAGTAAGGCGATGGTAAATTCGGGAGTGGCGGATTGCGTTGCTAAGTTCATCATTGGGTTAAGTGATGATTACGGTCCGCACGTGTTGCTCGCAATGCTATTTATTATCACAAATCTGTTTACGGAGTTGATAACCAATAATGCAGCGGCGGCTTTGGCGTTCCCTCTGGCACTGTCGATCTCGGCACAGATGGGAGTCAGCCCGACACCTTTCTTCGTGGTAATTTGTATGGCTGCATCTGCCAGTTTCTCTACACCGATTGGTTATCAGACGAATCTGATTGTGCAAGGTATCGGTAACTATAAGTTTATGGATTTTGTGCGTATCGGATTACCACTAAATATTATAACCTTCTTAATTTCTGTTATTCTGATCCCGATGATCTGGAACTTTTAATAAAACTAATTTATAGATGGAAGAAAAGAATCATATATATCCTATATTTGACCGCATGATGACACGGCAAGACAAAGAAGAACTTTTGGGACAGCATAGTGTCATGATATGGTTTACCGGACTGAGCGGGTCGGGGAAAAGTACAGTTGCCATTGCATTGGAACGCGAACTGCATAAGCGTGGACTGCTTTGCCGTATTCTGGACGGGGATAATATCCGTAGCGGAATTAATAATAATTTGGGCTTTTCGGAAACCGACCGGGTGGAGAACATTCGCCGTATAGCCGAAGTGTCAAAGTTGTTTTTGGACAGCGGCATTATAACAATTGCTGCTTTTATCAGTCCGAATAATGATATTCGCGAAATGGCAGCGAATATAATCGGAAAGGATGATTTTCTGGAGATTTTCGTAAGTACTCCGTTGGAGGAGTGTGAGAGACGCGATGTAAAGGGGTTGTATGCGAAAGCCCGCAAAGGAGAAATAAAGAATTTTACGGGAATCTCCGCGCCTTTTGAGATACCGGAACATCCGGCTTTGTCGTTGGATACTTCTAAACTAAGTCTGGAAGAATCTGTGAATCGTTTGCTGGAGCTGATTTTACCTAAAGTGAAGAATGTGAAATGAAGAATGAAGAATTAGG
>ERZ791645.467-NODE-467-length-33608-cov-6.096236_pt1 | contig 33608 bp, 31 predicted proteins | sample MGYA00509939_ERZ791645 | MGnify/ENA primary metagenome ERZ791645 (study PRJEB30046, sample SAMN00715249) | human gut metagenome | study: EMG produced TPA metagenomics assembly of the A metagenome-wide association study of gut microbiota in type 2... | reverse complement strand
AAATTGAAGCGTGAAACGATTTGCTCAACCGTTTGCTCTTTCTCGAGCAATTGTCTCACAGCTTCAGCGCGTTCATCGGGCAGGGCTCTTTGCCCCCATTTTGCACAAAACTGCCAGTTGCCTGTTCCAACAAAGTCGCTTTCATCCATTTTTGACACGTATTTCCTCTGCGGAAAGTGTCAACTTTTTTCAGGCCAGGACACTCCTCGAAAAAGTTTTCGTTTTGAGATCACACATTGATGCGGCGCTTGAATCCAAGTTTTATCGAAGATACAATTCATGCCGAAGTCATTGTGCCACCTCAATTCTCGATACCCAAGTACATGAAATCTAAGACTTTAAGCACTTTCCCATTCGATTTCAACATTACTTTCAAGGTGAAATTTTAATCTTGATTCTATATCTACTGTATTTACCGTCCAACCAAGTGCCTGGCAATTTTTGATAAAAGAATTTATTCTATTTTTACCAAACATCTCTTTAAGAGTCACTACCACTCCGAATCTGAGATTATGTTGTCTCGAAGCATTCAACCTTTCCTTGGTCCTGATGCTTAGACCCCATTGAGGATTATCATCGTTCAATATACCTCTTGGGCATTTCCTGTCTTTAATTTTTTCAGCAATTCTTTTTACATTATCCCATTTCCTGTAAACCAATCGAGCTTCTTCCTCAAAATGAAAGCCTTCTGAGTTTTCTCCTTGAGTATTGTTATTAATCGACTTTATCCCGATATACGAACGAATCTGCTTTGTTCTTGAGTCTATTTTTGTTCTTTTTTGCAATCTTCCAAAATGCAAGTCCAACTCCGTCTTTGTGTAATCGACCCCCTGCCATCTTTCCCCCTCGGGGAAATAGCACAAAGTTGCTCTTGCGTAGTATGGATATTTCGAGTCAACAATCGGAATTGGTAACCTGTAAGTATAGGTATCGTAAGCTTGGCAAATTCCAGATATTACAAACCGAATTTCATCATCGTCCGATTTCAAAACATCTTGAATTCTTATTGGAACCAAACCAAACCCTTTGATATTTTTATCTAGCTCTGAGAATCCCCATCCCGCAGCAGAATCAATAATAAGTGCCTTAGCGACCTCTCTCGATAAATTCATATAATATATTAAAAAAGCAACCTTTCTGCTTATCCAAGCTGCCGCAAATGATGTCCCTTGATCTGATAATAAGCAACCATTTGCTCCACAAACTATCATTTTATCTTTGTCATCACCACCATAGTAACACACATCTGGTTTAGTATGAAATGACAAAGCTGGTCCAATTCTACTATACGATGCAGCTTCTCCTTTTGAATTTACCGAATTGACAACTAATGAGTTTAAGGAGTCCGCAGGCGCGCCTATCTTATAGTCTCCATCAATATCTACTTTATTCGATCCAGCAATAACAAAAATAACATCGTACTTATACTGAAGCCAATCAAGTTCAGCCCCGATAACTGACATATAGTTATCATCAATCTGATCATTTGAACCTAACGAAAAATTCCATACGCGAATATCTCTATTTTCTTCTATAATCTTTGTCAATTTCCTAATAATCGTCACAATACTTGACGGTTCGCTGGAGCCATTTAAGAGTCGGAAATGACGAACTCGAAATCTTCCACACCCATCATCTAGATTAGGATTTAATGTAGGACCGTCTACAATAATAGAGCTTACTTTTGTTCCATGATCGAGAGACTCAGCTTTTTTAACCGGATCTACATCTAGCGGAATATCTAATTCATCCACATAAGTAACCCATTTTGAAAAATACGAGTTTGTCTCATCAAATGCAGTATCTACAACCCCTATAATAGCCTCATCCCCAGGATCGGGAATTTCAACCCCATAACCATGCAACAAAGAATTTGTTAGATTATCAAATCTATATTTATCTGGCACCGACATACTGACAAGATATGCTGCATGCCTCAATAATTTTTCAAGATCTTTTTCGCTAACAAAGAAAGTCTCTTTGTCATCTGAGACTGGACTGGCATGGACACCAATATCATTCAAAATGTCACTTGTTGACCGTCCAGTTTGAATCAACTGTACAAGCATCGGCTCTTTTGGAACCGAATCCAAATGTTCTCCTGAGTATTCTTTAATATTATCAATATATACCAGCTCACAAACCAACTGACAGAATTCCGTTTTACTTAAATTGAAATTCTCAAAGCGCAACGCCTCAATAAATTTTCCTTTATCTTTCTTGCTAGACCTTACTACTTTTTCCAACTGCTCCCCGGTAATTTCATTATTCGGAAAGCAAGAAATCACATCAATAAGACTTTCAAGTCTATTTATTGCTCTATATAATACCTCTTCTTTTAGAAAATATATAAATACATGCCTCTTGTGTTGTCTTCCCACGAAATTAACACCTCTAATACAACTATCCGACGTCTCTTTACTTGAGGCCGAAAACAGTCTTTTAATTCGTTTCGATTTCGGAATAACTCTTTCGCATATGACCATCAAAAGAAAGCCACCAATCAAAGCTTTTTGTTCATTATTCCGTGATACATTTCTTAATTGCCGGCACAACCTCTCAAGCTTTTCACAAGACAACACCTTATCTTTTGGCAAACTTAGTGGTCCTCCCATTGCTTCATTTGCCATTGAATCAAATCGTCCCAACAGTTCAATCACCGAATTCATAACAATTCTCTACTAATAATTCGACTAACTTGACTTTTTGAAGTGTTAGCAATTAACTCTATTTCCCTTAATGTAAAGCCTTGCTTGTAGAGGTCAACTATATCCGGCTCTCTTCCTTGAAATTCCCTATAAAGAGATTTCAAAAAACTAAATTGCAGCAACGGATCACTAAATGCCACAGCCGTTCTTATCTTGTTTTTCAAAATTCCTGGCATTCCTAGATCAGATATCTCGAATATCTTTTGAGAAACCCTACTTGCAATATCTGTCTTTTCTGATGTTGAAAGATATGAAAACAATATATAGAGCGCCGATTTCACCAAATCGTCTTTTTTATAGCAATCAAAATTTAATGAGAAATCAAATCTTCTTTGCAAGGCTGGGTCTATTTTTTCACCCAAATTCGTCGTTGCAAAGACAATAACATTTGAACCCAAACTGTCCATACCACGGATGAATGCTGAAGTTGCGCGCCCCATTTCCCTTATGTCATGATTATCAGTTCTCGTTAAAGCAATCCCATCAATCTCATCAAAAAGAAACAAACACGAATCCGGGGTCGCTAAATTTCCAATTTTTTTAAATAACTCCTCGATATTTTTTGCTGTTTGCCCCATGCGACTATCGATCAACTGACTGAAATTAACAGAATACAAGCTCCGTCCCAACGAAAAAGCCAACTGTTTTACAATCTCTGTCTTCCCAGTTCCTGGCGCTCCCACAAATAAAAATTTAGACAGTAATCGCCTTGTCTCGATCGCTAGTCGAATGCCATTAACACTGTTCTTTAGCTCTTGGGGAAGAGGAACAGGAGAGGGCTTGACTGTTACCTCTTGAAAAACTTCACCTAGTGCCTCAGCAAGATCCAGTGACCGCATGGATGCTTCGAGATCATCATGTTTTCCCTGGCTCGACCGTGCTGCGGATTGCGTGGTCACAGATTGAGATGACATTTGGGAAAAAATGTAATCTGCCACATCAGTTCTGCCCGTACGTCTAAAAATATCAGCGATAGCGCTAGCTGCCCTATTAAATTCAACACTATTTTGTTGATAGTGATACCGGATTAGATCTAAGAGAAGACGAAGATTCATAGTTCACCTTTGCGCGCGGGACACATATGCATCATTTTGGGACATCTTTTTGTGATAGATGAGCTCGTTGCTATAATTAGCACCAGGTTTTTTTGTGTAAACACGACTGGTCACATCTGTTGTACACATTTATTATATCTGAGACTACGTAGGGACAGATGATTTCTCAGTACTTAGATCTAGAACCGAAGACCAATGGAGGCAAGGAAACGGAAAGAGTACTGCTATCAGATGTCTTGCAGTGTCGTTGAGAGGCGTTATATAGGTGACGCCTTGCATTGCTATCAGGGGCGGTATCCCTACTGCTGGCCAAGAGCATTGCCAATAAGCCCTAAACCCACGGGACTAGGTTGATGAGTCACACCGTCAGCCCATGTTCCAAACAGTGATTATGGAGAAATGCATGCAAAAAGTAGACACACACCGGATTACCCCCCATCGAAAGCGCATGGAGTCTAAAGAGAGATGGAGCCTCTCGAAGAACAGGAATCTATAAGACGAAAAAAGAGGCAATCGAACATGGCCGATCAATCAGCAGAAATCAACAAACTGAGCTGGTCATTCACAACCGCAACGGTCGTATTGGCCAGAAAGACAGCCATGGGAACGACCCGTTCCCTCCAAGGGGGTAACACAAAGTACTGTTTTGCAGAACTCGTTCGTCATTGCTTGTAACCCGCACACCGGGAGAACGTCTCAGCCCTCTGCCAAGGACTGAGACGTTGGATCTGGACCCGCGCAGGGAACCCCCACGGCCCCAGGTACTTTCGACAGTACTCGGAAACGTGCTCCTCCAAGCCCAGTTTGACCTGCGCGCAACACAAGAAATAGGAATTGTTTTATGCTGACGCGAAAAACATCCCATCTTGTCTGTACTTGGCCAAAGTGCGTGCACGTTTGTAGCTACGCCCGAATCCGATTCGGGCGCTTAGAACATGTGCGAGAACACTGCAGGTCATTGCCTGGATGGAAACAACTATGTTTTAATTTCTAACTGAAAAAAAATACGGGGCTGGCATCCCAGCCCCGTATTGTATTTCACATTTCTTAAATTTCCTTACGGCACCATCTCCTGCACCTCATCCTTCTTGATGGGCTTCACCAGGTCTTCTCTCTTCACACCAAGGTACATGGCAATCGCAGCTGCCACGAACACCGACGAGTACACGCCAAGGAGAATACCGATCGTCAGCGCCAATGCGAAGTAGTGCAGCGCAGGACCACCGAAGAAGAACATCGCAAGCGTCATCGCCAGAGTCGAGCCGTGCGTGATCACCGTACGCGAAATCGTGGCGGTAATGGCCGAGTTGATCACCTCAACCGTGTCCGTACGGCGCATCTTGCGGAAGTGTTCACGAACACGGTCGAAAATAATCACGGATTCGTTCACGGAATAACCCAGCACGGCGAGCACAGCTGCCAGAACCGGCAGCGAAAACTCCCAGTTCATCACGGCAAAGATGCCCACCACGATCACGATGTCGTGGAGATTGGCGATGATGGCAGCGATAGCAAACTTCCACTCGAATCGCATCGAGAGATAGATGATGATGCCGGCCACAACGAGCAACAGAGCGGTCAGACCGTCGGTCGCCAGTTCTTCACCCACCTGCGGTCCCACGAACTCGTTGTTGAGCATCTTGACGCCGGGAGCCGTCTCCTGAAGTGCCTTCAGAAGTTCGCCGGCCATTTGACCGGATGTTTCGCCTTCCTTCATCGGAAGACGAATCATAATGTCGCGTGCCGTACCGTAGTTCTGCACGGCAGCTTCAACACCGAGCTTGCTCTGGATCTGCTCACGGATCTGTTCCGTCTGAACAGCCTCCGGATACTGCACCACAACCTGCGTGCCGCCCGTAAATTCAATGGACAGCGCCAAGCCGTGATAGAAAATCCAGAACACGGCAATGATGAATGAAACCAAAGAGATCGCGTTCAGAATGTGCGAGTAGTGCATGAACGGGATCGTCTTGTGAATTCGGAAAAACTCCATGATTTTCCCCTCTTAATTCTTTACTTCGACTGCGTCTGCGCCGTATTCGGGCGCCAGATCTGACCGATATGCACGCGCGTCAACTTCTTCTGACGACCGTAGATGAAGTTCACCATGCTGCGCGAGACAATCACGGAGGTAAAGAGCGACGTCATGATGCCCAAGCAGTGCACCACGGCAAAGCCTCGCACCGGGCCGGAACCGAAAATCAGCAAGGCAATACCGGCGATCAGACTGGTGACGTTGGAGTCGACAATCGTCGCAAACGCCATACCGTAGCCTTCACTGATGGCCAACTGCGGCGTTCGCCCGATTCGAAGTTCTTCACGAATACGTTCGTTAATGAGTACGTTCGAGTCAACGGCCATACCCAGTGTCAGCGCGATAGCGGCAATACCAGGAAGAGTCAGCGTTGCCTGCAGCATGGAGAGCAACGCCACCAAGCACATCACGTTGCACATCAGACTGATGGCCGTCACGATGCCGAAGACCTGGTAGTAGAGGATCATGAAGACCGCCACGAAACCGAAGCCGTAGAGTGTCGAACGGAAGCCGGCTTCAATGTTGTCGGCACCCAGAGACGGACCGATCAGGCGTTCTTCCACAATTTCCATGGGAGCCGCCAGAGAACCGGCACGCAGCAAGAGAGCGGTGTCGGTCGCTTCGATCGTGGTCATGCGACCTGAAATCTGCACGCGACCACCGGCAATTTCCTGACGGATGACAGGAGCCGTCACCACTTCGCCCTTGCCCTTTTCAAACAGGATGATGGCCATGCGCTTGCCCACGTTGTCACGCGTCACATCGCGGAAGATGCGTGCGCCCTTGTTGTCAAGTGTCAGGTTCACCGTGGGTTCCTGCGTCTGAGAGTCAAAGCCCGGCTGCGCGTCGTTCAGGTTCTCACCGGTGAGCACCACACGGCGCTTCACGAGAATCGGACGACCTTCACGGTCAAAATACTTTTCGTCACCGAAGGGAACATTACCCTGCGCCATCTGAGTGAGCGCTTCAGGCGAATCGTCAACCATACGCACTTCAAGCGTTGCCGTACGACCCAGAATGTCCTTGGCCTTGGCCGTATCCTGAACGCCAGGGAGCTGAACCACGATACGATCGGCACCCTGCTGAGCAATCACGGGTTCTGCAACGCCAAGTTCGTTAATACGGTTGTGCAGCGTCGAGATGTTCTGCTTTAAGGCATATTCCTGAACGTTCTGAATCGCCTTTTGCGACAGTTCGGCCGAAAGGGTGAACTTGCCTGCACGCGTACCTTCCGTCACCACCAAATCAGGCTGAGTAGAACGAAGAAGGTCATTGGCGCGGGCGCGTTCCTGCTCGTCGTTAAAGGCGATCACAACCGTATTGCCCTGACGCGAAATGCCTGCATGACGGATACGCTTGTCGCGGAACTGCGTACGCAGATCGGCTGCCGTCGATTCGGCGCGCTTCTCAATGGCCGAGTGCATGTCGACCTGCAGCAGGAAGTGAACGCCGCCGCGAAGGTCAAGACCGAGGTACATCGGCAGCGCATTGATCTTCAGGAGCCACTCGGGCGTATTGGGCACCAGGTTGGGAGCGACGATGTAGGAAGGATCCGTACGGTCGGGGTTAAGAGCGCGTTCGAGCACTTCACGAGCCTGCAGCTGCTTTTCGGCTTCCGTCGGATCGAAGCGCACGCGCACGGTGTTTTGCTGAGCACCCTGCTCATAGAAAACACCGTTGGGCTTCAGCTGGGCATCCGCAAGCGCTTTTTCCACACGAGCAAGCACCGTCTCGTCGATCTTCACCGTCGACTTGCCGGAACTCACCTGCACTGCGGGCGATTCACCGTAAAAATTCGGCAAGGTGTACAGCGCCGCAATGAGCAGAACCACTCCGATGACGATGTACTTCCAAAGAGCGTATCGATTCATAACAAAAACTCCGGGTCAGTCCGATGCCCGATTCCGCACAAGACGGCAAACACGGACTCGGACGCCTTTCGTTGCGAAAATGGAATTGGCGAAAAGAGAAATTCCCCTTCAGCCTACAAAACTCTTCCGCTGAGAGTTTCGTGTCCGCAAAAAACGGCCGTTTTGATCAAACAGTTCCATTTTTTGCGCAAGAACCGCAAAAGGCCATAAACCGATTGCGGTGCATTAACTAAACGGCAAAGCGGGCGTCAGCCATATCCTTCAAGTCGGATACAGCCCGCCCGCTGCATGAAAGCCGTCTTTACTTGTCGATCGACTTCAGCGTGCCGCGCGGCAGAACCGTCTGCACAGCGCCGCGCTGCATCGTGATCGTCACGGGATTGTCTTCCACGCGGCTGATTTCGATCACGACGTACTGTTCGCTCACTTCGGCGATACGGCCGGCCAGGCCGCCGATCGTCACGATTTCATCGCCCTTGGTGAGCGCTTCGCACATCTTCTGATGTTCCTTCTGGCGCTTTTGCTGCGGACGGATCAGGAAGAACCAGAACACAACAAAAATCAGAATGATCGGAATGATCTGCATCAGCAGACCGCCGGTACCACCGGCAGCGGCCGCACCTGCGGTCTGAGCCATTGCGTCAGAAATGAAAAACACTTCTTACCTCTTTAGATGTTTTCTCGTTAAAAAATCTTGTCGTGCAACGCCTTGCGGCGTGCATTGCGAAGCCTTCGGATTATACGGAAATTCCTTGCTGAGCCTCGAAAAATTGCATTAGAGATTTACCAGTGTCAGCTGTCGTTTGCAATTTTTCATTTGCCGCCGAGACTGACCCTCCATTCACACGACCTCTCCGTCGGGATTGCCCTTAAACATTACGGCACCAACGCAGGCGCGTCCAGCCCCGTCTTTTCATCCAATCCGAAGAGAATGTTCATCGCCTGCACCGACTGCCCCGCAGCCCCCTTGACGAGATTGTCTTCCACCGCCAGCACAATGATCAGGTCGCCATTGCCCGGTCGATGAACTGCCAGACGCAGGAAGTTGGAGCCGCGTACGCTTCTCGTTTCAGGCGTCGCTCCGGCAGGCATCACGTCGACGAAGTATTCATCCGCAAAGCGATCTTCATAGAGCTTCTGAAGATCAATCTGGGTCGTGGCATCCTTCAGACGAATATAGATCGTCGAATGAATCCCTCGAATGGTCGGCAACAGATGCGGCACAAACGTCAATTTCAGATCGTCCGTACCGGCCAGGAGTTTGAGCTGCTGCTCGATTTCGGGGGTATGGCGGTGCCCTTTAAGACCATATGCATGGAAATTGTCCGACATTTCGGCCGTAATGATCGAAACGTCCGCCTTCTTGCCGGAACCGGAAATACCCGACTTGCTGTCGGCAATAATGGTTTTGAGATCAAACGTACCGGGATGCGCCTTTTCGTATTCCATCAAAGGCAAGAGCCCCAATTCGATGGAGGTCGGATAGCAGCCTGCCATGCCGAGAATCCGAGCGTTCTTCATCTTCTCGCGCATGGTCTCGGGTTGCCCGTAGACAGACTCTTCCAGGAGATCAGCGCAGGCATGGTCGAGCTTGTACCAAGTCTTGAACGTGTCCGTATCACGCAAACGGAAATCGGCCGCCAAATCGATGATCTTGACGCCGGCAGCCGTCAATTCGCGCGCCATGCGCATGGCCACCCCGTGCGGCGTCGCAAAGAACACCACGTCGCAAGCGGTAAGTTCTGCCTCTTCGGGCGTCGTAAACACCAGATCGTCCATGAAGCCTCTGAGCGAGGGGTACATTGCCGTTACTTTGGTACCCGCATCCTTGCGCGATGTGATGGCACAGACCTCAACGTTGGGATGGCGGCTTAACAAACGCAGCAGCTCCACACCGGTGTACCCCGTTCCACCCACGATACCCGCCTTGATTTTCTTTTCCTGCATGTCGAAAAACTCCCCGAAGAATCTTTTTGTCTGATGTCTTTGGCAGGAAAAATGCTCCGGCAGCAGGCATAAAAAAACCGCCGCCCGGGAAAGGGAGACGGTTTTTTCGCTTCTTGCCCCGGCTTTCTTCGCAAACCAAAGTTTGCAAAAGTATACCGAGGCAGAACGCTTGCGAATGAACGATTAGCGCTTGCTGAACTGCTTGGCGCGGCGGGCCTTGCGCAGACCAACCTTCTTACGTTCGACTTCGCGGGCGTCGCGGGTCACGAGGCCGGCAGCCGACAGAACGGGCTTGAGACCGGCATCGTAGTCGATCAGAGCGCGGGTGATGCCGTGGCGCACAGCACCGGCCTGGCCGGATTCGCCGCCACCGGTCACGTTCACCATGATGTCGAACGTTTCGACATTTTCGGTGAGCTGCAGGGGCTGCATGACGATCATGCGGCCGGTTTCACGCTTGAAGAATTCGTTGAGATCGCGGCCGTTGATCACGATCTTGCCCGTGCCGCGCTTGATGAACACGCGAGCCACGGAGCTCTTGCGACGGCCGGTGCCGTAGTTGTAGTTACCGATCATCTTTATCCACCTTAAATGTCAAGAACCTTGGGCTGCTGTGCGGTGTGCGGGTGTTCGGCGCCGGCGTAGATCTTGAGCTTCTTGATCATGGCGTAGCCGAGACGGCCCTTCGGGAGCATGCCCTTGACCGCGATTTCGAGAGCACGGCCGGGGTGCTTGGCCTGCATTTCCTTGAAGGTGGTTTCGTAGATACCGCCCGGGTAGCCGGTGTGACGGTAGTACGTCTTCTTGCCGGCCTTTTCAGCAGACAGCTTGAGCTTGTCAGCGTTGATCACGACGATGTAGTCGCCCGTATCGACATGCGGCGTGTATTCGGGCTTGTGCTTGCCGCGCAAGCGGAGTGCGATTTCGGCAGCAAGGCGGCCAAGCACCTTGTCGCTGCCATCGACCACGTACCAGTCGCGCTGTACTTCGAGCGGCTTGGCAGAGAAGGTCTTCATTGTTGTCACCTGATTCACAAAAGGACGCAGCAGATGAATTTCAAACCGCCTCGCACAGGGTGGCGCCTGTACTTTGCACAGGTTGGAGCTGTTAAACGGCCTGCTCGCGTCAATAAACAAAAACGAGGCAAAAACCACCGAAGCGCACCGCGTTCTAACTTCGCCGTGCACCGAATTCAGTGCCTTTTACCGGGAATTTCTTGTTGATTTTCTTTTTGCCGCTTGTCGCCATCAGTCCAGTGGAAAACGGGGAAACTGAAAGCACGGTGAAAATCAGACGCGCAATAATACACGATCACAACGAGAAATGCCAACGCCAAAGCATCGGCAACCGCCTTGTTTTTACTGCGCTTTTTGAGGTGCAGGCAGGAGCGCCTTCATGAGATCGGCTTCCTCGCCTGCCGAGACTCACTCTTCGATCGGCTTGATGTGCGTCGCCTGCTTGCCCTTGGGACCTTCGACGACCTCAAACGTCACCCGCTGACCTTCCTTGAGGCTCTTGAACCCCTTCATTTCAATGGCGGAAAAATGCGCGAAAAGCTCTTCACCGCCTTCGTCGGGCGTAATGAACCCAAAGCCCTTGACGTCGTTAAACCACTTGACAACTCCCTGTGCCATATTTTTCCTCTTTGTTTATTTCACTTTGTCCGAGTCTTCGCGTCGGCTCTCGGCCTTGAGCAGGTTGCAGCAACACAAAGTCCTCTTTTCAACAATCAACATTACGCCAACTTGCCGCTTTCAAGCTCATGACGCACTGCACTTTTTGCGTCGTGTGCTGTCTCGGACACACAATCGTCGAAACGACTCTTCGCAAGAGCGAAAATATACGATATATTACCTAGGATGTTTCTCCTTCTTTTCGTTTTGCATCATGTCGCGTTTTCTTCTCGGTCTGACGTTCTCGCTCATCAGTTGTGCGCTTGCGGCACAGTCGCTCGACGAAACACTGGCCGTCAAAATCGGCGACAAAATCGTCGAACTTGAAGTTGCACGCACCTCGGTCGAGCACCGAACGGGGCTCATGAACCGCACCTATATGCCGGCCGATCACGGCATGCTCTTTGTTTTTACCGCTCCGCGCCCCATCGCCATGTGGATGAAAAACACGCTCATCGACCTCGATGCGGCCTTTATCGATGCGTGCGGTCGCATCACTCAAATCGTCTCGATGCAAAAGGGTTCGCTTGAACTGCACCACTCACGCGTGGCCGCCTCCCGCGTCATCGAGATGCACGCCGGCTGGTTTGCCCGCAACAACGTCAGAGCGGGAACCGTCATTCCGGCGCTTGCCGACGCTCGCTATTGCAAGCGCACGGAGTCGACGGCGGAATAATTACCGGTCCGCGTTCACCGGCAAATCTTCTTCGGCAACAAAAGAAGCAGTACGAACCGAATCGAACTGCTTCTTTCTTTTCCTATCAACCAAAAGCGACGCGCGCATCAAATTGTTTGAAATGCACGCGCCGGTTTCGAGTTTTTTTAAGCACCGCAGCCGCAGGCTCCGCAGCAGCAACCGCCTTCTTCACCGCGGCAGTCGCAGTCGCAAGGTTCACCGTTAAAGCGACGCTGCACGAAGTCCCAATTGACGAGCTTGTCAAAGAAGGCCTGGATGTAGGCCGCACGAGCGTTGCGGTAATCGATGTAGTAGGCGTGTTCCCAAACGTCGATGACCATCAGGGGCTTGAGATGTTCCGTCAGAGGCGTGCCGGCGTTGGAGGTCGAATAGATTTCAAGCTGGCCGTCCAAGCGCTTGACGAGCCACGTCCAGCCGGAGCCGAAGTTGTTGGCCGCCTTGGCCGAGAAGTCTGCAACGAAGCCTTCGTAAGAACCCCACTGCTTGACGATGGCGTCCATCAATGCGCCGGTCGGTTCGCCGCCGCCGTTGGGGCTCAGGCACTTCCAATAGAAGGCGTGGTTGTAGCTCTGCGCAGCGTTATTGAAGATCGGGCCCTGGCTTGTCTTGATGATTTCACGCAGGGATTCGGCTTCGTACATCGTGCCTTTGATGAGATTGTTGAGATTGGTGATGTAGGTCTGATGATGCTTGCCGTAGTGGTATTCCAGCGTTTCCTTGCTGATGGCCGGTGCAAGGGCGTCCATTTCATAATCAAGCTTGGGCAAAACGAACTGGCTCATTGGACTTCTCCTCGAGAATCGGTTATCGATCGGATTTCTCTGCTTGCAGGACGCGTGAGCTCCAAGATTGCCTTCTTGTGGGAAGCAGGCCGAATCGGACACGATCCATTGCTGTCTCACGAAACGTCCTTTGTCACCCTTAGATAATAGACCGAAATCATCGGGAATCCGTGAGACAAAACCCGGCAAACGCAAATTCCTTGCTTTTTAAAGGAAATTTTCTTTAGCTTCGCGGTTTGCGCTCAATGACCCGGGCTCGCGCAGAGCCCTTCTCAAACAGGATGGATACCGTTTCGCCTTCGGCGAGCTGTTCCGCATCGCGCACCGGACGACCCTGACTGTCGGTTGTAAGAGAAAAGCCGCGGGCCAACGTCTTGGTGATATCCAAAGCCGACAGAGACGCGGAAAGCCGCTCAAGTTCCGCTCGTTTGGCCTCAATGCGAAGAGACACCGCCTGACGAAGGCTTTTTTCGAGATGCGCCGTTTCGGCTCGCGCTTTGTCAAAGGCCGGGCGAACACGCAAAAGATTCATTTGCGCAAGCGCCGTCTTGGATGCAGCAGCCTGCAGACACACACGCCGTTCGGCCGCAAGCGTCATCGCGTTTCGATCAAGTCGCTCGGTCAGCACGTCAAGATACCGTTCGTAGATCTGTCGCAATTCCCGCTGAGCAGGCACCCTGGCCCGCAGCCTCAGCACAACGTTTTGCATGGCCGACTGCAAACGAACGGCTTGAGTCAACTGCGATCGACTCAGGCGCAAGTTCGCCTGCATCACTGTCGCCAGACGCGTTTCGAGTGTCGAAAGCCACTGAGGCGCCGTCGACCAGTGCTGCAACACAAGAGAACAGGCGGCGGTCGGCGTCGGCGCTCTCACGTCGGCAGCCATATCGGCAATCGTAAAATCGGTTTCGTGCCCGATGCCCGTCACAACCGGCATCGGCATTGCCCTCAGTTCTCGGGCCAGTGCTTCGGAGTTAAAGCTCCAGAGGTCCGCCAAAGAGCCGCCCCCGCGTACAAGAAGCAAAACGTCAACCTCGTTTCTTTCGCGAGCTTTTTTGAGCGCAGCGAGGATTTCGCCTTCCGAAGCTTCACCTTGAACGCCTGCGTGATAAACCACGAAGGGCACCCACGGAGCCAAGCTCGCACGCGTCTTCATAACATCCTGAAGCGCGGCCGTTTCGGTGCTTGTGATCACCCCCACGGACTGCGGATAGCGCGGCAGTTCCTTTTTAAGCGTTGCGTCAAAAAGGCCTTCGGCCAGAAGCTTTCGCTTGAGAGCCTCGAATTTGGCAAACAGAGCGCCGTCGCCGGCGGCCTGTACGGCAACGACGTTGAATTGCAACTGTCCTCGCACCTCAAAGACGTCGAGCGTACCGGTGAGCACCACAGCTTCGCCCTGCTCGGGCAATCGTTTCAGTCGATAGGCGTTGCGACGCCAGACCACGCAGTGCAAAATCGCGTCGTCTTCGTTGTCCTTGAGATCGAGATAGACGTGTCCGGACGGATAGGGCTTGATCGAATGGATTTCGCCTTCGATACGAATCAACCCCAGACGATTGAGCCCGCCCTTGATGCGGCGCAGAATGCAAGAGACGCCGACGGCCGGCGGCAATGCGAAAGCACCGTCCTCGTCTTGGGTCATTGCGCTCTGAGAATCTGCGGCACCCCCACTGCCACCGTCCAGGGCTCAACTTCAAAAGAAGCGATCAACCCGGCGTGGTAGTAAGGATCGTCTTTGGCAAACGCACGCAACTCATCGGCCGAGTTCGCACAGCACACGATCAGGGCCGAGAGACTCTCGGGCAAAACGCCTGCCGCCAGAACAAGGCCGTCGTCTACTGCTTTTTGCAGGCGCGCGAGATGCTCGGCACGAAAAGCATCGCGCCGAGCCATATAGTCATCAACGTAACGGTACGTCAGAACAAAGTGCTGCATGACCGTCGGCAGAAAGAATTAACGGCGACGCGTCTGGCTGCCGGCAGCCGGAGCCGCAGAGGGACGACCTTCGATGTGGCGGAAGGTGATGCGGCCCTTGGTGAGGTCATAAGGTGAGAGCTCGAGCGAAACCTTGTCGCCGGCGAGAATTCGGATGTGGTGCTTGCGCATCTTGCCGTTGGTGTAGGCGATGAGTTCGTGACCGTTTTCAAGCTTGACGCGATAACGGGCGTCGGGGAGAACTTCGAGCACCTGGCCCGACATTTCAATTAGATCTTCTTTTGCCATAAATCCTGTAGCGCGCGGCGAAACGCTAAAAAAATGAGGTGCCGCACTGCGGTTTGGTTGTTGTTTGAGGGCGGTTGCAATGTTGACGCCGAAAATTCTCTCCGGCCTTTTTGGGCAACCACGCAGCGAAGGCGCCATTTTAGTCGGCGAACCGCTGTTTTTCCAAGATTTTTTGCGGGAATTTTATACGCCGTCGCCTGTAAACAATCCTGCTGAGAATTTTTTCATCACCCAACACACACTTTCTTGGTTTTCAGCTTCAGACAACCTCAATCGGCGAAAATTGCCGTATAAGGCCGTCTGCCGCGGATTTTGTCCAATTTTGTGCGTGCGGCCGTTAAAATTCGGGCGTATCAATCGGGTTTGTACCGATTTTTCACCCTATCCCTTTTGCCGGGGATTCAAATTAAATTAGAAGGTTGAGTCGGTTTGACTCGCCTTTCCCGCAGACTCAGTTGGAATCGCAATGTCTCATCACGTTCTCGTCGCTTACTACAGTCACGCCGGTCATACGGCCCGCATCGCACGCACCATCATGGAAACGATCGTTGCCGAGGGGCATGGGTGCGACATGGTGGACATGATGGAGGGCGTCCGCGAGGGTGTGGATTGGGCGAAATACGACATCGTGATCGTGGGCTCTCCCATCGTGTACGGCGTCTACAACAAGATCGTCTGGGAATTCTGCTCGATGTACAAAAACGAAATCGAGTCGCGTCCCAACAGCTTCTTCAACGTGACGGTCGTCGCCCGTTCGCCTGAAAAGGCAACGCCCGAAGGCAACCGTTACCTGCAGAAGTTCGTCAAGCGCAGCGCCTGGAAGCCCCGCGACCTGAAGTGCTTTGCCGGCAAGGTGGACTACCCGAACTGGAACTTCTTCGAGCGCATGATGATCCGCATCATCATGAAGATCACCGACGGTCCCACGGATTCGAGCGTCGCAATCGACTACACCGACTACAACGATGTCAGAGCCTACGCGCGCCACTGCCTGCAGCTTGACAAACTGCAGGCTCGCCGTTCGCCCCGACGCTGACCGTTTGACGCGGCGCTTTGATCGCAACAGTCGGAGTGCCGCCAACCGATTGACACAGAAAAATTTAGGCGTTGCCGTTGCAGCGTCATGCTGCGGCGCAACGTGAAAACGAAGGATCACTCATCCATGTCCGAGACTTCTCTTCCCTGGCTCAAGCACTATCCCGAAGGCTTTCCGGCCGAAATCAACCCCGATCGTTTCGCCTCCATTCCGGCACTTTTCGACACGGTTGCCGAAACCTACGGCGATCACCCCGCCTTCATCTGCATGGACAAAGTGCTCACATACCGGGAAATCTGCGATCTCTCGAAGGACTTTGCGGGCTACCTGCAGTCGCTTCCCGGCATGAAACCGGGCGATCGCGTCGCCATCATGATGCCCAACCTGCAACAGTACATCATCACGCTGTTGGGCATCCTGCGCGCGGGCATGATTGCCGTCAACGTCAATCCGCTCTACACCTCGCACGAACTCGGGCACCAGCTTGCCGACAGCGGCGCCAAGGCCATCGTCATCATCGAAAACTTCGCCAAGACGTTGCAAAACACGCTCTCGGAAACGCCCGTCAAACACATCGTGACCACCAAGGTTGGCGACATGTTGCCCTGGCTCAAGCGCACCGCCGCCGATTTTGTCGTGCGTTACGTCAAGAAGATGGTGCCGGAATTCAACCTTCCCGGTCACGTCAATTTCCGCAAGGCGCTTTCGATCGGTCATTCCAAGGGCTTTAAGCCGTTCGAACTCAAAAACACTGATGTTGCGCTGTTGCAATACACCGGCGGCACCACAGGCGTGGCCAAAGGCGCCATGCTCACGCACCGCAACGTGCTTGCCAACGTCGAGCAGACCGGCACCTGGATCAGTCAGACCTTTGAAATGGGCAAAGAAGTGGCCATGACCGCTTTGCCGCTCTATCACATCTTCAGTTTCACCGCGACGCTGTGCTTCTCGAAGTTTGCCGCCACCCAGGTGATGGTGCCCAATCCGCGCGACATTCCGGGCCTGGTGGAACTCATCAAGAAGTGGGACTTCTCGATCATCCCCGGCGTCAACACGCTCTTTAATGCGCTTGTCAACAACAAGGAATTCAAGAACCACAAGTTCACGCGCCTCAAAATGACCGTGGGCGGCGGCGCTCAAGTGCAACGTACGGTTGCCGAGAAGTGGTACAACGCCACCGGCTGCCACATCCTTGAAGCCTACGGTCTCACGGAAACCAGTCCCGGCGTGTGCGGCAACCTGCCCGACGCTCCCTGGGACGGCTCGGTGGGCTACCCCCTGCCCTCCACGCTCGTTTCCATTCGCGGCGAACAGTTCGTCGATCTCGGCGTGTGTTCTGACCCGGAAAAGGTCGCCGAACACACGGGCGAAATCTGCGTCAAGGGCCCGCAGGTGATGGCAGGCTACTGGGAAAAACCCGAAGAGACCGCCAACGTCCTCATCGACGGCTGGCTCAGAACCGGCGACGTGGGCTTTATGGATGAACGCGGCACGATCACGATCACGGACCGCAAGAAGGACCTGATCATTGTGAACGGCCTTAACGTCTATCCCAATGAAATCGAAAGCGTGATCGCCTCCATGCCCGGCGTGCTCGAATGCGGCGTCGTGGGCGTCAACAATCCGCGCGTAGGCGAAATGGTCAAAGCCGTGATCGTCAAGAAGGATCCGGCGCTCACCCGCGACGACGTCGTCAAATACTGCCGCGCGCGCCTCACCGGCTACAAGTGCCCTCGCACGATTGTCTTCGTGAAGGCTCTTCCGAAGACTGCCGTCGGAAAAATTCTTCGCCGCAACCTGCGCGACATGAAAGAAACGGATTAGTATTGCGAACTTTCTCGGTTCGCAGGACTGATACCAAATGATTCTGACAATTGCCCTGCTGCTGTCTTTTCAGCTGGCAGGGCTTATACTTGTGACGCTCTTCGGACTGCCCGTTCCCGGGCCCGTGATGGGCATGGTGCTTTTTCTTTTCGCCTTGATGACCGTCAACGGCCTTCTGGAAAAAACGCTGCCCGTCGTCAATGTTTTGCTTGCTCACTTTGCCCTCCTCTTTGTGCCTGCCGGCGTCGGCATCATCGAGCACTTTGACCGCCTTCAGGCCGAATGGCTGCCGATTGCGGCTTCCATCATCGGTTCGTCCATCCTCGCCATGGCCACGACCGTCCTGGTAACGCGATGGGTGGCTCGACTTCTGCAAGGCTCGAGCAAAAAGGAGAAGCGTCGTGCTTGATTCGATTCTTTCTCAATTGACTCTCACAGCCGAGAAGCTTCTTGCCGATCCCGCACTGTGGCTTTGCGCGACGCTTCTGGCTTACGCCTTGGGCATGTGGGTATACAAGAAAAGCGGCTACAAAACCATCTGCACGCCGCTTCTCGTTGCCATCGTTCTTCTTGTTGTGACGCTGGAAGTCACCGGTACCGACTACAAGACCTATCTCAACGGCGGCCAGCACATCAACTTTCTGCTGGGGCCGGCCACCGTTGCCTTGGCTGTTCCGCTCTATGAGCAACGTCTGCGTTTGGCCAAAATGTGGGTGGCGCTCACCTGCGGTCTTATTGCAGGCGGTACGGTCGCCATCGTTTCCGCCGTTCTGATTGCCGGTGTCCTCGGCGCCTCTCCCGAGACGATGATTTCCCTTGCTCCCAAGAGCGTCACCGTCCCGATTGCCATGGCAGTGAGCGAACACTTGGGCGGTATTCCGGCTTTGACGGCAGCCCTGGTGGTGATCACGGGGGTTGTGGGTTCGTTGATGGCGCGAGGCTTGTTGGGACTTTTGAGGGAAAAGGACGATGCCGTGCGCGGCTTTTCCATTGGTCTGGCTGCTCATGGCGTCGGCACCGCCACAGCCTTTCAGATGAATCGCGACACGGGCGCATTCTCCGGTCTGGCAATGGGGCTGACAGGTCTTTTCACTGCGTTTGCCGCTCCGTTCCTGCTGCCCTATCTGCTGAGCTTGTTCGAATAAGTCTCAGCGTTGTCAGACTCGTTGCCAGGCAACAAACCGACGCTGCGCGGCATCGAACACCAACGCCATGCGATTCAGTTCTTTAGCACTTGCGCTCTCGCTGTAACGTCGAGAGCGCACTTGCTCAACCGCTTGCTCGAGCAACGCACCGACTTCTTCCTCATCTTTCGCAAACTTAAATTCGAAAATCCAACGTCTGTTACCATTTTCGACCTCCAGATTGCTGCGCCCGAGAGCCGTGTGCTTATCTACCACAACCTCAATCCCGGCACCGATCAAGAGAACCTGTAGCAGAGCTCTGCATTGCATCTCTTCGATCACCGGATACGCCTGGTAATCAATTGCGTTGAAAATCCAATGAGGTACACGACCATCCTCAACTACCGCCTTAAGGAGTTACTATCCTATCTAATGCTTTATGACGGCTCAATGTCCATCGTTCTTATACCAGTGACTGGTACAGAAAAAACAATTAATGTAACAAATTCCAATTTCCTCCAAGAGACTTTACCGTGGCAACACAACCTTAAATTCGACTTTACATCTGATAATTGCTGCGTTTTTATACAATTAACACAAACACCTAATCCTCAGATGATCGAGAATTATCAATACTTGGAAAATACTTCTTTTTAATTCCTTCTGCAAACTCAGCATCATTTCCTAAGACACTCAAAGCGAGCTTCCTATAATCATGAACGTACTGATTTGCAATACCATTTAATACTTCATTATGCTGTAAACAACAATATTTCAAAGCCGCTTGATAGTCCTTCTTATTTAAGACATCCTCGATCAAGTCTTCACATTCACTCCAAATACTTTCAGCATCAATATTCTCAAAAATTCCCTTTACCTCAAGGCAAAAATCGCTTTTTGATTTAACCATCTTATCATTTATAATTTGAAATCTCAACTTATTCTCCACGCGATTTTTCGCAAATCTTTTAATTATGATTTCCTTTTTGCTATGAATTTTTTCAAAAAAATCTTTCTGAAATTCCAGAAATTTATCCTCCCCTTCATAAAGCCTCCCTAACGCCTTTCTAAAAATATCTTCATCCAACAGCATCATTTCTATTTCATTGCAAGGCAACGAATAAATCCGATGCTCCTTCAGCTTTTCTATATTAACTTCATCCCTCAAATCCGAATCTATTATTCCAATTGCGTACTCAAAATCGAATAGATTCGCATACTTATTACATGAAATTACACTGTGCTTTACATCTTCGCAAGATCCAGCTGGAATAATAGTGAATTGCTTCCCAAAGAAAATTTCATAAATTGCATAATCATCACCACCTTTAGTACCCTCACAAAACAAAATCGGCTTTCTACTTCCAACAATTTCTACGACATTATCGACAGGAAGTTCTACATAGGAAGACCCCAAAAATTTAAACTCAAATCTATTCGGATTAACGTATCTATCCACCCTCACAAGCTCACAATTTATTCTTGCCTTTATAAAATCAACAGCATGCGATATGAATATAAACTGACAATCCTCACGCAAAGATATTAGTTCATTCCACAGCTTGTTATAAATAGCTGGATTCAGATGATTTTCCGGTTCATCAACCACAATAAAAGAATATTTTGGAGCAGTTAAGACCGTGGCTATATAAAAGAACGCAGCCCGTTCCCCATCGCTCATATCATTAAAAGCAAAAGGCGACTCTTGTTCTTTATGCGCCATCATTTCTCTATCACTAAATTTAGAATGATCTAATTTGACACTAAAAAAACCATCAAAAACTTTTTTAATCTTCTCATACGAAGATTCTTGATTCAATTCAGGATTATCACGATACTCTCTTGCAACATTATCATGCTCTTTACAAATCGCAGCAATCAATTTTTGCAGAGCCGTATCTTCTAAGACAATCCTACCATATAAATCCGAATTTACACTTTCAAGACTTGAATCAACATCACCAAAACGCTTTATTGCTCTCAATGGCTTCAGCGCTGGTATTACTTTTACATGATCATCTACGGCCCTTAAAAGATTCGCAAATGATGTTTTCCCACATCCATTAGGTCCGATAATCACAAGTGTTTTATGATGCCCATCCAAATGCTTAAGAGCATTAAAGGCAGACAACATATTATTAATTTTTATTTTCTTGTCCCTCAATTGCTTCGCCAATGATTGAAGCACTATACAAGAATTCCCTCTTAACTTTTTTTCTGTTGTACAAGTATCTTTAAAGTCTTTTAGATCTTTTATCGTAATGGAATTTACAATATCAGACACCTCACAAACCAACCGATCCACAAATACATTGAGCGGATTTTTATCATTTTTAGATTTCTCACAGTCTTTGCTTTTCAAGAAATCAAATTCTTTATTTATGAGCTCAGTCAATAAATCAATCATCTCATAAATATCTATTAAGCAGCATTCATAGTCACTCTCAAGTTCCAAATTGCGGATGTCTTTTAATATACAATGAGCATCATTTAAAATAAGTTTGCAATGTTCAATACTCATGACAATACCTCAAAACAACTTACAAATTAAAGGCGGTTTATCTTATTGAATTTTGAAATTTGCTGCCACTTTTATTCAGTCCCACCAATCTATGCACAATTTACGCAAGCAAGATTAAATCCAGTTCAACATTGACAGCCACAGATTAAATACATAGCAAGCCACAATATGTTCTTTGTGTTAATTTTTTACAGAAGCTTCGTTCTCCCTATTTAATAGGACACAGTACATGTTATAACTTATCATATTAATAATAATTTTTCTCACATTCTTTTCTCTGCAGTTCGATTATCACTTATACACAAATCCAAGCAACAAGTTATATAACCCGCATTACTCAAAATTTAGGTACATCACCGTAGTGACATACAGCGCTTTTAAGTCATCGTATCAAGATCGAATGTATCGAGCTTGAAGTCGAGTTTAGCGATGAATTTTTGAACGGATTTCATAACTGGCGCCAATGACCGTTATCCTCCGACTGGATAGGCCATGACCTTCCCAAGAGTCTGCCGCAAGTCTTCAAACAACACGTTTTGTTTTCTCCGATTCGTGCAATGTCTGCAGTACATTCCATGGCGATCGTGGCGAAAATATGATTCAAGAATCAGCCATGCTTCCTGGCTCGTCTGATCTCTCGTATATTAAGCGACGAAATCCACTCCGCCGCTGTAGGTTCTGAAAAGCTGTTCAATCGCCAGGCGTTGCCATTCACTGAGCTGTTCATTAGTAAGCTTGCCTTTGCCCTTCTCACGTCTGTTCAACTCCCGCTGTACCTTTCTGTCCTTCACCTCGTTTTTCTGTTCTGCACGTTCTGAGGCACCTGTCAATTCATTAGCATACAGCTACGCATCGCAGTAGACGAAGACATTGAAACCGTCTTCTTCGATTCTGAATGCCTGTATAGCTTGTCCGTTGTAAGTGAAAAGATCAGAGCAGCTTTGCTGCGTCAGTGGCATATAAGCGGCCGCGAGCTTGCTGCCTAGTTTGATCGGAATGTCGTAATAAAGTTCTTCTTCGGTCAATGCTTCGAATTGTTTTTCGGCGGCACAGCCTTTATCGGCGATCACCGTGTACTTCTTACTACAGATGCCGCATTCATTGAGGATATCGGCAAATGCACCGATGTCGAACGTACTGCCTAATTGCTTGTAGCACACCGGTGCACTAGCATAGAGCAAATTGACTAGCGGCTTGAAGCATCTTTTCGAGTCGTACCCCAGTTCTGCCAGTTCCATGGTTTTGGGAGGAAGCGTTCAGTCGATGCCCGTCGAAAAGGATGAAGACATCGTTCCTGTTCACAGCCTCTTGCATGGAGCAGTAGATTACTTCACGACGTCGTCCAAGAACTTGGAGAAAGGCGGTATTGCCGGGCGCATCATAACTGAGGTTGGACAAAAGCTGCGCCAGAAGGCTCGTTTCATAGTACACCTGCAGGCGACCTCCTCAAGGTCACTCAAAGCGGCCGCCGCATAGATCGTTTGCCAAATATCCAGAAAGAATTCTTTTAGACACCCGCGCATTAGAATGAGCCGCACCCAAAAGAATAGAACTGTACCAGCTTCTGCCACGACTGAAACCTTTGCCGTCTCTGATCTGATTCCTTCATGAGACGACGCTGTATTGGTATCAATCCCTGGTGTGAGTTTGCCCAAACATTTGCCGCAAACCTTTCGACTACGTTTGATAGCGGAGGCGTATTTACTGAAGCGCTCGTAGACGTACCAGTTGTTTCCAATTTTCTTGATTTCCGTATTTTTCGGCTTTTGGTAGAACGAAACAAAGTCTGGCTTTTCTGTTATTTCTTCACATCAAAACAACGAGCCCTATTAGGTGTTATATTGCACAAGAAGACGAGCCGGAATCAGATCTCGTTTTCTATGCGCAATCAAATAGTTAAGAGGTAGATTTTTTCTTAAATCAACGCACCTAACCGTTAGCGTTACGGAATAACTCTCAGCGTTGTCAGACTCGTTGCCAGGCAACAAACCGACGCTGCGCGGCATCGAACACCAACGCCATGCGATTCAGTTCTTTAGCACTTGCGCTCTCGCTGTAACGTCGAGAGCGCACTTGCTCAACCGCTTGCTCGAGCAACGCACCGACTTCTTCCTCATCTTTCGCAAACTTAAATTCGAAAATCCATCGTCTGTTGCCAGTTTCGACCTCCAGATCGCTGCCCCCGAGAGCCGTGTGCTTCTCGACCACAACGTCAATCCCGGCACCAATCAAGAGAACCTGTAGCAGAGCTCTGCATTGCATCTCTCCGGTCACCGGATACGCCTGGTAGTCAATCGCGTTGAAAATCCAATTGAAGTACTCCACCACCTGTTCATCGTCCGCCGTAGCCAACACCTCTCCTACGCCGGGAGAATCCGGCTTACGCAGCCGCTTGCCTTTGAGAAGCTCTCGAGAATAGAGCTGCGCCATCGCAACCGCGACTTCCTGATTTGGGTAGCCCAGATGCATCCAACCATCGTCAGCTGCCGCCTTAATAGTCAAGTAACCAGTCTGGAACAAAAGCACCGACAAGCTGATGGTGTCGTATTCGTTTGATGCAGCAAGATCGGACAGCGGCACTTCAATCTCGTCCCCGTAGTTCGCCGGATCTGACAAAGCGTGACCTTCCAGGAACTTGACCAACGCCGTCGGCTGACCGCTGCTCATATACCAATAGTTCGCGAAGCCTTGATCCGGGCGGTTGAAGAAGTTCAACACCGACCACGGGCAGTACACGCGTGTCTTCGCTTTTTGATCAAAGCAAAATCCGTTGTAGTTGTTCTTCAGCTCTTTGAGCACTTCTTCGCATGGTACCTGCAGGGCGGCGGCGGCCTCTTTCAGATAGTCAAAGAAATAGTTTTCGATTTCTTGCTGCGTATAGCCCAACAGCGTGCTGTAGAGACTGTCGAGCGAAATATCCTGCAGATTGTTGAACGCAGAGAAGATGCTGGTACTACTGAACTTCGTCACTCCCGTCATGAAAAAGAAGCGCAGGCACCCTTCGTTGGACTTAATGATTGAGAAGAACCGAGCAAACAGATCCCGAATTTCTCGGAAAGCTTTCGGATCATTCAAGCGTTCGGTAAGAGGCGCATCATACTCGTCAATCAGCAACACGAAAAAGTTGACTGACAGCGACTGCATCCACGCGTCAAATTGACTGAAAAAAGACGTTCGGGTCGCGTCGTAGCAAAATCCAAGTCTGAAAAACGACTCCTGCAGATAATCACAGAAAGCCTTCTCAAATGCCTCCGTGGAGGCTTGGGCCTTGAGTTTAGAAAAATCCAATCTCACAACAGGATATGTTTTGTCGATCCACCATTTCTCGATGGCTAAACCGCGGAAGTCTCGCAGACCGTAGGCAAATAGAGACTCAAAGGTCGAGACAAGCAGAGACTTGCCAAAGCGTCGAGGTCGCGCAAGAAAAATCTTTCCTCTGCCGGTCGCTGCGAGCTTGTATACCAACTCCGTTTTGTCCACATAAATTTCGTTGGACTCACGAAGTGTCTCAAAAGTAGATGTGCCTAAAGGAAGCGCGCGCATTGATTGCTGCAGATTTCACCGGGATCCTCAAAAACTGCTGCTCATTGTAAGGCAGGTATCGCTCCTCCCACTCTGTTTTTCAGTTCCATGAGCAACAAAAGACCTCCCGTCCCCGCAACAGATGGAAGCTCTGCCGCAGTGACCGGAGGTCCTAGGATTGAGCTGATACGCTTTATCGCGACTCAGACATCAATCAATAATTTTCAGCGCGGATCTGCTGGAAGCTCTGCGGGTGTGCGCAAACCGGGCAAATTTCAGGCGCCTTCTTGCCGATCACAAGGTGACCGCATTCGCGGCACTGCCACATCACTTCTTCGCTCTTTTCGAAGACCTGCTTCATTTCAACGTTGTTGAGCAACTTCAGAAAGCGTTCTTCGTGAGCCTTTTCGATGGCGCCCACAGCACGGAACTGCGCAGCGAGTTCTGCAAAGCCTTCGGCCTCGGCCGTCTTTGCAAAACCTTCGTACATGTCCGTCCATTCGTAGTTTTCACCGCTGGCGGCAGCCTTCAGGTTTTCGGCCGTGTTGCCGATGCCCTGCAGGTGCTTGAACCAGATCTTGGCATGCTGGCGTTCGTTGGCAGCCGTTTCGTCAAAAAGCTCGGCGATCTGCTGGTAGCCTTCCTTGCGGGCAACGCCGGCAAAATAGTCGTACTTGTTGCGAGCCTGAGACTCACCGGCAAACGCAGCCCAGAGGTTCTTTTCGGTCTGGGTGCCTGCAAACTTATTGGTCATCGGAATATCTCCTTGTTGTGTATTCGGGGTTTTATCTGACTCCACTGTAGCGAAAAATCGCTGCAGCCGTGTTCGTTAAGAGAAGAATTTCTTCATCTTGTCCAAAAAGCTCGTGCTCTGGGGCGAATGCTTCGTGCCTCCTTCCTTGATCGATTCGTCAAACTCCTTGAGCATCTTCTTTTGCTTGCTCGTGAGATTGACCGGCGTCTCAACAAAAGCGTGCACGTACAGGTCCCCATTGCCGCCGCCGTGCAAATGCGGCACGCCCTTGCCGCGCAGGCGGAAGATCTTACCCGTTTGCGTGCCTTCCGGAATCGTGATGCGCGCCTCGGTACCCATCGTCGGCACACTCACTTCGCCGCCCAATGCAGCGGTGGCAAAACTCAGCGGCAAATCGGCGTGCAGATCGTCGCCGTCGCGCTGGAAGATTTCGTGCTGCTTGATGAACACCTGCACAAAGAGGTCTCCGCAAGGACCGCCGTTGGGGCCGGGCTCGCCCTTACCCTGGATGCGAATGCGTTGACCGTCATTGATGCCCGCCGGAATATTGATTTCCAGCGTCTTGGTCTTACGGTTGCGGCCGCGTCCCTGGCAGTCCGGACACGGATCGGAAATGATTTCACCCGTTCCGTGGCAGTACGGGCAGGTCTGCTGCACCTGCAGGAATCCGCGGTTGATGTTGATCATGCCGCTGCCGCCGCAATGCGGACAGGTCTTCTTCGACGTACCCGACTTGCAGCCGGAGCCGTGACAGGTTTCGCACTCTTCCCAAACCGGCACGCGGATGTCGGTCTTGGCACCCGCCACCGCCTGCTCAAGCGTGATTTCGAGCGAATAGCTCACGTCGGCACCGCGAAACACCTTAGGTCCGCCGCGACGACCGCCGCCGGCACCGCCCCCGAAGATTTCCGAGAAGATGTCACTGAAGTCGCCGAAACCACCCTGGCCCTGGCCAAAGCCGCCGAAACCGCCGAATCCGCCCGCACCGGCTGCGCTCGGATCGACGCCGGCCTTGCCGTAGCGGTCGTAGGCCGCGCGTTTCTGGGGATCGCTCAGAATCGAGTAGGCCTCGCCCACCTGCTTGAACTTTTCCTCAGCCGCTTTGTCGCCGTTGTTGCGATCGGGATGGTACTTCATCGCCAGGCGTCGATACGCCTTTTTGATCTCGTCGTCGCTTGCGTCGCGCGAGACTCCCAGTACCTCGTAATAATCCTGGTCAGCCATAGTGTGTCAATCGTTACGAAAAAACATGGCAAGGGCCGAATCGCCAAATCGGCGGCCCGGCCCCGTGTCTTATACGGCCGACTCGGCGTCCTTTTCGCTCGGACGCCGCGCCGGGCTCGGGTTTTGCTTTGAAGCCAAATTAGTGCTTGACTTCGGTGTAGTCGGCATCGACCACGTCGTCGTTGCCCTTGTTGGCCTGCTGCTGACCGGCACCGCCCGCCTGCTGCTGGGCGCCTGCCTGAGCCTGCTGAGCCTGAGCAGCCTGCTGGTTGAGCTTTTCACCGATCTTCTGGGCGGCAGCCATCAGCGCTTCAACGCTCTTTTCGATTGCAGCCTTGTCTTCGCCCTTGATGCGTTCTTCCACATCCTTGATGGCGTTTTCGCAAGCGGCGCGATCGGCGCTTTCAACCTTGTCGCCGAGATCCTTCAGGGTCTTCTGAACCTGAGCGATCGAAGCGTCGGCCATGTTACGGGCCTGAGCCAGTTCGAAGCGGCGGTGATCCTCTTCCTTGTTGGCTTCGGCAGCGGCAACCATGCTCTTGATCTCTTCTTCGGACAAACCGGAGCTTGCCTTGATCGTGATCTTGTTTTCCTTGCCGGTGGCCTTGTCCTTTGCGGTCACGTGCAGAATGCCGTTGGCGTCGATGTCAAACGTCACTTCAATCTGCGGCAGGCCGCGCGGAGACGGCGGAATGCCCTCGAGATTGAACTCGCCGAGCAGCTTGTTGGAAGCCGCCATCTCGTGTTCACCCTGATAGACCTTGATGGTCACGGCAGGCTGGTTGTCTTCAGCCGTCGAGAACACCTGCGAGTGCTTGGTCGGAATCGTGGTGTTGCGCTTGATCATCGCAGTCATCACGCCGCCCAGGGTTTCAATGCCCAGTGTCAGCGGGGTGACGTCGAGAAGCAGCACGTCCTTGCGGCCGCCCGAGAGCACCTGACCCTGAATAGCGGCACCGATAGCCACGGCTTCGTCCGGGTTGACGTCCTTGCGGGGCTCCTTGCCGAAGAATTCGCGCACCACTTCCTGAACGCGCGGCATACGGCTCTGGCCGCCCACCAGGATCACGTCGGTGATTTCGGAAGTCGACAGGCCGGCGTCCTTCAAAGCCTTGCGGCAGGGTTCGATCGTGCGCTGCACGAGGTCTTCGACCATGCTTTCGAACTTGGCGCGCGTGATCGTGATGTTCATGTGCTTCGGACCGGTCTGGTCAGCCGAAATGTAGGGCAGGTTCACTTCGGTTTCCTGACGGCTCGACAGCTCAATCTTGGCCTTTTCAGCGGCGTCCTTCAGGCGCTGCAGGGCAAGCACGTCGCCGCCGAGGTCAATGCCGTTGTCCTTCTTGAATTCGGCAATCAGGTATTCGACCAAGCGACGGTCGAAGTCTTCGCCGCCGAGGAACGTGTCACCGTTGGTGGAGAGCACTTCAAACTGCTTGTCGCCGTCGATGTTGGCGATGTCGATCACGGAGATATCGAACGTGCCGCCGCCCAAGTCGTAGACGCAGATCTTGCGGTCTTCGTTGCCCATCTTGTCAAGACCGAAAGCCAGAGCTGCGGCCGTCGGTTCGTTGATGATGCGCTTGACTTCGAGACCGGCGATGCGGCCGGCATCCTTCGTGGCCTGACGCTGGCTGTCGTTGAAGTAAGCCGGAACCGTGATCACGGCTTCGGTCACGGGTTCGCCGAGGTAATCTTCGGCGGTCTTCTTCATCTTGCGGAGCACTTCGGCGGAAACCTGCTGCGGAGCAAGCTTCTTGTCGCCCATCACCTGCACCCATGCGTCGCCGTTGTCGGCGCGAACAATCTTAAACGGAGCGCGCTGCACGTCCTTCTGCACTTCGGCGTCTTCGTAGCGACGGCCGATCAAGCGCTTGACGGCAAACAGCGTGTTCTTCGGGTTGGTCACGGCCTGACGCTTGGCGGTTGCGCCGACAAGAATCTCGCCGTTTTCCATGTAGGCAACGATGGAAGGCGTCGTACGAGCGCCTTCGGAATTTTCGATCACACGAACCTTGTCGCCTTCCATGATGGCCACAGCCGAGTTGGTGGTGCCAAGGTCAATACCGATGATCTTAGACATTGTTCTTTTTCCTCTTGATTCTCTGTTGGGCCGTACCTTTTCCGCATCCATCGACGGGAGAAGGTTTTCGACCGTGATCTGAAACTCTTACGCGTACCGCAGGAAGCTCTTTTTCAGCGCCGCCTGCCGCGCCATACCCCCTATATGGGGACGCCCCGAGAAAATTCAACGGGGCGTCTGAAAAATTTTGTGTCGATGAAGTTTCTAGCCTTGAACCACGCTCACCATAGCCGGACGGAGCACGCGTTCGTGAATCTTCCAGCCGTGCTGAAAGACCTGAGCAACGTCGCCCGCGCTCTTGCCTTCGACGGCAGGCACCATGGCAATGGCCTGCTGCGTGTTGGGATCAAACTTGGCGTCCTTCGGATCGATGACGGTCATGCCGCTCATTTCAAGCGCATGCACGAGCTGACGGTGCGTTGCGAGAATGCCTTCCCGCATCGGACCTTCGATTTCGGCGGTCATTTCGATCGCCTTTTCAAGCGAATCCATCACCGGAAGCAGGTTCTTGGCAAACTTCTCGATGCTGAACTTCTGCGCCTTGGAAACGTCTTCGGCGGCACGGCGACGCACGTTTTCCATTTCGGCAACCGCACGCACGTAAAGATCAAAATTCTCAGCCGCTTTGGCCGTCGCCGCGGCAAGCTGGTCTTCGAGCGAGGCTTCTGCGCCTTCGGGTTCGATGCCGAGTTCCGGAGGCAGTTCAGAACCCTGCGCCTGCTCCGCAGCTTCGGCTGCTTTCTTCAATTCGTCGGCAGGATTAACCTGTTCCTGCTTGGTGTCTTCTTGAGCCATAAAGATGTTCTTGCAAAAGGGATGCTTGAAAGATGGCTCTTATATGGGGATTGGGTTTGCTCTTTTCAAGCCGTCGCAGGCAAAAAGTTCAGCTGAAGCGGATTTTCAGGCCTTCGACAGAGCCTTGCGAACGATCTCGGCGTAAAGGGCCACCGCATCGTTCTGCGCGTTCAGGCAAGGGATATAGTGAAACCCGCTGCCGCCCGCCTGCTCATAAAAAGAGCGCAGTTCCGTGGCGATTTCTTCAAGCGTCTCCAGGCAATCCGCGGCAAATCCCGGGCAAATCACATCAAGGCGCTTCAAGCCCTGTCGGCCTAGTTCGGGGGCCGTATCAACGGCAAAAGGCTCCAACCACTTCGCTTTCCCAAATTTGCTCTGGAATACCTGGACAACCTGATCTTTCTTCAAACCCAACGCAAGGCGCAGCTTTTCCGCCGTCTGCTTGCACTGTGCTTCGTACGGATCGCCGCGTTCGCTCGAAACCGCCGGAATACTGTGAAAGCTCATCATGAGCTTGCCCTCGTCTCCGAGATCACCCACTTTTTCCCAATGCGCGCGCACGCGAGCGGCAAGCGCCTCAATGTAGGCGTCTTCTTCGAAGTAATGAGAAATCGTAACAATGCAAGGCAAATCGCGAACCTTCTTTTGCACGCGTCGCACCGCATCGAACACTGCCTCCGTCGTCTGTGTGGCGTACTGCGCATATAGCGGCAGAACAACGATGCGCTCGGGTTTTTGTTCAGCAATCCGACGGAGTTCTTCATCGATTCGCTGTACGCCGTAACACATCGCCCAGGACACGATGAATTCGTCGCCCAGCTCCTTCTGCAGACCTTGCGCCGTATCGGAGGTCACCGCCACCAAAGGAGACCCTTTTTGCGTCCACACCGTCTTGTAGCGATCGGCAGAAGCCTGCGCGCGACGGGGAATAATGATGCCGCGCAGAATCGGCTGCCAAATGAGCGGATTCATTTCCACCACACGCCGATCACCGAGAAATTCCGCAAGATACTTCGCCACTGCTTCTTTGGTCGGAGCAGCAGGCGAACCGGTATTGCAGATGAGAACGGCGGTCTTGGGTGTGTTGTTTTGCGCGATCATCGGATACAAAAAAGGCGGATAGATCAAGTTCGAGCAATTGTGCACGAACTGTCTTAACCGCCGCTTTTCTTGAGAATGCGTCCGAATCACTGCATCTGCAGGTGTTCGTGGACCGTATGCATCTTGAGTCGTCTCCAAGCTACGATCAAGGCGCCTGCAATCAGACTCATCCAGAACTTCCCGAGCACCTGTCCGGCCAAAAACTCAATGGAGCCGAAAGCCAGAGACAGGAAAATCGCGGAGTCAACCACGGAACCGGCCAGCCCCGACGCAATCACGGCCATGGCCGGGTAGCGCTTCTTCATGGGAGCATAAACGGCAAAGTCAGCGAGCTCCGCAAACAAGAAAGCACAGACCGAAGCAATGACCAGAGCGGGTTCCGAAATCAAGCCCGAGAGCGCGGCGCCGGCAAAAATCGAAATCAGCGCCCAGCGCCAGCCCAGGCAATGATGCACAACGTCACGCAGCACCAGACTGAACCCGGCAAGCAGCACGCCGGAAGGCGCCCATAAACCGGGCCAAACGGGAATCAAACAAGGACCGTCAGCCGGGCAAACGAGGCCGACGTTCATGATCACCCAGTTCGTCAAGGGGATCATTAGAACAAACAAAACGAGCGAGAGCCAACCGCTCAACGGGCGCTTGATGTCGCCCAGCTCACCGATATGGGACATATGGTTTCCTTGTGACCGCCACCGGCAGAACAATCCGGCGCAGAAGTTTTTTTTGAAAGTGGTGCGAGATTGTAGCAAAGACAACCGCTCAGGGAAACGTTAATTTTCCCTTTCAAATCAACCGACTCAAGCCTGAATCGCAATAACGCTCTGTTTGCGGCGCCGCCACACGGCAATCGCCACGCCCGCCAGCAGATTGATCCAGAACTTGCCCAAAACCTGCCCAAACAGGTATTCGACAGAACCGAAGGCAAGTGTCAGGAAAATGGCAGAGTCCACCGCAGAGCCGACAAGACCGGAAACAATGACTGCTGTCGCCGGATAGCGCTTCCTCATCAGGGCATACACCGCGAAGTCAGCCAATTCGGCAAAGAGAAAAGCACTTACCGAAGCCACCACGAGTGCCGAGTCGGAAATAAATCCTGAAATGATGGCGCCGAAGAAAATGGATGAGAGCGCCCAGCGCCAGCCCAAGCAATGGTGCACAACGTCACGCAGTACCAGACTGAAGCCAGCCAACAACACGGTCGACGGCGCCCACAGTCCCGGCAACACCGGCACAAGACAAGGTTCGCCGGGCGGGCAGACGACACCAAGGTTCACTATCACCCAATTGCTCAGTGGAATCAGCAGAACAAACAGCACGAGCGAAATCCATCCGCTCCACATACGTTTGAGGTCTGCATGTTGCGCATTGTCGGTCATTGGGCTTCCTCGTCTTGCACCAATTTTCTCAGAACAAATCGGCAATCGGTGTTTCCAGGAATGTTTCGAGCGGCAGTCCCCCACTGCCCACAATCAAGGCGGCATTCGGTCGGAACTTCTGACAAAACACATCCAGTCCTTTGGTGTGTCGCTCGTGGTTGCTCTTGACTTCCAACGCCACGACTTTCCGTCTTTGCGCAAGACAAAGTCGACTTCGTTGTTGCCATCCCGCCAATAGAACACCTCAAATTGCAGGCGATAGGCCTGAGAAATCAAATACGCTCCGACAGCCGATTCCACATAATGACCCCACTTCTCCGGATCGTTTCGCACCTGCTCAAACGTGCCGACAGACAGTGCCGTCAAAAGCGCATTGTTGTGCACCTGAAACTTCGGAATGCTCGCGCGACGTCTGGCATCGTCCACCGAAAACTTCTGCAGCGTCCCCAGTAAACCGCATTGGTTGAGCCGCTCCAGGTATCCGGCAATTGTCATGACGTTACCCGCGCCCTGAATCTCTCCCAACAGCTTTGTCAACGACAGAATCTTGCCCGAATATGCCGCACCGAGCTCCAGTGTCTTACGCAGCAACGCAGCTTTTCCGATTCGGACGTTTTCGAAAATGTCTCGGTTAACGGTTGCATCAATCATGCTATTTCTGACATATACCTTCCACCGAGCCTCGTCCTGCATCATCTCCACGGCTCCCGGATAGCCGCCGAAGTAGATGAATTCATCGACCGTCAACCCAAAGCAATCCCGCATTTCAGCATACGTCCAATGCGCCATGCGGATTTCTTCAAAACGCCCCATCAAGGATTCGCTTAACCCCTGAAAAATCAAAGCTCGGGACGATCCCAATAAAACGACCTTGATGTTTCTTTCATTCCAAGTGTCATCATCCCATTGCCGTTTGACGGTTTCCGACCAATTTGGCACTTTCTGAATTTCATCGATCACCAATACACATCCGGCATCGGGATGTGTTTGGGCTTCCAGCCGAGCAGCCGTCCAACAGCTTGCAAGCCAAGCAGAACCTGCTACCGCTGTGTCATCCGCCGAGAAATATAAATGCGGTTTATTGATGTCACAAAGCACCTGTCGAACCACTGTGGTTTTGCCAATCTGACGAGGGCCAAGTACTACTTGGATGAACTTTCTCGGTTCATATAAATCCGCGAGGAAACCCGCGGCTTTAGCCGCGGGAGGAATCGCGGCTCTAAAAATGATAATATGTGTCCATGCTGGAATTAG
>ERZ791645.466-NODE-466-length-33776-cov-7.024347_pt1 | contig 33776 bp, 33 predicted proteins | sample MGYA00509939_ERZ791645 | MGnify/ENA primary metagenome ERZ791645 (study PRJEB30046, sample SAMN00715249) | human gut metagenome | study: EMG produced TPA metagenomics assembly of the A metagenome-wide association study of gut microbiota in type 2... | reverse complement strand
AAGGATATCGATGCCATACAGAAAGGCGTTAATTTTTTGTTACCTGTAAAGTTGGTTAGTAAAAATAAAGATTATCCTGGTTTGCCGGGAAGTGATGTTTTATATGTCATAGTCAACAGGAAGTTACTTGTGAATGTTCCTAAACTGAATGGACAGAATTATTTTAAGATAAACTTTAAGGATAATGATGTCAGCAGATTCCAGAATATGAGCGCATTTACTATCGAAACAAGAGTAAGTTTATGGGAGTTCCCTAAATACTATGGTGGTAATCTAATGAGTATTATAGGTTTTCCTGTTGGAGAGAATGCAGAAAAAGGTACATGGATTTTTGTAGATGGAACTCCTGACCGTGTGGGAGGTGAAGGTGATGTGCCTGTCTTTATGTTTGCAACGAAAGGGTGGTCAGTGTATGCTGGTAAGTTGGGATATACGCTCGAAAAGAATGCTTGGTATCATGTAGCCGGAGTGTTTGAAAACAATACCCTGTCTTTGTATATTGATGGAATTTTGTTTGTACAAGCGGAATATGCAAATCCGATTTCATTGTCAGATAAGTTCTACATCGGAGCTGCACCGGGAGTGCAAAACGGTTTCTATTTGAAAGGCTCTGTGAGCGAAGCACGTTTCTGGACAAGGGCATTGTCTGCTTCCGAGTTGAAGAATCCGCTTCATCGTTGTTTTGTAGAAGTGGACAGTGAAGGGTTGGAAGGATATTGGAAACTGGATGACATGAGTGACGAGTGTAAGGATTATACCGGGCACGGTCATACTGCTGTAAAACAAGGAACTGGCGATATAGAATGGATGACTGAGGTACCTTGTCCTTGATTCTTCTAGTTTATTTGTAAGTTTGAATAGAAATAAGAAGGAGATGTGATTATTTTGACACATCTCCTTTTTTTAACCTAAACCTTTTATCTTAATTACTTGCTATTATAAGCCACCAACATCCAAACCAACTTTTCCTGTTCTTTCAGATAATCGCTCATCATCGAAACGGTTACTTCGTCTCCGGCTTGAGAAGCGATAGACAGAATCTTGCGTTCCTCACCGATCAGATAGCTGATAGACTGGAGAATGCTGTTCAAAGCTTCGTCACCATCGCTCACCTTGTCCACTTCATTGATATTAGCCACTTTCAGATAATCACTGAATTTGTTGGCAGGAGTTCCGCCCAACATTAGGATTCGTTCTGCTATTTCGTCCACCTTTTCGGCTGTGTCGTCATACATCTTCTCGAACTGGCTGTGGAGAACGAAGAAATTATGTCCTTTGATATTCCAGTGGAAACCGCGAAGATTGGTGTAATATACTTGGAAGTCCGCTAATAGTTGTTGCAAAGATGCTACTACGTTGTTTGCTCCCGATTCATTCAGTTTGATAAATTCTAAAGTTTTCATATTCGTTTTATTTTTAATGATTTATACTCGTTTTATTTTTTTTCTGTACTGCAAAGATAAGGCGTAAAATGCTTGCTGTCAAACTGAAAATTTCTATCTTTGCATAGATGAAATCTATAACTTTAAATAATTTGATAGATGACAATACAACAATTGGAATACATATTAGCGGTAGATCAGTTCCGGCATTTTGCCCGGGCGGCTGAATATTGCCGGGTGACGCAGCCTACATTGAGTGCCATGATTCAGAAGTTGGAAGACGAGTTGGGCGTGAAACTGTTCGACCGAACCGTGCAACCCGTTTGCCCTACTACTATCGGGCAAAAAGTGATTGATCAGGCACGGGTGATTTTAGCTCAGGCAGCTCAGGTAAAAGAGATAATCAGTGAAGAGAAACAATCATTGTCCGGCATATTCCGTTTAGGAGTATTGCCGACGGTAGCTCCTTACCTGCTTCCGCGTTTTTTCCCCCAATTGATGGAGAAGTATCCGGAGTTGGATATTCGGGTGACGGAAATGAAGACGCAGGATATTCAGCAGGCCTTGCACGCCGGAGATCTGGATGCGGGAATTATCGCCAGCAAGCTGGAGGATAGTTTTCTGACGGAAGAAACATTGTTTTACGAGCAATTTTATGCGTATGTATCCAAGAAAGAACCCTCCTTCAAACATGATGTTATCCGCACCTCCGATATAACCGGTGAACGGCTTTGGCTGTTGGATGAGGGACATTGCTTTCGCGACCAACTCGTTCGCTTCTGCCAGATGGAAGCGGTGAAAGTCAGTCAGATGGCCTATCGTTTGGGCAGTATGGAAACCTTCATGCGGATGGTGGAAAGCGGAAAAGGAATCACGTTTATCCCCGAACTGGCTGTCGTGCAGTTGACGGAAGAACAACGTAAACTAGTGCGGCCCTTCGCTATCCCGCGTCCTACACGCCAGGTTGTGTTGGCTACAAGCAAAGATTTCGTTCGCCACACTTTGCTTTGCGTCCTCAAGGAAGAGATAAAATCAGCGGTCCCTAAAGAAATGCTGATGTTGCAGTCCGTTCAGTGTTTACTGTAGTCTGCCAACTCAGTGTTTGCTGTAGTCTGTCAACTCAGTGTTTGCCGTAATCTGTCAACTCGGTGTTTGCCGTATCAACTTACTTTCGCCGTTTTATTCTTGAGCCATTGGCTTATTTCAGCTCCTTTGAAATAGATAATCAAGGAGCTGACAATAATAATCATTCCTGCCACTGTACTGAATGTGGGATATTCGTCCGGCAGCATAACCCAACTCAGTACTGCACCGAGAATGGGATTGATCAGCCTGCACATATTGATATCGCTGACTTTCGCTCCTTTGCTTTGCAAGGCGATAAACCAGAAGCTGAAGGCGAAGACCGAGATAAATACGAGAATGCCGAGACTGATATAGAATCCGCTTGGCTTTCCGATGAAAGAATGATAACCTTCCGTGCCCAATCCTACCATATATATAAGTAGGCCTCCGAAAAACATCTGTACGGCATTCAGGAAAATAGGATTCACCTTTCCCTTATCTTCCGAAACGGAGATGGCGGAATAGCCTTGAAAAATGATACTAAGCAGCAGAAGCACGATACCCGTAATTCCTTTCCAGTCGAGCGGCTCGCCGTCACTTCCCATTCCGATGATGAGGAACAGTCCGATAAGGCTGACAATGAGACTGATAATCTTATGCGCGTTTAGGCGGTCATCGCTTGCGAGCAGATGAGCCAACAATACATTGATAAGGGGAGTCATTCCCATGATGATAGATGAGATGGCCCCGCTTACAAAGTCCACGCCAAAATAAAAGGCCGTGTATCCCATAAACATATTGATAAGCACCAGGTTCAGAAATAGTTTGCTGTGTTGCCGTATTTCCTGCCACATTCCTTTGTGCCAGGTATATGCGAATAAGATAATCCCCACAGTCGTGAAACGGAGTCCGGCAAAATTCATGGGAGTGAAATCGTAGCTCAGCCCTTGTTTGATAAAGGGATTGACGATAGCCCATAGAACAGAGGCCAATATAGCATAAAAGAGTCCTTTTTTCATTTGAAATAATTCCTTTGTTTAAAAAATGTTGCAAAGATAGCTATAATTGTATAGATATACTTTGATTTTCAGACTTAATTGCTTATTTTTGGAAAATAAACAAATAACAATATTGATTTACTATGAAGAAGTACATTTCAGAAATGATCGGGACAATGGTACTTGTCCTTATGGGATGTGGTAGTGCCGTTTTTGCGGGCAGTATGGCGGGAACAGTAGGTGCCGGTGTGGGCACGGTAGGTGTGGCTTTGGCCTTTGGATTATCAGTAGTGGCGATGGCGTATGCTATCGGAGGCATTTCGGGATGTCATATTAACCCTGCTATCACTTTAGGGGTATTTCTGACAGGACGTATGAATGGAAAAGATGCAGGAATGTATATGCTTTTCCAAGTGATCGGAGCTATTATCGGCTCGGCTATTCTTTTTGCTTTGGTTTCTACCGGAGCCCATGACGGTCCTACGGCAACGGGATCGAACAGTTTTGGTGACGGGGAGATGTTACAGGCATTCATTGCGGAAGCGGTATTTACTTTCATTTTTGTATTGGTAGTGCTTGGTGCTACCGACTCGAAGAAGGGGGCAGGTAATTTGGCAGGACTTGCTATCGGTCTCACTCTGGTGTTGGTGCATATCGTATGTATTCCTATTACGGGCACTTCTGTCAATCCGGCACGCAGTATTGCTCCGGCATTGTTCGAGGGAGGAGAAGCCTTGTCGCAGTTGTGGCTATTCATCATTGCTCCTTTCGTCGGAGCTGCCTTGAGCGCTGCCGTATGGAATTATTTGGGAGATAAGAAATAACTCATAAAAAAAAAGAAAAGGACGGCAGTTTCACAACTACCGTCCTCTTTGCGTAATTAATATATTAAAAAAAGAGTGTTTTTCATCTTAGATTAGCAGATTAGGGAAATTTTACTTCATAAGTTTTAATGCCGCTATATAGGGTATTTACGCGAATTCTCAGTCCTTTCTTTCCTTCCATCCGGTCCTTGATTTTATCCAGCTTGAAAGATACGTATCCCTCACCCAAAGTCTGGGGATAGTCTCCCTCACTGTTGTGACGGAATTCAAGATTGATATATTCATCCTTTCCGCTACCGTCTTCTGCGGTAGGAGCGGCTTCCGCTTTGGGGATTACCAGATTCAGGAAATGTTTTTTATCTGCACTGTGCGTACCGTAGTATTGGAATTCAATCGTCAGATATTTGTTATCTTTGTTGATACGCATATCAGTAGTGTTTATTTTATCATCTCCGATTTTCTCTTCAGTATTTTCATCGTCATCCATCTCGACGATATCTTTTGTAAGTATTTCATTAATCTGTTTTACTAGCACATTGTAGTCATATCCGTTTACGGGAGTTTCCAGTTCGTTAAAAATGACAAAGGCGCGTTGCCCCTCTGCAAATTCCGCACTGTTCCATTCCTGGCCATTATTGGGATACATCTTTTCACCGTTATCGAGAGTGAAATAAAAATCCTTGCTATCCTGGCTGATTTTGTTGATCGTGCTGATAACCAGCAGGTCGGCCGGACCGTCGTTATCGTCCAGGCATGACTGAAGAATCAGCGTAGTGGTCATAATAGCAAAGATAAAGGCAATGAATTTAAATTTCTTCATATACATACTTAGGTTTTAGATTGATTAATTATTGCTTTGTATTGGAGAAATGCGTAGAGAACGGAAATATTGCATTCGAATCTGTTAAAGAAACAAAAGTGCAAAAAGAGTTGTTCTCTAGGTGCAGTATTTCTATCTTTGCTGTATTTATAAGGTAAACACGTGTATAGGAGAATGGAAGAATTTGAGTTGTCGGAACAATGCAGGCTAGGCAATAACCGTGCCCGCAAGGAGCTGTATGAGCAGTATGCGGGGCGTATGCTTGGCATTTGTCTTCGGTATACCGGCGACCGTGATACTGCCCAAGACCTGCTTCACGACGGTTTTATAAAGATATTCGATTCTTTCGACAAGTTCACCTGGCGGGGTGAAGGTTCCCTGCGGGCGTGGATGGAGAGAGTGATGGTCAACATTGCATTGCAGTATCTTCGCAAGAACGATGTGATGAATCAGTCGACACCTTTGGAAGAGCTGCCAGAGGAATATGAAGAGCCGGCTGCATCCGATGTAGAGGCGATTCCGCAAAAAGTGCTGATGCAGTTTATCGAAGAGTTGCCCGTCGGATACCGTACCGTGTTTAACCTTTATACCTTCGAAGACAAGTCGCATAAGGAAATTGCCCAAGCATTAGGTATCAATGAAAAATCTTCGGCTTCGCAACTGTTTCGCGCGAAGAGTGTATTGGCAAAAAGAGTAAAAGAATGGATAATGCATAATGGATAGATAGAGATGGAAGAGAAAGAATTGTGGATGAATAAGTTGAAGGAGAAGCTCGCGGATTATTCCGAGCCTGTACCTGCTTCCGGTTGGGAACAACTGGAGAAAGAGCTTATGCCTCCTGTGGAGAGGAGAATATATCCTTATCGAAGATGGATGATGGCTGCTGCAGCCGTTATATTACTGGCCGTTGTCTCGTCCGTAAGCCTGTATTTTCTGGGAACACCTGCTGCGGATCATATACGTCATACGCAAACTCCGGCATTGGCTTCTATGTCCGATGCGTTGCCGGGAGTACAACGACCGGATGTACAGGGCTCTTCCGTGGAACCTGTATTGAGACCGGTGGCTCGTGAGAACCGGTTGGCGAAGGCGGCTCCTGCAGTTGCCGAACATAAGGCGATAGGAGACGGATTTGCAGTGAAGGAGGTTGAATCTGTTTCGGAAGAAGTTGAACCTACGGTGAAGGAAGAAGCGGAAAAGATGGAAGAAAAGCGTTCGGATATGACACAGACTGAGAATGATGACCGATCTACTGTCAGAAGACCTCGCCGGCCTTCCGGTAAGGATAAATATCATATTCCGGCAGAGAAAGCGACTTCCCGAAAAGGGACATGGTCGATGGGGCTTTCAGTCGGCAATTCAGGAGGGGCTTCGACGGAAGTGGGGACAGGAATCAATCCTTACATGTCTCGTGTGAGTATGCTTTCTGTTTCAGACGGTTTGATGGAGATTCCTAACGACCAGACATTGGTTTTTGAGGGTGGAGTACCTTATCTGCTTCAAAAAGAAAGGCGGGTAGTAGACATTAAGCATCACCAACCCATCTCTTTCGGATTATCCGTCCGTAAAGCTTTGGCGAGAGGCTTTTCCCTTGAGACGGGGCTGACCTATACATTACTTTCTTCGGACGCGAAACTTGCAAATGAAGAACATCAGATAGAACAGAAGCTGCACTATGTCGGTATCCCATTGCGTGCCAACTGGAATTTTCTGGATAAGAAACTCGTGACTCTTTATGTATCCGGTGGTGGTATGGTCGAGAAGTGTGTTTATGGCAAGCTCGGTTCGGACAAGGAGACGGTGAAACCTCTGCAATTCTCGGTATCCGGTGCAGTGGGTGCGCAGTTGAATGCCACGAAACATATCGGTATTTATGTAGAACCGGGTGTCGCTTACTATTTCGATGATGGTTCGGATATTCAGACGATACGAAAGGAGAATCCGTTCAATTTCAATATACAGGCGGGTGTCCGTTTAACTTATTAATCAGACTGTAACTATTCAAAATAATCATATTGATTGATAAAGAAAGTCTCGATTTGTTGAGTCAAATCGGGATTTTCTTTTAGTGCTATATTGTTGATGAGCATATATGCACTCTTTTCTATGTTTTCTTTATGATAGAAAAACTTGTCACTAAAATAAGTTGCAATAATTCTTGCATAAACTCTATATCTTTTTGTACATACAGTATCTTCATTGAACCCATTGGCTCCAATAAAACCGAATGAGGCTTTGGGGTTCTCTTTATAGATAGACAGCATTATATTTATACAAGTATTAATGATTCTTCTCGGTTCGAATGTGTTGGTCATTATCCTGTACTTATTAGGGGACAATCTATGACTTTTCTGATAAAACTTTACCGCATAGATATTACATTTATATTGTTCTACTCTGACGATATAAACTAGATTTGATTTAGTGGATTTGAATCTGTATAATGATATAGATAGAAGTCCATCCTCATTTCCTCCATCTTTCTGGATGAAGAGGAATGGATATGCGCTTTCTAACATTTAGAGTATATAAGGATATACAGGAATCCTTCTTTTATTTAATTCTTCTTTGGATACGTCAGACAATACAAACTTTTTCCCTCCATTTGTTTTTGAGGGATTTATCTTGGTCTTTTGCTTTTGAGAAAGCATTTTTATTTGTTTCGTTTTTATATTGCCCATTATTATACTGTATGCTTTTATACGTCATTACTCTGCAAAGATACGAAATATCTCTGAAATCAGTAGAAACTTTCTTGAATTTTAGAAAAGAAATAAGTCTAACTTTCATGCGGTATCTTTGCTTATTCATCGAATAACCTCTATATTTGTGGGATACTAATTTGAAGATGCAATGGATACATTAGAACGTAAACTGCCGATTGGGATACAGACATTTGAGAAAATGCGTACAGAAGGATGTCTGTATGTGGATAAGACCGACATCATATATCAGATAGCAGCTACTAAAGTTCCTTATTTCCTAAGTCGTCCCCGTCGTTTTGGCAAAAGTCTGCTTCTTTCCACTTTCGAAGCCTACTTTCAAGGTCGGAAAGACCTGTTTGCAGGCTTGGCTATTGAAAAACTGGAAACGAAATGGGAACAATATCCTGTTCTGCATCTTGATTTGAATGCGAGAAAATATGAGACGGCGGCGGATTTGGTGGCCATGTTAAACCAATATTTGGAGAAATGGGAAGATTTCTATGGCGACGAAAAAAAAGACCGCAGTCCCGAAGAACGTTTTAGCTATGTCATCGAACAAGCCTGTCTGAAAACAGGAAAAGGAGTCGTTGTGTTGATAGACGAATACGATAAACCTTTGCTGCAAGCCCTTGGGGATGAGAATTTAATGGGGGAATACCGTCGTATTCTGAAAGCCTTTTACGGTGTGTTGAAAAGCTCCGATCGCTATCTTCGGTTTATCTTTCTGACAGGTGTCACAAAATTTGCGCAAGTCAGTGTTTTCAGCGATTTGAATCAATTGAATGATATTAGCATGAAGATTCCTTATGCCAATATCTGCGGTATTACCAAAAAGGAATTGTTGGCCACGTTCACACCGGAACTGCAACGGCTGGCAGAAGTGCAGGAGATGTCTTTCGATGATACAGTCGATAAAATGACAGCCATGTATGATGGCTACCACTTCACATATAGCGAGGAAGGATTGTTTAATCCTTTCAGCGTGCTCAATGTTTTTGCTGGATTGATGTTTGATAACTATTGGTTCCAGACCAGTACTCCCACATATCTTGTGGATTTGTTGAAGCAAAGTGACTATGACTTACGCTTGTTGATAGATGGGTTGGAAGTCGGTAGTTCCGGTTTTGCGGAATACCGTGCCGAGACAAAGAATCCCCTTCCGATGATTTACCAAAGCGGTTATCTGACTATTAAAAACTTTGATAAACTATTGAACCTATACACGCGAATATAAAGTAGTGTAATGTTGCAAAATTCTAGGATATGGTGGATTCAACAGATGAAAAACATTTATTAATAGATTTAAGAGACGGTTCTTTTCAAGCATTCGAAAGATTGTATAATATGTATAGTGGTAAACTGTACAATTTCATTATGCGGTTGTCTTCCGGCAATCAATATATGGCAGAGGAGATAGTGCAGTCCACTTTCATCCGTATATGGGAAGTGCGGGAGAAAGTAGATCCCGATGCTTCATTCATATCCTTTCTCTGTACGATAGCCAAGAACCTGTTGATGAATATGTACCAGCGTCAGACTGTTGAATATGTTTACAATGAATACTTGATGAAAAACGGGGTAGACCGTGATTCGCAAACCGAAGATAACATCGATTTACGTTTTCTGAACGACTATATTGATTCTTTGGCGGAAGAACTGCCGGCACAACGCAAGAAAATCTTTATATTAAGCAAGCGTCAGAATTATACAAATAAGGAAATAGCCGAGGTAATGGGAATTTCCGAAAGTACGGTTGCTACCCAACTATCTTTGGCGGTAAAGTTTATGCGCGAGCAGTTGATGAAACATTACGATAAGATAATTGCGCTTTTGCTCGCTTTTTGTGTTAATGAAATGTAATTATAACCTGCTCTTTTAGATAAAGGATAAGATGAAAATGTATACCAATAAATAAGTAGGCAAGAAGATGGATAAGACATATTATAAGGAACTGATTGAGAAATATTTCGAAGGAAATATAACGGATGACGAAATAAAGGAATTGTCCGGCTGGATAAAGAACGACCGTCGGTTGCAGGACTGGTGGGAAAATGAATTCTCCCGGTCGGATACCGATATCAACCCGATACTGCGTGATAAACTCTTTGCACGTATCAAAGAAAAGACACAAGGAAAAGAGAAAAAAAGAACCATTCGCCCGAATTATTGGAGATGGGTTGCCGCTATGCTTCTACCTGTCTGTATCGCTTTTTTCACCTACTATCTTATAGATTCTTCCCGGACAATGGAAGCCCCCTTTGTGGTGAAAGCCAATAAAGGGGACAAAGCGACTATTGAATTGCCGGACGGCACGAATGTCGTGCTCAATTCAGCTTCCCAATTAAGTTATCTGAATAATTTCGGAGAAAAAGTTCGTCGTGTGCAACTGAATGGTGAAGCCTATTTTAAAGTAGCCCATGATGAGAAACATCCCTTTGTCGTGCAAATCGGTGATTTGGAAGTGAAAGTACTTGGTACATCTTTCAATGTATCCGCCTATGAAGACTCCAGGGATGTGACAGTTGTTCTGTTGGAAGGGAAAGTAGGTGTTTATGTGCAAGCAACCTCGCATATAATGAAGCCCGGAGATAAAATTGAGTACAATAAAGTCACTCATAAGATAACAACCACCCAAGTGCATCCGAATGATTACATCGAATGGACAAAAGGAAATATGTACTTTGAGAAAGAATCTTTGGAAAATATCATGAAAACCCTTTCACGTATTTATGACGTAGAGATCCGCTTCGATTCCGGAAAACTACCTAAAGAATACTTCACGGGAACTATTCCGGGTGGCGGTATACAGAATGCTTTGAATATTCTGATGCTAACTTCACCTTTCTATTATGAGATGGATGGTTCGGTGATTGTCTTGAAAGAGAAATAAATAGATAAGCATTCTTTCAAATAATAGTAAAAGCCATTTCGGAGTTTCACTTCTAAGGAATGGCTTTTTTATTCACACAATCAAATAAGTTAACGAGAGTTAAAGATAGATAGGCGCTTGGACGGGAGGATATAGCAGTCTGTATACCTATCAAACAACTTAAAAAGTTTGGATATATGAAAAACAGAAAACACCTTGTAAATCTCCCTCAAACCCACAGGGAGAGAAGTAAGAACTGGAGAACACTACGGGCTGTATGCCTGCTATTGTTCCTAAGCATCTCTTTTGCCGCTTATTCTCAAATAACGGTTAATTTGAAAAATTTGTCTTTAAGAGCCTCCTTAAAGAAGATTGAGCAAGTAAGTAGTTACAAATTTTTCTACAGTGAAAGTCTGTCTGAATTAAATCAGAAAGTGTCGTTGAATGTTCAAAATGCGACGATTGACTATACAATGACTCAACTTTTAGGCAGAATGGATCTGACATACAGAAAAGAACAAGACAATGTGATTGTATTGATTCGTAAAGCCGAGGAGAAGTCAGTTGCTAAAAAAGTAACAGGTACCGTTGTAGATGAAAAAGGAGAACCTGTTATCGGCGCAAGCATTGTGGTAAAAGGCAAGTCACACGGAACGATCACAGATTTCGATGGAAAGTTCACATTGGCTGATGTGCCGGAAAAAGGAATATTGACAATCTCTTATATAGGGTATAAGACAGTCGATATTTCTACCACTGGTCAGACATTAGTGAAAGTTGTACTTCAGGAAGACAGCAAAATGATTGATGAAGTTGTCGTGGTCGGCTACGGAGTTCAGTCACAAAAACTAGTGACAACTTCCATCAGTAAAGTAAAGATGGAAAATATAGACCAAGGTAATGACTATAACCCGATAAAAATGCTGCAAGGACGTGTAGCAGGTGTGAATATATCCTCTGCTTCCGGCACTCCGGGAGAAGCCCCCAATGTGACCGTTCGTGGTATTGGTTCCGTCAGTGGAGGAAGCTCGCCACTTTATGTCGTTGACGGTATCCCGAGCGAAAAATATCCCAACCTGAATCCGAATGACATTGAAAGCATGGAAGTCTTGAAAGACGCTTCCGCCGCTGCTATCTATGGTTCGCGTGCCAATGCCGGAGTCGTATTGATAACCACCAAATCTGGTCAGCAAGGCAAGACAAAGGTAGAAGTGTCCGGCCGCTACGGATTTGCCTATCTCGCCAGTGACATTGAAATGGCTAATTCGACGGAATATATGAATACCATGCAAGCCGCTATCGACAATTACAATGTACAGATGGGAGCTAACCTTCAACTGTATACTCCTTCTCAAATTCAGGAAACCGATTGGGTGAAAGAAATATCAAGAAAAAACTCAAAGACAGGTACCGGCTCCATCAGCATCTCCGGTGGAAACGAAAAGACTACTTTTTTCGCCTCTTTGGGAGCCAATACCCAAGAAGGATATTTGAATAAAAGTAGTTATGACCAATATAATATGCGTGCGAAATTCACTCATAAAATCAATAATATCTTCAAGCTGAATATGAATTTGGCAGGTTCCGCCAGCCGTTCAGACCTGTTGGAAGAAACGAGCACCAGTCTGAAAGTGCTGCGTACGGCACGCGAAGAACAACCCTGGTATTCACCCTACAAAGAAGACGGAACATCCTATAAAGTGAACGGAACGGATATTCTGCGTCACAATCCCGTAATGCTGATAAATGAAGAAGACTGGGTGGCAAAGAAATACCAACTATCCGGTGTATTCAGTATAGACGTTACCCCCTTCAAAGGGTTCAAATACACACCGACCGTAAGCGTATATGGCATTTTGGATAACACCTCTAAAAAACTGTCGGACAAACATGACGCCCGCAAAAACAGCAGCGGTTGGGGAGCATTGGCGGAACAAAAAGACCAGAGTTTCCGCTATGTGATAGACAACATATTCTCTTACAACAATGAATGGAACAAACTGATCTATTCCGTCATGCTGGGACACTCGTTTGAAAAATACACGTATGAGCAATTCGGTGCAAAGAGTGACAACTACGCCAACGGCGCATTTCCTTCCTCAAACTTTGATTTGATCAATGCAGGCCCCAATATTTATGCCGGAAACATCAGCTATACCTCTTACGCTTTGGAATCCTATTTCGGACGAATCGCCTTGAACTGGGATAACAAATATATACTGAACGCCTCTTTGCGTAGTGACGGTTCCTCCCGTTTTGCGAAGAACAAGAGATATGGTTATTTTCCCTCTGCCTCCTTTGCATGGCGGGCATCCAATGAAGAATTCTTCCCGAAAAACAAATATGTCAATGATGCCAAGTTAAGATTAAGCTGGGGTATGACAGGAAGCATGGCAGGAGTGAGCAATTATGCTCCGCTATCACTTATCAGTGCGGGCGGTGCTTCTTACAACGGTTCCGCCGGATTCCAGATTTCACAAGACGCCCGTGCCTTGACTTGGGAGAAAGCCAGCCAGTTCAATATCGGATTTGATATAGAAATGTTCCAGTCCCGCCTGACTCTGAACGTAGATATGTTCTATCAGAAAACCACCGACCTGCTGTTCAAGAAACCGGTCAATGCAACCACCGGATATACTACTTTGCAATCCAATATCGGCTCATTGGAGAATAAAGGACTCGAGTTGGCTTTGAATGGCAAAATCCTTACCGGAAAGTTCAAATGGGATTTGGGAGGAAACATCTCTTTCGTAAAGAACAAGTTACTTTCCCTGATCGAAGGAAATGATATGTATATAGTACCCAGTAGCGGAAGTAACCTTCTGGGCGGTTCGATGCATGCTCTAATCAACGGCCAGCCCATCAGTACATTTTATATGCTGAAGATGGAAGGCATCTACCAGCGTGACGACGAAGTGCCTGCGAAACTTTACGCTAAAGGCGTACGTGCCGGTGACGTGAAATATTTCGATTATAACGAAGACGGCGACATTTCCGATGCCGACCGGATGAACGTAGGAAAAGCTATCCCTGACTTTTACGGAGGTATCACTTCCAACTTTTCTTACAAAGGTTTTGACCTGTCTCTGTTTGGACAATTCTCCGTAGGCGGCAAAGTGATGTCGGCATGGCGGGGAGTGAATGGCTCCGAAGGTACCGACCATTTGGGACTCGCACTGTCGAATGTTAAAGTAAGCGACCGGGGCGAATCTGTGGAACAATATTTTAATGTAAGCAAAGAAGTGGCCAACGGATACTGGCGCGGAGAAGGAACAAGCAACACAATCCCCCGTCCTGTACGAATTGGAGTGCATACCGGATACGATTATGACTACAACGTACAGACCTCAACACGTTATCTGGAAGACGCTTCCTACTTTAAACTGAAAACAGTGACTTTGGGCTACACCTTGCCGGAATCGGTTGTTAAGAAACTTCGCGTGAACTCATTAAGAGTCTACATTTCGGCAGATAATCTGCTGACTCTCACCAAGTATTCCGGTTATGATCCCGAAACATCATTCTCCGGCAGTCCGGGCGATTCAAATTATGGCGTTGACTTCGGTCTGCAACCTGTATTGAGAACATTTATTTTTGGTCTGAATCTAAACTTTTAAAAACATAGATGTATGAAACGATACTATACTATAATCAACTATTTGCTGTGTAGCATTTGCCTTTTCTGGATGACGGCTTGTTCAGGTATGCTGGACGATATGCGGCCTAAAGATCAGATCCCTCAAGATATGTTGAGTGAATCCGATTTGGAAAAGTTATTGAATGGAGTGTACGCCGAAATGGAAGAACTGATATTCAAGTTCTATATGGACGGTGACGTAAAGGGTGAGAATTTCAAGGCAGGTCCCGGTTTCTCCCTGAATGACCCGATGTTGATGGCTCCTAGTTCCAAAGAAGTTTTGAGTCAGTGGCAAAAATGCTTCACAACCCTGAAGCAAGTAAACTTTCTGGTCGAAACATATGAAGCATCATCTCATAAAGAAAACCAGGTAGTGAAGCAGACAGGCGGTACAGGATATTATTTCAGGGCCTTGATTTACTATCATTTAGTCACTCGTTGGGGTGGAGCTCCTATCTTACGTAAACGTACCTATGACGTTGTGCCCATCTCTCCCGAAACTGAAGTATGGAGTTTCATAAAAGAAGACTTGACGAAAGCGGAAGGATTATTACCTGAATTTACAGACCGTTTTTATGTATCTATTAGCGCTTGTGATGCACTGAATGCCAAAGTATGCCTGTCTTTGAAAGACTATACAAACGCAGCCGCCTATGCCGACAAGGTGATTGCCAAATCTAATTTTGCATTGAGTGCTACCTCGACCGAGTATGCCAATGCCTTTGTCTCCAACAGCAGTAGTAAAGAACTGGTCTTTGCGCTAGCCAACAAGCGCAGCACAAGTCTACTGCTATTCTACCAAACGGTGAATGATATCGACCCCACTTGGGATTATTCTCCCTCTACTGACTGTTACGGGCATCTCTACGATGATACAACCGTCAAGAAACAAGATATACGTGCAAAAGCCGTGTTTGGTGCGGATAATAGTCGCATTATCAAATTCCCGAATGGAAGTACCGGACAGTTTGTCACCAATGAACAGCCGTCACAAACCCCGATTGTAGTTACCCGCGTAGCAGAGATGTATCTGATTAAAGCAGAAGCATTGGGAGCTACCAACGGACTGTCTACACTGAAAGAGTTTATGAACAAACGCTACGCTACTGTTTCGCTACCCTCAAGCATGACTGATACCGAATTTCAGAACCAGATACTTGATGAGCGTCACCGTGAACTGTACGCGGAAGGTCAACGATGGTATGATTTGAAACGGACCAACCGACTGGACTTGTTTACTTCCTTGAACGGCAGAAACTATCTGATGTATTATCCGGTTCCCCAATCGGAACGCGACTTGGCGGGAGAAGAAAACTATCCTCAAAATCCAGGTTATTAACTATCTTAGAAAGAACAGAGTATGAAGAATATAAAGATATTTGCAACGTTTTTCATCTGCCTGCTGGTACTTTCGGCATGCTCGGATGATTGGAAAGAAAATGCGCTGACAGCTAAATTTGCTTTTGACAAGACGATCTATTATGTAGGCGAAGAAGTCAGTATCACGAATGAAACGATGGGCGGAGAAGGCAACTATGCTTGCCAATGGGATTTAGGAAACGGAAAGACTTCGACCGATATGGCTCCGAAAGTAATTTACGAAACGAATGGTGCCTATACAGTGACTTTGCACGTCAAAGATGGCAAAGGAAATTACGCAATGGCTCATAAACTGCTGACGATTGAAGCGGAGCCTCTGCCCGAAGTCGGGAATGTGAAACTGAAGTGGGTAGGTGCCCATGTACTGGGAGAAATACGTTCCACGGCTCCGGCAGTCAGTGATGATAACAATGTGTATATGACTTCTAACGACCATTATTTGCGTAAATTCTCTGCCACGACGGGCGAACAGCTTTGGGAATTCGATTTGTGGACTTCCGCCGACGGCGATTCTCCGTCCGGCAATACGCATACAACTCCGAGCATCGATACAGATGGTACTGTCTACGTAGGGACTGGCGATACCAGTGGTAAGGTAGGCCGTGTATATGCCATTAATCCCGATGGAACGAAAAAATGGGTAGTTGCCGGAGATGCCGAAAAAGGATTTTGGAATAAAGGACAGGCTTCAAAGCCTCGTATTAATTATCTGACTTGTGCGATTGGAGAGAATCATATCTATATGGGGAATGGCGGATCTACCGGGTCGGTACTTGCCGTTGATAAGAACACCGGACATAGAGTTGGCTATGTGTCAAATGCGGACAATTCGGGAGGTCCTTCGGGTGGAGTATCTGCCGGAATTGCATTGGCGAACAATACGTTGGTTTGGTCAGGCGGAAAGAATGGATTATTCGGTGTTTCGGCATCTGCCTTGAATGCAGGCGGTAATGTGATGTGGGCATGGCAGGTATATAGTTCGGGAAATGACAAACCTTCGGAAAACATGAATGGTTCCGTAGCGGTGGATGGAGCCGGAACAATTTATGGGATTGCCACATTCCCGGCAATAGGAAGCAGTGCCTATGCTATGGGAAGCGACGGAGTCGAAAAGTGGCGCACCTCGTTGGGAAATGTAGGAACACTAGATCAGGGTGGCGTTGTGATAGGTTTGGACGGAAGCATCATTGTAACGGTAAAACGTGCTCCGGGCGAAGCTACGGGAGGAATTGTTTCTTTATCTCCTAATGGAGTTATCCAATGGCATTACGGTGTGCCGGAAGATGTCAGCGGATGTGCGGCAATTGACCAGGCGGGAAATATTCATTTTGGAACCCAGTCCGGCAATTATTATATCATTAAACCCGAAGCATCGGAAGAACAGCTAATCCTGAAAAAAGACCTCGCCGCACTGATTAATGAAAGTGACTCCCCTATGAAGGACAACTGGGAAGCAGGTATCGGGAAGATATGGAGTTCACCGACAATCGGTCCGGACGGCACTATCTATATCGGTATCACGAATACCGTAGATCCGTCAAAGAGTGTTTTGGTAGCTTTGGAAGATGAAGGTATTAGCGGATGTGCAGCTTCCGCATGGCCGATGAAAGGGAAAGACAGCCGTCATTCCAGTGCACAGTTGGGCGGTTCGGGTGAAAATCCGGGTGGTGATCCGGGCGGACAGCTACCTATCACAGGAAATATGAAGGCCGATTTGAAGAACTTGTTTGAGGACAGCTCATATAAAGTCTGGCTCTGTGCCCATCGGGCGAACACCCAGAAGGGGATAACCAACGGTATACCGGAAAATTCATTGCCTTCTATAGAATATGCCATCAATGCCGGAGTAGAGATGATCGAACTGGATGCACGCCCCACATCGGACGGGATATTGGTGCTGATGCACGATAATACTATCGACAGAACCACCGACGGAAGCGGCGCGGTAGGAAATTATACCTATCAGCAACTACAACAGTTCTATCTTAAAGATGCAGCAGGTAATCTGACGAGCGAACGGATTCCGACTTTAGAGGATGCATTGAAAAAGGGGAAAGGAAAGGTGTATTTCAATTTGGATATTGTCAACAAAAACGTTGCCGTAGCTACAATAGTGTCATTACTTAAAAGGTTGGATATGGAAAGCGAAGTGCTACTGTATGTTTCCAATAATCGCAATTATGCGTATGATTTAAGAGCGGCAAACAGCAGCCTGTTGCTGCATCCGATGGCAAAAGCGGCCGATGATATTACTTACTTTGCTTCTTCTTATACGGACAATGTACAGATGATGCAACTATCTACATCAGATGCTCTGTCGGGCACAATGACCGAAGACATTAAGTCTAAAGGCTGGCTTATTTTCTCCAATATTGTAGGGGCGAATGATGCGAATATGCTGTCAGAGAACTATTCGGGGCTTGTAGGTATGATAAACAAACGCATTAATATCGTACAAACCGATTATGCCGAATTGGCAGCCAAGTATTTAAAATCCAAAGATTATAGATAACTAGAATGAATATGAAGAAATATATAATCATAGCAATTGTTCTGCTGTTTCCTCTCTGTCTGTTTGCAGATGAACCGGTAAAGGCAATTTACGCAAAGATAACGGATCCCGATAATAAAGAAATCACTGTCGTAGCCCATCGGGCGGACTGGCGTTTTGCACCTGAAAATTCGCTGGCAGCGATTGAAAGTTCTATCCGGTTGGGAGCCGACGTGGTGGAACTGGACATTCAGAAAACCAAAGACGGACAGTTGATCCTTATGCATGATAAGACGTTGGACAGAACGACAACCGGAAAGGGCAAGATTGCCGAATGGACACTGGACTCCATCCGGACTCTCCGCCTGAAGAATGGTGCCGCATTGAAAACCAAACATCGTGTGCCTACATTGGAAGAAGCATTATTGACGGCAAAAGGGCGTGTGATGGTAAATTTGGATAAGGCATATCCCATATTCGACGAGATTTTCCCCATCTTGGAGAAAACCGGAACTGTCGGGCAGATCATTATGAAAGGCTCCAAACCTGTTGCGGAAGTAAAGAAGGATTTGGGAAAATATTTAGACCGGATTATATATATGCCTATCGTGCATTTGGACAGGCCGGGAGCTATGCAGCAAATAGATGATTTTATGAAAGAACTTCATCCCGTAGCTTTTGAATTGCTGTTTGAATCGGATACTTGTCAACTCCCCAAACAGGTGCGAGCTAAACTCGAAGGAAAAAGTAAAATTTGGTATAATACCCTTTGGGATACGATGGCAGGCGGGCATGACGATGATAAATCGTTGGAAAATCCGGATGAAGGCTACGGATATTTGATAGACACACTTGGTGCAACCATCATTCAGACCGATCGTACCGCCTATTTATTGGAATATCTGCAAGCACGTAAGAAACGTAATGAGCATAAGGCAGATGCATTTCATTAATATGTAAATTTCGTTTATGTCATTTAAAATATTGGATTTTTATAGAATCTCTCCTCCGGCAGCCGGGGGAGAGACTGATTCCGAACGTTCTTCACGTTTCAAGCGTATCCGTTGGGCAACGTTCTTGTCGGCTACTACCGGATATGGTATTTATTATGTTTGCCGTCTTAGTATGAACGTAGTGCGCAAGCCGATTGTAGAGGAGGGAGTATTCTCCGAAACTCAATTGGGAATCATAGGATCCTGCCTGTTCTTCGTGTATGCAGTGGGCAAGTTGACGAATGGATTTCTTGCCGACCGTAGTAATGTACGGCGTTTTATGTCTACCGGATTATTGTGTTCCGCTTTGATAAACCTATGTTTGGGTTTCACCAATTCGTTTTATGCATTTACCATACTTTGGGGACTGAATGGTTGGTTTCAGTCAATGGGAGCAGCGTCCGGTGTGGTTTCGCTGACCCGGTGGTATAGCAGTAAGGAGCGGGGTACTTTTTATGGCTTTTGGTCTGCCAGCCATAATTTGGGTGAGGCATTGACGTTTATTTCCATAGCATTACTGGTCAGTGGGATGGGATGGAGATATGGAATGATTGGAGCCGGAGTAATTGGTATCTTGGGATTCCTGATGATGCTTGTCTTTATGCGTGATACACCACAAAGTCAGGGATTCTTGTTGGATAAAAAATCTTCCTTTGAGGATTCCCGGTCTTCATCCGGCAAACAAACGGAAGATTTCAACAAAGCTCAAAAAGCAGTCTTGAAGAATCCTGCAATTTGGATTTTAGCTTTGTCCAGCGCATTTATGTATATCAGTCGTTATGCTGTGAACAGTTGGGGTGTTTTCTATCTGGAAGCTCAAAAGGGATACTCTACATTGGATGCAAGTTTTATCATATCTATCAGTTCCATTTGTGGAATCATCGGTACGGTATTTTCCGGAATCATTTCAGACAGGCTTTTTTCCGGTAGCCGTAATGTTCCCGCTTTAGTATTCGGATTGATGAATGTTCTTGCACTTAGCCTGTTCCTATTGGTTCCGGGCGTACACTTCTGGGTAGATGTGCTTGCGATGGTTCTTTTCGGGTTGGGTATCGGAGTTCTCATTTGTTTTCTAGGTGGTCTGATGGCTGTCGATATTGCTCCCCGTAATGCTTCCGGAGCGGCTTTGGGAGTAGTCGGTATCGCCAGTTATATCGGAGCCGGATTGCAAGATGTGATGAGTGGCATTTTAATAGAAGGTCAGAAGACGGTTCAAAATGGAGTGGAGGTTTACGACTTTACCTATATCAATTGGTTCTGGATTGGTGCGGCTTTACTATCTGTTTTCTTTGCCTTATTGGTTTGGAATGCGAAGTCGAAAGAAGTGGATTAGTTTCGGGTATATTAGATTAGATTGAAAAAGCTTGTTTCCAAAAGAGGATAACAAGTGTTTGTTTATGTTTTTATCATATTTACTTCGTCTCTACCAACCAACGATTGATATTGCGAGTTTCCGCACTAAATTCCACACCGATTTTTACTATTTTCCGGTGGTCTTTCTGATATAAAATCCCTGATCGTTGTTCTTCATTGGAGTATAGAATGGTACAAGGAAATTAATGAATCCATAACGTACCTCATCGTTAGGAAAGTCTAGAAAATAATTATTGAAGCGTCTATCGTAATTCTTAATTGTCAAATTAGAAGATACGTTTTTCCCAAGTTAGCCATTCGCCATACAAGTACGGTCTTATCCACATAAAGATAATTTTTCCTACGGATATCTTCAAAAGTCTGTATACCAATGGGAAGTTTACGCATCGAGTTATACATATTCGATGTTTATTTGAATATTATGTATCAAAAATAATGATATTTTTATATAATAATTGTATTTGCGTAAACAACTTCCCTGTTTCTTTTTTCTCTTTGTACGCAAGGAGTTGAATCTTTGCATACGAGAACAAAATAATAAACCCTAAAAACTGTAGGAATGATGAAAATAGAAAATTTTACGGATTACATGAGTCGGGTGATTGAAAACCTGAAAAAAGAAGAACGTTATGGAACGGCCTACATTTACAGCTATGCCCTCAAGGCACTCCGTATTTATAAAGGAAAGAATGATTTACCTTTCAGTGTCTTCAACAAGATGGAAATGAAGCATTTTGAGCAATACTTGCTCAATAACAAACGAAGTTGGAACACCATTTCCACTTATTTCCGCGCTTTGCGTGCCGTTTATAATCGGGCAGTGGACGAAGAAATCATAAAAGGAGAACTTCGATTGTTTCATCATGTATTCACAGGCGTGACGTCGGAAAAGAAGCTGGCGCTGGAAGTCTGTGAGATGCGTGAACTGATAGCGAAAAATTGCAGCCGGAAAATGCTTTGTGAAACACAGCTATCCCCAAGCCTGCAACGTGCACGTGATTTGCTGGCATTGATGCTGCTACTACAAGGCATTGGCTTTTCCGACCTCATCCATTTGCGGAACGTGAACCTGAAGAAGAACGGTGGAAAACAATATTTCCTACACTTCCGCCGACAGAAGACAGGTGCGGAACTAAGTATTCAGGTTCCACCGGAAGCGATGGCAATCATCGAACGCTATCGCAGCAAAGATTCCTCCTCTCTTTATCTGCTCAATCTGCTTGACGGACAAAGCGGGGGAGAGGAAGCGTATGGCGAATACCGCCGACAACTGCGAATATTCAATTATAACCTTTCCCGCCTGGCCATCCTTTGCGGTGTGGACTCTCCTGTCAGCTCCTATACCGCCCGGCACACCTGGGCGACGCTGGCAAAATACTGTGAAGTCCCCGAAGAAATCATTTCCGAGGGGCTAGGACATTCTTCACTCGAAGTGACACGCACTTACCTGAAACGTTTTGAAAACGATAAACTTAGCAAGGCTAATCTGATAATAAAGGATTACGTGTTTAAGGGAAATCAGAGGCTTTGGAATAGCTGATAAAAACACAAGAACGGCAAAATAAAGACGTTACTTGCTAAGTAACGGAAAGGTATTATGGTACGACAAATATATGAAATATATGGATGAATCATTCTTTTTTTATTGATTTCTTACTCACAAACAGAAAAAGACTATAAAACCCAGTTAGAAAAAACACTTATCACATATCAAATATAGATTGAGCCGTGGAAAACACAAAATTCTCCTCTATCTGCTTCCCTTCACTTTGGTGCAGACTACTATTCTTGTGTATATTCTTTTACGAGAATCACAGCAAATGAGATGATTGCAGTGCACAGCGCCCTGTTCTGACTGTAGAATCTGTTTCCGTTACTTAGCAAGTAATTCAAGGCAGGTATGAGTAATCATTTATTTAATAAAAAAAACAAAGTAAAGTATGAGAAGAAACAGTCTCTGTTTGATGCTACTATTCGTAGTAATGGCTATCGGGTGTGATGACGGCGAGCTTGTGCAGCTGCAAAGAGATGTAAAAGATCTCCAGTCGAGAGTCACAACACTAGAAACGTGGTGTAACACGGCAAACACACAAATTTGTGCATTGCAAGGACTTGTCACTGCATTAGAGCAAAAAGACTTTGTGACAGGCGTTACCCCAATTGTGGAAAATTCAAAAGAAGTGGGCTATACTATTTCTTTCAGTAAAAGCGGTCCTATCACCATTCGGCACGGAGAAAAAGGTACGGATGGCATTACTCCCGTCATCGGTGTGAAGCAGGATACGGACGGAAACTATTATTGGACGGTGAAAACAGGCGATGCCGCACCGGATTGGATGCTTGATGTCTCGGGAAATAAAATCTCTACTACCGGTGCTGACGGTCATTCCCCCGTTATCAGCATTGCCGAATTCGAAGAATGCTTCTATTGGAAGATAGATGGTGAATGGCTGCTTGATAATGGCAAGAAAGTACCTGTGACAGGCGAACAGGGAGATGCTATTTTCGCAGAAAATGGGATCGACTATACCACTGACTCTGCAAACGTCATCTTTACGCTTGCCGATGGAACAACGAAAATAACGCTTCCCAAATCAAGTTTTGTGACGGTCGGCTTTGACAGCTACGAAATTTTCTATGCTTCGGCAACCAACAACGAAATCACTCTGATGCTACCGTTTACTCTCAAAGAAGAAGATTATACCACCCTGGCAGCTACCGTTACCAACGAAAGTGGGACAGGCATGGACGTTAAAACCCGCTCTGCCACTACGCAGGAAATATGGGGTGTGCAGGTCACTAAACCGAGCTTCGCAGAAGGTGCTGTCGTTACGGGAAGTGCCAAAGTGACGCTCACCGCACCTGCTAATATCAAACTCTCGGCAACAGCCCTGCTGAAAGTAACCATAACTGACAAAAACGGCAAAGACTTCACAGTTACCCGACCTGTGAAATATTTTGATGGCCTCATTGTTGAAAGTACGGCAGGGAACTTAAGTACTGAGGTTACAGATGGCTCTGTACGCAAACTCGCTATCAAAGGCAGCATGAATGCAGACGACTTTACATATATCAGACAATCACTGAATGCCTTGGAAGTATTAGACTTGTCGATGACCGATCTCGCCGTCATGCCCAATCGTGGACTGGCATTCAATAAACCTCTATCGGCGAACACCACGCTCAAACGAGTCGTTCTTCCGGCCACCGTTACCGCGATTGAAGAAGCCGCCTTTGCCAATTGCCGTGCATTGGAAACGATGGATACAGAGAATGCCCAAAGCATCGGGCGGTGGGCATTTGAGAACTGCATAAGTCTCCGGAATGTCCATATAGGCGAAAAAACTGAGAACATCTACAACTCGGCATTTATGAATTGCACCGCTTTGGCGACTGTCAATATTCCCGGAAGTGTGCAGACGCTGGGAAGATGGTTGTTCGAGGGTTGTGAGAATCTGGAAACGATCACTCTCAACGAGGGAGTGCGGAATCTTTCACCGAGCACATTCTATGGCTGTGGCATCAGGTCAATCTCTATTCCCTCCACCGTGACCGAAATTCCTGATTGGGTATTTCAGGAGTGTCACAACTTGGAGCATATTACCCTGCATGATGGAATTACCTCGATAGGTGAAGCTGTGTTTCTCCGCTGCTATTCTTTGAAAGATTTTCGTATCCCGAAAGGAGTCACCGTGATTCGCAATAATATGTTTGATGAGTGTCAGAGCTTGCAACGTGTGACATTTCACAACGGCATAACCGAAATTCAAGAACGGGCGTTTGGTTATTGCATTAATTTGGCAGGAGATCCGGTGGGAGGATATCTTACGCTTCCCTCCTCATTGACGACTTTGGATAACGGAGCATTCCAAAACTGCAATAGCCTGTTGGCTGTTGATATGTCGGAAACAGCCGTTACAGCTATACCGGAGTATCTTTTTGCTCATTGTGAAAAGCTTTCTGCCATCACTTTGCCCAATAATTTACAGACAATAGGAGAATGGGCGTTCACGGTATGTCCAATGATAGCAATAACATTGCCCGCCAGCGTGACTTCCGTAGGCAGCTATGCTTTCTGGCAGTGTGCACAGTTGAAATATGTTTATTCCAATGCTCCGACAGCCCCTACTATTGGTGTGCAAACATTTGATCCTGAATGCAAAACGGGCCGTACGGTGTATATTCCATCAACAGCCAATTATGCCTCATGGATCAGCTATTTTGACTCAATAAGAAATTTGTAAATAATTAAGTTTAACTTTTTGCATCAATTAGTTAAACAAATATCTATTTTTGTCATTCCGGAAATACCGCAGCTTTCTGCCTTTTCCGGAATGGCTTTTTTATAACTAAAAGGATTGTTTTATGGAAAATTCATTTAATGATGAATTGTATTGTTCGTTGAAAGACGAACTTCGTGAAGTGAACGCACAAATTGATGTGCATAGTGAACAATTGATGAACTTGCTTGACCAAAAAAAAGAATTATCGGTCAACTGATTCGGGAAGTAAAGTCGCAGACACCTGTTGTCATAGAATACCGGGGAAATCCGAAAAGGTATGTCGCCGTTATTCTGAATGCCATTGACCGGGGGCGCCTGACTTATGACGGGGCTTCTAATAGTGAACAAACCATTCGCGCTTTGGCGACTCTGATTGATGTGATAAGCCCGAAAACGGGCAAGGTACTTAGCGTGGAAACACTGGTGTCTTATGAGAAGAAGGAACACACCGGAGATTTCACTGATTATCGTGAAGGAGATTTCGACGAATTAAATAGGATAGTGAGTTGATTTGAAAACGTGGCGGGAAATTTGAAAAAGACGGTGGGCTTTTTCAGATTTCCCGCTGTCTTTTTCAGAAAGAGAATACAAAAGTGTGAGAGGTGTGAGAGAGAGTTTTCAACTTTCTACTTTTCTATTATTTAATTCTATTATCTATATATTCAATTAAAAAAAATACAAATGTTACAAATCCTCTCTCACACCTCTCACACTTTCTTGGTAAATAGAATGAAAATAGATAAAAAACAGGAAATTTTGTTGTATAGTTGAACAACGTTTCGTATATTTGCAGTATGGAAAAGAAACGTAAGATCCGTACATACGGGGGTTACTTTGAGGCTTTCATGGAGACTTTAACCGAAAAGGAACAAGATAAGATCCAATATGGACTACTTTTGTTAAAAACACAAGAAAGGCTCTCCGCTAAATTTGTAAAATTTATTCGGGATGGAGTTTTTGAACTTCGTACAGAATATAATAGTAATATATATCGAGTATTTTTTATTTTTGATGATGGTAATATTGTGGTACTGTTCAATGGCTTTCAAAAAAAGACCACAAAGACACCGGATATTGAAATAGAAAGAGCATTAAAAATAAAGGAGGAGTATTATGCAGATAAACAATCATCAGCTAGTAGATTATGATGTAGTTCTTGATGCGAAATTTGGTGCAGAAGGAACTCCTGAGCGTGCGGAAGCAGAGGAGAAAGCCTATGCTTTTTATACAGGGCAGATTATTGAGGATGCACGGAAGAAGGCTAAAATCAGTCAAGCTGAATTAGCCCGGCGTATAGGTTCTGATCGTTCTTATATATCCCGAGTGGAGAGTGGTCAGACTGAACCTAAGGTATCTACTTTTTATCGGATAATGAATGCCTTAGGGTGTAGAATCGAATTTTCGATGAATTTGTAGGGATAAAAAAATGCAGAGTTATCTTTGACAACTCTGCATTTTTATTAGCTACTGTACCCAATCATGGGTCGCTCTTCTTATTCGTATAGCCTGTTCGATTTTACCTGTTCGGGGGCAATGATAAATACGGCATATCTTCTACCGTTTCTTCCCTTTTTAGACTCAAAATTATGCTTAACCATTACTTTGCCAATCTGGATCTTCGCTCCGATGGAATATTGATAACCGGTACGCTCACGGATCAGTTCGGCAATTTCGCTGACAGTGAGGTACTGTACCTTTTCAAACCGTTCCGGCTTGCGGATATGGGTGAGTACCAGTTCCTCTTCCGGTGAATGGAAAATGAAATCTTCATTATTCTTTTCGATCCGGTTGTTGTCCTCCTGCGTGAACCAATATTGATAACCCGGAGTGTTGAGCAAATGCTTTATCTGCGCATACAGTTGAGTATAATTGATTTTGATAAACTCGATGGAATCGGCATGGAAACAAAGGAAGCGGCGGGTGCCTGTCGTGTCGTGAAGAATCTCCTGATAGTTGCACGTTCCGGCAAAGGAAGCGGTGTGTGGGAAGTTCTGCGAACGGCGTGCGTACGGGAGACGGATACTGATTACTTTGCGGGTCACCAGATCCTTGAATGTATTCAGATCGCGCCCGCTCATTCCCTCGAATTCGTCAAGGTTGATAAGCATTGATTGCGCTATTTTGGCCAAATCGTCTTTACTGTTCGGATTGATAAGGCCGGTAGAAAGATAAGTGCGCAGTTCGGGCGGAAGCAGGTTGTTGATAAAGGTTGTCTTGCCGATATTCTGCACCTCGCTGCATAGTAAAAGCACGGTGTGGTTGACGACATCGTCTTGGGTGGCGGCAGCGCACATCCCTACCAGATAACGCTCCAGGCACTCCGTCCAGAAACTCTGGTGGTTGGTACGGACACTGTCCGCCAGAATACGGATATAATCTATCCCGTCCCATTCGGGAAGCTCCTTAAAATACTTGCGGATAGGGTGGTAGCTGCTACTGAAATCGGAGTAAATCAGATTCTGAATCATCTTCACGTTGCAGGCATAGCCCAGCTCATTCATCTCCATCCAAATGCTGTTCTCCATCCTGTCATCAAGAATGCGGAAAGGATCCGGCTGCTCTGTTTCGGAAACCCTCCGGCGATATTCCATGATGTGAAGCAGCTCGTTATAGCGCGTCTCATAACACTCGCTGATATGCTGTTCTATTTGCAGCATTCGTTTTTGGGTACTGTTCAGCTTGTTCGTGTTGAACTCCTCCGTATGTGCATAAGCACTGGCAATCAGCGAATCCGTTTCCTCCGCCGGGAGGTCGGTAAACAGGCTCTTTATGAAAGCTGCCGCTTCCTGTTCGGGAATGCCGTGACGGTTGTATTTGCACGCCAGATGATGCAGGTAATTGTTGCGGTTTCCTTCGGTGTATTTTTCCGACTTGTTGTGATAGTAGTTCAGGGTCACCATTAATGAAGCGTGTGAGGAATGATAGTTGAGTGCGGTCTCTTCACTGACCGGATTGTTGTCCGTTTCCTGCTTTTTCCTTCCGGGTGTTTTCTTCTTCTTTTGCGTTTTATAGAACAGAGGGGGCTGTTCCACGATGAAGGGAGTGGCGTCACGATTGAAATAGATGCCCGGATCGTATGACAACAGACAGGTACGCCCCACATCCTGACCGGAGGTGTCAATCTCGGTCTGACAAAGTTGGGAGTAAAAAGAAGCGACCTTATTGTAGGCTGCATTGTGGAAATCTTCTATTTCCTGAATGGTGTCGGGCAATGTCCCGTCCGGCCGTTGTGTGTGCGCTATGATTTTCAGTCCCATCCCTTTGGGGCTGATAAAGGCGATTCGGGTGTAGCTGCACGCTCTCACCGTTTGCAGGATACGCGCTAACTCTTCTTTACTCAAATGGTCTATATCTATCACGATATATCCCAGATATTTGACAAGGGTCGCATTGGAACGGCCACCCCGATAATTGGCGGAGAATGTGACGGAAGGCAGTTTCTTCTTCTCTTCGTTTGCAGCTTTCTCTCCCTGCTCCAGGAAGGTACGTCGTACGCTTTCCACTATGTTACGATACTTTGGACTGCCGATGGCAGATACGATTTCTTCTTCGGTCATTTCTGCTATGATGCGATAGAAGTCAAGAAAAATGTTGAATTGATTCATTTCTTTAGTTTACTTTTTTAGTCGGCTGCGAAATAACTCTTTTGCAGCGAGATGTAACGAAACTTTCGGGAAAATAGTGAAAAGTTCTTTCAGGGCTCTCCCAGATATTGCACGATGGTAGCCACCTGTTTGGGAGAGAGCAGGCGGTTGCGTGCACGGTAACCCTCCGCTTCCAGTTCGTGTAGGAGAGGGAGGTTGAAGAGGATCCATCTCCGGAGAATTTGTAAGGCAACTTTGATACATACGGTAGGGTTGTAAAGATGTGCCAGCTCTGCTTTCGTATAGGTGCGGATGATGAAGAGGTTTTCTTTGTTATTCATAACTGATTGTTCTTGTTGTATGCTATAAAGTTACTGAAAATAAACGGTTTGAGAAAGGAATAACCTCACTTTTATTCATTGAAAATCAAGAAACTTCATTCGAGATCAAGAAACTTCGTTGGGGAATAGGGAGTGTGGAAGAGGTTGTATCTTTGTGTCGTTAACAAGAAGGAAATGCATTTCGAATGTACAAAAACTTTAAAATTATTTTAGTATGGCAATGACAGTTTCTTATTCAGTAGTGCCGCGTAAGAATCCTGCAAAAAAGGATGAACCGGCCAAGTATTATGCCCAAGCGCAATCAGCGGGCGAGTTGGATTTTGAAGAGTTGTGTGAGGCGATCACCAGTCGTTCCACCTGTACGGAAACGGATGTGCGTGCCTCGATTTCCGGTATTCTTTATGAGGCGAAGCGTTCGTTGAAGGCGGGGCGTATTGTGCGGCTGGGTGATTTGGGCAGTTTGCAGATCGGGTTGACCAGTGAGGGAGCAGAGTCGGTTAAGGAGTTCGCCACTTCGATGATCAAGGGAGCGCATATCATTTTCCGTCCGGGAAAACAGTTGGCGGAATTGCTGAAGATTCTTAGTTATCAGCAAGTGCGTACACGCGCGGCTGCCCAGTCGGGCGATGGAAGCGACGGCGGCAACGGTGACGGAGGTAGTGGTGATAAAGGTGACGGCGGTTCCGGTGATGGCGGATCGGACAACAACGGAGAAGCTCCGGACCCGGCAGAATAATAGTACTAACATTAATTTGGGAAAAATATGAAAGAGATCGTAAGTAAAATCCTGGAGGTGATCATGTGCCTCATTCCTTTCTTCGGAAAGGGAAAACGTGAGAGAGTAGTGAGGGAAGTGCGTTATAATGCTACGCACAAGGAGGTGTGCAACGTGAAAACAACGGAAAGGGCGAAGGAAGATGAGAAAGATTAGTCTGATTGTCATTCATTGTTCCGCCACCCGTGCCGACCGTGATTTTACGGCAAAGGATGTGGATACGGCTCACCGTTTCAGGGGATTCTCGTGCTGGGGGTATCACTATTACGTGCGTAAGTCGGGGCAGATAGAACCGATGCGGGACGAGGATATGGTAGGTGCTCATGCGCGTGGCTACAACTCGATCAGTTTAGGTGTGTGCTTTGAAGGCGGATTGGACGCGAACGGGAAACCGGCAGATACACGCACCCCGCGTCAGAAAGAGGCTTTGCATCGCTTGGTGGGAGAGTTGTTGCAGCGTTATCCCGAAGCGAAAGTTGTGGGACACCGGGATCTGAGTCCTGATACGAATTATAACGGAATCGTGGACCCGTGGGAACGGATCAAAGAATGCCCTTGTTTCGAGGTGATTGAAGAATTTGAGAATTAATTGACCACCACAGTAGTGAAATATTCTTTAAATACCTTCGCGGCTTTTTCAAGTTGGTCGGGGGTATTTTCTTTTACGTCTTTCAGCTTGTATTCCTGCTCCATCGCTTCATACTTATGTACGCCTAATGTGTGATAAGGCAGGATTTCCACTCGTTGTACCATCTTATATTTTCCCAGAGTCTCTCCTAAACGGCGGATATCTTCTTCGAAATCGCTGTAGCCGGGCACTAATACGTAGCGTAACCAGAACGGCTTTTCGTTCTTTTCGAGCCAGGCTGCCGTGCGTAGCGTCTGTTCGTTGCTTCTTCCGGTCAATGCATGGTGGCGTGCCGGATTAAACTCCTTGATATCGAGCAAGACAAGATCTGTCAGTTTGAAAAGCTCTTCCACATCTTCGTTCCAGATACCGCCGTTGCTGTCTATGCACACATGAATCCCTTTCTCTTTCAGTTCGCGAACCAGCGGGACGAGAGCTTTGGCTTGAAACGTGGGTTCTCCGCCCGAGAAAGTGACTCCTCCGCGTTTACCGAAGAAAGGACGCTGGCTCATGGCCATGCGGATGATTTCTTCCGGTGGGGTGGGAGTGCCGCCTTTGCCGGCTATCGTATCCGGGTTGGCGCAATACAGGCAACGGAAATTGCAACCTTGAAGAAAAACGACGAGCCGTAAGCCCGGCCCGTCAAATGTTCCCATACTTTCGTATGAATGAACTCGTACGAGTTGAAAGTTGAAAGTTGAAAGTTGAAAGTTCATGACTTTGTGATTGAGTTTTTGGTGGTTTTTACGATACTTGCTAATAATTTTATTAGTTCACGGCAATCTTGGTGGATTGATTCAAAAGAGCTGTTAGTAATATAGTCGCTGTCTTTCAGCAGCATGAGCCAATATTCCGTTTCGTTGGCTTCTTTTAAAGAGATATTCATTTTGTTTAAAAAATCAGCTCTGCTTTGGGCATGTTCTGCTTCACGGCATAGGGCTCCTATGGCTGTTCCACTCCGAAGTATTTGTTTTGATAAAACATATTCCTTCTTTTCATGATATAAATATTTGTATAACTTTATAATCCGAAGCGCAAAACTGTACGATTTTCCTCCTACTATAGCCTGCCCCATATCCTAGTCATTCTCAAAACTTTCAACTTTCAACTCTCAACTCTCAACTAAAATCGTTCGTGGAACGAACGATTGATAACCTCCAATTGGTGTTCGCGGCTCAACTTCACGAAGTTTACGGCATAACCGGAAACGCGGATGGTAAGCTGCGGGTATTTCTCCGGATGTTCCATCGCATCATAAAGCATTTCACGGTTCAGAACATTCACGTTCAGGTGGTGAGCGCCTTTGGTGAAGTAACCATCCATCATTGTTACCAGATTTTCGATACGGTCCTCCTCAGTGGCTCCCAATGATTTCGGAACAATGGAGAACGTGTTGCTGATACCGTCTTGAGAGTCGCGGTAACGAAGTTTCGCTACGGAACTCAAAGAAGCGATAGCACCGTTCTTGTCGCGTCCGTGCATCGGGTTGGCTCCCGGAGCGAAAGCGACACCTTTGGCACGTCCGTCGGGAGTGGCGCCGGTCTTCTTGCCATACATCACGTTGGAAGTGATGGTCAGCAGCGAAAGGGTAGGACGGGCATTCTTGTAAACCGGAAGTTTCTTCAATTCTTCACTGAAGAAATATACCAGGTCGACACCCAAGTGGTCTACCTTGTCGTTGTCATTTCCGAAGCAAGGGAACTCACCTTCGATATCGAAACCTTCCGTCAGACCGATGTCGTTGCGGCGTGCGGTTACTTTCGCATATTTGATAGCCGACAGTGAATCGAGCGCGATGGAGAGTCCGGCTACACCGTAAGCGAGGTTGATGCGCGGGTTCGTATCTACAAGCGCCATCTGGGCTTTCTCGTAGTAATACTTGTCGTGCATATAGTGGATGATGTTCATCGCTTCGTTGTAGACACGGGCGATTTCCGTCAATACCTTTTTATAATTACTCATCACTTCCTCAAAGTTCAGCGTGTCGCTGGTCAGTACAGGGATGTTCTTTACCATTACCGTACCGGTGTTCTCGCAACGTCCGCCGTTGATGGCAAGCAGCAGGGCTTTCGCCAGGTTGCAGCGTGCACCGAAGAACTGGATCTGCTTTCCGATTTCCTGGTAAGACACGCAGCAGGCGATTCCGTAGTCGTCCGACTGGCGCACTTCACGCATCAGGTCATCGTTCTCGTACTGGATGGAAGAAGTGTCGATAGAAACTTTAGCACAGAATTCTTTGAACCCTTCCGGCAGTTCCGGGCTCCACAGTACAGTCAGGTTCGGTTCCGGTGAAGGACCGAGATTGTACAATGTCTGCAAGAAACGGAAAGAAGTCTTTGTAACCTTCGTGCGTCCGTCGTTGAGACGGCCTCCCAGAGATTCGGTTACCCAAGTCGGGTCGCCGGCAAAGATATCGTTGTAGGATTGCATACGCAGGTGGCGTACCATACGCAGTTTGATGACAAACTGGTCGATCAGCTCCTGTGCGAAAGACTCGGTGATGGTTCCTTTGCTCAATTCATATTCCATGTAGATATCGAGGAAAGAAGAAACATTACCCAATGACATGGCTGCTCCGTCTTGTTCTTTCACGGCAGCCAGATAAGCCATGTACACCCATTGTACGGCTTCCTGTGCGGTATAGGCGGGACGGCTCAAGTCGAGACCGTAGTATTCGCCCAGCACTTTCATATCCTTCAATGCCTTGATCTGTTCCGCTACTTCTTCGCGCAGACGGATGCGGGATTCGGTCATCGGGCCGGTCAGGTTGCGGAGGTCTTCTTTCTTGGCCTCTATCAGTCGGTCGATACCGTAAAGAGCCATACGGCGGTAGTCACCGATGATACGTCCGCGCGCATAGTTGTCGGGCAGTCCGGTGAGGAATCCCAATGAGCGGAACGAACGGATTTCTTCTGTATATACGTCGAATACTCCGTCATTGTGCGTCTTACGGTAATGAGTGAAAATGTCTTTTACGCGGTCGTCCACTTCGACACCGTTTTCGTGACACGCCTTGCTTACTACGTTGATACCCCCGAAAGGTTTGATGGCACGCTTCAGCAGTTCGTCTGTCTGCAGACCGACGATCAGCTCGTTTTCCTTGTCGATATATCCCGCTTTGTGGGAAGTGATGGTAGATACGGTAACATTATCCAGTGCGCGGACACCGTTGTTTGCTCTCTCTTCAGCCAATGCTTCGAGGCAGCGGTTCCATACGGCTTTTGTGCGTTCGGTAGGTCCTTCGAGGAAAGATGCATCTCCGTAGTACGGAGTGATGTTATGACTTACGAAATCTCTTACGTTGATTTCGCTGCTCCAAAGACCGTCTTTAAAGATCTTGTTTAATTCCATAATGATATAATTAGAGGTTGTAGTTATCCTTTTCTTTAGAGCGCACAAAGTTACAATCATTTTTCATATAATCAGCATAAATATACTCTGATTTTATGCTGTCCAACATAAAATACCTATAAATTGCTATCTTTTGGAAATAGATGGCTGATTTTTTTAGAGAAACTCTTGCAGATTTGAAATATCTTCGTACCTTTGCACCGCTTTTGACGAAAAGCACTCCTGATAAAGGAGTTTTGGAGAGGTGGCAGAGTGGTCGATTGCGGCGGTCTTGAAA
>ERZ791645.446-NODE-446-length-34582-cov-5.422162_pt1 | contig 34582 bp, 27 predicted proteins | sample MGYA00509939_ERZ791645 | MGnify/ENA primary metagenome ERZ791645 (study PRJEB30046, sample SAMN00715249) | human gut metagenome | study: EMG produced TPA metagenomics assembly of the A metagenome-wide association study of gut microbiota in type 2... | reverse complement strand
TACGCCGCCGGATATACTGTCTCTTTAATGTCTGATACGGAAAACATATAATTACTTACTCTGTCCTTTCATTTTCATTCGTACTGTCGTTATGACTGTCTTTCTATAATAACACAAAAATGGAAAAGACTGCTATAGTTTTTTCTTTGAATTTTAATTTTCACGTTTTTTTGATCTTTTTATATGTTTTTATCACGTTTTTCACAGCTAAATCACATATTTTTTCACGTTTTTATATAAAATAAGCCTCCGATATAAAATCAGAAGCTCATCTTTTCTAATTATTTTAAAAACGTCACCTTAATCTCCGTACCGGCACCCTCCTCACTTTCCAGTGAGATCTGCGCCTCATGCTGTGCCACAATGTGTTTGACAATGGCAAGTCCAAGACCTGTGCCTCCGGTCGATTTCGAACGGCTTTTATCAACACGGTAAAAACGTTCAAAGACACGTTCCTGTGCCTCCTTCGGAATACCGATACCAGTGTCTTTGACGATCAGAGTCGGATGTCCGTCCTCCGTGCGTGTAATAATCGTGACTTTTCCGCCTTTTTTGTTGTAACGCACTGCGTTACTGCAAAGATTATAGATTAATTCATCTATTAGATTTCGATTTCCCCGAACCGAGGTGGCTTCTCCCTGTACTTCCACCGTCACCTCGTTCTTTTCCGCCGGGATCTCCATCATTGCCTGACAGTTTAACGCCATCTCATGGAGGTCTAACGTCTCAAACTCGATCTTTGTGTCGTCGCTGTCTAACTCGGAAAGCTTGATGATATCATTGATCAGATATTGCAGACGTTCTGCGCTCTTATGGATTTCCGTGGCAAAATGAATGGTGTCCTCCCCGCTTGTCATTCCACTTGCAATGAGTTCTGCATAACCGGAAATCGCAGTGAGCGGTGTCTTTAATTCGTGTGAAACATTTGCAGTAAATTCCTGACGCATCTGGGAATGCTTTAAAATGTCCACATGCTGCTGCTTGATAGTCGCAACAAATGGCTTCATCTCGTCATAAACATCATTTTCTTCCAGCAGCACAATATTGTCCGCCATCTTTTCAATCGGTGCCACAAGACGTTTGGTAAGCCGGTGTGCAAGAACTGTACATAATACAAATACGCAGAATCCCACAGACAACGTGAGATATACCATCTTGATGATCAGACTGTAGATGCTGTTACTGTCTTTTCCAATACGCAGAACTTTTCCGTCATCTGTTCTCATTGCATAATAAAAAGTATGTTTTGTGGACGTAGTCGATTTCCGCATTGCACGCCCCTCTCCGACCGCCAGTGCAGAAACGATCTCCGGACGTTCCCTGTGATTTTCCATCTTCGACTCGTCTTCCATGCTGTCATAAATGACGGTTCCATCCTCATTGATCAGCGTGATACGCAGCCCATCTTTATTCAGATTATAGTTGATTTCATCCGGCAGATCCTCCGGTTTCATCATGGAGATCACATGGGCATTTGCCTTTAAATCGTCAAAAATCTGTTTTTTCAATATATCATAGAAAAGTACCATGGCACAGATTGCCATGACTATGATTGCAATTGCTGAGATCAGCATAAATTTACTGTTAATTTTCTTTTTCATTCTATCACCGTCTTACGTCTGTCCTGCTCTTTCTGCTACTCAGAGAATGGAGGTTACTCCACCATGTAACCGACGTTACGCACTGTCTTGATGTGGCTTCCCGCCTCTCCAAGTTTCTGTCTCAATGTCTTGATGTGCATATCGACTGTCCGGCTCTCACCCTCATAGTCAAAGCCCCACACCTGGTTCATGATCTTATCCCGCGACAGTACGATTCCCTTGTTGATGACAAGGTATTTGAAAAGTTCAAATTCTTTGTAGGTGAGCTCGCACAGTTTTCCATCCACGTAAACGGCGTGTTTATCATTATCCACCAGAATATTCCCGTAGGAGATCTGTGATTCTTCCTGCGCATTCGTGGTTCTGCGCAATAATGCCTTGACGCGGGAGATCAGCTCCATGACACCAAACGGCTTGGAAATGTAATCGTCCGCTCCGAGATCCAAACCTTTTACTTTGTCAAGTTCGGATGTCTTTGCAGTCACCATAATGATCGGGACTTTTGCTGTGTTTTTATCTGCACGGATTTTGGTCAGAATATCAAGTCCATCCTCATTCGGAAGCATGATATCTAACAAGATCAGAGCCGGGACTTTGCTCTCTAACCGCTTGAAAAGGTCTGCCCCACACTCAAATTCCTCTACCTGATATCCGCTGTTTTTTAACGCATAGCGCTCGATCTCGCGGATATTTACATCATCTTCTACAATATAGATTGTTGCCATAATCATTTCCTCCCACTGTTCGCTCTATAAATAGATTATAATACAGCCTGCTTTGTTTTTTCTATAAGTCTTTCCCTGATTCACAAAAAATTCGCAACACAATAATTGTGCTGCGAATTTCTTCCCGGATTTAATCTATCTCATATTTTTGTTCAAATTCATTTTCCAGTTTTGTAAATTCTGCACTCTCTTTTTCATCCATCTGCTCTGTAAAACTGTGTTCCTCCAGACCGGTATCATTCAACTGCATCATATATACTGCGATATTGGAGCAGTGATCGGCAACACGCTCGTAGTTCATGGCAAGATCCGAGAGTACCAGTCCAAGTCCGATCGTGCATTTTCCCTTGCGCAGACGCTTCATATGATGTTTTTTTACCGTTTTGTTCAGGCCGTCAATGACTTCTTCTAACGGTTCCACGGAACGCGCAAGTGGAATATCGGTATTGATAAACGCTCCGGTCGTTCTCTCTAAAATATCCCGCACGGCTTTGGAGTAAATGTTCATCTCATCCTCCGCCTTCTTAGAAAACTTTGCATCCTCTTTCTGCATCTGCTGCACACATTCTACCACATTTACCGCATGATCGGAAATTCTCTCGAAATCAGTAAGACAATGTAAAAGCGAAGTCACCCTCAGACTGTCCGTATACGAAAGATCCCCGCTGTTTAATTTCGTCAGATAGGCGCTGATCTTATCATCATACACATCTACGCGGTTTTCTTTTGCGATCACTTCCGCAAATTTCTGATCTGAAGGCTCTTTGATACATTCCATTGCCTCGATAAAACTGTTTTTTGTGATCTCTGCCATCTGGTTTACTAAAGTTTTACATTGCTCGATCGCAAATGCAGGACTGCTCACAAAACGCTCATCTAAAATGGCAAACACATCTTCTTTGGCAGATTTTTCCTCGTCAGATTCCGGGATTGTAAGGTAAGCCAGTTTTTCCAGCCCACGGATAAACGGAAATAATACTACAGTTGTAAAGACATTAAAAATACTGTGGATCAGCGCGATCCCTGCAACTCCTACCGTCTCCCCGACAAATTCAAAACGAAAGATTGCATTTCCAATATAAAATACTGTAAGGAATAATAAGGTTCCGATAATGTTGAAATATAAATGCACGAATGCGGTTCTCTTTGCGCCCCGGTTTGCACCGATTGCTGAGATCATCGCTGTGACACAGGTTCCGATATTCTGTCCTAAGATAATCGGAATAACCGAACCATAAGTAAATGCTCCTGTGACAGACAATGCCTGCAGGATACCAACAGAAGCCGAAGAACTCTGAATGACTGCGGTGAGCAGCGCTCCTGCTAACACGCCAAATACCGGATTGTTGAACATCGTCAAAATATCGGTAAACTCCGGCACATCCGCAAGCGGCTTTACAGCATCGCTCATTGTCTCCATACCAAACATTAAGATTGCAAATCCAAGTAAGATTTCACCGATATCTTTCTTTTTGTCCTTGCCGGACATATACATAATAATACCGATCAGTGCGAGAACCGGTGAAAAAGAGGACGGTTTTAACATGCTGATCAGGAAATTGGAACTCTCGATCCCGGTCAGGCTCAAAAGCCATGAGGTAACTGTCGTTCCAATGTTTGCACCCATGATGATCCCGATCGCCTGCGACAGTTTCATGATGCCCGAATTAACAAAACCGACAACCATGACCGTCGTAGCTGAGGATGACTGGATCACAGCTGTCACGCCGGCTCCGAGCAATACCGCTTTAAACGGATTCGAGGTCAGGCTCTCTAAGATACGCTCCAATTTTCCGCCGGACATTTTTTCAAGACCGCCACCCATAACACTCATTCCGTACAGGAACATTGCCAGACCGCCGATCATTGTCAGAATTCCAAAAATATTCATAATCTCTCCCTTACATAGACATATACTAGGTTATTGTTTACATTTCGATTCCATATTATAAACTACATGTAAATCTTATGTCGGTTTTATGTAAAATCTATGTAAAATTGCAATCAGGAGTCTTTTAGCATACCTTTTTTATGTCTGTAAGGGAAAAGTTTTCTTAAAATTTATTCGTCTTCGTGTTTTCCGGTGATAGAATAGATCACCCATTCTGCAATGTTGGTTGCATGATCGCCGATACGCTCAAAATATTTTGCGACCATCAGCATATCCGTTGCCATCTCACCATTTTTTACATTCTCATTGATTTTTTGGATGAGTTCTTTCCGGAAACTGTCAAAAAGATCGTCCACCACATCATCACGGTTGATGACCCAGCGTGCCAGTTCGAGATCTTTGTTGACAAAAGCATCCACACTCTTGATAACCATATCGGTTGTCTCTTTTGCCATCTCTTTGATCACTTCCATATTAATGGCGCTTTTTTCATAATCGGAATCTGCCATTAAAATGGTCATCTCCGAAATATCCGCTGCATGATCCCCGATACGCTCCATGTCCGTGATCATTTTTAGCGCTGCAGAAATTAATCTTAAGTCTTTTGCTACCGGCTGCTGTTGCAGCAGTAGTTTCATGCAGAGAGCTTCGATCGTTTTCTCCTGCTCGTCTACTTCCACGTCAAATTTGATCGCCTGCTCTGCTTTTTCTACATCCTGCTTTACCAGTGCGGATATCCCCATCTCGATTGCCTGCTCAATCAGGCTTCCCATCTGAATCAATTCATTATTTAATTCTAATAACTGTCTGTCAAATCGATTTCTCATATCATTCTCTCCTTTTTATTTATGTCAACCAAAACGTCCTGTGATATAGTCCTCGGTACGTTTATCCTGTGGAATTGAGAATAATTTTTCTGTCTCGCCAGCCTCGATCACCTCTCCTAATAAGAAGAATACGGTTTTATCCGAAACACGCACAGCCTGCTGCATATTGTGTGTGACCATGACGATGGTGTACTGTTTTTTCAGTTCAATGACAAGATCCTCGATCTTGGATGTTGAGATCGGATCAAGTGCGGAAGTCGGTTCGTCCATTAGGATGACTTCCGGTTCCACTGCCAGTGCCCTTGCGATACATAATCTCTGCTGCTGTCCACCGGACATGCCGAGTGCGCTTTTTTTCAGACGGTCTTTCACTTCGTCCCAGATTGCCGCATCACGCAGGGATTTTTCCACGATCTCATCTAATTTTGCTTTGGAGCGGATACCGTGGGTTCTCGGTCCATAAGCAATATTGTCGTAAATACTCATTGGGAACGGATTTGGCTTCTGGAATACCATGCCGACTCTTTTTCGTAAAAGATTGACATCCATCCCCTTATAGATATCCTCGCCATCTAACAGGACATTTCCTGTGATCTTACATCCTTCCACCAGGTCATTCATTCTGTTCAGACTTTTTAAAAAGGTGGATTTTCCACAGCCGGATGGTCCGATAAAAGCTGTGATCTCGTTTGCATGGATGCTCATATTGATATCTTTCAACGCATGAAAATCACCGTAATATAAATCAAGGTTTGAAATTTTAAATTTTTCACTCATATTGTTTCCTCGTTTTTACTTCTATTTTAAATCACTGTGTATCTTTGCTCTTATATATTTCCAATACGTCATTGATTGATTTTGTTATATGCCTACTTCGTAGCAGCTTCTAATTTTCTTGCGATCAGAGAAGACAAACCATTGATCAGCAATACCACGATTAAAAGGACGACTGCTGTTGCATATGCCTCATTCGTGTGAAGTCCCTCTCTCGACAGTGAATACATATGAATCGCAAGAGTTCGTCCGGAATCCATGACGCCTGCTGCCTCCGCAACAGTTCCTGCCGTATAGATCAGTGCCGCTGTCTCTCCTACGATACGTCCGATCGCAAGGATGATACCGGACAAAATACCCGGAATCGCCGTTGGAAGTACGATTTTAAAGATGGTACGGAGCTTTCCTGCGCCAAGTCCGAAGCTTCCCTCACGGTACATATCCGGCACACACAAAAGTGCCTCCTCTGTCGTTCGCATAATAACCGGGAGCACCATGATCGCAAGCGTTGCCGCGCCGGCTAACATGGAATATCCCCAATGCAATGCTGTCACGAAAAACAACATACCGAACAGTCCATAGATAATGGATGGGATACCGGTCAATGTCTCTGCCGTGATACGCACCAGCTCAACGAGTTTATTTCCTTTTTTTGCATATTCCACAAGGTAAATTGCCGCTCCGATTCCAAACGGAACAGAAAAAAGCAGTGCGAGCAATACCATTGTGATGGTGTTGATGATTGCCGGCATCATTGACACGTTATCGGAATTGTAAGTCAGTGAAAACAGGCTTGGTCTTAAATATGGAACTCCGTGGATCAAAATATAGCCCACCAGATAAACAAGCACTGTCACAGTGATCACTGCCGAGGCTCCCACCAGAAGCAGTAAAATAAAAGATCCCGGATGTTTTTTATAAGATTTCAATCTGTCTTTCCACGACAGTTGATTGATCGGAGTGATATTTTTTTCCATACTGCCTCTACTCCTTTCCTCTACGTTTCAAAATAGAAAACGATATATTAATAATAAGAATAAACGCAAACAGAACTACACCTGTAGCAATCAATGCTTCCCTGTGAAGATCCGTGGCATATCCCATCTCGAGTACGATATTCGTTGTGAGTGTACGCACACCTTTGAAAATACTGTCCGGCACTCTCGCCTGATTGCCGACTACCATCATGACTGCCATTGTCTCACCGAGCGCACGTCCTACGCCGAGTACAACTGCTGCAAACACACCTGATTTTGCTGCCGGAACAACAACCGTAAAGACACTTCTCTCATGTGTGGCTCCCAGTGCGAGCGCTCCCTCATAATAGCTCTCCTCCACTGCACGGATGGATGACTCGGACACGCTGATAATTGTAGGTAATATCATGATTCCAAGTAACAAGGCTGCTGTTAAAATACTCTGTCCATTACCTTTGAAATGCTCCCTGACAAACGGAACCATAACAACCAGTCCGAAGAATCCATAAACAATAGAAGGGATTCCAGCCAGCAGATCAACAATCGGTTTTAATACCTTGTGTAATCTGTCCGGGCAAAAGCGTGCCATGAAGATGGACATCAGAATTCCGATCGGAACTCCGATCACCAATGCGCCGCCCGTCACATAGATACTTCCCAGAATCATCGGGAAGATACCATATAAGCCGTTGCCGGGTTTCCATTTTGTTCCTCCGAGGAAGTTGGCAAATCCAATCTCTTTCATTGCCGGAACCCCGTTTGCGAACAGGAACACGCAGATCAGTACAACTGCTACAATGGAAATAATGGCGGTAAACAGAAATACATATTTCATTACAATTTCTTTTAATTTATTGATATTCATATAGTTGTGTTCTCCAAATTTTCGAAAAAGACCGGAGGAATTTTCCATCCGGTCACTTTTCATTTCATGTCAGCTTTTTCTATTACTTATTCTGCAAGTTCATCCCAGGATGTGATGTCGCCAACATAGACACCTTTTACCTGATCGGATGTAAGATTTGCTGTTGGGTTGTCAAGATTTACGACCACTGCGATACCATCCATAGCGATTGTTGTTGCGGTAAGTCCCTGCTCTGTCTCAGAATCTTTTAATTCGCGGGAAGCCATACCGATATCACTTGTACCTGCTGCTGCATCTGTCATACCTGTTGTGGAGTCACTCTCCTGAATCTCGATCTCTGCACCGGAGTTTACGGCTGTGTAAGCTTCTTTTAATTTTTCCATGACTGGTGTTACAGAAGAAGAACCGCTGACTGTCACTTTACCGGTTGCTCCGTTAGATTCGAATGCTGCCGCATCATCGGAACCGATATAACCGTTCTCTGTGATGACTGCCTGACCTTCTGCACTCATAATGTAGTTGATGAAATCCTGTGCAATGTCGCTTACTTCACCTTTTGTTGCAATGTTAAATGGTCTTGCGATCGTGTATGTACCATTTTTGATATTCTCTACTGTTGCTTCTGCTCCGTCAATGCTGACTGCTTTTACAGTTTCATCTAAAGAACCAAGGGATACATAACCGATCGCATATTCATCACTTGCTACAGATGTAAGCATTACGGATGTGCTGTTTGTGATGATTGCTTCCTCTGTTGTGTTGTCCACTTTATTTCCGTCTGCATCTTTTTCTTCGATTCCGAATAACTCGATGAATGCACCTCTTGTACCGGAACCATCCTCGCGGGATAATACGTTGACATATTCGCTTGCGTCAAAGTCTGCGCTGTCTGCTGCTGGTGTTTCCTCTGCGGTTGTGTCTGCTGCTGCATCTGCAGAAGCATCTGCTGTTGTGCCTGCATCTGCTGCTGTGTTATCAGAACCGCATCCTGCGATCATGCTGACCGCTAACATTCCTGTTACGAATAAACTGATTACTTTCTTTTTCATTTTGATTTTCCTCCAAATCTTTATGGGATCTTGCGTTTCCCATCTTTGTTTTTTTGTCTCTGTCTCATTGACAATGACTACTTTAAAGGCAGCGTGTAAAATCTAAATATCTTCCTTTGTAAAACGTCTGTAAAATGATGGTAAACAAAAAAAGTTCCGGAAACCATCTGGTTCCCGGAACTTTTTTCATCCCATATACAATTAGTCTCTCTTCACTGCCGCCCTGATCAGATGTGCCGTTCCTTTGATCCGGTGTCCGTTCGCCATCTCTGTCAAGGCTCTCGCCATCTCCATTGTGACAAAACCACCTGTCATTTTTGCATATCCTCGGATTGGCATATTGTAGTTGAACAGAACATTTAAGTTCGGTTTACCCTGCCACTCGCTGATCTTTAATAAAATGCGGAGCACTCCGTAGAGCAGTTTTCCTAAGATTCCCTTTCCGTAGTAGAGCTGGCACACAGCATCGTTCATCCGGATCTCACCGCTCCAGCTTCCATCCGGAACCTCTCTTCCATAAAGTTCTCTGTACTCAATATCATCTACATTTTCAATCTTACCGCTGAAATACTCCGGTAAAATCTCTTTGCTGTAACCACCGTCTGCCACAGTTCCGGCAATTTCCAAGCTGCCTTCTAATACCATGGTATCTGCATCCGTTCCTACCATGATCTGATAATTACCGGATTCTACTTCCCATGTATCCGTTCTTGTGTCATAGAAGCGGAAGGTCTTGTCATCAAATGCAATATGCACGGATTTTTCCTCGCCAGGAGCTAATGTCACTCTCGCAAAACCTTTTAACTCACGGACCGGACGGAAAATCGTCTCGGACTGTTTTCCTACATAAAGCTGTGCAATTTCTGTTCCTTCCACATCTCCGGTGTTTTTGATCGTGAAGGTCACGCCGTCTTTGTCAACGGAGAGATTGCTGTATGCAAAAGTTGTATAACTCAATCCATAACCAAATGGGAAACGGACTTTTTTGCCGACCGTTGTATAATAACGATATCCCACATAGAGAGCCTCGCGGTACTCGCTGCTGCGCTCCTTACTTGGATAGTAGTGGAATGCAGGAGTATCTTCATAGTGAAGTGGATAAGTCTCATTTAATTTTCCGGATGGGCATACCTTTCCGGTGAGGACATTCATCATTGCAGATGCGCCTGCCTGACCACCTAAATATCCGTGAACGATACCTTTTACATAGTCAAACCACGGCATCTCAATAGAAGATCCTGCTGAGAGAACAACAACCACATTGGTATTCACGGCTGTGATCGCATCGATCAGTTCATTCTGTGCCTGCGGCATATGCATATGGGTACGGTCAAGTCCCTCGGACTCGCTGATCTCATCCAATCCTGCAAAAACAAGAACAACGTCTGCATTCTTTGCTGCTTCCACTGCTGATTTTGCAAGTGCTGCATTCGGTTTACGGTTGCGGATATATCCCTGCTCGTAAGCGGTCATTACAAGTCCGCTGTCTGCGATCACATCTAAGATGGATTCCGGCTGTCTGGTCGGATTTACAAGGGAAGAACCTGCACCCTGATAACGCGGAGTCTTTGCAAAATCACCGATCACGGCTACTTTTGTTCCCGGTTTTAATGGCAGGATATTATTACTGTTTTTCAGTAAAACAACACTTTCTTCGGCTGCTTTTCTTGCTAATGCATGGTGTCCTTCAACATCAAATTTTTTGCCTTTTCCATCAACTGTTGCCTGATGGGTTGCAAAAACAACATTTAACAGTTCATCCAGACGCTGATCTAATACTTCTTCCGGTAATGTGCCGTCTTTTACCGCACGGACAATATCACGCATGCCTGATTTTCCGGTTCCCGGCATCTCAAGGTGGCTTCCGTTCATAACGCCGAGTGCATGGTCGTTGCTTCCACCCCAGTCGGATACGACATAGCCGTCAAATCCCCACTCATCGACTAAGATTTCCTGTAACATGTGACGATTCTCATTTGCATAGACACCATTTACTTCATTATAAGAAGACATGATGGATTTGGATTTTCCCTCTTTGACTGCGATTTCAAATCCGGTGGTATAGATTTCCCGGAATGTACGCTCATCAACAACAGAGTCGCTTGCCATACGGCGGAGTTCCTGGCTGTTTGCCGCAAAATGCTTTGGACATGCTGAGATTCCCTTGCTCTGGATACCTTTTACATAAGCGGCTGCCATTTTTCCTGCATGATACGGATCTTCGGAAAAATACTCAAAGTTACGTCCACAGAGCGGGCTTCTCTTAATGTTGAGTCCCGGTCCTAAGATGACATTGACATCCATGGTCACCGCTTCCTCTGCAAGTGCAGTACCGATCTCCTCCCCCAATTTTTCATCCCAGCTGTTTGCAATCGTAGCTGCGGTCGGGAAACAGGTTGCCGGAAGGCTGGCATTTAATCCAAGGTGGTCTCCTGCACCAGCCTGACGTCTTAACCCGTGAGGTCCGTCGGACATTGCCATGGATGGGATTCCGTACTTCTCAAAATCTACAGTCTCCCATGTATTTTTACCGGACATCATCAGTGCTTTTTCTTCCAGAGACATCTGTTTTATGATTTCCCCATATTTTAAGCTCATTTTTCGTTCTCCTGTTCTTTTGGTACTCACGGATTTTATTTGTTGTGTTATTGATACAAAAATGTGTGTTATCTGGATCGCAACAATAAAAAATAAAACCCATGCTGCTATTATTTTTTGTTAGCATAATGGTAGCATGGATTTTATTTATAAAATGAAAAATGGCATAAATGGTTGTTTTTTTTACATAAACTGCAAAAGAGGAGATGCTTTACTACATCTCCCCTTTCTTATATCCACCAGAACCACTGTATGCTATATTTTCCTTCACATCGTTCTTATAGTCATCTATTGTATATACTGTTTGGTTTGCATGAATCACTTTTTCTAACATATTTACTCTGTTTTTCAATGCCGCGCAAAGCGCATCACATCTTTTTTCATCAACAAAGAGCGATCCCCTCACTATTTCCCGGAATTCTTCCTCGATACCACTTAACTTTTCCATAGCAAGCCATTCAAAAGAACTCACAAGCTTTATCTGCTCTTCGTGTGTATTTTTAAACGGTTTGCACACCAATTTCGTTATATCTCCTATCATGGCTGTCGGCTTATCAAACCACATGGACGTTCCACTGTCAAAAATTGGGGCTGCACACATATATTTTAATGACTCTGCCTTACGAACTACCCCGAAATTATTCAAATGCCTGTCCTCATTTACAAGCAGATAGTCCAGAACGATCATCTGATCTAATGCCTTACGAATCTCCGGCACTCCGTTTTCCTCGCAGCAATTGATATAATGCTGATAGATTGAAATATGATTGGGCTTTCTGCTCGTCTGCATCAGATGCCATGCAGAAATAAGTTCTGTCTCCGGTGTGATAAAATCTTCACATACACTATATGGGTAATCATCCTCCACAAGAAGTGAATATTTTACATGTGGAATGTCCAGCCTGTCCATAATCCTGCTTGCGAGAACTTCATTATACGGTTCCTGCTGTGTGGCACCACTTCCCCCTTTTATCAGGCAACGTTTATCATCTATTATTTTCCATTTCTTCTTCAGCCATCCATCTGAAGTATTATCCGGTGACATTAAACTTACCGGATTACCAGATGCTGTCTGGTCAAACAAAATATTTCCCACATCATCTGAAAATGTATTCTCAAAAAAATTTACCTGTTCCCACGTTATGCCTGAATTCTTCGGGCACACCCAATACTGATCTGACAGACTTAATCCCAGACACTTTTCCAACAGCATCTGCGTGGAGGACATGTGTAATTTCGTCAATGCATTCTCAATCCCCATACGGCTGGCTGGAATCGCACGTCCTTTCCACCATGCATTAAGCGCGGCTCTGTCAATGATGTTTTTTTTCACTGGAATTCCTACCGGTACACGTTCTTTCTCATACACTATACCGACAGTTGAAATTGCTCCTGAAGCTTCATCCAATTCTAAATCTGCTACTGGGAAATTCTTATGCATTAATGTATACTTCTTCATGTCGATCGCCCTCCTCTCTGCAAATTGCTATTACCATCCTATATCTGTAGAATCATTATTATCCCAAAATAAACTATTATGGTTTATTATAACAAAGGCATCTGTCGCTTTCAATCGGACTTTGTTCCAAATCAGGCTTGAACCTTAAAAGAGAATCAGAGCGAATTATTTTTGTATACAATCTTTCCATCAATGATTGTATACAAAATTTTCGTATCTACTGCAAACGGACTTCCCTTTACCAGTACAAAGTCCGCATCCTTTCCTTCCTCAATGCTTCCCACCCGATCCTGGACTTCGATATGCTTTGCCGCATTGATCGTGACTGCCTGTAATGCGGTAAATTCATCCAGTCCGCTTGCGATTGCTTTTCCGGCGCAAAGTGGAAGATATTGCTCCTCACTGACAGGAGAATCCGTGATAATACAAACGGAGCACCCTGCATCCGCCAGATCTGCCGGTGTGGAAAAGCTCTTATTTTTCAATTCATATTTGGTTGCATATCCAAAAGAAGGTCCGACCGCAAGAGAATACCCTTCTTTCGCAAGTTCGTCCGCGATCAGACTTCCATCTGTCACATGATCCAGTTTTAAATCCAGATCAAATTCCTTTGCAATACGGATTGCCGTGAAAATATCATCCGCGCGATGCACATGGGCTTTCAGTGGAAGTTCTTTTCTTATGACCGGGAACAGCGCTTCCAGCTTCGCATTATATTCCGGCATTTTGCTGTAGTCCGTATTATCCGGGTATCCTGACGCATCCTGTCTTTTTTCATAAAGCCCTGCCTGACGCAAAACTTCCCGGAGCTTTGCTGCGATTGTCATCCGCGAATAGATTCCCCTGCTTTTATAACAGTTTTTCGGATTTTCACCAAACGCAATTTTCATTGCCGATTTTTCTTTTACAATCATATCATCAATACGCTTCCCATACGTCTTAATGACACAAAATGTTCCACCGATTACATTTGAACTGCCCGGTCCTGTTGACACGCAGGTTACGCCGCCTGCTCTTGCCAGCTCAAATGCTTTGTCCTGCGGATTGACCGCATCGAGTGCAGAGAGTTCCGGCGTGATGGCATCCCCGATTTCATTAAAATCATCTCCGGCATACTCCACCGCATATCCGTCCAGTCCCAGATGACAATGTGCGTCCACAAATCCCGGATACACGTCAATGCCGGATGCATCAATTATTTCCGCATCATTGATAACTGCGCCCTCTAACACCGGAGCAATTTTCTTTATCTTTCCATTTTCTATTAAAATATCAGCCGTAAATGCTTCTTTTTCCACGGCATTATGGATGTTTCCCTGCTTTATCAACAAATATTGATTCATTCTTTTTAAACCTCGTTCATAACTGTTTTATATTCAGTATGTCCGGGTTGGTTTAAATTATGAAATATGGATTGAAATTCTACCATCACTTTATATAATGTTCTTTTACTTTCGCTAAAAAACCTCTGTGCAGGCTCCATACCCGCACAGAAGTTTTTCATTTCTGTCACACTTCGTGACATCTTACCCAGTGTCCGTCTCCGCTTTCCTTATACTCCGGTACTTCCGTCCGGCACTTGTCCGTTGCATACGGACATCTTGTATGAAAGACACAGCCGGATGGTGGATCCATTGGGGAAGGGATTTCTCCCTCCAACGCCACATGGCGCTTCCGCTCCCTCGGATTCATGTTTGGCACAGATGCCAAAAGACTTTTCGTGTAAGGATGCTTCGGATGATGGATCAATTCGTCCTTCGGCGCTTCCTCCACGATATGTCCAAGATACATAACAACAATGCGGTCTGAGATATAGCGCACAACATTGATGTCATGGGAAATAAAAATACTCGCAAGCTTTCTCTCCCGCTGTATTTTTTTCAACAGGTTGACAATCTGTGCCTGCACCGATACGTCCAACGCCGATACCGGTTCATCGCAGACGAGAAAGACCGGATTTAAGATCAACGCTCTGGCAATTCCGACACGCTGTCTCTGTCCGCCCGAAAATTCGTGCGGATACCTGTCGTAAACTTCTGACGACAATCCCACAAGTTCAAGCGTCTCCAATACTTTTTCCCGGCATCCCTGCTTCATGCCCTGAATCCGCAGCACTTCTTCTAAAGATTTCCCGATGGTCTCTCTCGGATCAAGGGAACTGTACGGGTCCTGAAATACGATCTGCATTTTCTGCCGGTATTTTCTGAGTTTGCGCTCTGAATAACCGGTAATATCTTCGCCGTCCAGATAAATCTTTCCGTCTGTCGGTTCCGTCAGCTTCAGGATCGTTCTTCCAAATGTACTTTTACCGCAGCCTGTCTCACCTACCAGTCCCACAGTCTCGCCCTCATAGACTGTCAGTGACACGTCATCCACTGCCTTTACGACCGCTTTTTTCTTTCCGACCACTCCCTTTACAGGGAAATATTTTTTGATATGCTCCGCTTTGATTACTGCTTTTCTCTCGTCCATATATAACTCCCTTATTCACCAAACCTTGGGAAATGACATCTCACACTGTGATTTTCACCTGTTTTCTGCAATTCCGGTTCTTCTTCCCTGCATTTGTCTGTCGCATACGGACATCTTGACGCAAAACGGCAGCCCTTTTTGATCTGTGTCAGAAGTGGAAGACTTCCTTTTATCATGAACAGTTCCTGCTCGGAGTCTGTTGTCATCTGTGGAATAGACTGGATCAGTCCGATCGTATACGGATGAAGCGGATGTTCAAAAATATCCGTGACACTCGCTTCCTCTACCATCTGTCCAAGATACATTACGATCACCCTGTCGCAGTTTTCTGCCACTACCGCCATATCATGTGTAATGAGGATAACACCCATATTTTCCTCTTCTTTTAACTGCTGGATGAGATCCATGATCTGAGCCTGCACCGTGACATCCAATGCCGTTGTCGGCTCATCCGCGATCAGAAGATTCGGTTTACAGCAGAGTGCTATCGCAATCATCACCCTTTGACGCATACCGCCGGACAGCTCATGTGGATACTGCCGCATACGCTTCTCCGGTTCTGAAATGCCGACTTTCGTGAGCATTTCCACGGCTTTCTGCCAGGCTTCCTTTTTCTCCACATTCTGATGGATGCAGATTGCCTCCACCACCTGATTTCCAACCGTGTATACAGGATTTAAGGAGCTTAATGCATCCTGAAAAATCATTGCAATGCGGTTTCCTCTGATCTTATCCATTTCCTTATAGGGAATTTCCATCAGATTTTCCCCTTCAAACCGGACAGTTCCGGAGTAGGAAACCTCTTCTTTTTCATCGTAAAGCCGCATAATAGACTGGCTTGTCACACTTTTTCCACAGCCGGATTCTCCGACAATGCCAACCATCTCACCGCGGCAGACATAAAACGATACCCCATCTATGGCTCTGATCTTTTCTTTCTTCGGTCCAAAGACAGTCGACAAATTTTCTATCTCAATCACTTTATTTTCCATCTTCACTCGCTCCTACTTTGTCTTTGGATCAAGGACGTCTCTGATTCCATCCCCAAGCATATTCAGTCCAAACACGGATACTGCCGTAAACATACCCGGAAATACGATCATCCACCATGCCTTGAACATGACATCTTTTCCTTCGTACAGAATGTTTCCCCAGCTCGCCTGCGGTGCCGGTACGCCCACACCCAAAAAGGAAAGTGCCGCCTCCGTGATAATCGTACTTGCAAACACAAACGATACCTGCACGATCACTGCCGAAATAACGTTTGGAAGAATATGTTTTACAATAATGCGAAGCGGGGAGGCACCTGCCGCCTTCATCGCTTCGATATAAAGCTGATTTTTCACTACCAGAGTCTGTGACCTTGTGATCCTCGCAATATCAGGAACGTTCACGATTGCCAATGTGAGAATGACATTTTTCGTGCTCGCGCCCAGAAAGGACATGAGTGCAATTGCAAGAAGTACCGACGGAATCGCTTTCAAACTGTCACAGACACGCATGATCACCGCATCCGCCTGCTTATAATATCCCGCAAGAAGTCCAAGCGTCACGCCCACCAGCACAGCGATCACTACAACTGAAAACCCTGCTTCCATCGAAATTCTCGCTCCATAGATGACTCTTGAGAACAAGTCCCTTCCATAGGTATCTGTTCCAAAAATATGCTCTGCAGACGGCGCTTTCAACCGGTCTGCCGGACTTACCGCCAGCGGATCTGCGCAAAAAAGCGGAGCGAACACAGCCAGTATGACCATGATCAATATGAGTGCTGTGCCTACCACAGCAAGTTTATTTTCCAAAAACCTGTTTTTCTTTCCTACCATACTTACTCCAAGTCTATCCTAGGGTTTATAAATCCATATAAAATATCGACAACAAGATTTACCAGAACGCTCATCACTGCAACGACCAGAATCGTTGCCTGAATCACCTCGTAATCTCTCCGCCCTGCGGAGTTGATAACAAGCTGTCCGATTCCCGGAATGTTAAATACATTTTCCACAACCGTTGCCCCTGCGAGCAGCGCGATAAAGCTTTGTCCGATCACTGTGATAACCGGTATCAGCGCATTGCGGAACGCATGTTTCCAGATTCTCACGCGCTCCTTCACACCTTTTGCCAGTGCCATTTTCATATAGTCACTGTTTAACACCTCAAGCATGGAGTTTTTTGTCATTCGCGTGATAAGTGCCGCCTGCATCAGTCCAAGCGATATTGCCGGCAGTGTCAGATAGCGGATATGTTCCAGAAATCCCGCCTCGGCAATTGTTTTATAACCTGCCACCGGAAGCCATTTTAACTTTACTGCAAAAAGCAGGATCAGAAACAGTCCCATCAAAAAGCTTGGAATCGAAATTCCTGCAAGTGTAAAAATTGATACCGTCGTATCAAACGCTGTTCCTTTCTTTTTTGCCGCATAAACACCAAGCGGAATTGCAAGCACGATCGCGATGATCATTGCATACACGGTCAGATTGATCGTCGGGATCAGATGCTCCCTGATAATCTGTGTCATCGGCTCCTGGATAAAAATGGAATCTCCCAGATCTCCGTGACAGACTCCCTTGATCCATTCCACATACTGCACCGGCAACGGATCATTCAGTCCCATGCTCTCCCGCAGTGCTGCCACTTCTGTTTCCGTCGCGCGGTCCCCTAAGATCGCACGCGCCGGATCACCCGGTGTAAGGTGGATCAGTGAAAATATGACAATGGATACCAGAAATAAAGTTGGTATTAAAGATAAAATCCGTTTCAGAATAAACTTTTTCATATACAGCCAAAAGATACCAGAGAAATGCTGGGTGCATCACGCTCCGGTATCTTTTATCCTTTCATTCTTTTCTGTTGCCTATTTGTAAACCTCTGCGCTCCATACAAGTGGTCCCTGGAAATAGGACATATGATTTACCTTTGATGAAGAAACAGAGTACAACTGATAATCACCGAATTTGGAGATTTCCTGTCCGTCTGTCAATGTAAATGCCTGCAGATCATTCCAGATGGAAACTGCATCTTCAAGACTGGATGCTGCATAGAAATCAGCCACTCCATCGATCACTTCCTGATCTGTTACCCATCCTGCCCATTCCGGGTTGTAGAAAGAAAGCTGTGTCGGCAATGCATTTGTAGAGAATGTTGTGATAAATGCATCATACTTTGTCTCGTCTGCTCTCTTCTCCAGGAAGGTAGACCAGTCACATGCGTCTACTTCACAATCAATTCCGATTGCCTGTAACTGCTGCTGGATTACGATTGCCGCGTCATAAAATTCCTGATAATCTGTGGTCACAAGAATCGTGAACGGCTCACCGTTATATCCTGCCTCGTCCAGAAGGCTCTTTGCTTTTTCCGGATCATTTACATTATAGTTTTCTGTTCCTGCCTCTGTATACCACTGTGCCTGTTCCTTGATCATCAGGGAACCATCCAGACGATAGAACGCCGGATCAGCATACATGGTAAGTAAGATATCCTCGCAGTTCAATCCTGCGTTAATTGCCTGACGGAAAGTTGCATTGGAAGCGATTCCTGCTTTCTTGTTATATACAAGTGCCGGGTAACCTGCTACTTCCTTATAGATAATGTAGTCATCCTGTCCCTCAAACTGTTCATAGTTATCGGTTGGAAGTCTGTATGCGAAATCGTATTCCCCGGTCTGAAGACCTGAGATCCTGGTGGAATTTTCCGGTACAAAATCATAGTAAACAGTCTCAACTGCTGCTTCTTTATATCCTGCATATCCGTCGATCTCGCCCTTTGTTCCATATGGTACATAGTCATCAAACTTTGTCAGCTTAATGTACTGGTCGGTTGCCCATTCATCAAACACATAAGGGCCGGTTCCGATAAACTCTGTGAGCATTCCTGTCTCAGGATCAACGGAATCAAGGCTTGATGCCGGGAAAATAATTGCGGTATTACCGGCACCTGCAATCAGTTCATTTAAGAAAATACTCGGTGTGGCAAGTGTGATCTGTACGGTGTAATCGTCCACTTCCTCAAATCTTGCATCCCCGACTAATGATGCCGCATTTCCGTAATTTTCAATCCAGCGGTTCATGGAAGCGACTACATCAGAAGCCTTCATCTCCTGTCCATTGTGGAACAGAACTCCTTTTCTCAAATGATAGGTATAAACGGTATTGTCATCACTCACATCATAAGACTCTGCAAGCTCACATGCTACTGAGAAGTCTGATTTCATTGTGAGCAAAGATTCAAAAATATTGCTGTATGCAATCTGTTTTGTCACCACCGCACTGGTCATATCGCAGTCTAATGTAGATGGTGCTGCTGAAATGGCGATGTGGATCTCCGAATCAAGTTCTCCGTCTGTCACTGCAGTTCCCTGAATACTGTCCTCTAACTGTGCTGTCTCTGGTTCTGCTGTCGCAGTTTCTTCATTTGAAGTACTACCGCAGCCGGCAAACAGGCTTGCTGCCAATGCTGTCGACAGCACCAGACTTAAAAATTTCTTTTTCATAAGCTGTCCTCCGTCATAATACTGATAAATTTTTTCTTCCTCTTATGAGACCTTATTATACAATCTCCTATCTGTTTAGTATAATATCAAAATATTATAAGTGGCTATAAGATTTTCCTATAACCATTCTATAAAATTTATGTTATACCTATAGATACAGGTAATTGCGAAACGCTTTATATATTGTTCTTTAATTTACATTTCTATAAGTTTCGCAATTTTCTACTATTGTAAATAGAAAAATTTTGAAAGGGTTATTATGAAAGACTTCTTTATAAAAAATGTTAAAATTATCGATGGTTCCGGTGCACCGGCTTATTACGGAACCGTACATGTTAAGAATCAGAAAATTTATGTGACAGATACCTGTCCTGCGTCAGACACCGTAATCAACGGCAGAGGTCTGACTTTGTGTCCAGGATTTATTGATTCACACGCACATTCCGACCTTTGCATCGGTGCAGACCCGGACATTGCATTTATCGGAAAAATTTCTCAGGGTGTCACCTCCGAGATCTGCGGTCACTGCGGTTTCTCTCTTTTTCCGGTAAGCAGCAAACATCCACAGATCAGTCAGGAAGTGCTCGAAGGCTTTATCTCCGAGCGTATTGCAAAGATGCTTCCACAATTTACATCCATGCAGTCCTTTCTCGACTTTGCCAGAACAGCGGACAAAGTCACCAATTACGGTTTTCTGGTCGGACACTGTATGCTGCGGAGTGCGGTCATGGGCGTTGCCGACCGCAGACCGACTGCCCGGGAATTAGAGGAGATGAAAGCTCTGCTGCGCGAGGCAATGGAATATGGTGCCCGCGGCATGTCCTCCGGTCTGGTCTATATTCCGGGGGCTTACTGTGACAATGAAGAACTGATCGAACTGTGCAAAGTCATCGCCCCTTACGGCGGCATTTATTCCACCCACATGCGCAATGAGGCGGACGACTCCGTAAAATCTGTATCTGATTCCATCGACATTGCCAGAAAATCCGGTGTCGCACTTGTGATCTCACACCATAAAATCTGCGGCAGAAAGAACTGGGGACTTTCCTCTGTCACTTTAAAACGGATCGAGGATGCAATCGCGGAGGGCTTAGATGTCCATCTCGACCTCTACCCTTACCATGCGACAATGACAAACCTCGACAACTGCATTCCACCACACTATTTTTCTGAGGGAAATACTCATCTGGCTGCCCTGCTCTCTGCCCCGGAAACAAGAGAACAGATCAGACAGGAAATACAGATCGATCCTGCAGCCTACGACAATCCATATTTAAATACCGGAGGCTTTCACAAGATTCTGATCTCCTCCGCGCCAAAAACACCTGACGCTGTGGGAAAAACGGTTCAGGAATATGCCGACTTCCTCGGCAAAGATGCTTTTGATACCTATTTTGACCTGCTTTTGGAAAACAATTTCACCTGCATGGCAAGTTACTTTTCCCTGTCGGAACAGGATATGCTAACCATCTACCAGAGTCCATACTCCATGATTGGATCTGACACGATCTGCTCTGAGAAAAGGGGGCCTGCACATCCGAGAGCCTACGGCAGCTTTATCAAGCCGATCGCCGACTTTGCACTGAAAAGACATCTTATCACAATAGAAGAGGCCATCCATAAACAGACCGGTCTTACCGCCTCCGTATGGAAGCTTCCGAATAAAGGTCTGATCAGGGATGGCTTTGATGCTGATTTTATTCTGTTTGATGAGACAAAACTGCGCGACTGTGCCGATTTTAAGGACGGTACACAGATTGCCGAAGGCATTGTCTCTGTTTATATCGGTGGGGAACTTGTCTATGACGGCAAAAACATCACAGAGGCAAGACCCGGAAAATGTCTTTTATAATTCAGGGCTACTCCTCCACTTTTGTGTTCCGGATTTCCTCTCTTACGCGTAAAATCATGGCTGGAAAGACAGATAACTCATCAAATCCCATCTTAAGGAAAGTGGAGGTCAGTGTCGTATCTGCACCCAGCTCGCCACAGATACCAACCCAGCAGCCATGCTTATGACCGTTATCTACAACCATCTGAAGCATTCTTAAGATTGCTTCATGATGGGAATCATAAAAGCTGTCAAGCTTTGGATTCTGACGGTCAATCGCAAGTGTGTACTGTGTCAGGTCATTTGTGCCAATGGAGAAGAAATCAACCTCCTCTGCCAGAAGATCCGAGATCATGACTGCTGCCGGTGTCTCGATCATAATTCCCAGTTCACAGTCCTTAAATGGGATTCCCTCTGCGGTCAGTTCTTCTTTCACCTCCGCAACGATCTCTTTGATACGTTTCACCTCTTTCACCGAAATGATCATCGGGAACATAATGGAGATCGTTCCGTAATAGCTTGCACGGTAAATTGCACGGAGCTGCGTCTTGAAAATTTCCGGTCGGTCAAGGCAGATTCGGATTGCACGGTATCCCATTGCCGGATTTTCTTCTTTCTCCATATGGAAATAGTCCACCTGCTTATCGGCTCCAATATCTAAGGTACGGATAATAACCTTTTTGCCTGCCATATTTTCTGCCACCGTCTTATAAGCGGCAAACTGCGCTTCCTCGGTCGGATAGTCCTCCGATTCCAGATAAAGGAACTCGCTTCGGAACAATCCGATTCCGCCCGCATCGTTGCTCAGTGCATTTGCCACATCCGCAACACCGCCGATATTGGCATAAAGATTAATTTTTTTGCCGTCTAAAGTAACATTTTCTTTTCCCTTTAATTCCAGTAAAAGACGCTTCTTATTTTCATCCTCGGCTTTTTTTGCCTCGTATTTTTTCATGGTCTCCTCATCCGGTTCAATGTAAAGCTTTCCGGTATAGCCGTCCACGATACCCATTTTCCCATTGACATCCTCGGAAAAATCAATGCCGATCAATGCCGGAATGTTCATGGTTCTCGCTAAAATCGCAGTGTGGGAGTTGGTAGAACCATGTCTGGTCACGAAGGAGAGTACTTTGGATTTATCGAGCTGGACTGTCTCACTCGGTGCAAGATCATCGGCAAGAAGAATCACCGGTTCCTCTCCTGTCACGGAACCGTTTTCCGCATTCTGTAAAATAGAGATTACACGGTTGGAAATATCTTTTACATCTGCTGCACGCTCTTTCATATAATCATCATCCATCGCTGCAAACATCTTTGAAAAATTATCTCCGGTCGAAGCCACTGCAAATTCTGCATTTACTTCCTGTGCGCGGATCATATTGGTGATAGATTCCACATAATCAAGATCATCTAGCATCATCTGATGCACTTCAAAAATTGCGGCATTCACTTCGCCAACTTCCTTGACCGCTTTCTCATAAAAGCCTTTTAACTGCTCTTTTGCAGTTTCCTTTGCATCTGTAAAACGAGTGATTTCTGCTTCCACATCTGTGATTTTCTCGCGTTTTACCTGATTTTCCTTCTTATTGTAAATAGAAAGACGTCCGATCGCAATTCCACCAAATACGCTTTTTCCTTCTAAAACCATTGTTTTACCTCCAAAAATATTTCTGCTGTAATGCACATATGGACTGCCGCAAAGCAGTCCACAGGCACGTATTTTTTATAAGTTTTCTTCTAAGAAAGCGGAAAGTTTATTCATTGCCTCTTCTTCGTTTTCGCCATCTGTCTTTAAGGTGATCTCCTGTCCACATTTGACTGCGAGGCCCATCACTGCAAAAATACGTTTTGCATCTGCCTCTTTTCCATCTTTTTCAATGGTTACTTTGCATGGAAATGCGGCTGCTTCCTTTACAAATAACCCTGCCGGTCTTGCGTGGATTCCCTGTTCATCTTTGATCACATACTTAAATTCTTGCATTGTTTCTCTCTCCTCTTCTCTTAAGATATCGTTAAGCTGCTTTCTTTTTCAAAATTCCAAGTAGTACGCATCCGACTGCGGAACCGACTGCCAGTGAAACGAGATATAATAATGGATTTCCTACGGTAAGGAATACGAAGATTCCACCATGAGGAGCCATTAAAGTACAGTTAAATGCCATGGATAAAGCGCCTGCTGCTGCAGAACCAACCACACACGCCGGTAATACATGGAGTGGATCGGATGCTGCAAATGGGATTGCGCCCTCTGTGATGAAGGAAAGTCCCATAATGAAGTTGGTAGGACCTGCTTTTCTCTCATCTTCTGTAAATTTATTTTTGAAAATTAAGGTTGCAAGCGCAATCGCGATTGGTGGAACCATACCACCGACCATAACGGCTGCCATAATATTATAGTTTCCGGCTGCGATGGAAGCTGTACCGAACACATAAGCTGCCTTGTTGACCGGTCCTCCCATATCAACAGACATCATACCGCCAAGTAATGCTCCGAGTAATATTGCACTTGCACCGTTTAATCCGTTCAATCCGTTGTTGATTAATGTATTTAATGCGCCGATCGGCGGTTCTACTACATACGTCATCAAAACACCTATCATAAAGATACCCAATAACGGATAGATCAATACCGGTTTTGTTCCCTCTAAGCTGTCAGGAAGTTTACTGCAGATCTTCTTTAATAATAATACAATATATCCGGCAAGAAATCCAGCTGCTAATGCACCGAGGAATCCACTTGTTCCGTTTGCTGCAATTGCGCCGCCGACAAAACCAACGGCAAGTCCCGGTCTGTCTGCAATACTCATCGCAATAAATCCGGCAAGAATTGGGAGCATGAAGCCGAATGCCACGCCACCGATAGACTTAAACATCGCTGCCATCGGAGTGATCGTACCGAAGTTTGATCTCTGGTCTAATGGAAGTGAATTCAGATCTACAGAAAAACCATCGATCAGGAATGCAATTGCGATCAGGATACCACCGCCGACAACGAATGGAAGCATATGGGATACACCGTTCATCAGATGTTTGTAGATCTGATGTCCGAGACTGTCTTTTCCCTCTTCTTCGTCATCTGCTGCTTTTCCGTCTGCCTCGTAAATAGATGCATGGCCATTTGCCGCTTTTGTGAGCAGTTCCTCTGCTTTGCTGATTCCGTCTGCCACTTTACATTGAATCACCGGTTTTCCTGCGAAACGATCCATTGGAACCTGTGTGTCTGCTGCAACAATAATGCACTCTGCCTCTGCGATCTCTGCTTTTGTGAGCACATTCTTGGCACCGCCGGAGCCTCTCGTCTCAACTTTGATCCGGTATCCAAGCTCTTTTGCTTTTTTCTCGAGTGCTTCTGCCGCCATATAAGTATGTGCGATACCGGTTGGGCAGCCGGTAACTGCCAGGATCAGTTTTCCATTGGAAGCCGGTGCTTCTGCCTTCTGTTCCTCTTCTTTTTTCTCTTCCTCAGCATCTTTTTCTGCCTCTGCTGCATCGATCACGTGTAAAAATTCATCAACCGTCTTTGCATTGCGCAGGTTTGCTGTAAAATCCTCGTCCATCAGTAACACAGACAATTTGCTGAGCACGTCGAGATGAACGTTCTCTTTTGTGTTCGGGGCAGCGATCAAAAAGATCAGGTTTACTTTCTCACCGTCTAAGGAATCAAAGTCAACCCCTTCCGGTACGACCATCGCTGCAAGCCCCGGTCTTGACACCGAATCCGATTTGCAGTGCGGAATCGCAATTCCCTCGCCGATTCCTGTGGTGCTCTCCTCTTCTCTTGCGTAGACACCTTTGCGGTAGACTTCCACATCATTGATCTTGCCGCTCTTTGCCATTAAATCGACCATGGCATCAAGAGCTTCTTTTTTACCAGTTACTTTTCCATTCAGTTCAATACTTTCTGCTGCGAGTAAATCTCTGATTTTCATTTGAAAAATCCCTCCCTTTCTATTGTTCCCCTGCAAACAATTTCTTATTACTATCGAGTAAAGCGATCACTTCTGCTTTTGTAGCCAGTTCCTCTGAAAATGCAGAGGCACTTCCGGTGCAGACACCCATCTGGAACGCTTTCCCGTAGCTTCCGTCCTCAAGGTATCCTGCGATAAATCCTGCCACCATGGAATCTCCTGCTCCTACGGAATTGACAACCTTTCCTTTTGGTGCTTCGGACTGGAAGATGCTTCCATCCTCCGCGACTAAAACAGCTCCGTCTCCTGCCATAGATATCAGAACATTTCTCGCTCCCTTTTCCTGCATTTTCTTTGCATACGTGATGACATCTGCCTTATTCCCGATCTTCACTCCGAAGATCTCGCCAAGTTCATGATTGTTTGGCTTGATCAAAAATGGATGATACTGTAACACATTCACCAGAAGATCTTTCGTTGCGTCTACCACAATTTTCAAGTCCTTGTTCTGTAAATGTTTCATAATATCCATATACATCGAACCCGGCATAACATCCGGAATACTTCCTGCAAGCACGAGGATATCGCCGTCCGACAGCGTATCAAGCTTTTCATATAGCTTTTTAATATCCGCCTCCCCGATCGCCGGTCCCTGTCCGTTGATCTCCGTCTCTTCATTGGAACGAAGCTTTACATTAATTCTGGAAATTCCCTTTTCCACGCTGATAAAGTCGACGCGGACTCCTTTTTCCTCTAACAGATCCTGTATTCTGTTTCCTGTGAATCCAGCCAGAAAGCCAAGTGCTGTATTCTCAAAGCCAAGATTCTTTAAAACCATGGAAACGTTGATTCCTTTTCCTCCCGGAAAAATAATCTCATCCGTTGTACGATTTACGATTCCGCAGGTAAAATTATCTACAGAAACGATGTAATCCAACGACGGGTTAAAAGTTACGGTATAGATCATTTTTTCGACTCCTTTCTGATTACTGCTTTACATCTATGACATTTTTACATTTTTTATAAGCCGGAAGGCTAAGTCCTGTCGTGATGACCGTTGCTCCTTCAAACGGTGCAAATGTCACACTGGAAATCTGATTGAATTTGCTCTCGTCTGCCAGAACAAAACATTCCTTGCAGTTTTCCATGGATTTCTTCTTCACCATCGCCTCTTTTAACTCCGGTGTTGAATAACCTTTCTGAAGGCTGACACCATTTGCACCCCAGAAGCCTTTGGTAAAATTGTATTTCTCCAGTGCTGCGACTGCCTCTTCTCCTACGATCGCCTCTGTGACCGCTTTAAACTCGCCGCCCAGAAGATACACGGTAAACCCTCTCTCTGCCAGACGCTTCGCATGGCTGATCGCATTTGTCACAAACACCGCCTGATGGCTCGTGATGTATTCGATCATCAGCTCTGTTGTCGTTCCGGCATCCAGATAAACAAAATCACCCGGCGCGATCTGTTCTGCGGCGTATTTTGCAATTTTGTTCTTTGCGTCACGATTCTTTTCTTTCCGGCTGACGACGTTGTCATCCTTAGTACTGTACGCCATCGTTTTAAGGATTGCCCCACCGTGAACCTTCGTCAACTGACCGTTTGCATCCAGTGCATTCAGATCCCTTCGTATCGTAGATTCCGAAGCGTTAAGTTCTGTCATCAACTGCTGTACTGTCACACTCCCCATACTTTCCAGTATGGATAATATCTTCGCAAATCGTTCCTCTGTCAGCATTTATTCCCCTCCATTTTCCGTCAACATCATTCATATCCGTTCATCTTTATATCTGAATTATAGATTCACATTCCGTCACAGTCAATCATTTTCCGTCAAAATCATTCACAAAAATGATTATTTAAAATTGTGCAGAAGTTACAAGAGCGGCATTTGATAAACTTATTTCTCGCTGATTATGTAACAGAAACATTGCAACATAATTTTCTGTTACAGTCGCATCCCTGCGGAGCGTTTTACTTTATAGGAATATTGCTTCGCAATTTCCTATAAAGTAAAAACTGCTGCACAGTGAGATCTGATTTACTTGCGTCTCTCTGTACAACAGTTTCTGCGTTTTTGTTGTGATTTATTTATTTTCTTTTTTAAACCGTGCGATCGCATCTATGATCTTAAAACTTTCGATCATGACTACTTCCGCATTTCTTGTCTTAAATTTCCGGACCATCTCATCAAATGGAAGCCCTGCAATGTAACACCGCAGTGCCATAATGATCGCGCTGTGCGTCACGATCAGCACATCTCCGTTTTCCCGTTTCATAATATATTCCATAGCATCCAGCGTGCGTTTTACCACATCATTGTAACATTCACCGCCTCCCGGTGTGCGCACATAGCGGCGGTCTTTTCTCCACTCCTGATATTCCGGACTGTTTTCCCGCTCGATCACACGCCAGTTGGAACCCTCCCAGCTTCCGAGGTTCATCTCCACCAGTCCATCCAGCGGAATACAGGTCGCATGCAGCGCTTCTGCAGCGATACGTGCCGTCTCTGCCGCCCGAAGCTGCGGTGAATGATAGACATGTTTTACCGAAATATCTTCTTCCACCAGCTGGCACGCCAGTTCCTTCGCCTGCCGGATTCCATTTTCATTCAGTGGAATATCGGTTTTTCCCTGAATCTTCTTTTTTACATTCCACTCTGTTTCACCATGACGTACAAAATATAGTTTCATCGCTCGTCCTTTTCTATGATAAAAATAAGACCATCTGTATTTCATCCCGGTAGCTTCCGTCTTTCAGTTTAAACGCATGAGGTTCTCTTCCCCACTCGCGAAAACCTAATTTTTCATACAGACGGATTGCTGCCACATTGTCATCAAAAACACCCAGTTTCAGCTGCTCAATTTCTGTTTTTCTGGCGTTTTCGATCGCATATTCCATCAACTGCCTTCCAAGTCCTATTCCGCAGTATTTTTGGAGGATAAAAATTCCGATTCCCGCCTTATGCCGGAATTTGATGTGATTTCCCTCTTTTAAAACCATGACACAGCCAATCATCTGCTCTTTCCGAAACGCTCCGATCAAAAATTCTTCCCTGCGCTCTGCTATGTCTGAAATCATCGCCTCTGCTGCGTCCGCTGTGAAATCTGTCTCCTCCGGGTATCTCGCCAGAAAATACGTTTCACGGTAGGTGATGTCACGCACCTCTGAAAAAGTTTCTGCGTCCTGCTTCCCCGGACTGCGCAGCGTTATGTTCTGTCCATTTATCACAATCTGTTTCTCTTCTATCTGCATATGCGGCTATCTCCTATGAAGATATTTTAACATATAGAATTCGATTAACAAAGTTTTTCTTGCTAATAAGCTCTTTCAGTTTTCCTGTTTCTTTTTATTGCCCATCGTTATCGATTTATTGTACTTTTATATGCGGTATGTTAGAATACAAAATTGGATGTTTTATGCATCATCACTCGCAATAAAGGATACCTTAATTTTATAAAATATCTGGGGAGAATATTGAAAATGTCTAAGAAGATAAACTACTCTGAATTGATCAAAGAAACGCTTATTTTAACGGTCGCTGTTGCGGTCATTGCCGCCGCTGTTTTCTTTTTTCTAGTGCCAAGCCATGCATCCGTCAGCAGTATTTCCGGTCTTGGAATCGTTCTGTCGAACTTCATTCCTTTGCAGCTTTCTGCGATCACAATGATTTTAAACGTGGTACTTCTAATTATAGGCTTTCTTACCTGCGGAAAAGAATTCGGAATTAAGACGGTTTATACAAGTATTATGCTGCCATTATTTCTTGGACTTTTTGAGATTCTTTTTCCTGACAACACCTCTATGACCGGTAGTCAGGAATTAGATGTGCTCTGTTATATATTAGTTGTGAGTATCGGATTAAGCATTCTTTTTAACCGCAATGCTTCCTCCGGTGGTCTGGATATCGTAGCTAAGATCATGAATAAATATCTTCATATGGATCTTGGAAAAGCAATGTCACTTTCCGGAATGTGCGTTGCGCTTTCTGCTGCCTTAGTCTATGATAAAAAAACTGTCGTTCTCAGTATTTTAGGAACTTATTTTAATGGTATTATTCTCGATCATTTTATTTTTAACCATAATATTAGGCGCAGAGTCTGCATTATCACGGAAAAAGAAGAAGCACTCCGACAGTTTATCATAAATGATCTTCACAGCGGAGCTACCATTTACGAATCCATCGGTGCCTACAATTTGCAGAAGCGGAATGAGATTATTACAATTGTAGACAAATCCGAATATCAGAAATTGATGAATTATATGAGCCACGAAGATCCTCTCGCTTTTATCACGGTGTATAATGTGTCGGATATGCGGTATCAGCCGAAACGGTGATTTTTACCTCAAAAAGAGTAGCAATGAAACACTGCTACTCTCCTAAAATCCATCTAAATCAATTTTATAGATCGTATTCGTAAGCTCTGTATTCTCCAGAAACATAATCATATAAATTGGCATATAAACTCTTTTTCCCTCAATTTCAATATTCCCTTCCGAAAGAATATAGGCTTCTTCGATCTTGTAATTTTCATTTTTCAGAACATTGTTTAATGCAGAGTGCCTTTTATAGCCCTTACCGGATTTAATTTCCAAAGGTACCTCTTTTCCATCCAGTTCAATTACAAAATCAAGCTCTCCCTGCTGTTTACTGTTAAAATAATATTCCTTATGCCCCTTCGCTAATAATTCCTGCGCAACAACATTTTCAAAGAGAGCTCCATTATTGATTGCTTTTTCCTTATTTAAAATAGCAAGTTTAACCTGATTGGAATAACAGCTTGTAAGCAGTCCAACATCTGAAAAAAACAGTTTAAACAGATTTCGGTTTTCACTAATGATCAGAGGCAATTTGGGTTCACTGATATTGTATACAGGAATTGCCACTCCTGCATCTTTTAACCAAAGAAAATCATTTTTTAACCGGTCATAACTCATGCCTTTTTCAATTGCATTTAATTGAAAACGCTTATTTTTCTGATCTAACTGTCCTGGCATTGCATCGTATATTTCCTGCAATTTCAGTTTATAATTTTTTTCATATTTTGAAAAATCTGTTTTATACAATCGTATAATTTTTTCATGCACTTTGGCGACTTTTGCCAGATCATTTGTTTCCAGATAAACAGCAACCGCTTCCGGCATTCCGCCAACAATCAGATATAAATAAAACAGATCCAGCATTTTGGCATGAATAAAATCATCCACCGGGTTTCTCTTTTTAAAATGGCCTTCCAACATGAGAATTACATCATTTTTCACCCCTGCTGCCCGGACAAACTCTTTAAAATCCAACGGATACATATCATAGATTTCAAGGTATCCAACCGGAGCTGATCTTAAATCATTTAATTCTACTCCCAGCAACGAACCGCTCATAATATATCGAAATGTACCATCCTCTACCAGAAATTTTATTCTTGTAACGATATCTTTAAATTCCTGAATTTCATCTAAAAAAATAATTGTCTTTCCCTGCTCCAATGGCTCCTTCGCCACTACACTCAAACGCATCAATAACTCTTTTGCATTTTTTGCCCCGGCAAACAAATTGACAAGTTCAGGCTGCTCTATAAAATTTAATTCTATATATGGATATCCGCTTTTTTTCAGACATTGTCTTATTAAATACGTTTTTCCGCTCTGTCTTGCGCCTGTCAGCAAAAAGGCATCATTTCCATGTGTAATCCATTCGTTTACAGCCACCTTAGCTTTCCTTTCAATCATGATTTCCTCCTGCCATTTCATAACTTATAATTTTTCCAACCCACTTTTATACATAATATTCAATTTTTCTAACCTTATTATACCTGTTTTTTCAATTTTTCCAACCTTATTCTGCTCATTTTTTTCATTTTTCTAACTTTATGATATCTACTATTTGCAATGTTTATCTAATAAAATAGAAAAGCAGTTTCATGTGCTTCATTTCTACATGTAACTGCTTCTATTGATTCCCTTTTATTGATAAAACGTACTTTTACAATTAATTTCTAATATTCATTATAGTATATTTTCAAACCGAATATACTCCAGAATCATCTCCACCGCATACTCAATCCCAATTATGCCGGTATTGATACAGAGATCGTACTCGTTTCCATCGCCCCATTTGGTAGACGTGCACTGTTCCTGAAATGCAGCACGTTTTTCATCAACTTCCTGAATCATTTTCAGGGCTTCTCTCTCTGATATCTGATCCCGTTTCTGTATTCTCTCACATCTGACTGCTCTGTCTGCATGCAGATAAACGGAAACGCAGTCCTTGCGATCTCTGTAAATATAATTCGCACATCTTCCGATAATGATGCAATTTTCCTGTTCTGTCAGCTCTTTTACAAAATCAATATAGCGGTCTCTCGGATTTGTTGCTCCATAGCTCATCGCAATACTGTAAAGGAAACTGTCGATTGGCCTTTCATTTAAAAAGTTGGCATTTTCGTCGTAGACGTTTCTCTTTTTTGCCTCTTCCACAAATCTTTTCTTGTCAAATATCTCCAGATGAAGCTTCTCTGCCAAAGCCTCTGCAATTTCATGTCCGCCACTTCCACACTGTCTTGCAATTGTTATTTTCATGATGATAGCCCTGCCCTTTCCTTTGTTTTTATAGTAAAATTCATATATCAGCTTTCACCAATGCATTGTCATATACAATAGAATGTACGCTCTGCAAACATTCTATTGTCTTGCATTAAAAATTCCCCTGAAAGTATATAACACTCTCCGGGGAATTTCCAGCATTTCTTTTATTTTGCAATATCAAGACGAACCAGCGCCTTGCGAAGTGCAAACTCTGCACGCTTCACATCGATCGCCTCGGTCTTATTCGCGAGACGTTCTTCGGCACGCTTCATTGCTGCTTCAGCACGACCTTTATCGATCTCATCCGGCCATTCTGCAATCTCTGCAAGAAGGGTTACTTTATCTGGCAGAATCTCTGCAAAACCGGAATGCACTGCTGCGATCACATCATCTTCACCTGTTTTGTGAATCTTCACAACACCCGGTGCTAAAACGGTGGTCAGTGGAATGTGTTTTTTGTATACACCAATCTCACCAACAGCAGTTGTAAATTCGATCATGTCTCCCTCACCTTTATAAAAGATTCGATCCGGAGTGATGATCTCTACGGTAAAAATCTTATTTTCCTCTGCCATAATAATCCTCCACCTTAAGCGTTCATACGAGCGCGTACTTCATCGATGCTTCCTGCATTTAAGAAGTAACTTTCTGGAACATCATCATGTTTTCCTTCCAGGATTTCCTTAAATCCACGAACTGTTTCTGCGATTGGAACATATTTTCCTTCCAGACCGGTAAACTGTCCTGCTACGAAGAATGGCTGGGATAAGAATCTCTGTACCTTTCTCGCACGGTTAACGACAAGTTTATCATCCTCTGATAACTCGTCCATACCAAGGATTGCGATAATATCCTGAAGTTCTTTGTATTTCTGTAAAATTTCCTGTACACCACGGGCAACTTCAAAGTGCTCCTGACCAATGATACGCGGATCAAGAATACGGGAAGTAGATGCCAGTGGATCTACGGCCGGGTAAATACCTAACTCTGCAATTGAACGCTCCAATACGGTTGTTGCATCCAGATGGGCGAATGTTGTTGCCGGAGCCGGGTCAGTTAAGTCGTCAGCTGGCACATAAACTGCCTGTACGGATGTGATGGAACCGTTCTTTGTAGATGTGATCCGCTCCTGGAGCGCACCCATCTCTGTCTGTAAAGTAGGCTGGTAACCTACGGCTGAAGGCATACGTCCTAACAGCGCGGAAACCTCGGAACCTGCCTGTGTGAAACGGAAAATGTTATCAATGAATAAAAGTACGTCTTTTCCACCCTTATCACGGAAGTACTCTGCCATGGTAAGACCGGTAAGTGCAACTCTCATACGTGCTCCTGGTGGCTCGTTCATCTGTCCGAACACCATGGTTGTCTTATCAATAACGCCTGATTCTTTCATTTCATAGTAAAGGTCGTTTCCTTCACGTGTACGCTCTCCTACACCTGTGAATACAGAATATCCACCGTGCTCAGTAGCGATATTGTGAATCAGCTCCTGGATCAATACGGTCTTACCTACACCGGCACCACCGAACAATCCGATCTTACCACCTTTCTGGTATGGGCAGAGAAGGTCAACGACCTTGATACCTGTCTCTAACATTTCCTGAGAAGTTGCCTGCTCTTCAAATGCAGGTGCTTTTCTATGAATAGGCCATGTCTCAACACCCGTTGGTGGATCGATCTCGTCAATAGGATTTCCCAAAACGTTAAACATACGTCCCAGTGTGTTCTCACCTACAGGAACGCTGATCGGAGCACCTGTAGCGATCGCATCCATTCCACGTACGAGTCCGTCTGTAGATCCCATGGCGATACATCTGACAATATCATCACCCAGATGCTGTGAGACTTCTACTACCAGTTCTTTTCCATCTCTGGTAGGAACTTTGATAGCATCGTTGATCTCAGGCAGGTTGCCTTCTGTGAATTTAATATCCAGAACGGCACCAATAATCTGGGTAATTTTACCTATATTATTTGCCATGCTATAATTTCTCCTTGTTTATTATTCTTTCCTCCTAAAGTGCGCAGATTGCTGCTTATCTAGGAGATTGCTGACGCGCCTGCTATGATCTCAGTTAATTCCTGAGTGATAGCGCCCTGACGCGCTCTGTTATACTTCAGAGTCAAATCGCTGATCATTTCTTCTGCATTACTTGTTGCAGAATCCATCGCCTGCATTCTCGCTCCATTTTCACTGGCTACAGCTTCTACCAATGCGCCATAGAAAAGACTGGTGACATATTTTGGAATGATCATATCCAGTGCTTCTTCTGTGGTTGGCTCATAATTCATAAGAATATTCGAATCTGTATCCTCCGCTACGTCCCCTGCCTCAATCTCAACCGGAAGCAGTTTGATAAGCTTCGGCTCATGGCTGACGGTATTTTTAAAATGTGTGTAAGCAAGATAAATCTCGCCAATCTCACCGTCTGAGAATGACTGCAGGATCTTTTTACAAAGAGCTGCTGCATCCTCATAGGAAGGAGATTCGATCATCGCGGAATCCTCCATTTCAATATGGTAACCACGACTCTCT
>ERZ791645.420-NODE-420-length-35837-cov-6.710245_pt1 | contig 35837 bp, 29 predicted proteins | sample MGYA00509939_ERZ791645 | MGnify/ENA primary metagenome ERZ791645 (study PRJEB30046, sample SAMN00715249) | human gut metagenome | study: EMG produced TPA metagenomics assembly of the A metagenome-wide association study of gut microbiota in type 2... | reverse complement strand
TCGAAAAACACTGTTATATTAGATTAACACGTAGGTGAAAACCGCAGAAATGTGTACCTTTGCAACCCAAACTTTAGTATGAATATGCAAGAAGATAAATCCATCATTGAGGTGAGCCATGTATCGAAGTATTTTGGCGAGAAAACGGCATTGGATGATGTGAGTCTGAACGTGAAGAAGGGCGAGTTTGTCACGATACTTGGACCTTCCGGTTGCGGAAAAACCACATTGTTACGTCTCATAGCCGGTTTCCAGACAGCTTCGGAGGGCGAGATCCGAATTTCGGGTAAGGAAATAACACAGACTCCTCCCCATAAGCGTCCGGTGAACACGGTGTTTCAGAAATATGCCTTGTTTCCGCATTTGAATGTATATGACAATATTGCTTTCGGCTTGAAGCTGAAAAAAACACCGAAACAGACTATTCAGAAGAAAGTAAAAGCTGCTTTGAAGATGGTAGGGATGACGGATTATGAATATCGTGATGTTGATTCTCTTTCCGGTGGCCAGCAACAACGTGTCGCTATTGCCCGTGCCATTGTCAATGAGCCGGAAGTATTACTTTTGGATGAACCTTTGGCGGCACTTGACCTGAAAATGCGTAAGGATATGCAAATGGAACTCAAGGAAATGCATAAATCCTTGGGAATTACGTTTGTGTACGTCACTCACGACCAGGAAGAAGCGCTTACGCTGAGCGACACGATTGTTGTGATGAGCGAAGGAAAGATTCAGCAGATAGGTACGCCGATCGATATTTATAATGAGCCTATCAACTCGTTCGTGGCGGATTTTATCGGAGAAAGTAACATCTTGAATGGTACAATGATTCATGATAAACTCGTTCGTTTCTGTGGCACGGAGTTCGAATGTGTAGACGAGGGGTTTGGTGAGAATGTTCCGGTAGATGTCGTGATCCGTCCCGAAGACTTGTATATTTTCCCGGTATCCGACATGGCACAATTGACCGGAGTGGTGGAGACTTCCATATTCAAAGGTGTACATTATGAAATGACGGTACTTTGTGGTGGTTATGAATTCCTTGTGCAGGATTACCATCATTTTGAAGTAGGAGCGGAAGTGGGGCTACTGGTAAAACCGTTTGATATTCATATCATGAAGAAAGAGCGTGTATGCAATACTTTCGAAGGAAAAATGCTGGATGCTACTCATGTGGAATTTCTTGGCTGTAGCTTTGATTGTACTTTGGTGGAAAACATAGAACCCGACACAAACGTTAAGGTGGAAGTAGACTTTGATAAAGTGATTCTTCAGGATAACGAGGAAGACGGGGCGTTGACAGGTGAGGTGAAGTTTATCCTTTATAAAGGAGATCATTATCATTTGACTGTGTTGTCCGACTGGGACGAGAATGTGTTTGTAGATACGAATGATGTATGGGACGATGGCGACCGCGTAGGTATCACTATCCCCCCGGATGCCATCCGTGTAGTTAAAATAACCGATTAACAGGAAAGGAAGTGAATAAGAGGTTTTTAGTGTTTTTGTCATCACGTAAGAGCTGGGCGCTCCCTTACATTATTTTTTCGGCGATCTTTGTGGTCATACCGTTGTTCTTAATTGTTGTGTATGCATTTACCGATGATAACGGTCATTTGACGCTCGCCAACTTTCAGAAGTTCTTCGAACATCCCGAAGCTATCAATACCTTTGTCTACTCTATCGGTATTGCTATTATCACTACTATTGTTTGTATTTTGTTAGGGTATCCCGCAGCCTGGATATTGAGTAACAGTAAACTGAACCGTTCTAAAACGATGGTGGTTCTGTTTATCCTGCCGATGTGGGTAAATATCCTGGTGCGTACGTTAGCTACTGTTGCCTTATTCGACTTTTTCAGTGTGCCGCTGGGTGAGGGGGCATTGATATTCGGTATGGTCTACAATTTTATCCCTTTCATGATTTATCCTATCTACAACACTTTGCAGAAGATGGATCATAGTTATATTGAGGCTGCGCAAGATTTGGGAGCCAATCCTCTGCAAGTCTTTCTGAAAGCGGTTCTTCCACTTTCTATGCCGGGAGTCATGAGTGGTATCATGATGGTGTTTATGCCGACGATTTCGACTTTTGCCATTGCCGAACTGTTGACAATGAACAATATCAAACTTTTCGGTACAACGATTCAGGAGAATATCAATAATAGTATGTGGAACTACGGAGCGGCGCTTTCGCTTATCATGCTGTTGCTGATTGCAGCTACTTCCTTGTTCAGTACGGATGATAAAGATAACACTAACGAAGGAGGAGGATTATGGTAAAGAAGATACTGGCTCAGGCTTATTTATGGATATTGCTGTTGTTGCTTTATTCTCCTATTGTGATTATCGTCATCTATTCATTTACCGAAGCAAAAGTACTGGGCAACTGGACGGGCTTTTCCACTAAGCTTTATACCTCGCTTTTCACTACGGGCACACATCACTCTTTGATGAATGCCTTGATTAATACGATCACTATCGCTCTGCTTGCCGCAACCGCCTCTACGTTGTTGGGGAGTGTGGCCGCTATCGGTATCTTTAACATGAAATCCCGTTCGCGTAAGGCGATTGGTTTTGTGAATAGTATTCCTATTCTGAATGGAGATATTATTACCGGTATTTCGCTTTTCCTTTTGTTCGTTTCAGTGGGGATTACGCAAGGATATACTACCGTAGTGCTTGCGCATATCACTTTCTGTACGCCGTACGTTGTGTTGAGTGTCTTACCCCGTCTGAAACAGATGAACCCGAATATTTATGAGGCTGCCCTCGATTTGGGAGCTACTCCTATGCAAGCCCTGTGGAAAGTGATTGTTCCTGAGATTCGTCCGGGAATGATTAGTGGATTCATGCTGGCATTGACTCTGTCTATTGATGATTTTGCCGTGACTGTATTTACCATCGGCAATCAAGGATTGGAGACGCTTTCTACCTATATCTATGCCGATGCCCGTAAAGGAGGGCTGACACCGGAACTTCGCCCGCTTTCTGCCATTATTTTTGTTGTAGTGCTGGCATTGCTTATTGCGATTAATTACCGGGCAGGGAAAGCGAAGAAAAAAGATTAACGGATTACTAAATGTATTACTACGTAAATAAGATGAAAAAGATAATTCCTGTTATCCTGTTAGTGTTGAGTTTGGCCGGGTGTTACAACTCCGGCGAGCCCCGTGAGCGGATTCTCAAGATTTATAATTGGGCGGATTATATCGGAGATAGTGTACTCGAAGATTTTCAAGCGTATTATAAGGAGCAGACGGGGGAGAATATCCGTATCGTTTATCAGACATTCGACATCAACGAAATCATGTTGACGAAGATAGAGAAAGGCCATGAGGACTTCGATGTGGTATGCCCTTCGGAATATATTATTGAGCGTATGTTGAAGAAACATTTGCTTTTGCCCATTGATACGAATTTTGCCCATTCTCCTAATTATATGCAGAATGTGGCTCCATTTATCCGTGAGCAAATCAATAAGCTGAGCCAACCGGGAGAGGAAGCGAGCCGTTATGCGGTATGTTATATGTGGGGAACGGCGGGAATCCTGTATAACCGTGCGTATATTCCCGATTCGGTCGCAACCTCATGGGAGTGTCTTTGGAATAGAAAGTATGCCGGAAAAATACTGATGAAAGATAGTTATCGTGATGCATACGGTACTGCTATCATCTATGCTCACGCGAAAGAGTTGGAAGAAGGAACGGTGACGGTGGAGGAACTGATGAACGATTACTCTCCGCGTGCGATGGAGTTGGCGGAGAAATATCTGAAAGAGTTGAAACCGAATATTGCCGGCTGGGAAGCGGACTTCGGCAAGGAGATGATGACGAAAAACAAGGCTTGGCTGAATATGACGTGGAGTGGTGATGCGATATGGGCGATTGAGGAAGCCAATGCGGTAGGAGTGGACTTGGATTATGTGGTTCCTGAAGAGGGGAGTAATATATGGTACGATGGTTGGGTGATTCCTAAATACGCGAAGAATCCGAGAGCAGCCAGCTATTTTATTAATTTCATGTGTCGTCCGGACATTGCTTTGCGCAATATGGATTTCTGCGGCTATGTAAGTTCGGTTGCCACTCCTGAGATTTTGGAAGAAAAGCAAGACACCACTCTCACATATTTTTCCGACTTGAGTTATTTCTTTGGACCGGATGCCGATAGTATACAGATTGATAAGATACAATATCCGGATCGCAAAGTAGTGGAACGTTGTGCCATGATTCGTGATTTTGGTGATAAGACCAAAGAAGTTCTTGATATTTGGTCGCGTATCAAAGGAGATAATCTGGGGGTCGGTATTACTATCCTTATTTTTGTTGTCGTTGCTTTGATGAGTGGTTGGATGATTTATAAAAGATGGCAAAGTTACAGTCGCCGTAAACAACAGAGACGCAGAAGTAGAAGGAAAAAAATAAAGAGGTCATAATGAATAATAAAATGCAGATTAACGCCTTTTCATACTTCGAAGAACATCTTTAGTTTTTTTATCTACGCGGAGAGATTCGATCGTTTTCTGCAATGATTTATTATAGGTCCAGTTATTCAGCTTACTATGTTTCAGATATTCCATTGTCTTTTCGGGGAACTTAACGAAACAGATTGATATCATCCAAGCCATAGCCATACGTGCATAATAAGCGTCATGGCAGAATGAGTCGGCGTATTTCAACAGTAGATCAATATGTCCTTCATCTATATAGTGGAGAAGCATAACAATTCCGAAACGTAGCTCGAATTCTTGGGTGGATTTTAAATAAGGCTGTATAAATTGCCATACTGTTTCTTTTCCTTTTTTTACGGCAGTCTTCAGCTCGCCGCAAAATATGTCACAAACGGCCCAGTTATCGATACGGGGAACAAATCTCTCTACATGTTTCATTTGTTCGTCAAGTGCCGTTTTAGATCGTCCGATAACCATTCCTTGAAGCATAGCTTCTTCATAAAACTTGGTATCGGTTGCCTCGACGAATATACGCCAATCATCTCTTTTGGCTATTTCTTTGGCCATTACTCTCAGTTGTGGAATGCGTACGCCTAGAATATTTTCCGTTCCGGGAACTAAGGCAGAATGGAACTCCTGATATTTGGAATCTACTAACGCCTGTAACTCTTTTCGAATGTTTTCCGTTATAGTCATTTTTACATAACATGGTTATTTCACAAAAGTATAAAAAAAAGAGTATGTCTTCACACTGAAGCATACTCTTTTTTTTGCTTTTTCTTTCAAAGTAAAAGGTTGGCATTTACCTTTTATAATTTCTAATGGTTTGGGTTTTAATTGAAATAAGATATTGGTTTTATTGCTTTTTGGTGATAGATTCACTTGGTGTTATTCCAAAATGCTCTTTGTACTTATGGCGGAAGTTTTTGAGATTCTTTAATCCGATCATTTCAGGAATAACATTGACAGGGTATTTCCCACTCTCCAATAACTCACGTGCCTTTTCCAAACGAATCCGGTAAATAAAATATTTCGGCGCTTCTCCTGTCAATGCTTTCCATTTATTAAAAAAAGCGGTTCTACTCATATACAGTTCGGAAGCAATTTCATCTATTGTCAGATTTTCCTTATCTATATATCTTAGAATAAATTCTTTTACCTGATTGATGAATGTGTAATTGTTTTCATCCAAGACGTCATTGTCTTCCACTTCCAGGAATTGTTTACCAAATACTTTTTGCAGGAATGATCTTCTTAGAAAGTGGTTGTTTCTGATAAGCACAGATATTTCAATCTTCAGGTCTTCTATGTGTAATGGCATATAGAGGAAAGTATCTGCTAACGAGGCTCTTCTTTTATTGTGTTGGTCTATGTCGATATGAGAACCATATAGGATAATGGGGATGATGGCAGTTTCATAAGATGTTTTCAATCTTGATGAAAGTTCGTCTCCGCTCATTTCATGAAGTTCCGTATCGCAAATTACTAAATCTGGATATTCCTCTTTTATGTCTATTAAAGCCTGTGTACCATCGCTAAAACTTTTGATAGTGTATTTTTCGGACAAACATGATTCCAGATATAAGCGAAAATCATCATTACTGTCTACAAGAACTACCACAGGTTTATCTGAATATCTTTTGCAGGAAGTTTTCTGAAATAGAATACCTATCTTTTCATCTTTCGGGTTTTGAATGGTGTATGGCACTCCTGTCTGTTCCAGACTTTCTGCAGATTGCAATGCTAAGGGAAATCGTAATGAGATAGTATGCTCTATTCTGTTTATGATGATTTTTCCGTCGCATAAGTCTAGTAATTTCTTGAATAATATGCTTTTGCTGAAAGTACATTCCATCTCTGTTTTCTTTTTATGAATCCAATATTTATTATTATCATAGATTTCCGCCAGTTTTCCGTTTTCGGTATCTGCTATTTTCATTTCCCAATACTTACTGCCTAGAAAAATGAATACAGTAAGGGTTGTTTTCGGTTCTATATAGTCAATTGCGTCTGAGATGAATTTTTCTATGATCGGAGAGATTTTACTTGTATCGCCCCAAATACTGACATAATTAAATTCCGATTTAATATCTAATTTTATGCATTTACGTTTTGCATGACTTTGCTGTGAGTGAAGTTTCTCTTTTATGAAACTCCCTAATTCATATTCGGTAATATCAAGCTTTAGAGACTGGATATGTAAATGTTTCAATCCCATTAACTCGGTCAGATGTTTATTAAGACATCCAATGTTTCGGAGGCTTACAGATAACTCTTTTTTTATGCTTTCAGGACACATGGCATTACAGATGTTTTGTAAAGGCGTATGTACGAGCGTTATCGGCTTTCGAATATTCTGAAAGGAATCTATGAAATATTGTATTTCTTCTTTCAGAAATAGTTTTTCCTTTTCAGTTGTTGATAAATAGGAGATTGATATGTATAGCGAGATTCCTGTGGATACTAGCAATAAAATTGTATTAATCTCAATTTGGAAGATGATGGCTATTATAATATAGACAATCGGTGACGTTATTATTAAATATCTCATGTTTCTATTTTTTATGGTGACGTCACTTGGCAGAATAGCCTGTTTCCTTGTTTGAGAAAAAATAAAAAACTATACGACAATTGTGATTTTACAATTGTGCATATTTAATAAACTCAAATAATATGATCTTGTTATTGTTAGCTTTTGAAGGTCAATATTCAGAAGAGAGTCTATATAGGCAGAGTTTAAACTCTAGTATGTTGATTTGTATTTGAACAAAGGCATTTTCCTCCAAGTAACAATTAATTTATTTGATTTATTTGTTTTAGGCATAATATAACTAGCCTGATATGTGAATGCCGGAAGGGAGGAGGTCTTATTTTAGAGAATTTGTTATTGAATCGTGCTCCAGTAGTTATTTGTTTGTGTATTATCATGTGTGAATTATCAAGTATTATAAATTGCATCTCTTTGTAATAAAGGAGAATTTGTTTTTATAAAGTAAATGTAATTAATATTCTTAATAAATCAATTGTTTTATGATTTTAAATTATTAATTTGTTATCAAAACGTCAGTAATTGTGTTTGATTGTAATTAGAAGTTGTATAATCAATTCTTATTGTTACATTTGCTACTCAAAGATGAAAAAAGAAAATAGTGACGAGTAATTTGTATAAGAATTGTAAATGTTAAAATATAGTGTGAAGTATTGATAATTTATTGAATGTGCTGATTTAAAATATTATGGGTGGAAACAAAGAAACCGGAATTCCAACCTAATAGATGATTGGAGTTCCGGTTATATTAATTTCCTAATAGCAGGTAGGCTTGTAACATTCAGGCGTTCTATTAGCTATCGTTACAGATAATTTAGTCTGTCGCTGTTGAGCCATAGCGCTTTAGTTTAGAGGACATAAAGCCAAAGCTCAGGCTAAATATTCTTTGAAGAGCCTGCCCTGTGAAACCTAATAGTAAATCAAATGTATTTATATTCTAGTTCTTTTACTTGAATCGTTTTTTATAATAAATCGATTTCTTCTATTGTCAATCCGGTACATTGGGAGATTATTACAACTGATATGCCTTGCTTTTTCATATTGGCTGCTATTAAATGTTGTTCTTCGGCTTTTCCTTTGGCTAACCCTGCTGCCATACCTTTTCTCTCTGCGCTGTTATACAGAGTCTTCTCCACACTGATGATATCCCAGAACTTTTCATACCCTAGTAACTGAGCCTCAGTGAAAGCGGACTCTTCTAAGGCTGTAACAGCTTTCTTTACTTCCGGGTTGGCAAGCAGTTCTGGGGGTACTTCCCGGGTACGTTCGTTTATCTCCGTCAGATATCGTAGCCAGAGTACTTGCATCTTTTTTTCGGAATAGGTATGCGGATTGAACTTGGGAAGTTCCACAAAAATCAGTTCCAAGCCGTTTATCACCTTATCTGTGTTTTCCACATGAATCATCCGGTAATGGTGGTAATAGCCTTCAAGTTCCGGTTCGAATACCTCGTTTACCAAATTCAGCGAATAGACGGGTTGCAGCAGCTCATACTCTTCACCGACGCTTATCTGGCGTACGTATGCCTTGGAAGCATTGAACAATACACGTTGCTTGAATTCGGGTGACCAAATCATCTGCATCTCCACGATAAACTGGCGTCCCTTCTTATCCTTACAACGTACATCAACGATGCTGTTCTTGCGCAAGGGATTATCCGGCACCATCTCAGCGGGAAGGTATTCAATATCAGTAATCTCCTCTTCTTCGGAAATAGGAAGGAGAGCGTTCAACAGACTCATCACTAAGTCGGGATGTTCGCCGAATACTCGCTTGAAAGTCAAGTCTGCTTTTGGGTCTAAGTATCTCATAATCATTCCATGTTTTAGCTGGAACAAAGATACGCTTTATTTGCGGATAGTCTGTAAAAAACGCATTTTTCTTCCTGTAAAAAGTGAAAAGGCAATGAATGATTTTTGTAAACTTTCAGGAGAAAACGGTTTTGAGGGGCAAAGCACTGACTATTAACAATGCTACATTTTTTTACAGGCTCTTAAAAATGAGTAAATAAAATGATGACATCATCTTCTCGAAATGATGTCATCATTTTTTAAGCCTTTTTTACCAGTTTCTTTTCACTGTGCGATATCCGTATCCGATAATCACAAGGAAACAGATAAATGGCAGAATGAATGAAACATTGACAGCCGGAAGCCAACCGATTTCCTTCATGTCAATAATGCTTGCTTGTAGCGGAGGAAGAATGGAACCTCCCAAAATAGCCATGATAAGACCGGCTGCCCCGAATTTGGCATCGTCTCCCATACCTTTCAAGGCAATACCGTAAATGGTTGGGAACATCAGTGACATACAGGCGGAAACTGCTACCAGACAGTAGAGTCCGAAAATGTTTTGAAGGAAGATGGTGCCCAATGTGAAAAGACCTCCGAAGATAGCAAGAATCATCAGTAATTTTCCAGCATTGAGATAACGCAGGATAAAAGTGCAGATAAAACGGCTGACACAGAAAATGACCATTGCTATGATGTTGTATTGCTGGGAAAGTACTTCTGCGCTTTTTTCATCCATACCGAAATCCGGTGACATGAACAGATGTGTTCCGTATTGGATGATAAATGTCCAGCACATAATCTGTGCGCCTACATAGAAGAACTGTGCGATTACACCTTCACGATAACGTGTTTCCATGAAAATACGTTTGAGAGTAGGGAAGAAGTCTATTTTGTGGTTCTGATCTCCGTTTTTAGGCATTTTGACAAGCCGTATGACGATGAGCATAGCCAAGATAATCAGCCCGATAATAAGGTAGGGGGCAATCAAAACTGTAAGGTCGCTTTCTTTGATAGCTTGAAATTCACTATCATTGAGCAGTGACCGTTCTTCGGTACACATCGGGTGTAATTTTGCCTGGATAAACTGCATTGCCACATACATACCCAAAAGGGATCCCATAGGATTAAAAGATTGGGCAAGATTCAAACGTCGTGTGGCTGTTTCCTCAGTTCCCATAGAAAGGATGTAAGGATTACAACTTGTTTCCAGGAAAGAAAGTCCGCAAGTCAGAATGAAGTAGGCGATTAGGAACGGGTAATATTCCCCTGTCATTTTAGCGGGGAAAAACAAGAATGCTCCGAAAGCGTACATTCCGAGCCCTAGCAATACACCTGCTTTGTAGGAGTATTTGCGGATAAATATTGCGGCAGGAAAAGCCATTGCGAAATATCCTCCATAAAAAGCTACTTGTACAAGTGCACCATCAGTAGCGCTCATTCGGAAGATTTTGGAGAATGCCTTTACCATCGGATTGGTAATGTCGTTTGCGAATCCCCATAACGCAAAACACGAGGTAATGAGAATAAAGGGAATAAGATAACTGACGCCATCTTTTGAGATGATGGACTGTTTAGTGTGTTTCATGGTCATTATAATTCTATTTTTTAGGATGATAAACTTGTGGTGTTACGCTATGTCTTACAATCTCTCGCAGTTCGTGAAGATCGGATATTTCTCCTTTTGCCATTGCTTGCGTCAGGATATTTCCTATCGCAGTAGCTTCTACCGGACCGGCATATACGGGAATGCCAAGTGCATCGGCTGTCAACTGATTGAGTAATTTATTTTGTGATCCTCCACCGATAATGTTGAGTTGGCGAATTGGAGAAGGAAGACAACGGTTGAGTTTTTCCACCGCTTGCTTATATTTGAAAGCTAAGGATTGGAGCACGCATTTCACCATTTCCGCTTTGTTCTGTGGAACCGGAAGGTCGTGTCGTCGGCAGTAATCCATAAGAGCGTTTTCCATATTTACCGGATTCATGAATAGTGCATCATCTACAGGGATGATGGAAGCAATCGTTGCTTCGGCAGCTTGTGGAATGAGCGTGTCATAGCTCTGTTCTTCGCCACGTGTTTTCCATTCACTCATCAGACGTTGCAGAATCCATAAACCTGTGATGTTTTGCAGGAACCGGATACGGCCTCCCACGCCACCTTCATTCGTAAACTGAGCCAGCCGCGCTTCCTCTGTCAGTATCGGTTCGTCTACTTCTACTCCCAACAGCGACCAAGTGCCGGAACTTAGAAATGCGATAGGAGATTCCGTAGCGGGAACAGCGGCAACAGCGCTAGCCGTATCGTGTGAACCTACTGCAATTACGTCTACAGATCCTAAGCCTGTTTCTTGGGCAATATCCTCTTTTAAAGTTCCTCTGATAGTACCCGGATAGATGATTTCGCCGAACAAATGTTCGGGAAGTCCGAGTGTACGAATGGTAGATAAAGACCATGTTCGTTGTCGTGCATCGAGTAGTTCGGATGTAGAGGCAATGCAATATTCATTGTTGGCTATTCCTGTCAGAAAGTAGCTGAAAAGGTCGGGCATGAATAAAAGCCGTTGGGCTGCGTCTAATTGCGCATCCTTACTTTTTTTCATGCTGTAAAGCTGGAATAACGTATTGATCGCCATTACTTGTATACCGGTATCGGCATAGTGTTGCTGCTCGTTTAGGAACTTGAACACTTCTGTCGGCATTCCATCCGTTCGTGCATCCCGGTAACAAACTGGATTTCCTAGCAGGTTACCATCCTTGTCAATAAGCCCGAAGTCGACTCCCCAAGTATCGATTCCGATTCCTTTAACGTCGTACCCTCTTTGTGCGGCCTGTTTTAATCCGGTCTTCATATCCTCAAACAAGGCGGGAAAATCCCAATAAACATGATTACCGAGTTTAACCTGACGATTGGGGAAGCGGTGAACTTCCTCCAATTCCAGCTTACCGTGGAGAAGAGAGCCGGCGATAATACGCCCGCTTCCTCCTCCAAAGTCTGCTGCTAAATAAGTGTTTCTATGCGTATCTTTCATGGTATGTGTTTCCGGATACTATTTTGTTTTCTTTCCCAATACATAGATTTCCAGATCTTCTATCTCCGCCGGAGTCAGTACTGAGTAGTCTCCACCGGATTGGACAATGATACGGCAAGCCATTTCAAAGAAAGTAGCCCGTTCGTATACTTGATCGAAATCTTTTCCGCATACCACTTGCCCGTGATTGGTCAACAACACGGAATTATGATTCAACATGGCTTCTACCACTGCTTTGGCCAGTTCCGGCGAACCGGGACGGTAATAGGGAATCACCGGTATTTCCGAACCTACATGGCAAGGAATTTCTGCCGTTACATTGAAGTTGGTCGGCTTGTTTTTCATGCAGGAAACGGCCGTTGCATATTCCGACTGAAAATGGAGGACTACATTTACATCCGGGCGTTCGCGAAGAATGCCCAGATGGAAGGTACTTTCCATTGACGGTTTTACTCCATTGGTAGGAGTGCCACTGGCAATATTGCAGATGGAAACTTTCTCCTTATATAAAGTCGGTACCCAAGACCCCGTACCTGAAATCAATGCTTCTTCACCAATTCGCCAAGAGAGATTGCCGCTACTACATAACATCAACTTGGCAGCTCCATAGCGATGTGCCTGTGATAGAAACTGTTCAATATGTTCGTTGGTAATCATAATCTGCGTTTTAATCTTATTTATAAATAGGACCGTAAGTTGTACAAGCTCTGTAGTCTGCACCCTCTTTGTCCATACCGAAAGCGTTCCATGCGGCTGGGCGGAAGATCTGGTCTTCTTCTACGTTGTGCATACATACAGGGATGCGGAGCATAGAGGCAAGAGTGATTAAGTCCTGTCCGATGTGTCCATAACTGATAGCTCCGTGATTGGCTCCCCAATTGTTCATTACTGAATATACATCTTTGAAAGCTGGTTTATCGCACAGGCGGGGAACAAACCAAGTAGTAGGCCATGTGGGGTCGGTACGCATATTGAGTTTCTGGTGAATTTCCGGGTCAATCTCAACTGTCCATCCTTCTGCGATTTGCAGGACAGGACCAAGACCTTTGACCAGGTTCAGACGCATCATAGTGACAGGCATTCCACCTTTTGACAGGAAGTTGGATGAGAAACCGCCTCCGCGGAAGTAGTCACGGTCCGCCGGATACCAAGTTGTTGCCTTCAGGCAGTTTTCTACATCTGCATCAGTCAGGTTCCAAGGTTCTTTCATCACCGGATTGCCTTCCGCGTCTACCGATTGACCGGAACCGTCGAGCGTAGTGGCACCGGAATTGATAAGATGGATAATACCGTTTGCTGCCAGACCGCTCAACTCTTTGCCGGTCACACGTTTCACGGCTTCGGGGCTCCAATAAGTACGCACATCTGAGAATATTTGAGCGCGATTAGTCAGCAAGTGACCGAACAGCATAGCTACACCGTTGCAGGCATCATTTTCAGTAGCTACTACAAATGCTTCACGGATACCGTTCCAATCGAAGGAAGTATTGAGTAAGGCTTCCGGATAGTCACCGTTCGGATAGAAGTCAGTCCATTGGCGTTGTCCCTGGAAACCGGCTGCGATAGCGTTATGTCCCAAAGCTTCTTCCTTGAATCCCATCTCTTTGAGTTTCGGGTTTCCGGTCATCAAGTCACGCATGATAATCATCATCTTTACGATAAATTCCCAGTCTGCGTCTTTCTGCTCGCGGGTTTTACGTTTTTCGGGACGGTTCTTGAAGTCATTGCCCTCGTTTACCTTGCAATACTTTTCAGTCCATGCCATTGCTTTGGCGTATTCTTCGTGGTCGTAGATGCCCTCTTCCATGCGGCGGATAATCTCTGTCAGGTCGATAGATTCATTGCGCATACCCAAATATTCCTGAAAGAAATCGGGATTTGGAATGGATCCGGCGATACCCATGGATACACTACCGATTGAAAGATAAGACTTACCTCTCATCGTAGCTACAGCTATGCCTGCGCGAGCAAAACGTAATAATTTTTCCTTCACGTCTTCAGGTATTTCCATATTAGTAACTTCCTGTACGTCGCGTCCATAAATACCAAAAGTGGGTAATCCCTTCTGTGTATGACTTGCCAACGCTGAAGCTAAATAAACTGCACCCGGGCGTTCCGTACCGTTAAATCCCCAAATGGCTTTCGGCATTTCTCCATCCATATCAATGGTCTCAAATCCGTAACACCAGCAAGGAGTTACGGAGAGTACCACACCCACTCCACTGTTACGGAATTTTTCAGCTGCCATAGCGGCTTCAGCCACTCCGCCAATAGTTGTATCTGCAATCACACATTCCACAGGAGTACCATCGCTATGACACAAAACAGAAGAATAAAGTTCGGACACTTTATGAGCCATAGTCATGGTCATATCTTCCAATGATTCACGAATACCTCCACGACGACCATCAATGATAGGTCGAATACCAATTTTCGGCTTTCCACCGATTAATCTTGAATTTCTCATGGTTCAATTAATTTTATTGAGATCAACACATTTATTAAATCGTTTAAGCTATTAGATAAAAAAAACTAAGAAGTTTTTTCTATAAATTCCCCTTCAGCAAGCACAGACTGTACAGTATTACCATTAGCAATCACATCTGTCAATATCTCAAGCGCTTTTTGCACAAGAATATCTATAGGCTGTTGAATATAAGATATAGGCGCGTCAAAAAAATCAAATACTGGATTACCGTCAAAGCCTACCAAACCTATTTTCCCGATAATGTCGTCTCCCATATCTTTGATTATATACAAACAAGCCAATGAAATCATGTTTGTAGCAAACAAAAAAGCGTCTACCCCGCTGTCAATCATTTTAGGAAGTAAGCGGTCAGCAGACTTTCTAGGGCTATCCTGCTTCAAAAAGGCCACGTTAATTAAGCTTTTCTTACCAGCCTCATCCATAGCTTTTTTATAGCCAAGAACACGCTCTTGCATATGAGTAAGATTAACATCATAAGCTACTATGCATGGAGCTGTATAACCTACTCTCAAGAGATATTTGGTCGCAATGTAAGAAGCATTAAAATTATTCAGAGCAACATAACTGACATTGATTTCTGGGAAATAACGGTCAAACAAAACAACAGGAATATGATTATTTACTAATGAGGAAATGGATTTCTCAGAATTATTACAAGGAACAATTATCAACCCATCTACCCCCTTATTAATAAGATTGCCCACAATACGGTTCATCTTATCTTTATTCTCATCGGAACTTCCAAAGAGAACAGTATATCCTTTACGTGCAGCTTCATCTTCCAAGACACGAGCTAATTGGGAAAAAAACGGGTTAGAAATGTCCGAAACCACTAATCCAATTGTCTTCGTCTTACCACTTCTAAGGCTCTTTGCAGCAAGATTAGGTTGGTAATTCATCTCATTAGCAATTTTCAATATACGTTGGGCCGTTTTCTCCCCTACGATATTCTTTCTCCTTACCATTCAAAACGAATGAAACCAATGCTGTAGAAACGCCTGCAGCTTCTGCGATATCTTTCAATGATGTTTTTCTTAGTAAGGACATATAGTATATAGAAATTGAAATGCAATTATTTAAAATTGTTTTTTGGATTTATAGCATTCGTTATATTGTTACGCTGCAAATATACATATATATTTTAAACTAACAAATTTTTTCGCTAATTCGTTATAGTTTTTTTTCATGCAATCTAAAAAAGAATACTAAAAGAGCTTGTAGATCATCCTCTTTCTATTCCGAAAATAATATACATCAATATTTTCATGCTCAAACACAAAGAAAACCAGCCTAGAGATAACAAGACGTATCAGTACCCCAATCAACCACACAAAACAGAAAAAGCTATTACTTCTAATACACATTGTTTGCATACCAAAATCAAGATGTCTTCTCCCCCATGTGCATTCAGTAAACAGTTTCAAAGAAAAGCAAATTAAAAACAACTGGTTTATATCATCCAAATCAAGATGTAGCAAGATTTCCTCAATCCGCATATCATTTGCAATATCTTTGATCAGGTTTTCATTGTATGGTCAGAAGCAATGTCTCTGTTTCAACTTAACCATAAGTTCGACGTTGATCTACTCGTTAGCTTCAAATAGGCACATTCTATATATCAATAATTCTTTCATTAAACCAGTTTTAAAACTAGACGCGGACTGAATTCTTCTTTTATAGATTTCCATTGACGAGCATCAGCAGCAAACAATGCAGTAGACAATACCTCCCCCACAGCCCCACTTTTCGTAACCACTGCAACAGCCCACTTTCCTTCTACCAATTTACCGGAATTAGGGACAATAATGTGTTTCCGTTCAAAAGAATTATTGCCTGAAATTGTCAGACATTCATCTTTAAGCAGAATCTCTTGTTCTTGGTTCTGTGAAACAACATTCTGCCCAAAACCAACTCTCCAGCCGTCAATTAGAGGATGTTTCCCCAATGCGAGCACAGAACTGTTTCCCATATTCACCAATGCATCCTTCACTTCATAAGATCGCAACAAATCACGTATACTCTCCAATGCATACCCTTTCAGGAAACCAGAGAGATTGATATTGATTCCAGGATGTTGAAAAAACAACGTTCGTTCTTTCGGTGATAACTGAACTTTTGAAATTAAATCCGAAATATAATCAGCAGAATGAACTGTTATATCAAAATGCCCATTAGTACGTGCATTACAATCTACACAAAATGCAAGCATATTATAGAGTTCATGGCTGACCGGTTGCGGGCGTATAGCAGCAAACTGATTTAACTGTGCCAGTTCACTATCTGCATCATAACAATTACCTAACTTTTCTATTTGGCATAACCGATCATAAATTGCATCAACCACAAGTAAAAACTCTTCTTCACTCTGTTGACCGCATAGTACAATGTCAATACGCGTATGCATTGAAAAAAAACAGGCATAAAATACTCCACCATAAACAGGTGAGTGTTTATAATAACTCTGAATAACACCAAATGCCTTCTGTTTCATTTTCCTTTTCTATATAAACAATGAAAAGGTAAGTTACAAAAATTAATAGCTTACCTAATTCTATGCATATAAAATTAACTACAATACCGCATCGACGGTCTTATTTTCCAAGACTTTCCGATAATCTCTGTATATATCTTAGTTTCCCGAACCAAATTCAATGCTTTTTCCATAGAAAATTGTATATGCCGCACAATGCAACAATCTCCACCTTAGGATTCTGCAACGAAAAACTCATCAGGAAATGCCCCTTTGACCCCGTACCTATAATCGCCAAATGGCATTTTTCACTCGATGTCTCTACAACTTCTGAAAAAACAGAAAGCCATGGACTTATGGACAATAGGGTACCCGCACCTATAACTCCTAAGTTTCTCAAAAACTCTCGCCTGTTAATCAATGCATCTTTCATAGCTCAACTAGCGATACGTTTTAAAGTTTATATATAATATATTTATCGTTCTCTCCGATAAGGGTTTTCCATAAGATTTAAATGACTTGGTTCATCTCCACCACAATTCACCACAATTTTATGCGGTACCATAGAAAGAGCTAACGGACAAACGGTCAGTGTATGCGTACCTTTCTCCCAATTGACATCGGAAGCATCTTGATGCGTTGCGGGAACATCCGCCCACCAATACCAAGGTAAAACTCCTATCTGACGCGAAAGCTCATAAACTCCATAAATAGTACCGCACTTGTCACTTCCGGCAATGAGCAGGACTCACCTTCGAGTCCCTTTAGAAGATTATGAAGCGTAGTTATGATGAATTTTTCATTTTTATCTTTCAGAAGATCATTTTCCAACTTTCCGGCCTTCAACAACTGACGGATAAATGAGCTTTTATCGTAAGAACCAACAATGACACGTACTGTCTCGTCAGCACTGTACACCATACCCGGACGTACGGAAGTTACTTTTGAAAATCAGTCTGCAGATTCCTTACGGCAGTCAAGACTCCTTTATGTTCCTCTTCATCACACAAAACCGAAAATGCCTTACTATGAGAAGTAACCAAGCCAAACTTGACATTATCCGAATTAAAAACGACAAAAGTGTCAACTGCCCATACAGAAGATACCGGCAACTAAACTATCATACACAACAAATTAAAAAATATTGTTCTGACTCTCATAACCTATATTCTTTATTCTAATAGAACATTTTTATCTTTTCTTATTTTACTACACTGTAACGGAACCAATCCACATCCACGCTTCCACCCGACTTACCTTTTGCCTGCTGCGCAAAAAGCCCTAAATGAACTCCGGTAAATCCTCCGATGGTCTCTGTGCTAAGATAGCGATACTCCATTTTACCCAAAGGGAAAAACCGATGATTATCCTCTGAATATGACAAATGGTAATAGTTATAATCACCTTCTATACGAAGATAAATCAAGTCCGTATTCAATGGGAATTCTTTCTCTACGTGCCGTACTTGTCCAATACGTATATATGCCTTGACATACTTCTTTCCCCCACGACATTCCACTACAACATCATAATGATTAGTATGAGCTGCGTAAGCGGTAATTCCAGCTTCTCCCCCTTCTTTTAGGGAAGAAACATCAATGGCTGTAGTTGCCTGAAAACGAGGTTCAGTTTGCCTGCGTCCAATAAAAGTCAGTGTTCCTACCTGATCGATCGTTTTCTCACTCGCCTTCATACGTAAATACCCCTTACGTTCTGTCAATGAATAATTTTCAAAAAACGGATTACATAAATAGCTCCAACACCATGCCAGCTTTGTTTGAGAAAAATCATCAGTTTCCGGATCTTCCGGCAGTTTCACCTGTGGCAGGGTTTTGCAATCCATATCAATTTGAACAGTTCCATTCTTATTTACAACGGGCCAACTTCCCTTCTCCCATTGCACAGGAGCTAAGAATGTTTCACGCCCCATCACATGTTGCAAATAGCCATGTGTACGATAGCCTAAAAAAATCACCCACCAAGAGCCGTCCGAGGCTTGCACGAAATCAGCATGTCCCAATCCTTGAATAGGACTATTCTGCATCTCATTATTAAAATGGGACAATATAGGATTCGACGGGCATGGTGTATAAGGCCCCTCTAAATAACGGCTGCGGGCCAACGTCACATGATGACCATGTTCTGTTCCCCCTTCCGCCAACAGCAGATAATAATATCCGTCTTTTTTATATAGATGGGGTCCCTCAGGATAACGTCCTCCCATTCCCGACCACAGACGTTTAATCTCAGATAGCTGTTTACCGGTCTTGACATCAATCTCACAAATTTTAATTGTCCCATCCTTCCAAAGAAAATAACATTTACTTTCATCAAAGAAAAGAGTAGGATCACAACTACCTGTCACAAAATCTATCATAATAGGCTCAGACCACTCGCCAGCCGGATTATCCGTATAAACATAAAAATGTTTCCGAGAAGGGAAAATAGTCGTCACCATGTAAAATATCCCATCATGATAGCGGATAGTAGGAGCATAGATACCGTTATTGCCATCCATGTTTTCCAGATTCACTTGAGAAGGGCGCGTCAAACATGCCCCTATCTGCTCCCAATGAATTAAATCTTTACTGTGGAAGACCGGGACTCCCGGAAAATACTGGAAAGTACTGTTTACCAAATAAAAATCATCACCTACCCGGCAAACACTAGGATCGGCATGAAAGCCCGGAAGAACCGGGTTCTTAAAGCCTTGCCCCCAACACATAAAAGAGCAGAGCAAGCTAACTGTAATTATTATACTTCTTTTATTCATATCTAATATCATTTTCAATAGAATAATCAACCTGCAATAGTATCTCACATAGTTTCAGCCAGCACTATATCAACTTAAAGCTACACACTCTAACGTCAGATTTATAGAATTCTCATGATAAAGCATAATTTATCAAAGAACAAGTGAAATTTCATATAACAAGGATTCTGTGTCACATAGCCATGTTTTTCATAACACAGACTTCGTATAGCGAGTTTAACGGTCTCATTGCAAATGTACAAAGAATACTTAATACATCTTTTTAAAACATGCTACACATTTCTTTATTAATATTACATCTTTCTCGTTTTTCGTTACATTTCTTATCTTACACGTAACACATACGCAGACAACAAACTATTTATCAATGCATTACAAATATAATTATTGTAAACAACAAGAATATCCATAAAAAACAGCTATTTATAACTCCACCCTCTTATAAGCTCTAAACTTAACACTATGGGCTTTCCTACGCCAATAGAATTATGAGTGTATATATCTGTAGTTTTATCATATTTCAATTATCTTTGTACATACAAGGATGATTGAAATATGACAAAGACAATAAAGCACCTGTTCCTTATATGCATACTGGTTATTATCCCTAACGGATGCCACCGGCAGCCTTCCGAACAAAACGTTGCGGCAGAAAATGACTGTACAGACATAGTACCCCTCATGCGCCCCGCCAAAAGTAAAACGGCTGCCTATTTGGATTCACTCGGCTTCATTAATATTGCCGAAGCAGACAGCAGTATTGGCATAGATTTGATGTACACTCGTGCAAACAACTTCACAGGACAAGTGCTGTATGAAGACTTGCACGAAGCCTATCTTCATCCGGAAGCATTGAAAAGCCTGTTGCAAGCCCAAAAACGATTGAAAGAAATATCCCCCGGTTACAGTCTTATTGTCTATGACGCAGCGCGCCCGATGTCTGTCCAACAAAAAATGTGGAACATCGTAAAAGGAACTCCCCAATATATATACGTATCCAATCCTGCGCGCGGCGGTGGCCTGCACAACTACGGTATGGCTGTAGACATCAGCATTGTCGATGCACAAGGGCAGCCACTTCCAATGGGTACTCCCGTAGATTATCTCGGCAAGGAGGCACACATCACCGAAGAAGAACAATTGGTACGAACCGGCAAGCTCACCATACACGAACTGGAGAACCGCCGGCTCTTGCGCAAGGTGATGAAAGAAGCCGGTTTCCGCACGCTTCCCAGTGAATGGTGGCACTTCAACCGCGTCAGCCGGCAGACAGCCAAAAAGAAGTACCGGATAATTCCTTAAAGCCTCAACAATCTCCATTTCCGGCAAGCCCGGATGCATTCCACCTGACTTTCTCAGACTAATCTCACAAATAATATAAATCAAACATTGAAGTTGACTTATATTAGTGCAGAACAATTTGTTTTGGTTATCTTTGTAACAAAATATCAATTACTCCAGAATGATAACAAGAACAATGAACCCTTTTACACTCAGAAGGGAGATGCAAAAAGACATATTCGACAATATAGTCCCTTATCTTAGAAGGAATTATGATTCCAAAATACACAGGGCAATTATCAAAAGCCATTGCTTGCCAATGATATTCAATCCTATCCATTACTTCAGTAAGACAACAAATAATGATTGGTTTATATATTACTATGCAATAAACAAAAAATTTTCTAAAGACGCTGCATGTATTGCCGCATCCGAGGTACAAACAGAAGAAGGCACTTATGTTTACGAATATATCATTGCAGGTGAGCATAATATCTATATATTTCCACCTCATTTTTTCTCCCGATATCATTCAAGATTCGTAAAGGACACTGAGATTAGTAAGCAAGAACTTATCAATCAATATATAAAGAACAGCTATTTAGGTATTATGAGAGTCTCCGGTTTAGGACAGAATACATGTGCCATAAGTTTTCAAGACGGATACGCAATAGGCGATATTATCAGTCGTGAAGAACACATTTACATATTCAAGACATTCATCTCAAAAGATTTATTGAGAAAGGACCAAATGTTTGCAAAAGCATATGACATAATTCAGGAACAGAAACTGCTGAATTACATTGTTAATTTAGAAAATCCCCATGAATTCCTGATTAATCAATACGGCCATTTTCTGGACTCTAAGTTATAAAACAAAATGGAAAAGCCCCGAATGACTGAAATACATAGCCAAGACACTCTACACTTCATCCGCACACACCGTCGGGAAGATGTACGACTCCTTGCTTTGCAGGCACACCGTTATCCCTCGGTGGATATGCCTGCCGCCATCACGCAGATCTTTGGCTGGCAGGTTGCCAAAGAGAAGATACCTGCATGGGCCGAAAACGAAAACATACTCTACCCAGTCCACCTTTCTCTGGAGCAATGCTCCTCCGAAATGACAGCGCGATACAAGGCAGAGATTATAAGACACCTGTTGGAAGCGGAGCGACAGAGTTCCGAAGAGAATAATACTCCCGAACCAACGGAATCTCTCACCGACCTCACTGGCGGCTTCGGCATCGACTGCGCTTTTTTGTCCTCCTGCTTCCGAAAAGCCACTTACGTGGAACGCCAAGAAGCACTTTGTGAGATTGCCCGACACAACTTTCCCGCTTTGGGGCTGGACCACATCTCTGTCTGCCACGAAGACAGCATCCGCTATCTGCAAGAAATGGAATCTGTGGACTGGATATTCATAGATCCTGCCCGGCGTGACGGACGTGGTGGTAAAACAGTAGCTATCAGCGACTGCGAACCCGACGTTTCCGCTTTAGAGGATTTATTACTTGGAAAAGCCCCGCATGTCTTGGTCAAGCTCTCTCCCATGCTGGATTTGGCCCTCGCATTGCATGATTTGAAACATGTACAAGTCGCCCACATTGTTTCCGTCAATAATGAATGCAAAGAGCTTCTGCTCGTATTGGGGCGCGAAACGCATCTATCCTCCGAGGAAGTTCCCATTCATTGCATCAATCTCATGACATCGCAAACAACTCAATGCCTCTTATTCACCCGGCAGCAAGAAAAAGAATACTCATGTCCGTATACCTCCACATTAAAAACGTATCTGTACGAACCTAATGCCTCCATTCTGAAAGCCGGAGCCTTCCGCAGCGTTTCATCTATATATAATGTAGAAAAGCTGCATCCCAACAGCCACCTTTATACTTCCGACGAATATATACCGGACTTTCCCGGACGCAGATTCCTGATCACCGGTAGCAGCAGCCTCAACAAAAAAGAACTCAAAGAACTGTTAGGAACGGGGAAAAAAGCCAACCTCACCGTACGCAATTTTCCCGCCAGCGTAGCCGAACTGCGCAAACGGCTGAAACTGGCTGAAGGCGGCGACACTTATTTATTCGCTACCACATTGGCGAACGAAAAGAAAGTGCTTATTATTTGCCAACCATAGGGCAACTTTCGTTTTCATTTTGACACTTTGTATTTCCACCCGCATCAGGATGCATTATTTACGCCCGATTGCCCGTCTAAGCAGAAATACGCGAACGGGATTTCACAACTTACTATCTTGTAGGAAGATAGCGAAATATGGGTTCTTCCAATAAATGGAAAAGCCCTTATCTTATTCCATTAATTTCACTTTTACCAACGTAAAGTTCTACTTTATACGGCCAAACATGAACTTTACGTAGAGGAAGTTGATGTTTTGTCGGCAAGAAGTGAATGTTTTGTCGGCATCATATTAACAACCTGCTACTATGATATTAACTTTTCTTCGGAAGAAACTGCATAAAGCACGTATATTATGCAGAACAACTGCAATATTTATTCTCTTTCCATACCACATCCCTCTATTCCACTCTATCTCGAAAAACAAAGATGTCAGCAGAAAGTTGTTTTTACTTTCTTACTGACACCTATTTAAAGATAAATGTTTGTTGATGCTATTATTACATATTGTTGATTGCATTGTCCAGCCACTCCACTCGCTCCTGTAATGAGTTTGTAACCTAATTGTTACCCTTTCTTCAACCTCCCGTAAACCGCACGTAACGGCATACCTCTACTTTTGCCGCAAATTATTAACAGATAATAACAGGTATGAAACAATTTGTAAAAGCATTCTTATTCTTGCTCTTATTCGCAACGTCCGGCAACGCGGCAATGGCCGATGAAAAAGCAAATATTGTTAAACAAGGTACGGTGCGCGGCCGTATCATTGATGTAACAAAGCAAACTCTCCCGGGTGCTTCAATCTATATCGAAAAACTACACACCGGAGTAACAAGCGACGTCAACGGCTTCTACACATTCCCCAACCTCGACCCGGGAACTTATACAGTAAAGGTGAGCTACGTGGGCTACTCACCCGTAGAACTGAAAATCACCATTCCTGCCGGACGTACTTTAGAAAAAGACGTAGTACTGAACGAAGGGGTTGAACTTCAGGAGGTAGTTGTAGGCGGAGCCTTCCAAGGACAACGTCGTGCCATCAACGCCCAAAAGAGCAATTTGGGAATTACCAATGTAGTATCTGCCGACCAAGTAGGCAAGTTTCCCGACTCCAACATCGGCGACGCCCTGAAGCGTATCTCCGGAATTAACGTGCAATATGACCAGGGAGAGGCCCGTTTCGGACAAGTCCGCGGGACAAGCGCCGATTTAAGTTCTGTAACGATCAACGGCAATCGCATACCCTCTGCCGAAGGCGACACACGTAACGTACAGCTTGACCTGATTCCGGCAGACATGATTCAGACTATCGAAGTAAATAAGGTGGTAACTCCGGATATGGATGCCGATGCCATTGGCGGTTCCATCAATCTGATAACAAAGAACTCACCTTATAAACGCACCATTGCCGCAACCGCAGGCACAGGTTACAACTGGATTAGCGAAAAAGCACAGTTGAACTTGGGATTCACCTATGGCGACCGTTTCTTCAATGACAAATTAGGACTGATGATATCTGCCTCCTACCAAAACTCTCCTTCCGGGTCTTACGACACCGAGTTTACATGGGAACAAGGCGAAGATGGCAAAACATATGTCAACGACTATCAAATACGCCAGTACTACGTAACCCGCGAACGGCAGAGTTACTCCGCCGCCCTGGACTGGGACATCAACGCCAACCACAAACTGACTTTCAAGGGTATCTTCAACAACCGTAACGACTGGGAAAACCGTTACCGTACCAATCTGAAAGACCTTGAAGCAGACGGCAGCGCCACCGTACGCATACAAACCAAAGCCGGAACACCCGATAACCGCAATGCACGCCTGGAACGCCAGCGAACCATGGATTTTGCCCTCGGAGGCGAACATCTTTTCGGTCCGTTCGCCATGGACTGGCACGCCAGTTATGCCAAAGCCAGCGAAGAACGTCCCAACGAACGCTACATCGACTTCCAACTCAAGAAACAGAAGTTCAATGTAGACCTGAGCAATGAACGCCAGCCGTTTGCCACTCCCAAAGACGGTTCCACAATGACCCTGAACGACGAGTTCAACCTGAAAGAACTGACCGAACAACAGGAAGACATCAAAGAACAAGACTTGAAATTCTCCGCCAACTTCAAACTTCCGTTCAAGAACGGCAACAAACTGAAGTTCGGTGCAAAGGTAGTGCGTAAAACCAAAGATAAAGAAGTGGACTTCTACGAATACTCCCCGCTGAATGAGGATGCTTTCATGGAAAACAGCCTTAAAAATACCGTAGACCAATCCAACAAACACTTCATGCCCAACAACAAGTATCAGGCAGGTATTTATGCCGGCAAAGAATATACAGGCTCATTAGATCTCAACAATGCTTCACTGTTCGAGAAAGAACAGGTGCAGGAAGAATTGGCCGGAAACTTTGAAGCCCGCGAAACAGTCAGTTCCGGCTATGTCCGCTTTGACCAGAAAATAACAGACCGCGTGGAGCTGATGTCCGGCCTTCGTATCGAAAATACCAACTTGGCCTATACCGGGCGTACTTATGATGCCGATGAAGACATCACCAGCAAAACCGAACGCCGCCATAACAGTTACATCAACTTTCTGCCGTCCTTGCTCATGAAATGGAACGTAAACGAGGACTTCAAAGTACGCGGCTCATTCACCCAAACACTGTCACGCCCTAAGTATTCGGCCCTTGTACCAAGCGTAAACATCAAACGCTCCGACAATGAAATCACCATCGGTAACCCGGAACTGAAGCCCGCCATGTCTTATAACTTCGACTTGAGTGCCGACTATTATTTCCGCAGTATCGGTCTGGTCAGCGCCGGTGTCTTCTACAAGAAGATCGACGATTTCATTGTAAATCAAATCAGTAACAACTACGAATACCAAGGTAACGTATATACCCGCTTCACGCAGCCCAAAAACGCAGGCAATGCCAATCTGTTCGGCATAGAGCTCTCTTACCAACGTGATTTCAGCTTCATTGCTCCTGCCTTGAAGTGTATCGGCTTCTACGGAACCTATACTTATACCCATTCCCGCATAGAAGACTTCAACTTTGAAGGTCGCGAAAACGAAGAAGGTCTCAGTATGCCGGGGTCACCGGCACACACAGCCAATGCCTCACTCTATTTCGAAAAAGCCGGACTGAACATACGTTTAAGCTACAACTTCGCTTCCGAGTTTATTGACGAAATGGGCGAAAGCGCTTTCTATGACCGTTACTACGACAAAGTGAATTATATGGATGCCAACGCCAGCTACACTTTCGGCAAGAAAATCAAGACAACCTTCTACGCCGAAGCCAACAACCTGCTGAACCAACCGCTCCGTTACTATCAGGGTACAAAGGACCGCACCATGCAAGCTGAATACTATGGCGTAAAAGTGAACGCCGGAGTGAAAATTAATTTCTAAATATACAATGCATCACAGAGCGTACAGAACTTCACAAAGTATTTCCTTTAGTGGAAGCTAAGTGAAAGAACTCAGTGAAACACTGTATCTCTGTAATGAAAAAACAATATCAAAACAATGAAGAAAATATTCCTTTTATTATTCGTCGCCCTGTTGGGCAATCTGGCAACCGCCCAAATCACTGATTATTCCGTATTCGACAAGAAGTTCAACTTTTATGTAGCCAACGACTTAGGGCGTAACGGTTATTATGACCAGAAAACCATTGCCGAACTAATGGGAGTTATGGCGGAAAACGGCGCAGACCCGGAATTCGTACTCGCCACAGGCGACGTACACCACTTTGAAGGCGTACGCTCCGTCAACGACCCGCTGTGGATGACCAATTACGAACTGATTTACAGTCATCCCGAACTGATGATAGACTGGTTTCCACTGCTGGGCAATCACGAATACCGCGGCAATACACAGGCCGTACAGGATTATTCAAATGTCAGCCGCCGCTGGACAATGCCTGCACGCTACTATACTAAAACTTTCGCAGACAAGGACATGACTATCCGGGTGGTTTGGATAGATACTGCTCCGCTGCTAGACAAATACCGCAATGAAAAAGAAACCTATCCCGATGCTTGCAAACAGGATTACCAGCAACAACTGGCATGGATAGACTCCGTCTTGACTTCTGCCAAAGAAGACTGGATAATTGTTGCCGGACACCATCCCATTTATGCCGAAACTCCCAAAGACGAGAGTGAACGTCTGGATATGCAGGCACGTCTCGACCCGATACTCCGCAAGCACAAAGTGGATATGTACATCTGCGGGCATATCCACAACTTCCAGCACGTCCGCGTACCGGGCAGCAATATCGATTATATCACCAATTCCTCCGGTTCACTCAGCCGCAAGGTCAAACCCATTGAAGGCACTGTGTTTTGCAGCCCTGCATCCGGCTTCTCCATTGTATCTGCCAATAAAAAAACTTTGGAACTGCGCATGATCGACAAAGACGGCAATGTGCTGCATACAGTGACACGCAACAAATAGCCTTTCTAATTAGAAAAGACGAGAGTCCTCTTATATTTCACAAAAAATGAACCGGTTCATTTTATTCTACTATTGGTTTGCACTATCTTTGTCCGCAAAACAATATATTCCATGAACATTCTATTACTTGTAGGAGGACTCCTTCTCATTTTATTGGGAGCAAACGGACTGACAGACGGAGCAGCATCTGTCGCCAAACGGTTTCATATACCTAATATCGTTATCGGACTGACAATCGTTGCTTTCGGGACCTCCGCCCCTGAATTAACGGTCAGCGTATCTTCCGCACTGAAAGGAAGCGCAGACATCGCCATTGGCAATGTAGTAGGAAGCAATATCTTCAATACACTGATGATTGTGGGCTGCACCGCACTGTTTGCCCCCATTGCCGTAACCCGAAATACACTGCAGAAAGAAATACCTTTGTGCATCCTCTCCTCCATAGCCTTGCTGATTTGTGCCAACGACATATTCCTGAATGGAGACGAAGCCAATATCCTCAGCATCACCGATGGCCTGTTGTTGCTCTGTTTCTTTGCAATTTTCATGAGCTACACTTTTGCTATCGCCTCGCACACTCCTGAGGAAGACGCCGGCGATGAGGAGAGCATCAAGCAACTGCCGCTTTGGAAATCCATTCTCTATATCCTGGGAGGGCTCGGCGCACTGATTGCCGGTGGAAGTTTCTTTGTAGACGGTGCAAGCGGCATTGCGCGTAGTCTGGGAGTGAGCGAGTCCGTTATCGGACTGACATTAGTAGCGGGTGGCACATCGCTCCCCGAACTTGCCACGTCCATCGTCGCAGCTTTAAAGAAAAATCCGGAAATAGCCATCGGTAATGTAGTGGGAAGCAATTTGTTCAATGTATTCTTCGTATTAGGGTGCAGTGCTTCCATAACGCCATTACACCTGACAGGCATTACTAATTTGGACCTATGGGTACTGATAGGATCGGGCATACTGCTTTGGCTGTTCGGGCTGTTTTTTGCCAAACGCACCATCACCCGTATCGAAGGAAGTATCATGGTACTTTGTTACATTGCATATACAACATTCCTCATTTATAGCCTGTAAGACAACGGACTTTAAAGATTTTCCGTATCTTTGCCCACTCATAACAACATACAACTATGGCAATTACAATTAAAAAGGTCTCCACGAAGAAGGAGCTGAAACAGTTTATCCGCTTTAATTACGAACTATACAAAAGCAATCCGTATTCAGTACCCGATCTTTACGATGATATGCTCAAAACTTTCAACAAGAAGAAAAATGCGGCTTTCGAATTTTGTGAAGCCGATTATTTTCTTGCTTATAAGAACAACAAAATCGTAGGACGCGTAGCCGCCATCATCAATCAAAAAGCCAACCAGACTTGGAACAAGAAAGAGGTACGCTTCGGCTGGATTGATTTTATCGACGACCCCGAAGTATCTGAAGCCCTTATACATACTGTCGAAGAATGGGGCAAAGAACGAGGGATGACCCACATACAGGGCCCGTTAGGCTTTACCGATTTTGATGCGGAAGGCATGCTCATCGAAGGTTACGATCAGCTCAGCACAATGGCAACCACCTATAACTATCCTTACTACCCGCAGCACATGGAACGTATGGGATTTGAGAAAGATGCCGATTGGGTGGAATACAAGATTTACATTCCTGATGCCATACCCGACAAGCACAAACGTATCTCGGAACTAATCCAACGCAAATATAATCTCAAAATCAAAAAATACTCTTCTGCCAAGAAGATTGCCCATGACTACGGACAAGCCATTTTTGAACTGATGAACGAAGCATACAGCCCGTTGTACGGTTACTCAGCTTTGTCACAGCGCCAGATTGACCAATATGTAAAAATGTACCTGCCCATTCTTGACCTGCGTATGGTGACACTGGTTACAGATGCCGAAGACAAACTGGTAGCCGTAGGTATCTCCATGCCCTCCCTATCGGAAGCTCTACAAAAGTCTCATGGGCGTTTATTGCCTTTCGGTTGGTATCACCTGCTGAAAGCCTTGTTCATGAAACGTCGCGCCAAGATGCTGGACTTGTTGCTCGTAGCCGTAAAACCCGAATATCAGAATAAAGGTGTAAATGCTTTGCTGTTTTCCGACTTAATCCCCGTCTATCAGAAACTGGGTTTTGTGTTTGCAGAAAGTAATCCGGAACTGGAGTTGAATGGAAAAGTACAGGCACAGTGGGAATACTTCAAAACCGAACAACACAAGAGGAGAAGAGCATTTATCAAAGCAATCTAAAAAATTGTAGATCTTTTAGATAGAGTACCATTTCTTCGTTGCCAAAATCTCTTTATTCCATATTAAATATGGCAAAGTTTCAGGGCATATATTTGTTTACATAGGTGTTTTTATTGATTTTCTTATTAACTTTGCGGAATATCAATGCTTACAATACAAGATGTTTTTCTATGGAAGATAATAATATGACTTTGCCATTGGAAGCTTCCGCCGATTACGAGGAAAAGGCAACCAGTGCAAACATCGGCAGCAACGAAGTGGAATACAACGAAGATAACATTCGCCATTTGGACGACATGGAGCATATTCGTGTCCGTTCGGGCATGTACATAGGCCGCCTTGGCGACGGTTCGCAGAATGATGACGGTATCTACGTATTGCTGAAAGAAGTGATGGACAACAGCATCGATGAATTTAAAATGGGTGCCGGCAAACGTATTGAAGTCAACATCGAGGACAATCTCCGCGTAAGTGTACGTGATTACGGACGGGGCATTCCGCAAGGAAAACTGGTAGAAGCAGTCAGCAAACTGAATACCGGCGGGAAATACGACAGCAAAGCCTTCAAAAAAAGCGTCGGTCTGAACGGTGTCGGCATCAAAGCCGTCAACGCACTCAGCAGCCGTTTTGAAGTACGGAGTTATCGTGACGGCAAAGTACGTACCGTAATTTTTGAAAAAGGAGTACTGCAAAGTGATGTAACGGAAGACAGCACAGAAGAAAATGGTACTTATATCTTCTTTGAACCGGACAACACCCTCTTCCTCAACTACTCTTTCCAGAACCAGTTTGTAGAAACACTGTTGCGTAACTACACTTATCTTAATACGGGACTGACTTTCATCTACAACGGACAGCGGATCATCTCCCGCCATGGACTGGAAGACTTGTTGAAAGACAACATGACCAGTGAGGGTCTTTATGATATTGTCCACCTGAAAGGCGAAGACATCGAGATAGCTTTTACACACACCAACCAATACGGAGAGGAATATTATTCTTTCGTAAACGGACAGCATACCACACAAGGCGGTACGCATCAAACTGCATTGAAAGAACATATCGCCCGTACTATCAAAGAATTCTACAACAAGAACCAGGACTATGCCGACATCCGCAACGGACTGGTGGCCGCCATTGCCATTGATGGGGAAGAGCCCATGTTCGAAAGCCAAACCAAAACAAAACTCGGCTCCAACAATATGTGGCCCGACGGTCCGACCGTAAACAAATATGTGGGCGATTTCATTAAAACGGAAGTGGACAATTTCCTTCACAAAAACCCGTTGGTAGCCGAAGTTATGTTGCAAAAGATACAGGACTCCGAAAAAGAACGTAAAGCCATTGCCGGAGTAACCAAGTTGGCCCGCGAACGAGCTAAGAAGGCCAACCTGCATAACCGTAAGCTACGTGACTGCCGTTTCCATCTGAGTGACGGGAAAGGTAAGGAACAGGAGACAGATTCGTGTATCTTCATCACAGAGGGCGACTCTGCCAGCGGCTCTATCACCAAAAGCCGCGACGTAAACACGCAAGCCGTATTCAGCTTACGTGGCAAGCCTCTCAATTCTTACGGACTGACCAAGAAAGTGGTTTATGAAAACGAAGAGTTCAATCTGTTGCAAGCAGCATTGAACATCGAAGACGGAATTGAAGGGCTTCGCTACAACAAAGTGATTGTTGCCACTGATGCCGATGTGGACGGGATGCATATTCGCCTGTTAATCATTACATTCTTCCTTCAGTTCTTCCCTGATTTAATAAAGAAAGGACACGTATATATCTTGCAGACCCCACTATTTCGTGTACGCAACAAAAAGAAAACAAACTATTGCTATACAGAAGACGAACGGATAAAAGCGATCGAAGAACTTGGCCCGAACCCGGAAATCACCCGCTTCAAAGGTCTGGGAGAAATCTCACCGGATGAATTCAAACATTTCATCGGCAAAGATATGCGTCTGGAACAAGTTTCACTGCGCAAGACTGATTTAGTAAAAGAGTTATTGGAATTCTACATGGGCAAGAACACCATGGAACGGCAGAACTTTATCATTGACAACCTGGTTATAGAAGAAGATTTAGCATCATGAGAAGAGCAATCTTTCCGGGTACATTCGACCCGTTTACAATCGGCCACTCCTCGGTTGTGCGTCGCGCACTGACTTTCATAGACGAAATCGTCATAGGAATAGGTATCAACGAGAATAAGAATACGCATTTCCCCATTGAAAAGCGCGAAAAAATGATACGGGATTACTACCGGAACGAGCCGCGCATCATAGTACAGTCGTACAATTGCCTGACCATCGACTTTGCCAAGGAAGTGGGTGCCAACCTGATTATACGCGGAATACGCACAGTAAAGGATTTTGAGTACGAGGAAACAATTGCGGATATAAACCGCAAGCTGACCGGAATAGAAACCATCCTGCTCTTTACGGAACCGGAGTTGACTTGCGTAAGTTCGACTACCGTACGCGAACTGCTGCAATTCGGGAAAGACATAAGTATGTTCATTCCGGAAGGAATGGAGATGAGTGATGATATGATTAGTGATTAGCAATGACGGTATAAGTGATTAGTGATAAAAATAATGAAGAAGATTTTTACTATTATAATATGTATATGTGCTATAACAGCACAAGCCCAAAAAGCAGGTAATGAAGCTATTCGCAAATTGCAAATGGCAGAGTTTGCCATCGCCAATCTCTATGTTGATTCCGTTGATGAAAATAAACTGGTGGAAGAAGCCATTATCAAGATGTTGGCACAACTCGACCCACACTCCACCTATAACGATGCTGAAGAGGTAAAGAAAATGAATGAGCCCCTACAAGGTAACTTTGAAGGTATCGGCGTTCAATTCCAAATGATAGAAGATACGCTGCTTGTGGTACAGCCTGTCAGCAACGGTCCCTCGGAGAAGGTGGGTATTCTTGCCGGTGACCGTATCATAGCAGTCAACGATTCCGCTATCGCCGGGGTCAAAATGAGTACGGAAGAGATAATGAGCCGGTTGCGTGGCGCAAAAGGTTCTGAAGTTAAACTGACAATTGTGCGTCGCGGAGTAAACGAGCCTTTGTATTTTACCGTAAAACGGGATAAGATACCTATCCTTAGTTTGGATGCCTCATATATGATACAGCCCCAAACAGGCTATATCCGTATCAACCGTTTTGGAGCAACCACTCCCGAAGAGTTCCTTAAAGCCTTGAAACAGTTACAAAAAAAGGGAATGAAAGACTTGATACTTGACTTGCAAGGAAACGGTGGGGGGTATCTGAACGCCGCTATCGACTTGGCTAATGAATTCCTGCAGCAAAAGGACCTTATCGTCTATACCGAAGGGCGGGCAGCACGCCGCAGCAATTTCTACGCTAAAGGAAACGGTAACTTTAAAGACGGACGCCTCATCGTTTTAGTGGATGAGTATTCCGCATCTGCTAGTGAAATCGTAACCGGGGCCATTCAGGATTGGGATAGAGGAGTTATTGTAGGCCGCCGGACTTTCGGCAAAGGATTGGTGCAACGCCCTATCGACCTGCCGGACGGCTCCATGATACGCCTGACCATCGCACGCTACTATACCCCTTCCGGCCGCTGCATACAAAAACCTTATGACAAAACTGCCAACCTTGACGGAAAACTCAATGGAGAGGACACTTTGGAAAAATACAATCAAGAATTGATAGACCGCTTTAATCATGGCGAGTTAATGCATGCTGACAGCATACATTTCCCCGATTCCCTCAAATATCAAACAAAGAAATTAGCACGTACCGTCTACGGCGGCGGTGGCATTATGCCCGACTTTTTCGTCCCGATAGATACTACTCAATATTCGGATTACCACCGGAACCTCGTAGCTAAGGGTGTAGTTATCAAAACTACAATGAAATTTATAGAAGACCACCGAAAAGAGCTACAAAACAAATACAAGAAGTTTGAAACGTTCAATAATAAGTTTGAAATCAGCGATGAAGTGTTAGCAAACATGCAGACCCTTGCCGATAAGGAAAAGATTAAGTTTGACGAGAAGCAATACCAGCAATCTCTGCCGCTTATCAAAACTCAACTAAAAGCATTAATTGCCAGAGACTTATGGGACATGAACGAATACTTTCAAATAATGAACACCACGAACAACAGTGTGATACAAGCCTTGAAAGTGCTGAATGAGGGAATGTATGAAAAGATGGTGAAATAATAAAGTTTCTTTTACTTGCTCCCGAACAGCCATTGATTCAGCCAGCGGTTCACATAAATATTCACAATCGCACAGCCGGCACCGATAGCAGCGCCCGCCAATACATCCGAAGGATAATGCACTCCTTCATTCATACGTGATACCCCAACCGAACAAGCCCACAAAGCAGAAGGCGCTATCACGTACCATTTAGGGTATTTTACGCATAAAGAAGTGGCAAGCGCAAAAGCTGTCGCGGTATGCCCCGACGGAAATGAAGGACTGCTCTCATGACTATACGGATGTACCCTATCCGGATAGCGTTCATACGGGCGTTCACGATCAACAAGATATTTCATACCATAGGTCACTACAAATGCACCTGCCACACTTGTTCCTACATATACGGCATCTTTCAATAAATTTTTGTCTTTTTTGGCCCACGCCGTCAAAGCCATAGCTACCGGAACCCCTATGGCTACATAAGGTTCAGAGCGTGAAATAAATTTATTATAATTGCGGACAAACTTATTATCCCAGCTATTCACCCGGTGCAATGTATTAATATCCCAATTCTGTGCAGAGAGATTAGATACAACTAAGGAAACAAAAAATACAAAAAAAACAGTTTTTCTCATAAAACCAATCTATTAGTTGGGCGCAAAGATAGCCGAAATCTTTAGAGTATTCGCAAATTTATCTTATCTTTGTTGCCACAATTACATATTAATACATTCACATATTCTATTTCATGACATTAAATAGTTGTTACTCTCGGCAGATGGATTGTGCGCTATGTCCTAAAACGTCCCAAGGAGCATTGATATATAACCAATATTCTAAAGGACATCATTCCCCTGCCGAAAAGTGTACACAAAACTGTATAATGTTCATATTGAAAGGCGAATTGCTTATCAATAGTGAAGAATATCCCGGAACTACCCTGCAAAGCAACCAATGCATCCTGCAAGCTATCGGTTCCAAAGTGGAATTATTGGCTCTGACTGATGTTGAATGCCTTGTCTATTGGTTCACAGAGCTTACTTTCCTTTGCGAAGAGCGTTACAAAGAAATACTTGAGATAGCTCATGCCCCGTTGACGTATACACCTTTGACAGTTATCCCTAAACTGGGAAGATTACTCGATGATCTAACAGAATACTTCAAAGAACAACCGAACACATGCGGCAAGTATCTTGACATCAAATGCCAGGAAATAATTTATATTTTAACCTGCTATTATCCGATCCAGCAAATCTGTACTTTTTTCTATCCAATCAGCACATATACGGAAAGTTTCCACTACTTCGTCATGCAAAACTACGACAAGGTGAAAAATGTAGAAGAGTTTGCCCACCTTGGGGGATACACCACTACTACTTTTCGCCGGCTATTCAAAAACATGTACGGCGTCCCTGTATACGAATGGATTTTGGATAAGAAACGCGAGGGAATTCTGGATGACCTGCGATACACTAAACAGCGTATTTCCGCAATCAGTAGCCGTTACGGTTTCGATTCATTATCTCACTTTGCTCATTTCTGCAAAGACTCTTTTGGAGACACTCCCCGTTCCTTACGAAAGCGTGCCGCCAATGGCGAAAAAATCACTATTATCTGTAAAGAACACAACAAAGAACAGGAAGACGAATAAGCCAACTTGCTTGCCTGCAAACTTCGTTGTCCACCGATTACGGAATTATTTCTTTAATTCCTTGTTTTATCAAGGTATTTCCTCTATTTTTGCAGAAAAATATGCGAAGAAAAGCTCCACCCCGGCATAAAAAATGAACAAGCTCATTTTATTTTGCTCTCAGTTTGCTTTTCCTTTGCAAAAAATTAGTAATGCTGTATTTAAAGAATATATTTTCTAACTATTAAATAATTTAAATTCAATCATTTATGTGGTTAAGTAATTCATCTGTAGGAAGGAAAGTGGTG
>ERZ791645.415-NODE-415-length-35966-cov-6.698950_pt1 | contig 35966 bp, 32 predicted proteins | sample MGYA00509939_ERZ791645 | MGnify/ENA primary metagenome ERZ791645 (study PRJEB30046, sample SAMN00715249) | human gut metagenome | study: EMG produced TPA metagenomics assembly of the A metagenome-wide association study of gut microbiota in type 2... | reverse complement strand
CTTTACCTGTCCTGCCTCTATCTGCTTTTCAGATATCTCTATATCTCTGTACATGGCAATCTGTCTCATTGTTGACTCATAAATCTCCATGCTCATAATTACCATATCGCCATAGCCATTTTTAGTAACATAAATTGGCTCCTCTGTCTTATGACACATATCAGATATCTCCGATGTATTCTTCAAGTCTTTAATTGGAATTATTTGCGGCATAATATACACCCCCTTATTTATGGTCTAATTATACCATAATTACGTCCTTTTTCAACCCAAGTTTCATTATCCTAATTAACCGCTTCCTCTTTCACTGACATAAATCTATAAAATACAGCGCAAAATACCAACGCAAAAACGACTCCAAATACATTCTGAATCACCCTTAAGCCGACTGCTCCCTTTAACCCGTAGCTCTCTGCAGCTATAGCCAGAGCGCCAAATGTATTAAAAACGGCCTGCCAGCCGTATTGTGCCGATAATCCCACGCCGATTCCACCTATGATTCCTATGTACGCATAGATTGATGGCGGAAGCAGGAAGTATAAAACTATGAAGCATATAACCCCGGCGATATTACCGACAATCCTCTTTCTGACTCTGTACTGCATATCCTCCATAAACGGCAGTATGGCGGACATGGCTGCAATACCTGCCCACATTGCACGTGGCATATTGCAAAGCTGTGCAATACATAGAACTAACGGTACACATAGTATCTGGCACAGCTGCCATTTTGTACGTGATGAAGAAAGGTCAAACTCCTCAATTACAGCTTTCATATTTCTTTTATAGTCTCTGTTTTTATGATTTCTGTAAAATACCAGGCATGTGATGGCAGCGCCTGCGGCCATCCCTGCTATTCGAAGCATATAGCTTTTTCCTGACACATCATATCCATATAACAATAAATAGCCAAGAACCAGTGTGGATTGATTAAACATAAATGGATTATGGCATCCGAACAAAATCAGCACTGCAAGAGCTGCAATGTTTATAAGCAGCGCCGGAAGCGGTGAAAGCTGATTTGCCAGATGTGGGCATACTGTCATAATTACAAAAAACAATGCCAAAAGCCATGTAGAGTGTCCGGTATGGATTCCCAGATCAGCGTTTCGAAATACCATAACGCATAATAAGACCACTACTCCCACAATGCTGTTATCCTTTCCCAATATGATGCTTGAGGCAGTGACAAAGGCAAAGCAAAAAACCATTGTGACAGCTATCTTCACCATATATACAAACGCATGGTATAGTTTTTCTTTCATTGTTTTACTATTTTTCAGCAGGCCTTTGGAGCCGGCCTGATTTAACTGCAGTTCCTGATAAAATGTCATATGAATTCTCCTATCTTTTTATCTTATTATTTTATGATATGAGGGTCAAAAGGTATTTTGCCCCTCATTTATGATTATTTATTGGCAGTTCTACTACAAATCTGCATCCTCCGTATTCCCGGTTTTCAGCTTTGATTGTTCCACCGGCGCTGTCTACAATTCTTTTCACAAGTGCCAGACCAAGGCCGTTTCCCTCGGCTTTATGAGAACCATCCACCTGATAAAACTTGTCAAATATTCTGGCTTTTGCATCATCCGCGATTCCCGGTCCCTCGTCTTCCAGAATAAACTGCACAGAATCATTTTCATGCCTTAGAAACATGGTGATGGTCCCATTTTGGGGACTAAACTTGATTGCATTATCCAAAAGATTCATCCAGATATGCATAAAAAGCCCTTCATTTCCAACATATCTGACCTCCTCCATCTCCACCTGAAAGCCAATTCCTTTTTCAGTCCATTTGTCTTCCAACGAAAGAAATGCCTGACGGATTTGTTCATCCAGACGATATTTGGTTTTTTTCATTGGAATATTCTGATTTTCCAGCCTTGATAACAATAAAATATTTCCAACAAGACCTGAAAGCCTTTGAGTATTAAACAGGATTTTTTCTACATACCCCTCCTGCTCCTGTGACAGCTCATCTCCCTGGAGCAGCATTGTATAGCCTTCAATTGCATTGATTGGAGTCTTGAACTCATGGGAAACATTGGATACAAAATCCATTTGCAGCATCTCTGTTGCACGAAGCTCTTTTGTCATGACATTAAAGCTCTGATAGGATTCTCCAATCTCGGCTATGCGGCTGTTTGTTTCCAGATGCTGTTCAAAATCTCCCTGGGAAACTGCCTTCATTGCTTTACTGAGCCTGGTAATCGGCTCAAGGAGCCTTGCATTGATAAATGATGTGATAAGTCCTGCTATCAATGTATTAAAAATCAAAAGCCAGCCAAGGCCCGGTATTTTCCCGGGCAAATCCAAAAAATGATTCAAAAACGCAAACAACAAGGCTGATATCAGCATAGAAAATGCAAGTGCCAGCCAGATTGCACCGATCAGACACGAGCGGATACGCAATTCTTTTTTCTTTTTATGTTCCATTATTTTTTCACCACCTTGTATCCCAGACCACGCATAGTTACAATTTCGAAATCCGGATTTTCCTTAAAACGCTCCCTGATTCTTCCTATATGTACCTCTATCGTATGTGGGTCTGCCTCCGTCTCATATCCCCATACCTCATCCATTAGCTGCTGCTTCGTAAATGTCCTGCCCGGTGAAGCTGCCAGCTTATATAAAAGCAGGAATTCCTTTTTGGGCAGTACAAGAGTTTCATCACCGGTCACAACTGTCATTGCATCATAATCAAGCTCGGTTGAGCCAATCACAATTTTGTGTTCGTTCAGTATCTGTGCACGACGAAGCAGTGCCCCTACCCTCAAAACCATTTCATTGACATTTACGGGTTTTACCATATAATCATCACTTCCCGAAAGAAAGCCCCGACGCATATCATCGAAGCTGCTTTTTGCAGTAATCATAAGTACCGGTATCTGATATCCCGCCGAACGAAGCTCCGACACAAGTTCATATCCATCCATAACCGGCATCATTATATCGGAAATGATTAAATCAATATACTCTCTGTCCAATACCTCCAGTGCCTGTGCTCCATCCGACGCACTTTTGACCTGATATCCGCTCTTTTCAAGCACCTTTTGGAATAACAGACTTAATTCCTTATCATCTTCTACAATTAATATCTTAAACACGCTTTATATTCTCCTTTAATCAAAACAAATCCCTTGCCCATCCAAGCAGATGCTGTACCAGAAACACCTTTCTTTTATGTTTTTCTGTTAATTCAATCGGCTTTACATGATACGGATCATAATATGTTCCGTCGTCTAATACCTGTCTGGACACGCTCTCATACTCCATCATGCCATCCTCCAGCTGTTTATTAATCTCTTTACTGCGTATTACAAGCATCAGCTCTGTATCCAGATAAGTACTTCTCATATCCATATTGAATGAACCTATTACTGACAGATCATCGTCAATCAGAATACTTTTTCCATGATACGAATAACCACCTTCATATTCCCAGATATCAATTCCTGTTTCTAAAATTCTGTTTCTGTTTTTGGCATAATCAGCAGCTCCAAATGGATTTCCGTTATTTGCAACAGAATTTGTCATAATAGAAAAGTCCGGAACCTTCTGTGCAATTTCCTCCCATGTATTATACATCATATCATTGCAAATAATATATGGTGTATGAATTTTTACGCGTTCCTTTGCATTTTTCATTAATTCTCCCAGCTGATACCATACCACCGGTTCCTTAGCTTGGGTGTGGATTGGGTTTGATAACAAGGTAATCTTTTCTGTTTCAAAGGTTTCATCCGCATAATCTGTATCACAAATTTTTTCCTTATTAACTTCAAAATATTGCTGATACCCTTTCTGCAGCTCTAAAACTGCTTTCTTTACAGATTGTCTGTCAGCTAATTTTTTACTGTTATGAAAATACCGACAGTCCTCCTGTTCCCATATTGTTTCAAAATAATTCCAAAGCTGATTGACCGAATTATCTTTCTGTGGCTCATCGCAGACAACTAACACATCCCGGTCAAAATTTTTATGCCCCGGAAAATCACCCAAAAAATAATTATATGTGTTTCTTCCGCCAAGAATATATATTTTACCATCTGCAATCAGATATTTATCATGCATTCTTCCCATTGTCTTCCATGGCTTAAGCGGATTTGCTTTATTGTACAGCTTAATCTCAACATTCTCATGCGAAGATAATCCATAAAAATATGGATTACCCTCCATATCAATCCAGCTCTCCATTCCATCTACCAATATGCGGACATGTACGCCTCTGTCTGCCGCATCATGCAGTGCTCCTAAAATCAATTTTCCGCTTTCGTCTGATTTAAATGCAAATGTAGAAAGGATTATTTCATCCTTTGCATTTTGGATTAATCTCACTCTTTCTAAAAGAGCCTGCGAATTTTTTTCAATGATTACTGCTCTTTCCGTATTCTCTCTCCCCACCACACTCATAATATTTTGTGTTTCCTTTATAGTAGCATCAGACACCGCCGGCTGTTTTTTATATGTGATGCAGATTCCGATTAACTCATAAAAAGCCACACATAAAAAAAATGCCAGTATAGCCAAAATAATTTTACATATTTTATGCCTTTTCATTGTATATCACCTGATTCCTTGTATTTTATACTCATAAAATACAATGTCAATCTCAATTTTACCTCAACAGAATTGATTTTATGCAAAAAACAGGAAAAAGCAGCTGCCTGCAATTTCCTGTCCATAAAAACTCATATAAAATTATTTTACTGCGATTTACCTATTTTTCCTATATAATTTTTAAAGCACAATTACGGCAGCATCAAGCCCGTCTACTTTTCCGTCAAATGCGCTATCTGTCAGCAGATTATATTTCTCGGCATACTCATTAAATTCCTTTACACTGCTGCCGCAATTGAAAAGCATTGCGATTGTCTCTTCGCCGTTTTTTCTGATCATAACAATCGTATCATCATCGTCATTTGCGATTGTCTCAATCATTTCGCCATCTACGATGCATGCATGTGCTTTTCTAATCTGCATGAGCTTCTTATACCAATTATACATCTCCTTGTCCTGGTATTCCTCATCCCAGTACATGCCTCGTCTGCAGTCCGGATCATTTGCTCCCGGCATGGCATACTCATCACCATAGTAGACCATAGGCATTCCCGGCAGTAGCAGCTGAAATGCTGCAGCGAGATGCTGTTTTTTCTTATTATCGTTGCACAGATGTAAAAATCTTGCTGTATCATGGCTGTCAATCAGGTTCCACATCAGAGGATAGCACTTTTTGTTTAAGCGCCCCTTCAGATATCCAAGATTCTGTACAAACTGGCTGACATTAATCTTTTCGTCTGCAAGCAGGTCTATCAGATTCAGGTAGAATGGATAATTCATGACAGTATCCCACTCATCTCCCTCGAGGAAGTCTCCTGCATAGTGCCATATCTCACCAATTATCAGCATATCCTTCTTTACAGCCTTGATTGCCTTTCTGAAATTCTTCCAGAAGAAATGACTGATTTCGTCTCCTACATCCAGTCTCCATCCGTCAATATCACATTCCTTAATCCAGTAGCAGGCAACATCCGTGATGTATTTTTCAACCTCAGGATTTTTCAGATTAAGCTTTGGCATTCCACCGTAATAGCCGAAGCATTTGAAGTTTGGAATTTCTCCCCATTCACCCTTAGGTGGCAGTTCGTCGATAAAATACCAGTCGAGATATTTCGACTTTTCACCCTTTTCAAGTATATCCTGAAATGCGAAAAATTCTCTTCCTGAGTGGTTGTATACCGCATCCAGCACTACCTTCATGCCACGCTCATGAGATTTTTGTACGAGCTCCTTTAAATCCTCTGTTGTTCCAAATGATGGGTCAACCTGATAATAATCAATGGTATCATACTTATGGCACGAATTTGATTTAAAGATTGGTGTCAGATACACCACATCGATTCCCAAATCTTTAATATAATCCAGATGCTCTATGATACCTCTGAGATTGCCATGCAGATCATCCATAGGCGTAATCGGCGCCTTATACCACAGCTTTTTGTCTACCGGCTGTGTTGCGGCAAAGCGCGATGGAAAAATCTGATACACTACCTTGTTTGCTGCCCACTGTGGCACCTCAAACATCTCTTCCTCCCTGAGGTTCTGCGGGCAGTCAAACATTCTGTCCCTGTTTGTAATGCACTCCTTGTCGAACTCATAATTGCCGTAATATACCTTTTCACCCTGCATGTCTGTAAATTCAAAAAAGTATCTCAGACATATCAGATTCATCCGAAGCTGAGCTTCATAATAATCGTGAAACTGTGAGGTTGCTACCTTCTTCATAGGAAGAGTCATTCGCGTATCCTTGCGCTCCATAGGTATATACTTGTCCTCATAGTGAAGGATTACCTCCTTCATATCATCCTTTTTTACCTGCACGCGTATTACAAACAAATCCTTATCTATCGCATAGCAGAATCTTTTATCCATGTCATGAAAAATTGCTGAATATTCCATAAAATGCCCCTTTACTTACGTATTTCGTTATTTCGTATTTTAACGCACTCTTTCAAACAATTCTATCATTATATCCATGACATTTTTTCACTATTTCTACTTTATGTGTAACTTTAACTTAATTACATTTTATTTTTTTGACTTTATTCTCCAAAGCACTGCGTTCATTATATCACTGCACACTCAGATAGCTTGTCACACAATAAAGTGTCTGTCCATTATATTCCACGCGTGACCAGCCAAACTCCTCATTGATTCCGGTTCTGGTGACGGTTTCCCCATTTTTTATCGTTGCAACAACTGTAGCATCCGGATTTGTGACACTTGGAAGTGCACGCAGATTAACCTCTATTTTTGCAGTGACAGTATCATTACACTCCTTGAACTTTGTCTTCAGTCCGTCTCCGCTGCCACTTCCGTCCTGCCCGGGAACTACATAGTTCATATCTGTTGTGAGGTAGTTTGAAATGGCATAATACGTCTGTCCATTATATTCGACACGTGACCATCCACTGTCACTGACGCCTGTTCTTGTTGCTGTATCACCGTTATTCAGCGTTACCTTAATTGTGCTGTCATTGCCCTGACTTGGAATATCCCTCAGATTGACGCTCTCCTTGGCAGTTACGGTCTCATTTACATCCGAAAACTTCATATTTGCTTCCGGGTCAACTGTTGCATTGTCAGCCGCATCACCATTTTTTGCAGACTCTGTCTCATCAAACCCAAAGTATGCCACATTCAAATCTACCGGCTTATCAATTCCTGACACCTTTCCCTTATTGGTATACTGCCACATGGCATGTGTGCCCTCATATGATGACTTCGGTGTTTCCGGGTAAGCTGTATCCGGATATTGTGACACCCATATTTTGTAGCTGCTCTCAAGCGCTTTAGTATCCCACTGGCTGTTTTCCGACAACTCATTCATGGCAGCGTAAAACATAGGCGTGTATCCTTTTTTATATATTTCCTGCAAAAATGCCTCAGCTACTTTGGTACGGGCCTCTGATGACATGCCATACTGTCTGCTTGCTGAGTCTGTGAAGCCCTCGCAGTCAAATGCCACCGGATATGTAATCTGATATTTTGAGATGTAGTCTGCAACCCAGTCTGCCTCTTCAATGGCTTCTGTTTCATTTACTGCTGATGAAAAGAAATATACTCCGACCTTTATGCCATTTTTCTGTGCCTCCTGCATGTTGTATCTGGCATTTGTATCAACACACATCTCACCTGTTTTCTGGGTTCTGTAGCCCACACGTATCATCGCAAAATCAATTCCGCCTGCGGCAACCTTGTCCCACTTTATGGTGCCCTGATATTTAGATACATCAATTCCGAAGGTCAGATTACTATTTTCCGCAACAGTGCTTGCAGACAGTATCTGTGTCTCATCCGCAGAAGCTCCCTCATCAGTTGTAACACTCATTGAGCCGGCATTGTCGCCCGTATGCTGCGGGTCTTCCTTGTCTGAACTATCCTCTGTGGCTGTTTCCGTCATCTGTGACGAGCCTTTAGCCTCGTTTTTTGCTGACTTAATCACAAAAAATGTGGCAACTGCAGCCAGTGCAGCTACTATCGCAACAATTATAAATATTGCTATTATCTTTCTTTTATCGTTCATAGATTTTCCTCTTCATCAATGTATATACCATATATAAGCAACCTGTTTTTATGCAACAAAATATATCATATAATCCTGTATTTTTCAAATATTTGTCTTTTTTCAGAAATTATTAAAAATCCGCTATCACTCACCAATCTGATAGCGGATTAATAAAACACTATTTAATTTTCAGGCTTTTCACCGGTTTTGTGCGTATCCGCATTTACAACGAGATTTACTCCGTCAAGTCCGGTTACATTTACGTTGCGATTTACCTTTGCGTCATATGAATCAGCGTTGATAATCTCAGATAAATCAATACCTGTTGCCTCTTTCATACTCTCAAATACCTTTGCCATTACAACCGGTACATTTCCGGCAACCTGGCCTACACCATTGTCGCCATCACCACCACCGATAATAGTAATCTTGTCGATTTGTCCAAGTGGCTCTGCAACTTTGGCTGCGATATCAGGAAGCACCTTAATCATCATCTCTGCAACGGCTGCCTTATTGTACTTGGCATATGCCTCTGCCTTTTTCTCCATAGCCTCAGCCTCTGCAATACCCTTTGCCTGAATAGCTGAAGCCTCAGCCTCTCCAACTGCACGGATACCGGCAGCTTCCTGCTCCTTGGCATATCTCATGGCTTCTGCCTCTGCTTTCTGTGCCTCCGCCTGACGCTGTGCCTCGAACTGTCTTGCCTCTGCTTCCTTCTGGCGCTGGTAAAGCTGTGCCTCTGCCTGCTGCTGTGCTGCGTATTTATTGGCCTCAGCCTTTTTCTTGACCTCTGCCTCAAGAGACTGCTCTGTTACTGCAACCTCTTTCTGCTTTAACTCAATCTCTCGCTCCTGCTTTGCGATATCAGCGTTTGCTGTGGCAACCTCAATGGTCTTACGCTGCTCCTCCTTCTGAATGTCGTAAGCCGCATCCGCCATAGCCTTCTTTGTATCAGCCTCCATCTGAAGCTCTGATTTCTTGATAGCGAGCTCATTCTGTTTCTTGGCAATCTCTGTCTGTGCTGCAACCGCTGCATCATTTGACTCTTTGTCAGCCGAAGCCTGAGCTACCTTGATGTCTCTCTCACTCTCTGCCCTTGCGATGGCGGCGGCCTTTTTAATCTTTACGATATTGTCGATACCAAGATTCTCTATTACCTCGTTGCCATCCACAAAATTCTGCACATTAAAGCTGATGATATCAAGTCCCATTGCCGCAAGATCAGGCTCTGCATTCTCTTTTACCAGATTGGCAAACTTCTGACGGTCTGAAACCATCTCCTCAAGCTTCATTTTTCCAACGATCTCACGTACATTACCCTCGAGAACCTCTCTTGCAACACCAGCGATATACTCTGTGTTTTTGTTAAGAAAGTTCTCAGCCGCAAGGCGCAGCTTTTCAGGATTATTACTGATTTTTACGTTTACCGTAGCATCGACGTTAATATTGATATAATCTGCTGTCGGTACTGCATTGCTAGTCTTTACATCGATAGGTATCAGTCTGAGATTCAGCTTATCAAGACGCTCAAAAAACGGAATACGTATGCTCGCCTTTCCAATAACTACCTTTGATTTTTTCTTCACACCTGAAATGATATATGCCATATCAGGCGGTGCCTTCACGTATCCGATTGCCATAAACAACAGGATAACAAGAACAACAACTGCAACAATAATTCCAATGATACTAATGTCCTGCATAACTTACTCCTCTCTTTCGTATGCTTTTTATTAATAATTTGACAATATCATTTTATTATAAATATATTGTTTTGTCACTCTAAATATTAAAAATCCGCTATACTCACCTATCGTATAGCGGATTAGTAAAACATTATTCAATTTTCATCTTTTTTTATTGCTCTAAGCTATTGTGCCATTTGCAATGTCGTTCTTTGCCAATAAATATGTAATACCCGGCATAAGAATGGCTGAAATAATTGACTTGACAATATTACCAGCACTAAGCTGTGCTGCAATGGCATATGTAACTATACTTACAATGAATCCCAGAGCTGCAAGTGCAATAATAAGCACCAAACCAATCTTTTTGTGTGCGAAAAGCAGAATACCGATAGAAACAGTTATGATAATCTGTAGTATAACGCTAATGAAACACAGTACGACATATATCGAACCTAATCCTAAAGTAGCTCCTACGACTGAAGCACCCAACGCAACGACGATTCCGCCAATTGTTGCAAGAATATTCAGCACGAAAATAATCCATAACCATACGGTTAAACCTGTTGAAAGCTTATTGTTTTCCATAATTATCCTCCTTTAGTAATCCCAATTTTTTCAACATGTTCATTATAATGTACTGAGAAATTTATTTCAATAGTCAAAATGTCTTATTTTGAACTTTTTACATCCGAGCTAATCAAAAATATCATTGATTTAAATGACAGATGCATTTACAATATAGCTATTATGAAAAAATTATTTGTAAAATATGTCTCACAAAACATACTCGGCATGGTGGGTATGTCATTATATATACTTGCCGACACCTTCTTTATATCAAAGGCGGTCGGCTCAAACGGTATCACTGCGCTCAATCTGGTGCTGCCTGTATACAATTTGATTTTTGCCATAGGCGCAATGATCGGAGTCGGCTCCGCCATCAGATATGTCGTAGAAAAAAATAAGGGCGATACATCCAGCGAGAGCTATTTTTTTCATGCTCTGCTGTGGTGTATTATGATAAGTGTTATATTCATATTGATTGGTATTTTCATCCCGGACAGGCTCGTAGGGCTGCTCGGCGGCGATGCAGCAATTATAAATACCGGTAAAAACTATACACGTATTTTCATGCTTTTTACGCCGTTTTTCATGTGCAACTATGTGTGCAACGCTTTCGTAAGAAATGATGGCGCACCATCCATTGCCATGTGCGCCACACTTTTCAGCAGCCTTTTTAATATTGTTTTTGACTACATACTCATGTTCCCGCTGGGACTTGGCATGGAGGGAGCCGCTTTAGCTACCGCTATTTCACCGATTATAGGCATCCTGATATGCTGTATTCATTTCTTCTCAGACAAATGCTCCGTAAAGCTTAAGCCTGCGGTTCCATCTGTCAAAAGACTCATTTACTCCTGCCAGGTTGGTGTTTCTTCCTTTGTTGCAGAGATATCATCAGGTGTCATAACTATTGTCTTCAATATGATTATCCTTAGACTTGCAGGAAATATCGGTGTGGCAGCATACGGTGTGGTTGCCAATACATCACTGGTCGCTGTAGCTTTGTTCAACGGAATAGCACAGGGCTCACAGCCTCTTATCAGCGACTATTACGGCAGAGGACTTAGAAAAAATGTAGGCTCGATACTCAGGATGGCTGTCGTTTCATCTCTCTTAATTGCTGCACTGCTCATTTTGTTCATATGCACCTTTGCACCTTTTGTGACATCTGTTTTCAACAGCGAGCACGATGCCAGGCTTGCTTCGTATGCCGAGAGCGGACTGCGCCTTTACTTTACAGGCTTTATTTTTGCCGGAATCAATATAGTAGGTTCTGCCATCCTAAGTGCCGTTGAGTCCGTAAAATATGCATTTGCGGCATCTATCATGCGTGGTTTTATCGCTATAAGCATTTTCGCATTCACACTTTCAGCCGCCTTTGGCATGACAGGTGTTTGGCTTGCTTTTCCGGCAGCTGAATTTGTGACTATGTTTATTATTGTTAAAGGATTAAGGCAGCTTAAGCTGTAGATGCAGGCTATAGGTGTAAGTGAACTATTTTCGTGCATACTTATTTTCCATGTGATATACTTATGATTAAGAAAACCTATCACAATTATGATATATGATGAAAGAGGAGGGCTTGTATATGGCAAAAATAGAGCGAATTATCAATAAAGATTTTGACCAGTTACTTTCCACGATTGAAGACGGAATAATAAATGGCAGTGTGTCAGCATCTCTGGAGGATTCCAGTGACTTTCGAAGCGGGGATGCGCGTTGCAGCGTCAGGGTATTTGAACGCTACAGCTATACCGGTGGTAACAGGGTAAGTCTCAATGTTACACTTTTTCAAAATGGCGAGGAGCCTGTTCACCTTTCCGCAATTACGGCAGGTGGAAGCCAGGCTGTTTTTTTCAAGCTTAATACTTTTGGGGAAGAGGCATTTCTTGATAAATTGCTTGAATTGCTTGATTAAAATAGACAAATTTTTTTCAAAAGTATTCTTTATGTTGGAAATCAAACATACAAGTTGTTTTTATAACGCTATTATTCTATCAGAAACATAAAAAAACTACTGATGGAGGAAAAAAAAGATGTTTTGTTTTCAATGTGAACAAACGGCCGGATGCGCCGGCTGTACCGGAAATATAGGTGTCTGCGGAAAAAAGGCAGATACTGCACAATTACAGGATGAATTGACAGGCGCACTGATTGGTCTGGCGAGAGCAGTCGATGACACATCAGCTGTTTCAAAAAAGACCTGGCAGACCATTATCGAGGGCTTATTTACCACAATTACAAATGTAAGCTTTGATAATGCAGCAATCGAAGATATGATACAAAAGGTCAGAGCAGAAAAAGCCTCTCTGGTTGGCGACTGTAATAAATGTCAGTCTCCTTGTGGACGAACTGACGAATATGATATGCAACAGCTATGGAATGCTGATGAAGATATCCGTTCCCTGAAGTCACTTATTCTCTTTGGTATTCGCGGAATGGCTGCATATGCCTATCATGCATATGTCCTGAATTTTGAAGATCCCGAGGTAAATCAGTTTTTCTGTGAAGCCTTGTTCAGGATTGGTTACGCAGAAAGTATGGATGAACTGCTTCCAACAGTTCTCAAGGTAGGTGAAATCAATCTAAAGTGCATGGCACTTCTAGACAAGGCAAATACACAAACCTATGGAACACCGGAGCCAACAGATGTTACGCTTACGGTGGAAAAGGGACCTTTTATCGTAGTAACCGGACACGATTTAAAGGACCTGCAGCTTTTGCTTGAACAGACAAATGGAAAGGGAATCAATATCTACACTCATGGTGAAATGCTCCCTGCCCATGCATATCCACTCTTAAAGAAATTCCCTCACTTGAAAGGAAATTTCGGAACAGCATGGCAGAATCAGCAAAAAGAATTCGATCATATTCCTGCTCCTATTCTCTACACCACAAATTGTCTGATGCCTCCAAAAAGCAGCTACATCGACAGAGTGTTCACAACAGAAGTGGTTGCCTTCCCGGGTACTGTTCATATCGATGAACAGAAAGATTTCACTCCTGTTATTGAAAAAGCACTTGAGCTCGGTGGTTACAAGGAGGATCAGACCTTCACAGGCATAAATGGCGGCACACAGGTAACAACCGGTTTTGGGCATTCAGCAATCCTGTCCCATGCGGATACTGTAATAGAGGCCGTAAAATCAGGAGCTATCCGTCATTTCTTCCTGGTTGCCGGCTGTGATGGCGCCAAACCGGGCAGAAATTACTATACAGAATTTGTAAAACAGACGCCTTCTGACAGTATCGTCCTGACTCTGGCATGTGGAAAATTTCGTTTCAACGATCTAAATCTCGGAGAAATTGGTGGTCTTCCGCGACTGATGGATATGGGACAGTGTAATGACGCTTATGGCGCGATACAGGTTGCAATAGCACTTGCGGATGCATTTGGATGTTCAGTAAACGAGCTTCCGCTTTCCTTTGTACTCTCCTGGTATGAACAGAAAGCAGTCTGCATCCTCTTAACACTGTTACATCTTGGTATAAAAAATATCCGTCTAGGTCCTTCTCTACCGGCGTTCCTTTCTCCTAACATTCTGAACTTTCTGGTAGAAAACTATGGGATTGCACCTATTACCACACCGGAGGAAGACATCAAAGTGCTGTTGAAACAATAATATGTATATTTTCCGATGTTCTAATACACTAATAGGGCGTGTGAAAAAACGAGAGTTTTTTCACACGCCCTTTTGTTAATCTTCTCTTATATAATTATTATTTACTACTTTTTGCACATCTTTTGGATCAGGCATTGAGCGGATTGCGCCTTTCTTTGTTGTGACCAGATATGCGGCAGCGTTGGCAATTTGCAGCATCTCTATCAAATTTTCTTTACTCAAATTCTCTAAATCATGATCCAATAGATAATTTAACACACTTCCACAAAATGTATCGCCTGCACCTGTTGTATCAATTGTTCCACCAAGCAAATATGAAGGTACATATGCCATAATTTCTCTATAATAAGAATAGCTTCCATCAGCACCGGCTGTTATATTAAGGAGTTTTATATTTGGATATCTCTCCATAAGAATATTTGCTCCTTTGTCAAAATCAGATGTTCCTGTCATAAACTCAATTTCATTATCCGAGATTTTCAAAACATCACACTGACTTAATCCATATGCTATCTGTTTTCTCGCATCATCCAGACTTTTCCATAATGGTGGTCTGAGATTTGGATCAAAAGAAATGATTAATCCGTTATTTTTAGCGGTCTCAATTGCTCGTTTTGTTGCCTCCTTTACATTATCATCAGTCATAGAAAGAGTTCCAAAATGAAAGATCCTAGACTGCTTTATCTGTTCATACGCAACCTCATCTGACGATAACATCATATCCGCTCCTGGATGACGATAAAATGAAAATTCTCGGTCGCCATTTTCATAATTTTTCACAAATGCTAGTGTTGTATTATAGTAATCATCTATAATTAATCCTTTGTGATCAATTCCGGTTTCATCCAATATAGCAGTCAGCATTTTTCCAAAAAAATCATTACCAATTTTGCCTATGAATGTACAGGATTTATTATATTTTCTTAATAAAGCAAGTACATTACACGGAGCTCCTCCCGGATTTGCTTCAAAAACCGGATTTTCCTGTCCACTCATTCCATAATCAGTAAAATCTACTAGTAGCTCGCCTAAAGCAACAACATCATATTTTTTCAATTGCTATCCTCCGAATTTCATCCAAGCATATATCGTTCAAATTCTAGTGCATTCTTTGCGTCACGATCCAATGCTTCTTCGCTTGTGTCAGGTACAATATCTCTCCATACCTTAATATTCTGTCCTACAGTTCCTCCCGGCATAACAAAAGGCTCCATCACAACTGTCTTATCATAATTAATGTCTCTTAATGCCTCTCCAATCTCTCTCCAAGGTGTTCGTCCTCTTCCCGGAACCATACGATTACACTCGCCTGTATGGAAGTGTCCCAGTAAACTGCCTGCCTCACGTATTGCTGCACCAATACTTTCCTCTTCAATATTCATGTGAAAAGTATCTAACATTACACTTACATTAGATGCCTTAGGCTCTAATTCACGAACACTTTTCACAAACGCAGTGCATTCCTTTGATGTATTAATAACGTGATTCTCAAAACGATTTAAACTTTCAAGGCCAAGCACCTCAATTCCGCATTCTGCTGCTATCCTTCCAAGTTTGGCCATTCCTTCTATTCCTCTCTCCCAATCGCCCTTTTTGTCAACCGGTTTAGAATAATCAATAGGCCAGCATGAATATAAAGCTCCGCCAATAAGAGTTGCTCCAATTTTTTCCATTCTTTTAAACAAATCAGTATAGAATTCAAGTGCATGCTTTCTTACCGCTGGATCACTGCTTGAAATATTATTTTCCGGCACCGGACCATATCCAACAGTAAGTCGTATATTTTTATCTGCCGCATGCTTTTTTAATTCCTTTAACTCTTCATCACTATATTCCGGGAGTGGCCCGGCAGCAATTTCCAAAATGTCAAACCCAAGCCTGGAAACCTTGTCTATGTAATAATGATAATCTCCATCCCATTCATGCTCCCAATATGCGTAATAAATTCCATGTTGCATAATCTTATACCTCCTTTTTATTTAGACGCTGCCTTTTTTGCACGTCGTTTTGAAATGTAAATGTTAAATACTAAAACTGCAAGTAATGCTACACCCCAGATCATATCTCTGTAATAGTTGCTGATAGACGGAAACTGATTTAAATAAGAAGACAGTGTCTGAAGAATAATAACCGCAAAAGCAATTCCCGGTATATTACCAAAACCACCATCCGGATTAATTCCACCTAAAACAGCGACCAATATTGTCTGCATTGTATAGCTTGTTCCAAAATCCGCCTTAGCAGAATTCAATCTTGATAAGCTCACAAGTCCTGCAACTGCGGATAAAATGCCTGAAATCATGTAACAGCACAATGTCGTCTTCTTAACATTTATTCCTGCAAACTTTGCGGATTTCGCATTTGTTCCAACTAAATATACCTTATTTCCGAAACTCGTTTTACTCATAATCCATGTGAGTATAATTGTACAAATAATAAACAAAATAAATGGTAACGGAATCCCAAAAATCGTCATTGCTGAAAGAATATTAAACTGTCCATTTGCAGATACAGTACTTCCCTTGGACAAAACAATGGATATTCCCATATATAGTTCATAACTACCTAGTGTTGCCAGCATTGGCGGAATATTAAGAAAACTAACAAGGAATCCGTTAAAAATACCACATAAAGCACCTACAACAAGTGCAACTACACATGCAAATATTATTCCTGCAATTCCACTTGTATTACTCTGAATAATTAATCCTGCACTTATTCCACATAAATTTGCAATATATACTGTTGATAAATCAATTCCTCCGCTTAACATACATATACCCATTCCAAGTGACATAAGGCCATATTCTGTAAGCTGCTTTCCAATTGACTGTACATTACCTACATTCAAAAACTGTGATGACTTTGTAATTCCGGTTATAAAAACCAATACCACCAAAATAATGATTAATCTTCTCGAATTTTCATCAAAAGGTAAGGTAATACTTTTTTTCATTTTCTTTGATTCATTCATGTTTACTCTACCCCCTTCTTCTTTGCGGTCGTCTTCGATGCACTTTTTGCCTGCATAGCAGAAATTGCAGTACCTATTATTATAATTGCTCCTATAAATACCTTTTCCCAATATACTGAAATTCCAAGCAAAATCAAACTATTTGCAACCATTGTAAGAAGCAATGTTCCAAGCAGGCATCCTCTGAGAGTACCAATTCCTCCTGTCATACGTGTTCCTCCCAGAATTACTGCCGCAATTACCAGCATTTCTTCTCCAGCATATTCATTTGGGAGATAAAAATAAGACATCATTGCATAACATAAACCTGCAATTGCAGCTATTCCACCATTTACAACAAATACCAGAAATCTGACTTTTCCGACATTTATTCCTGCTCTCTGTGCGCTGACTTCATCTCCGCCTACTGCATATACACTTCTTCCTGCCATTGTGTAATTTAAAACCATATATGCAATTACATACAGTACTATCATAATAATAACTGTAACCGGAAGCGATGAACTCAGCCCTGATTTTGCATTTGTAACAGTTGCAATATTTATCTTACTCAGCTTATATAGTTTATCTGGCAGTTCTGTTCTGCCGGCTTCAAATGCGCCAAACAAAATACCACTACAAATAGATGATGTTCCAAGCGTTACTATCAAACTATTAAACTTATACTTAACAATAAAGAACCCATTAATACAGCCAATAAGACATCCAACACCAATTGCTATAATAAATACCGGAATAACACCTAATGAAAAGTGATTTCCAAGTGTTACAGCAATATACGCTGAAAGTGCTGCAATTAAAGGAAATGATACGTCCGCACCTGTACTTACGAAACTAAGCAATGCACATAATGCGTAAATAGCAGGTATAATCATTGACCTTATTAAATCCATTAAATTGTTACTTGTAAAGAACTGACCTGAACGCACCTGAATTATTACCGAAAATGCGATAATAATACACAAAACATAAAATTCCGTCTGTTTCATGATGCTTTTCACATTAAATTTCATCTTTACACCCCCTATATAGTTGACTTATACAGATTATCATCTGTAAGTTCTTCGCCTTTAAATTCGCCTGTCATTCTTCCAGCTTTCATAATCAAAGCTCTATCACATAAGGCTGTAATCTCAGCTACATCATCTGACACAACAAGCACAGCCATCCCACCTTTAGCTAATTCACGTAATAATTTATGAATATCATACTTTGCACCTATATCCACACCTACAGTTGGACCATTTAATATAAGAATTTTAGGATGCGTCGCCAGCCATCGTGCAAGTACAACCTTCTGCTGATTTCCACCCGAAAGAGTCTGAACCGGCAGTGTATGGTCTTTAGTGGCAACTCCAATTTCTTTAACCCAATGTGCTGACAACTCTTTCTGTGCCGCTTCTTTTACTACACCAAACGCTCCTTGAATTTCTTCCAAGCTTGTCACCGATATATTTTTATAAATTGACTGTGGTAAAAATAATCCCTCTGTCAAACGATCCTCTGGAACCAATGCAATTCCATGCTTTTGAGCCTCAGCCACATTCTTTAGATGAACTGTTTCTCCAGAAACACTAATACTTCCATTCGTAGGTTTAAGCATTCCAAATAAAGCAAGACTGAGTTCGGTGCGGCCTGAACCAAGCTGTCCGGCAATACCAAGGATTTCGCCTGCATGTAAATCAAAGCTTACACTTTCAAATCCCTTTGCTGAAAGATTCTTTACTTCAAGCACTTTTTCAGATTTTGAAAAATCCTTTACTTCTTTAAAATCGGTAATGTCAATATTCCTTCCAGTCATGTAATAAGTGAATTTTTCTTCTGTCATTTCCTTTGCAGGACATTTATATACATTTTGACCACTTCTAAGAATTGTGATACTATCCGAAATTTCAAATACTTCATCCAGTTTATGTGAAACAAATAAAATTGTAATACCCTCTTTTTTTAATTCTTCTATAATTCCGAATAATCGAGTTACTTCTTTCTTTGTCAAAGCTGTAGTTGGCTCATCCATAATAATGAGCTTAGCATTATGTAATAAAGCCCTCGAAATAGCAATCAGCTGTTTATCCGCAACCGGAAGTGTTTCAACTCTTGCATCCAGATCTACATCAAAATTAATCTTCTTGACGGCTTCTTCTGCAATCTTTCTAAATTCTCTCTTATTAACAAATTTTTTCTTCTCTGCCAATACTTGATTAAAAGCCAGATTCTCCATTACTGTTAAATTGGGAAAAATTGAAAAATCCTGATATATTACCTGAATACCTGCAGCAATCGCATCAGCAGTAGACATATTTGTATATTCTTTGCCATCAATCTCTATTGTTCCTTCATCCGGTTTATAAAACCCCGAAATTACTTTAATAATAGTTGATTTTCCACATCCATTTTCACCAGCCAGACAATGTGTCTCGCCCTTTTTGATTGTTAAATCTACACCTTTTAATGCATGCACCCCGCCAAATGACTTTTTGATATTTTTTACACATAAAATATTTTCTGACATTAACCCTCACTCTCCTTCAAACTGTTATTTTCTGAAAATCCGGATGTTTTTTAATTAAATCCATCCGGATTTTCACCAGACTACTTCATAAGTTAAATACAGTTTTATATTTAGAAATCGTAATCGTCAATATTATCCTTATTTAAAATCAATGGAGCATTACCTAATACGCAACGATTTACACCTTCCTGGATTTTTACACTATCATACCCATCCTGCTCAAGGTCAATTCCATCTTTTATTTCATCGCCTGATAACACCTTGTATGCCAGATTACACATAGCATATCCTGCTGATGCCGGATCCCACAAACACACTGCATTTATCGTACCATTTTTGACATACTCTCTTGTTGCATTTGGTGTTCCAACACCAACAATTGATACCTTATCAATTAATCCCAGCTCTTCAACTGCCTGAGCTTCACCTAAGATATCAACGGAAGCTGCTCCGGTAAATCCAGCAAGCTCAGAATTTGCCTTTAATAACTCTTTCGCCTTCCCATAAGCTGTATCAACCTTTTCTGACGATTCTGCCGATGGTACAGTATCATTAATCAGCGACATATCAGGATAATTTTCTTTCTGATACTTGTACTCTGCATTAGAATATTCCATATGAGTTGTTGATGTAGTATAGGCAACCATCTGAGCATACTGCCCTTTCTCACCCATTGCTTTTGCAAGCTCCTGCATCATTGCATTTCCAAAATCCTCAGCGGTGAATGCTTCTACATCATATAATGTGCTTTTTAAATCTGAGGCTTCGTGACTAATTACTACAATGCCATTTTCCATGGCTTTTTTCAAAACAGATTCCAATGCACCCGGATCAATTGGGACGATACACAACGCATCAACACCTTGATTAATCATGTCCTCAACCAATTGAACCTGTGATGCCGCATCCGCATTGGCTGGTCCCTTCTGTATTACATCAACTGTCTTTTCCTTGCCAAATTCATCCACTCCAACCTGCATTCTCTTAAACCAGTCCGATGTACCATCTTTAACGACAACTGCAATTGTCCAATCCGCCGGTTCCTTATCTGATTTATACTTTGTAGCATCTAATAATTCAGCGCTAACACTTACCTGTGTATCAGCATTCTTATTATTAGAACCAGAACCTGTGTCTACTGCAGAGCATCCTGCCAAACCTATCATCATTGTTAACCCTAAAACCATTGCCAATAATTTTTTTGCCATAATTTTGTCCCCCTGTGGTATTTATTCAATATTTCTGTGACGGGCTTCCATCTCTTCCTTGGAAATTCCCATTTCTTCACTTAGCATCATTACAATTACATCGAAGAATACAAGCAATGCCTGTTCAAACTGATTCCCCATCATCTGAGCTGTCGGTACATACTCATCCTCTGAGTTGTATACCGCCTTATAAGCAGTTGCAGGAATCCTTATTACCTTATCTGCAATTTCCAATATATGTCCTTTTGCAGAAGGAGTAATTAAAAGAATAGTGGCACCTGTTTTCTTTGCATTATCACAAATTATGTTTTCATGTGCCACGTCAGCACTTCCGCATGCGCATATAAACAAATCTCCTTTGTTCATGGATGGAGTGGTATCATCCCATATCCAATGAGACTCCTTTCCTAAATGCATTAAGCGCATAGCAAACTCTCTCGTCGAAAGCCCTTCTCTTCCTGCACCAAGCAAAAAAACACGCTTTGCATTTTTGATTTCCTCCAATAGTTCTCTCACGTTTTCATCACTCATTCTTGCAAAGACTTCTGATAACTCGTCCAATGCAATTTTAGATAACTCTTGAAAACGATCCATATTACATCACCTCCTGGTATTTTTTATTATCAAGGCGACTAAGCGCCAGCATGCCATCTTCATGTGTTCCTGTGTATCCGGAAAATAACCAGGCATGAATCATTGCCATTGTAAAGTCAATGCCTTTCTTTTCCATGAACCATGCTCCGGTACACAAAACATTTCCATTATTATCATTTTTGCTAAGCACTGCCGGAAAAACATCATAACAAAGTACTGCTCTTATTCCCGGAATCTTGTTTGCTGCCATTGCCATTCCCTGACCTGTTCCACAAATCAAAATTCCATAATCACATTCTTTTGATACAACCTTGTTGGATACTATTTCTGCAATCTCTGCATACTTTCCACCATCTGCTTCATGTTCCGATTCGCAACCTGTATCTACGATATCGTAACCTTCTTCCTTCATTCTCTCTAATAATTTTTTATAGAACCGGTACGCTGCCGGATCACAGCCCATTGCTAATTTCATATTTTTTCCTTCCTTTATTTGTTTTATGTAACCGCTTTCATTGATTTGTAATAAGTAAGTGATTGTGTATTTTATGAGTAATACACAATCACTCATTCTTAAAATGTCTGATGAACCAGCGGAGAATTCAATATCATATGCTGAAATGTTTCATCCGGCTGCTCCAATCTCTTTATCAGCAGTTCCGCTGCTGAATGTCCTAATTCGTATGCATCACGTTGGATACAATTATACGGAATTCCAAGATACTGCATCATGTCAATTTCATCCAGTCCTATATGTGTATACATGTCTGTTTTTCCATGCGTATGCTCACATACCGCTTGTATATATCCTTTACTAAGTAAGTTATTACATGTAATTACAGCTGTAGGTTGCTTTGACTTCGCAATCATCTGTTTTGTCACCTGATATCCTGACACCCTCGTATATGTTCCTCTAAATACGAGCTCTTCGTCATATGGAATACCAGCCTTCTTTAGTCCTTCTAAATATCCTTCAAATCGCTGAACAGACAATATATTCTCTTTGTCTCCAATTATAATTGCAATTTTTCTGTGTCCTTCATTTGCCAATGCCAAAACTGCTTTTCGCACGGCACTCTGGTCATCAAAATGTACTATATCACACTTTAATCCTACATCTCGATCCATGCAGACAATCGGACAATTCATACGATCCAATTTTCTTTGCAGTTTATCAAGAACTCCAAGAGCGGAATAATTAACTGCCGGGATATACAGCAATCCTCTTACCCTCTGCATCTTCATCATGTCCAGTGCTTTATAATCCGTATCCATATCGTTATCATTTCCAGAATATAGCAGAGATAAGTTATGCCTCTTTGTAACTTCTTCAACCCCGGAAAACAGCTCTCCAAAAAAAGTATTGCTAATTTCCGGAACAATCACACCGACTGTAGACGAGCTTTTCATTGACAAATTTCTTGCTGTCTGAGATGGCGTATAATGCAGCTCCTTCATTATTCTACTAATATTTTCTCTGGTATGTTCTTCTACAATCTCCGGTGAGTTCAATACTCTGGAGACTGTTGCCTTAGATACACCTGCCCTCTCCGCAATATCTGATATTGTAATATTTTTATCGATTTTTAACCCCCTCCTTATGTAATCGGTTTCATTTGCCTGTATTATATTATTTTGTACATTCGATGTCAATATAACAGTATTGTTTTCGTGATTATGCATAAATTTTCTATGCTTTTACATCATCATAAGCCTTTCTCTTTGTGCTATTTATACATGTAACCGCTCTCATCTCAGCTTGCCATAATAATTTGGCGCAACAAAAAGAGCTCTTTCGAGCTCTTCAGACTGTAGACAAAGTACTCCGAGAAACTTTCGTTTCTCGGAGTACTTTGTCTACAGTCTGATGCAACATTTCTTAGAGAAATGTTGCATTTTTATTTGGCTAAACCTATTTTTCCAAAAGAACATACAGAAACAAGCCACTTAACCGGTCACAGGCTTACAGAATCGTAAAAGCTGCCGCCGGTAAAACAACACAGGATATAGCGCCTTTGCTGTATCCTGTGTTTTAAATTAACTTTAAATTAATTTGCAATCATTAGGGTAATCTAAGCTAATTCTCCCCATATATCTCCGGCCGCCTGTCCCTGAACAGTCCCCAGCTCTTTCTCTCACTCTCCAGCTCATCCAGATCAAAACTGTGGAGTATGAATCCCTCCGATACTCTGTCCATCTCCTCAACAACCTCTCCGGTCGCATCTGTGATAAACGAAGAACCATAAAATGTCAGTGCTGAGCTCTGGTTTCCGTTTTCCGCACACGGTACAACCTCCTCTGTGCCTATCCTGTTTGCCGCCACTACCGGCATCAGATTGCAGGCTGCATGTCCGGTCATACACCTTCTCCAGTGTGGCATGCTGTCACATTCCAGTATCGGCTCGCTGCCTATGGCTGTAGGGTAAAAAAGTATCTCCGCGCCCTTTAAAGCCATGCCTCTTGCTGTTTCCGGGAACCACTGATCCCAGCATATACCGACTCCTATGGTTGCATATCTTGTCTTAAAAGCTTTAAAACCTGTATTTCCCGGTGTGAAGTAAAACTTCTCCTGATAATAATGATCGTCCGGGATATGTGTCTTTCGGTATATTCCAAGCACCTCTCCGTCGGCATCTATCACCGCCACTGAATTGAAGAGCTGTCTGCCCTCTCCCGCCTCATAAAAGCTCACGGGAATCACTACTCCAAGCTCCTTTGCCAGTGCCTTCATGCTCTGCACTGCATCATTTTCAGAAAGCGGCTTTGCATAATCATAATAATCGTAGCGCCTCTCCTGACAGAAATACTGTCTCTCAAACAGCTCCGAAGGAAGTATTATCTGCGCTCCGGCCTCTGCCGCAGCCCTTATAAGCTTTGCTGCTTTTTCAATATTTTCTTTTACATCACGGCTGCAGCTCATCTGGATTGCAGCAATTGTAACCTCTCTCATACTATTCACCTTTCTCATCCTGAATTAAATTACTGCGGTATCTGCTGTGTGATACAGTGTATATTTCCGCCACCGACAATTATGTCGCGAGCATATATCGGATACACCCTTCTTCCCTCAAAAAGGCTTCCGATTGCTTTAAGCGCAGGCTCATCCATCACATCACCAAACTGAGGAATGAGCACACCGCCGTTTGTAATGTAAAAATTCACATAGCTTGCCGCTAAGCGTTCTCCTGCCTCGCGCTCATCCTCACCCTCCTCAAAGGTGAAGCCCGAAAGCTCATATTCTGTGATACACACCGGCTTCTTTGGAATGTAAACCTTGTGAACCTCAATTTTTCTGCCTCTTGCATCAGTTTCATTTTCCAATATTTCAAGGTCCGCTGATGACATCTGATGCTGTGGGTCATCCTTGTCATCAGTCCACGCCAGTACTACATGTCCCGGGCTTGTAAATGCACATACGTTGTCCACATGCTCGTTGGTTTCATCGTTGTATATTCCATAAGGAATCCAGATGATTTTTTCGGCTCCGAGATAATCCTTTAATTTCTGTTCTATTTCAGACTTCGATAATTCCGGATTTCTGCCCTTGCTTAGCAGACAGCTTTCAGTCACTATCACAGTTTTCTCGCCGTCTGTATGGATGGCTCCACCCTCAAGGACAAACGGATGCGCATCATATATGTCATATCCGGTTTCGTTGCAAAATAAAGCCGCTACTCTGTCATCCTTTGTCCAGTCTGCGTACAGTCCGTCCACCTTGCCGCCCCAGGCATTAAAACACCAGTCAATTCCTCTGACAGCGCCATCCTCATTTTTCACAAAGGTCGGCCCCACATCTCTGGCCCAGGCATCGTCTGACTCCATTTGTATATATTTAACCGGGAAATTTTCCTGATAATTTTTCTGTTTCCTGACAGCTTCCACGACAGACCTTGCATTGTCTATTACATCCGCCTCAGCGAGCACATATGCCTGCTCAGACTCTGCTATCGCACATATCACCTCCGCAAAAGCCTCTCTTGCCCGCTTGGCACCGTAAATCCATGAGCCCGGGCGCTTCGGCCAGATGATGATGGTGCCCTTGTGGGGAGCATACTCTGCCGGCATATAGAAGCCGTCTGCCCTAGGACAGCCTGCATTTAAAATCTTCATATTTGAATCTCCTGATAACCTTACAATCCTTATTTTCATCCATTACGGCAATGTCCGGAAGCGGCATGCCGTTAAAGGTATTATTTTTGACCATCGAGTAGATTGCCATATCGCAAAAGCGCAGTCTGTCACCGGTTTTTATCTCCTTGTCAAATGAATAATCCCCTATCACGTCACCTGCCAGACAGGTACATGAGGACAGTCTGTATGTATATTTCTTCTCACCCGGCATGCCACTGTCCATAAGCGGTGGGCGGTACGGCATCTCAAGCACATCCGGCATATGGCAGGCTGCGGAGGTATCCAGAATGAGTATCTTTATGCCATTGTTTTCAACTATATCAAGCACTGTAGTCTCCAGATAGCCTGCATCAAGCGCAACTGCCTCTCCCGGCTCCAGATAGATTTCCAGGTCATATTTGTCACGCATATGCGTAATGCACCTTTCAAGCCTTTCAATGTCATAGTCTGCTCTCGTAATATGGTGTCCGCCTCCCATATTGAGCCACTTAAGACCATACAGCAAATCTCCAAATTTCTCCTCGAGCGCTGCAAGAGTCGTTTCGAGCGCATCCGAGCCCTGTTCACAGAGCGTGTGAAAATGAAAGCCCTCTATGCGTGATAAATCAAGCCCGTTTTCAATAGCCCTATCGAGTGCCTCTCTCGTTATCCCAAGCCTTGAGCCCGGCGCACATGGGTCATATATCTCATGTCCCTCCTGTGTAGAGCACTCCGGGTTGATTCTGAGCCCGACACTTATTTTTTTATCAGCCTTTTCTATTTTATCCCTGTGAAGCAGATACTGCGATACGGAATTAAATACAATATGGTCACATATTTCTACCAGCTCATCCATCTCCTGCGGCAAAAAAGCGGGACAGAATACATGGTTTTCCTTTCCCATTTCTTCATGTGCAAGACGGGCCTCAAAAAGCCCGCTTGCAGTTGTCCCGCTTAGATATCTGCCGATAAGAGGATATTCATAAAATGCGCTGAATGCCTTCTGTGCGAGAAGAATCCTTGCACCTGTCCTTCGCATGACACCGTTTAATATCAAAAGATTTTCAGTTAATTTTCCCTCGTCTATCACATAACAGGGTGTTCTCAGTTCGTTTATCTTCATACCGGCCTCCGGACTAATCCATATGTACTGACTCATCCTCAGTCTTGTAACAATCCACAGGAACCGGATTCTCCACTACCTGCCAAGGCAGTCCGAACTTATTAAGAGCCTCCATATATGGATCCGGATCCATCTCCTCTAGATTGAACACTCCCGGCTTCTTCCAGAGTCCCTTTACCACCATCATGGCACCAATCATTGCCGGCACACCTGTGGTATAGGAAATCGCCTGCGACTCAACCTCCTTGTAGCACTCCTGATGGTCGCATACATTGTAGATGTAGATTGATTTTTCCTTTCCGTCCTTGACACCTGTAAAAATACATCCGATATTTGTCTTTCCGACTGTACGAGGTCCCAGGGATGCAGGGTCAGGAAGCAGCTCCTTAAGCACCTGTATTGGCACGATTTCCTTTCCGTCCACCATGATCGGGTCTGTTCTTAGCATGCCGACATTCTCAAGACACTTCATGTGTGTGAGATAGCTCTGTCCAAAGGTCATGAAGAATCTGATTCTCTTTATTCCCGGAATGTTTTTGGCCAGTGACTCAATCTCCTCGTGGTGAAGCAGATACATATCCTTTTCTCCGACCTGGTCAAAATTGTACTGCGCTCTCCACTCCATAGGCTTTGTCTCTACCCAGTGGCCGTCTGTCCAGTATGAGCCGTTCGCAGAAACCTCACGCAGATTTATCTCCGGATTAAAGTTTGTCGCAAACGGATATCCGTGGTCACCGCCATTGCAGTCGAGAATATCTATAGTATGTATTTCATCAAAATAATGCTTAAGCGCATATGCAGAATAAACAGAGGTCACACCCGGGTCAAATCCGCTTCCAAGAATAGCTGTAAGCCCTGCCTCCTTAAATTTCTCCTGATATGCCCACTGCCATGAATAATCGAAATATGCCGTAAATCCAAGCTCCTTGCAGCGCTTTTCGTAGATTGCTCTCCACTTTGGATCCTCAGTATCCTCACACTCATAGTTGGCAGTATCGATGTAGTCAACACCACACGCAAGACATGCATCCATGATTGTAAGATCCTGATACGGAAGCGCAACATTTAAAACCGCATCCGGCTTGTATGCATTAATCAGCTCTTTTAATTCCTCCACATTGTCGGCATCAACCTTTGCAGTCTCAATTTTTGTGCTTGTCTTTCCCTCAAGCTTTGCCTTTAAATCGTCACATTTTGACCTGGTTCTGCTTGCAATCATAATCTCGGTAAATACCTCGCTGTTCTGGCAACATTTTCTGATTGCCACCTGCGCAACTCCACCACATCCGATAATAAGTAATCTGCTCATTTTTGTCCTCCTGATTCGCTTTGGTTATGATATAGTTTTTCTAATTTGTTTTACTTTGTTTCCTCTTCCTCGAGTAAATCCTCCACATATTTCGGAAGCATGAAGGCTCCCCTGTGTAAATGTGTTGTGTAATACCAGGTTTTAAGCCCCAGTGCATCCCATCTTTCGGTATCCAGATCATAAAGCGGATGATATTTCTTCGATGCAAACCCAAACAGCCAGTAGCCTGACGGACAGGTTGGAATATGTGCCTGATATACCCTGCTTATAGGAAATGATTTATACACCTTTCTGTGCATTTTCCGGCACTCAAGCTCGTCCTCATCATAAAAAGGGCTGCCGTGCTGGTAAACCATGATTCCATCATCCTTTAGTGCCTTATAACAGCTTCCGTAAAATTCTTTTGTGAAAAGTCCCTCCGTATGTCCGAGCGGGTCCGTGGAATCGTTGATTATCAGATCATATTCATCATGCTTCCTGCGTAAGAAGCGCAGACCGTCATCATAAAACATTGAAATTCTCTCATCCTCAAGCCCACATGCTACCTCCGGGAAAAACCGCCTGCATACATCGACAAACATCTTGTCTGTCTCAACCACATCAATATGCTCAACTGACGGATATTTGATGAGCTCCTTTGCCACACCGCCGTCGCCTCCACCTATTATAAGTATCCTTTTTGCATTCGGGTGAACCGCCATCGGCACATGTGTGACCATCTCATCATATATAAACTCATCCGTGTCCGAAAAAACAATCTCGCCATCCAGCGCAACCATTTTTCCAAATTCATATGATTTAAACACATCTATTTTCTGATAATCACTCTGCCCTGAAAAAAGCTGCTCCTGTATCCTTACATCCAGCTTGACATTGACAGTATGATATTGTGAAAACCACATTTGCATAGCTTTTCCTCCTGTTTACTGCTCCAATACCTTAAGATATTCTACCGCAGGATCCTCTGTTCCCTGCATTGAACAGCCCTTTTCCTTTGCGTAGACAATGTATTGCGCAATCTCTTTTGTGATAAGCTCTCCCGGTGCAAGAATCGGGATTCCCGGTGGATAACACATGACAAACTCACCACTTACAGCGCCTACCGCGTCCATAATGCGCACTGATTTCTTCTGCGAATAAAATGCCTCCTGCGGCGATACCGCCACCTTTGGGTTTATGTACTCTCCAGACAAAAGTCCGGTCTTGTCCTTGCTGTAAAGGCGCTTGATATCCTCAAGCGCACCTACGAGCCTCTCTATATCCTGTATTCTGTCACCGATTGATATATACGCAAGTATATTACAGATATCTCCAAACTCTATCTGGATATCATACTCATCACGCAGCAGATCATATACCTCTATTCCGGCAAGCCCTATATCGAGCGTATAGATGGACAGCTTTGTCACATCATAATCATATATGCTCGTGCCATTTACAAGGTCACGCCCATACGCATAATAGCCGCCTATGGAATTAATCTCCTGCCTTGCGTACTCCGACATCTGTGCCACCTTGGCAAAGGATTCCTCGCCTCTGAGTGCCAGATTTCTTCTTGATATATCAAGGCTTGACAATAGCAGATAAGATGCGCTCGTGGTCTGTGTGAGGTTGATAATCTGCCTCACATAATCAGCATTCACATCCCTTCCGGTGAGCAGAATCGAGCTCTGTGTCAGGCTTCCTCCTGATTTGTGCATCGATACCGCAGACATGTCTGCCCCGGCTGCCATTCCTGATATCGGAAGCCCCTTTCCAAAATAAAGATGTGTACCATGTGCCTCATCCGTGAGCACCTTGATTCCCTTCGAATGAGCCAGCGTAACTATCGACTTAAGGTCAGAACAGATTCCGTAATACGTCGGATTGTTTACAAGCACAGCCTTTGCATCCGGATTTTCCTCGATAGCCCTCGCCACCTGATCAATCTCCATTCCAAGCGAAATACCAAGCTTGGCATTCATCTGCGGATTGACATAAACCGGTATCGCTCCGCAGAGTACGAGTGCATTAAGAGCGCTTTTATGAACATTTCTCGGAAGTATAATCTTGTCTCCTGCCTTGCAGGTGGACAAAATCATGGCCTGCACCGCAGATGTAGTGCCTCCCACCATAAGAAAAGCATTTGTCGCTCCAAAGGCATCTGCCGCAAGCTCCTCCGCCTCTCTGATTACCGAAACCGGATGACATAAATTGTCAAGCGGCTTCATTGAATTGACATCAAGCCCTACGCACTTTTCCCCTAGCAGATGCACCAGCTCAGGATTTCCTCTGCCTCTCTTGTGTCCCGGCACGTCAAACGGCACTACTCTTTTCTTCTTAAACTCCTCAAGAGCCTCATAAATCGGTGCTCTTTCCTGTCTATTGATATTCATTTACTTCTCCTGTATTTAAAAAGGATGATGCGTGCAAGCATCATCCTTTAGATTCGTCTTAACAACAGTAAAATCGTAACATATACTATGGAGATATGCAAGAAATTACGTTTTATTTTTGATAATGATAGTTACGCCATTGCAGGCTCCTTCTTCTTAATAATTGCCTCAACTTCATCAACACCTGTTTCAGCTACATCTGCGATCTGATCCAATGTATAACCCTTTTTATACATATTCAGAATAAACTTTTCGCTTGTCTTTTCAGTAGCTCTTTCAGTAGCTCTTTCTTCAATTCCTGTACTCAGATTACACATAATTCTCACATCCTCTCTAAATTCTTTACTGGTTGGAATATTATATTCATGTTCTATAATATCCAATTTTTCCTGTTCTTTCAATTCACTTGAAAGTAATGCTCCAATCAACCGATGCATTTCATATTTTTCATCATGTTCCGGAATCTCATTTGTGATTCCTATTAACACAATGTTTAACAGGTCGAGGTTACCTTTCCAGTTACATGGTTTTAACATCTCATCTTTTGTCAAATGGATATGGCTTAGGCTGTTATCATCCATGTTCATACATATCCATATGCTGAATACCTGCTTAATGTCATCGTAGTTAGTATTTACAAAATCTCTTTCCTTTTGTGACGAAATCAGCCTGCTCACATAAAAGATTGCCCGATTTAAAATTTTATATTCCGTCGGCTCATCCTTCTGAGCCTCAATATTTACAATAATCTGCGAAAGTCCATTTTTCATACGGACATAAAAAATAATGTCAAATCTGACTAATCCTTCATTAATTTCAGCATTTTCCGTATTAAGACCTACGATACGCTGTCCTGCAGCATCTGTTTTTTCCATATTTGCTAATCCCGGCTCAACCGGAACAACGCTAATACTCGGTTCGCCTTCGATGTATTTCACAACATCTTCCGGCTTCATTCCTTTAAATTCATCGACTGTTTTCACCAGAATATGTGCTAATATACTCTTCTGTGCCAGTAACCTTTTAACATGAGTATCATATTGTGCCTTATCTCCTGCTGCATTCACAGCATTTGCTATCTCTGTATTCAAGTCGGCATCCCTCCTTTTGTATTGTGCATAACACTTCTAAGATTCCGCAAAAGGCTCTCTGCCTTAATATCATTATAAGCGAGGGACTTTGCGAAATCAACTGATTTTTCATTACTTACTATTAAAGAGGAAGCCGGTACATGTGGAGTGCACCGGCTAAAAATATGAAAAAGATTAATATGAGTATTTCTTTTGTTTACAGTGTCAGTATACGGGGCAATTGTGAAAATGCTGTGTTTACTTTCTTACTCTTTTATAAACAAAATATTAATGTAACAAAATAAAAAGAGCCCTTTTGGATGGCTCAATTAGGGATTAACGAAACCAACGATAATTTCTAAGCGAAGCTTTCCAACGGAACTCAAAATAGAATGACCACACTAGAGTATTGATTTACTCCGGTGTGGTCATTTTATTATCCATCTGTACCTTTCGTTTCGGAATCCTCTCCAAAATATCGCATCTTTCCTGAGATTGGACTGGCTTTAACAGGAACATACTTTGCCTTATATATTTTACATCTGAACTTTTCCAATTCGGATTCTATCTCATCAAATGCTGTTTGATATACCAATGTATTGACATAATCATGAGCTTCCACATCTTTAGTTGCAAAGAATAACTTATTCAAATCTACAACCTTGGATGCGCATACAGCAAAATTTCCTTTCCCATCATTTAGCAAATTGAAGTAATATGCCTCTTCTCTGAATTGATAAACAAACTTTCTCATCTTATCAAAGATATCATTGTAAGCATATTCTCGGATTGAATGATTTGATATTATAAAATCTAGATTTCCATATGCATTATCAATCAATCCTAAATCAATTGAAGCAGCATCTTGATAAGACCTCATGCACCTTAAAAATGTATCTTTATAGGTTTTTAAGGAAGCGCTATAGTATTTCTCTAGTTCAGCCTCAATATCCGAATCCTCATTGAATGACATTGGTATATTCTCTTCAAACCACGAAATCAAAGTGCTTTTTGCTTTATGCGTAATACCAGAATCATCTATAAGTAATGTGAATTTTGCTTTCCTATCATTTGCTTGTTCTTCTAATAATGCATCCTTAATTAATTCTACTGGTGCATCGAGTTCTAGATATTTGATTTTACGTAATTCTTTCAAAGTCTTATTTGACTGTAACCAAAACTCTTCCATTGCCTTTCGCTTCTCTACATAATATTCTGTAAGCGACATTATAAATCCAAGCACAGCACTTCCAAGCAATGCCATTGAAACATCATAAGAAATACAATTACTGTCTTTTCCAATTATGCATGCTACGCTGAGAGAAAAAATCGACACACACAGTGTAATAATGGTAAGCCATTTTTTTGCTTTCACTTACTGAAACACCTCCTTACGCAGCACCAATCCAACCATAACCTTGAACCGCCATGTCCACAAAGTGGTTCATGAGTAGAGATACTTTGGAATCAAATGCTGCTCTATCATAACTTTCAGGCAGATCATCATTCAATGATAATTCCACCTCATATTTCAGCTTGGCACGTGGCTGCTCATCTTTATACCAATCCACTACAAGAAGACTACTACGATTATCGACTAATTTCTTATAAAGATTCTTTGCAGAGAGTTTTACTTTTTGCTCTTCACCCTGTGTTAATTTTTTTCCGGCAATCAGCAAATCGTAAATTTCCAGTTCTTCTTCAGTTAGACCTTCGGTATTGGCTCGATTGTCTTCCTGACGAAGTTCTTCAAGGAGCTTAACAAGTTGCTCGTAATAATCCTCATTTTCAGTGCCACCTGCAAAGAGCCGAATACGAATCCTTCCTCAAGACCTTCAAGCAGCTGCCGGACTCCTTGGAAGAGTTCAGCATTGACAGCTGGAACAGCCTTGTCGAATATGCCACCGTCTACAGTGCCGACGATATCCGTTTCACCTTCAAGAATGGTCAGGAAATCAAGGCATAAAAGTACAGCCCACCACTAGATTCACTCCGGTTGTGAGGCTGTTTTTTATGCGAGTGCAAATGCCTTGATTGCATAAACTAAGACAACTGAAGCTGGTATAGAAATCAGCGTTGCCGCTGCAGGCCATCCGCTTAGCGAGAAAGAAAGCGAAGAATGCTTTGCAACCTCTGATGCACTTTGCGACCAATTTTCATTTGCTGTTTCGCTTTTCATTTCATTCATAGTGTTTCCCTCCATTAGAGTCCTGTAATACTGTTTTCACTATCCTTCAGAATCACTAGAATCTGACTGATAGCATCCATCGCATCTTCATCTGACCGTTCTAGCAACCTCGCAAATTTGGCAACCGTCTCCAACCTGTCCTCCATCGGGAATCGATTATCCGACATATCCGGTGCAGCAACTTCTGTGTATACCAACAATCTCTTTCCTACGACATACTGGTCATAACGTCCGTTACAGCTCTTTAGCAGATAATTGGCCACACCTTTAAGATGCGGTCCTATTGCGAAAGTCTCTACTTTTTCTTCCGGAATCTTTATTTCCACAACGACCTTATCCTCACCATAGAGCATTGGGGTCTGGATTTGAACGTCATATCGGGAATAAAGGTTAAGCGATGCACTTCTTACGCCTTCTCTAATATCGTGGATGGCGTCTATGGCTTTCATGGACGAATCTGCAAATTCTATCTGTATATTCTTAGAAACTAACATATGCCTCTCCTTCCTGTAATCTGTATTACTAGCGTCTGTAATATTTATATCACATTCAACCCCATGTGTCAATACCCGTCATTACGGGAACTGGTAATATTTTTACTAACGATTGAGAGCAAAAAAATAAGCCGGTACGGAACCGACACTTCAAACGACACCTCAAGGGCTATGCAACATTAAATTGTATTAAATAGCGAGTCTTAATTTCTAAGAACTTCTTTTCGCCTGGCTGTGGATTCAATACTTCTACCATATATCTAACAACAGTTGCAGGCGTATAGAATGTTCCACCACCCTTACCTTCTGCAAGAGCGAAGTTACCTAAGAAATATTCATAGATTTCTCCGAAGATATCGATAGTGCTGTTTTCAGGAATATCTTTAAATATACGCACAATATTAGAAAAAAGTTCCGGTTCTTCTTCCGGTACAAGCTGAGCGTATACTTCTTTTGGAAGCACGCCGTCTATTTTAGGGTTCTCATTCTCAATATGTATATGGAAACGAAAAACCTTGGGATAGGAATACCAAGAAGATAAAAGTTATCTTCAACTTCATTGGGGAAGCACACATTCCAAGTAACGTAAAAACGGCATAGCCGATGGTTACGACTATGCCGAAATTTTACAGGATTATAAATCCCTTATTAAGTTACTCTTTCGAGCTCTTTTCGCTTTGTACAACATTAAATTGTAGATGATTACTGTAAGAGTGAAAGTACACCCTGGTTAGACTGATTAGCCTGTGCAAGCATAGACTGTCCAGCCTGAGCAAGAATGTTGTTCTTGCTGTAGTTAACCATCTCTTTAGCCATATCTGTATCACGGATACGAGACTCAGCTGATGTAGTATTCTCAACTACGTTGTCGAGGTTGTCTATTGTGTGCTCAAGACGGTTCTGAACTGCACCGAGTGAAGAACGCTGTGATGAAACCTTGCTGATTGCATCTGAGATAGCGTCGATAGCGTATGTACCAGCGATACCTGTATCATCATTGACATTGATTCCCTTGATACCAAGGCTAGATGAATCCATTGCATCAATATTGACATTAATCTTATTTGTCATATCTGCATCAGATCCAACATGCAAACTGAAACTTAAAGTATTAGCAACAGCAGCAGAACCCACATGCAACTTAATAACATTTGTTGCATTGTCTAATGTCATTCCTGTATAATTATCATCAATTCCAACCTTTGCCTGACTATTTGTATCACCTATCTGATTAGCCTTTAAAAGCTCATTTGCAGCAAGCGTATATGCCTTCTCTGCCGTAATAACTGACTTGTCATTATCATCTACACCATCGTTATCAGCATCTGTTATTGTAGAAATTGATTTTGCTCCGGCGGTAAATTTACCTTTAACTTTTGAAATAGCTTCTAAATCTGCATAATCAGGTGTCTTTTTAGTAGAACCATCACCATTTCCACCATCAGTAGGAACTGTTTTATACCAACCAGCACCCCAGCCATCAGTAACTGTACCAGCACTCTGATCCGCATTTGCCGCCTTCACAGTTTTGTAAGTATATTTCGTACCGTTTACCGTTACTTCCTTGCCATCCTCATCTTTTACACCTTGCTTATCAAGGAAATCCTTAACTTCATCTGCAGATGTACCAATAGTATAGCTCTTACCGCCTATACTAACTGTGTCTCCAGATTTCAGCTTATCCATAGTAAATGTTGCTGTTCCATCACTTCCTGTCGTAAGTGAACCTTTCAATCCAGCATCATGAGCTTGTAAGTCAATATTTTTCTTAGATGTACCATTTTCACCTTTTAACAGATATGTCTCGTTGAACTTTGTTGTCTCAGATACACGGTCGATTTCAGTAGTTAACTGCTCAATCTCATCCTGAATTGCACTTCTATCTGTGTCAGAGTTTGTTCCATTTGCAGCCTGTGTTGCAAGCTCGTTCATTCTCTGAAGCATTGAGTGAACCTCTGTAAGAGCGCCCTCAGCTGTCTGTACTGCAGATACGCCATCCTCAGCATTTGTAGAAGCACGGTCGAGTCCACGAATCTGCTTTCTCATCTTCTCAGAAATTGTAAGTC
>ERZ791645.406-NODE-406-length-36702-cov-5.038339_pt1 | contig 36702 bp, 31 predicted proteins | sample MGYA00509939_ERZ791645 | MGnify/ENA primary metagenome ERZ791645 (study PRJEB30046, sample SAMN00715249) | human gut metagenome | study: EMG produced TPA metagenomics assembly of the A metagenome-wide association study of gut microbiota in type 2... | reverse complement strand
CGCTGCGTCCATGAGCTTTCGCGTAGACGAGGTCAGTTCTCCGAGACTCTGTGTGCCGTGTGCAGATTTTGGAAGCGTGCGCCCGTAGCGGTCGGTCTCGGTTTTGCCGTGATAGTGAATCCGCCGTGCCGGATCGTTCAGGTTATCAATATCGTACCCGACGGTCAGCACAAGCCGGTCGGTGACAAAGCCCTTGCTCACCAGATCGAGTACCAGCTGATCCGCCATTTCGCGGACAACCAGACGTGCCTTGTCCGCTGTATACGGACACGCGAGCACCTGCCCGGTGCTGATGCTGTTGGTGCTCGGCTTTGCCGCCGTGCTTCGCATTCTCATCTACCCTCGCGCGGTCTTTGAAACGATCTCGCACCCCGTCGAGGGAAGTTTCTACGCGACCTTCCCTATCGCGTTATTGGTTATGGCAGGTCAATGGAGCATGCGCGGCATTGATCCCAATTGGGTCGCTTTGCTGTGGTGGACCGGCGCCATCGGCACTTTTGCCGCAAGCTACTTGATTCTCTTTCGGCTTTTTACGCTTGATCGCCTGAAGCTTCAGATGGTCACGCCCGCGCACTTCATCCCGGCGGTGGGTCTCGTGGTGATTCCGGTGGCCGGTGCCGGCCTGGCAGCTCAGGCGCAAGGCCTGATGCGCGAGGTATATTTCGGCGTCAACATGCTCGGCATGGGTGCAGGGTTCTTCATGTACATCGCACTGGTGGCCATCACTATGGCACGCCATTTCCTGATGCCCGCCATCGAAGGCAAGATGACTCCGACGCTGTGGGTGCATCTGGCTCCTCTCGGTGTGATTCCGCTGAGTCTTTTGTCGCTTTTGCACGCCGCAGGTAACGAAGCCGCGATGAGCTACGGCTTGTTGGTCGCGATGGGCTTTATGGGGGCCTCGCTTTGGTGGCTTCTTTTGGCTTTGGCCATGACCGTTCGCAACGCGCTGCAAGGCAAATTGCCCTTTGCGCTTTCCTGGTGGGCGTTCGTCTTTCCGATCGGCGCGATGACCGTGTTGAGCATTCGACTTTCGAGCCTTGCGAACCTTGAACTTCTCGGCATGATTGCCTATGGTCTGATGGCTCTGCTCCTGACCGTCTGGTTCGCAGCAGCCGTCGGTACACTCCTTGGGCTATTCCGAGGCGGTGTGATTCCGCCCAAAGCGGCGACCGCTCAATCGCACTGACAATAGAAAATGCCGGCAAAGCTAAAAAGCTCGCCGGCATTTTTTAACTTCCGGTGGTGCTCAGAGCACTACGACTTCGTGTTTTCTTCCGTCCAACGGTGGAAAATCGTTGCTACGATCGGGCCGGAAATGTTGTGCCAGAAGCTGAAGATGGCCGAAGGCAGAGCGGCTAGCGGCATCGTGGCAAAGTGTACGGTCGCAAGCGCCACGCCAAGGCCCGAGTTCTGCATGCCGACTTCGATGGCCAAGCACTTTCTCTTGGCCAGATTCATCTTAAAGAGCTTGGCGGCGAGATAACCCACTACGTAGCCCAGACCGTTGTGAAGAACAACCACGGCAAACACCAGCGGACCGCTCTTGGCGATATTGGGCTGGCTGACGGCAACGACGGCCATCACAATCAGAACAATCGACACCACGGAAATGAGCGGCAGGCAGGTTGCGGCCACGGCCACGCGGTCTTGTCCGAGAATCGTATGAATCGCCACGCCGATGGCAATCGGAATCAGAACGATCTGGCAGATTGACCAGAACATGCCCAGCGGGTCGATTTCAATCCACTGGTGCGCAAAGAGCCAAATCAGAGCCGGGGTTACGATGGGCGCCAGAAGCGTCGTGCAGCTGGTGATGGTAACCGACAGCGCCGTATCGCCGCGCGCCAGGAAGGTCATGACGTTGGAAGAGGTTCCGCCCGGGCAGCAGCCAACGAGGATCACGCCTACGGCGATTTCGGCCGGCAGTTGCAGCACGATGCAAAGCAGATAAGCAAGCGTCGGCATGATGATGAACTGGGCGAGGATGCCGATCAACACATCCACGGGTTTTGAGAGCACCAGTTTGAAGTCATTGACCGAAAGGGTCAGACCCATGCCGAACATCACCAAACCCAAAAGCGGAGAAATCCAACCGGCCAGCGGTTTAAATGGATCGGGCGCGGCGTAGGCGATTGCCGCAAAGACAAGCACCCACAGGGCAAATGTTTTATTGACAAATTGGCTTAAGGCGGCAAGCGCTTTCATATTTTTATCTCCCGTTGTCTTTTCAAGCTTTCATTGTTCTATGTGTTCGCTTGATGCTTATTCTCGGCTCATAGCCTATCTTGACGATTTTAGGAGCGGCTATTTCACTTGTCTTGAGGCAAATGCCCTAGACCGTTTGCCTTATGACCAGCGATAAGAGCGAAAAAGAAACCGGCTCGAACTCTCGAGGAAATTTCTCTTTGAGTTCTTGCCGGTTTTCGGAACGCTCGCCGTAACGGCGAGCGAGTGCCGATTTTGCGTTACTTCATCTTCACGACATTGGTACCTGCCGCGCGGCCGAACGTCATGATGTCGGCAATGGCGTTGCCGCCAAGACGGTTGGAGCCGTGAATGCCGCCCGTGACTTCACCGGCAGCGTACAGACCCGGAATGACCTTGCCGTTGACGTCAATGACCTGAGCGTTGACGTTGATCTTGATGCCGCCCATCGTGTGGTGAACGGTCGGCACCTTCTTGCAGGCATACCAGGGACCTTCCGTCAAGGTTGTGTCAGCCTTGTTGTTGGCCTGGAAGCCCAGCGGATCCTTCATCTCGCCCTTGACGATCTTGTTGTAGTTGTCGACGCTGGCCTTCAACTTGGCGGGATTCATGCCGGTCTTCTTGGCAAGTTCTTCAAGCGTGTTGGCTTCTACAACAGAGCCGAGAGCAACCATGTCGCGGATCGTGGCGCCGTTGGCGTCAACCCAGTCGCGGCTCGGATAGCGAACCTTGTTCACAACGACGTAGTACGTGCTCTTGGGCTGAGCAAAGATGGCTCCAGCGAGAACGTCGCGTGCTGCGCCTTCATTGACGAAGCGGTCGCCCTCAACGTTCACGAAGATGCGGTTGCGGCCGGACGTACGGATGTTTTCCATCAGGCCGGTACCCGGCGTGCCGCACGGGTGAATCTGGATGTCGTCCAGATTGATCAAGTCGGCGCCGTGCTTCTTGGCGATGATCAGACCGTCGCCCTGAGCGGCCTTCTGGATGTTGGTGCAGCCGATCGAGTTGTCAAGCGTGGCGCTCTTCCAAACGCCCGTGTTGACTTCCTGGCGGAACTTGATGTTGGCACCGAAACCGCCCGTGGCGATCACGACGCCGTCCTTGGCGTTGAGGATTACCTTCTGGTCGAAGTGCTTGGCGGTCACGCCCGTGATGCGACCCTTATCCTGCAGAAGGTCGGTGGCGGCCGTATCCGTCAGAACTTGAATTGCGCCGTTCGTGTCCTTGATGACCTGTTCGAAGCTGCGGATGTAGGTGTTGCCGGACGGAGTGGCAGGGTAGCTGCGCTGCCAGAGAGCGCCCGTAGCCGTGCCGATCTCGTCCTTAAACTTCACGCCCATGCTTTCGAGCCATTCGACCGACTTCATGGAGTTCTGTGTCAAATACTTCACGAGTTCCGGATTGCCCTTGTTGTGGCCGCCCTTCATCGTCTGGTCATAGAACTTCTCGAAGCTGTCTTCAATGCCCTGCTTGCCTTGACGCTTCGGGTCAACGGCGTTCAGAGCACCTTCGGAAACGTTGGTCGAACCGCCGAGATAGCCGAGTTTTTCAATGACGATCACTTTCTTGGCACCGGCCTGATAAGCGGCAATGGCGGTTGCCAGACCGGAACCGCCGCCACCGATCACGACGACATCGGCGTCATAGGTCTTCGTGCCGGCAGGATGCTTTTCAACCTGCTCGCCGAGCTTGTCCATATCGCCGCCGGCCTGTTCCAAGCACTTTTCAACACCGCTCAAAACGGCAAAGCTCGAAATCGAAGCGCCGGTAATCGCATCCACACCCAGCGACTGGTACTTGATGATCTTGTCGGTCATCAGTTTCAGAGCAACCTGGCCAACACCAATCGTTTCAAGATTCTTGGAGGTGTCGATCTTTTCGATGCGGTTCTTGCTGACCGTGACCTTCACCGTGACCGGAGCATTGTGGCCGTTGACGGTAGCCGTGTAGGTACCGGGCTTGAACGTCGACGGAGCCGTCTTGGCCGGTTCGGCTGCTTGCAGAGCCGTTGCTGCGCCGGCAGCAAACATCGCAGTCAGACACGCCGCACAAACCTTGCGAATACTCATCTTTCCTCTCTCCTATCTGAAGTTGAGCAAACGAATCGAAATGTCTGAGGCGAACAAGAATCGTGCAGGTTTTTTGGGGAAGCCTTAAGCGATTCTTATGGGTCTCAATCAATTTGAGTCTACGCCTGAGTTTGAATTTTTGACGGAGAAAAAATAGGTAAAAACACTCAGGCAACAAGATGGTGTTTTGTTACGGTCTTGAATTGGCGCCGAACAGCAGAAAACCCGCCTCAACCGAAGTCGAAGCGGGTTTGAGCTAATCTATGTCTCTCTTTATATAAAGAGGATCAGATTAGAAGCGGTGACGCAGACCGACGATCACGGAGTATGCAGAGGGATCTGCATCAACTCCGGTGGTACCGCTAGCGGTCGTGGTTTCCCACTGATCCTGCATGTAGGACGCAACAGCATAAACGTCCGTGCGCTTGCTGAACGGATAGTCATAGCCAACGCTCACAACATAACGCTTGAAGTCGAAGCTCTGGTTGCCAGTCTGGGCATCTTCGAAGCTGTCGGCAGATTCAGCGTCAACATAGCCGAGACCAAAGAGCGCCTTGCCACCCCAGAGAGGAGCGTCGCCGGACAAGGTGATGCCATAGCCCTTAACCTTCTCAGTTCTCCAACCAACGGAATCAAGGTCGGCCATGACACCGCCGAGGGAGGAAAGCTTCATTTCGTCAAAGTACTGGCCGCCGAGGTAGATTTTGACGACTTCGAAGTCATAGCTACCGCCCAAGGTAACGGTCAGACTGTCGTCGATAGAGTCAGGGTTAGTAACAGGAGCCGTACCGTTGCTGGCAGTAGCGTAGTTGATGGAATCAACGGCCAAGTAAGCGGCGAACGGACCGTTATTGTAAGTTGCACCGATGGCATAGAAACGATCGCTCGAGGATTCGTTTTCTTCGCTACCGTAATCTTCAACCGCATTGCCCATGCCGTATTGAGCGTACACCTTGAAGCATGCGAAATCAGGCGTTTCGTAGGCGATCATTGCTTCTTATTCGTACGCTTGAGCGTGTAGTTGAGCTTTGACTCGATGCGCTTGAAGTCTTTGGTGAGCATCGTGAGCGTCTGATTCATCGGGTCATAAAGGAAATTGGCTTCGGGTTTGCCGTCGTCTCCCACAAGTTGCCACACCGTGGCGTCCTCATCTTCCGTCGTACCGCGCTGGGTGAGGCGTTTGCCGATTGACTCAAACGTCACGTCCTTACCCTTTTCCGCTTCCAGGTAGGTCATCGCAAGGTGATACGCTCCGTCGCCGCTATAAGAGCGGTGGCGCACCGTGAGTTGATAGCGGATGCCGGGGCAGGAAGCCGCAGGCAGCACGCCTTCGAAGTATTCCTCTTCCCACGGACCGAGCGACGCGTCCACGTCAGATTTGGACTGCGAGGCAATGAGTTTCATGCGCTTTTCAATGGTCCAAACACCGTCTTTGTGACGCAGATTCTTGGTGTCGTCGTCTTCCACATTCCAAACGTAGCCGCCTTTGGGCAGTGACCGACGCTGCAATGTCTCATGCTTCTTTCCGGCGTCTGAATACAGGTGCGCGAGCTTTCCGTCGGGACTGAAGAGCACGTAGAAGTCCGAAAACCGGGCGTCGACCGAGCCGATGCGAATCGCCTTGTCAAAGAGCGTGTATGCCGTGACCGTTTCGTTGGCCTTAAGGATCGGTTCTTCGGGAACAACCGTCTGCACGATCGGCATCAGTGCCGATTTCTCCATGACGGGCGGTGTAGTTTGTTGAGGTGCCGTACATCCGGCCAACACGACGCAACCGATCATTGCTAACGAAAGCTTCTTCATATTTTTGACCCTCGACGAAAAACGCGGCAAGTTGGACTCGCCGCGTCAATACTGCATCAGACGTTTTCGTTCGTCTTGTCCGTACTCTTATTTTGCCCGAATGCCTTCCAGGCAAGCCAGACAACCGCAATCAATAGTGCAACCGTCAGTAAACCACCAAAGCCGTGGAACGGAAAACCGAAGTGCCCGAAACCGTGGTGCATGACATCGCCGAATCGCGTTAGCCAGTCGCAGCCGATTCCGAAGTGAAATCCGCCGGGCATGCCTCCCGGAAACAAAAACCAAACAATGGCGCCGATGGCCAGGGCGATTGCGAGAAATTTGGCGGGCAGCTGAATCAACAGAGCAACGAGACCTGCCAGAAGCAAGAGTTCGAAGAAAAAGTGCATGGTGAAATCCCGAAAGTATTTGCTGAGAACAATTATCACCTCACATTGCGACAATAACTTCGAGCTTTACCTAACTTTGCCTTTCTTTGAGTTTCGTACAGTTATGGATGCCATGGAGAAACGATAGACAAAAAGATCGCCGAGGTATTTGATTTGGAAACACCTATCGACGCTCTTCAAAATTGTCACTGAACGTGCTTTTGTTGTTCTGTGTTATAGCGAGATCCTACGATTGGAATGGCAGCCACTGTTTTTTCAAGTTCTTCCCACTCGGATTTATCCGGTTTGAAGTCAAGCGAGCGCAGGTTTTCTTCCAGATGCGAAAGTTTGGTGGTTCCCGGAATCGGAACTATCCAGTCTTCCTTCTGCAGAAGCCAGGCCAGAGCCACCTGAGCGGCGGTCATGCCGCGGGTACGGCCGAAGGCCTGCAACGCCGCCACAATGCGGTAGTTGGCGCGCATCGCTTCCGGCGAAAAGCGCGGCATGGCAAAACAGACATCTGGCAGAAATATCTTCTCGGACAAGCCTATCACAGCGCTAGCCTGCAGATTATCCCGGTGTTAGACTGATTTCGTTACACGTTTCGTTCTGTATCGAAATGGATTTCAATACTCTGTTGGTTGTTTGTCCGCTGGTCTTTCTTGGCGGCTTTGTTGACGCCGTCGGTGGCGGCGGCGCTCTGATTGCCGTGCCTGCCTATCTACTGGCAGGCATCCCGCCGCATATGGCAATCGGTACCAACAAACTCTCAAGCTGCATGGGCAAGGCCGCGTCAATCTTCAAGCTCGCCCGCAGCGGTTTTGTGGATTGGAAGCTAGCCCCTCTTCCCGTTTTGGTTTCCTTCGTCGGCAGTTACGCGGGCGCGTCCATTGCTCTCAACCTTCCGCCGGAAGTCTTTGAGATCATTCTGCTTGCGCTTCTTCCGATCGTGGCCGCGATCGTCCTTCGCAAGCGCAAGCACGAATCAGAACACGTTGACATGCCTTACGCAAAGCGCGTTGGCATCCTCTCTTCCTGCGCGTTCGTCTGCAACGCTTACGATGGGTTCTATGGGCCGGGTTCGGGGACGTTCCTTCTCGTGTCTTTTTCCACATTCGGCGGCTTGGATGTGCGCGAAGCTTCCGGTCAAACAAAGGTCGTTAACATTGCCGGAGCCGGTGCAGCGCTGGTGACTTTCGCTCTGGCAGGACAAGTCGACTGGCATCTCGGATTGATTGCCGGGCTCTTCGGAATTGCCGGGCATTATCTGGGTGCAACGCTTGTCGTTAAAAACGGCACTGCAATCGTTCGGCCCATCATTCTCGTCGTGCTGCTTGCTCTTTTTGCCAAGACGCTTTGGCAATACTTCGTATAAAAGGACCACTTTCACAGAAGGTAGATCTTAGTGTATCGAGTTTGATTTGCATCAAAGATTTACACGGTTTTCCTTCGGATCCCGTAAATATTTACACGGAATCCGAACATAGCGCGTGTTTTAGCCGTATAGAAGCCGTTTTGCTGTCACGGTTGCTTCGTGATGTCAATTCCGAAGAATTGCACCGAAATCTTGCCCAGTTCACCTGAGGTTCGCAGTTCTGCGATGGTGTCGTTGACAACCTTTCTGAGCGACTCAGTCTGCGGCGATTTCTTCAGAGGAATGCCGATTTCGCCAGCCAGCGGCGTATAGAGCGCAATTTTGATCTTGGCATCCGGATGAGCCTTGGTGTAGTCCAGGTATGTCACTTCCGAGTTGAGCGTCGCGTCGATGCGCCTGGAGCGTAAAAGCTCAAACGTCTGGTTGAGATCGTCCACACCGATCACCTTGGCTCCCGCTTCTTCAGCAGCCAGAGCATAGGTGCTTGAAATGGTGTTGGCCGTTGTTTTGCCTTTGAGATCCTGAATAGTCTTGATGTCGGCGCGATCGTCGTTGACAATCACCGCGACGCGGTCATAGGCGTAAGGATCCGAGAAGCTGTATGCCTGACTGCGTTCCTTGGTGATGCCCACGCCGTTGATCATCAGGTCATAACGTCCCGCGTCAAGCCCCGCGAGCAGTCCGTCCCATTTGCCTTCGACAAACTGAGCCTTGACGCCGATCTTTTGGGCGATTCTCTCGCCGATGGCCACGTCAAAACCTGTGAGTTTGCCGTCTTTATCGTGATAGGTCCACGGAGACCAAGTTCCTTCCATGGCAATTGTGATCGAGCCGCGTGATTTGATCGTTTCCAGTAGATCCTGCGTTTGTGCTTGAGCTGTTTTTGCCGCAGGCTCAGGCTTAGCGTCTTCTCCGCACCCTGTTAGTGTCGCCGTCAATAAAACGGCGGATGCGAGCATCGTCAGTGTTTTGAGGTTTCTTGTCATACGTTTTTCCCTTTTCCAAATCGATTGTTTGCTTGGTGCTCAGGCAAGCGTTTCCAAAAATTCTTTTGTTCGGAGTTCTTTCGGGTTCCCAAAGATCGTCTGTGCGTCTCCTGCTTCCACCACATGCCCGGCTTCCATAAAGACAACTTTGTTGGCGACGCCTTTGGCAAAGGAGAGTTCGTGCGTGACGACGACCATCGTGAGTCCCTGTTGAGCAAGCTCCCTCAGAATCGAAAGAACATCGCGCGTAAGTTCCGGGTCAAGAGCGGATGTGGGCTCATCGAAGTAAATGATGTCCGGATCGCCTGCGAGCGCTCGTGCGATGGCCACGCGCTGTTGTTGACCTCCCGAGAGCTCACTCGGATAGGCGTTTTCGCGGTGTGTCAGGGAAAAGCGAGCCAGCAGCTCATGCGCCTTAGCCTGCGCCAGTTCCTTTTTGATTCCCCTTCCGACGATCAGTCCTTCGGTGATGTTTTCAAGCGCCGTCTTGTTCAGAAAGAGGTTGTAGTTTTGAAACACGAAACCGTTACTGAAAACCTAACTATTTCTACCCAACTGTAATCTAGAGGGCTCAATGGTTGGTTTTCTTCCCCAGTCTACGGAAGCATTTACTTCAGGATGACCCTTCAGCATTGATGCTCCCTCATCGGCTGAGGCATTGTTCCGCAAGGAATCAATGCCGCCGACCAGCTCGTCTTGCCGGCAGACTACCACTGGCGGGGCTAAGTCCGGTGAACTCTCGGACGGATCCTTCGATGCCCAAGCATCATCAGATCCCCAGCTTTCTCTGTATTCACACAAATTCAGGGCTGCGTTCAGATCTCGATCCTCGATCTTGCTGCCGCAGTGCGGGCAGACCCATTCTCGATCCGACAGCGTCAAGTCTTCGTTCTTGCGGTGACAGAAGCGGCACGTCTTCGAACTCGGATACCATCGGTCTGCGACAATCAGCTCGCCGCCGCGCAACTGCATCTTGTAGCTCAACTGCCGACGAAATTCTCCAAAGCCGACGTCTGCAATGCAGCGGGCCAGCTTGTGGTTCTTAAGCATGCCCTTCACATTGAGATCTTCAATCACGACCGTGGAGTAGTTTGACGCAATGAAGTTCGTCACCTTGTGCAGTGCGTCATTTCGAATGTCGGCAATCCGACGGTGCAGTCTTGCGATGACCTTGCCGAGTTTTGCGCGGTTGCTTCCTTTGGCTTTTGTGCGCGACATCTTGCGCTGCAGCCGCTTGAGCTTCTGCAAGTACTTGCCCAAAGGCTTGGGTGCTTCAAAAACATGCCCGTCCGACAGCGTCACCATTTGCTTGACTCCAAGATCAACCCCGACACGGCCGTGGTTCTTAGCCGGTGTCAGATGCTTTAAGTCCTGCAGTTCCAGCTGAAAGCTGATGTACCAGTCGTCTGCCACGCGACTGATTGTCGCAAAAAGCAGTTTGGCATTTTCAAAGCGCAAAGCCTCGTGCATTCGCACCCAGCCGATACGCGGGATGCGAATGCGCGAACCTTCGACCTTAAAATCGTCGTTGGACAGCGTAAAGCTGTCGTGTTGGAATTTCTTCTTGAATTGCGGATAGCTGAAGTGCTTGGGATTCTTGAAAAAGTTCTGGAAGGCTTTTCCCAAGTTCTTGATGCCGTACTGCACGGCGCACTTGGTCACCTCCAACATCCAAGGAAATTCAGTCTTTTTGATGCTGTTGATCTGCCGACGAAGTGCGGCTTCGTTGGGTTTGGGAAGACTCGGATCCTTCTTGTGCGCTTGATATTGCTTTTGCCATTGCTCAAGCGCCCAGTTGTAGGAAAACCGGGCAACGCCGCAGGCTCGCGCAAAATAGTTGGCTTGAGCTTTGTTCGGATCAAGCTTTGTACGAAATCCCAGCTGAAAGGTCGTCATTCTTCAATCTTCGCAGCCTGCACGGCGCTTTTCATGCCATCAATAAGTTTTTGGTTCTTTTTGCTGCGAGAGCCGTAAAGTCGCGCGCTGAAAACCGTGATAATTTCCAGCACATCCTTGGCCAAATCTTCTTCAAATGAGCTGTCGGGGCCTTGATTGATGATGACGACTTCGACCGATTTCATTTCGCACACGGAAAAGACAAGCTCTGCACCAAAGCGCAATAGTCGATCCTTGTGGGTGATCACCAAACGGCCAACCTCGCCGGAGATTAGCAGATTGAGAAGTCGAGTCAAGCCTTTCTTGCGGTAATTCATTCCGCTGCCGAGATCGGTAATCACCTCGTACTGCCAGCCGTTCTGAGCACAGAACATTTCCAGCACTTGTGCCTGCTTTTCAAGATCGGCTTTTTGGTCGCGACTCGAAACCCGCGCATAAGCAATCGTCTTTTTCGGTTTTAACGCATCTAAAGCGGACCGCATCGGGCGAACATCATCGATCTTCGCCAAATCGTACCGACGGTGCCCGGCTTTGGTACGTTCCGGAACCAAACGTCCTTCGTGTTCCCAACGACGAAGAGTTGAAATGGAAACTCCGAGACGTTTCGAGGCTTCACCAATGCTTACAAATCTGCTCATTTTGAATATGTTTAATTATAAATACGCAGATCTATTATAACAGTTTCCAAACCGTGCGCTTGCGGATCCTCAGAACGTTGTTGCGGGAGATCTTTGCCAGGTCAAACGTTTCGCCCGCAAAGGTCAACCGACCGCCGTCGGCTTTTTCCAAGAAATTCAGGCAACGTAAAAGCGTGGTCTTTCCCGATCCGCTCGGCCCGATGATCGCGACCACGTCTCCCTTCTCGATCTCCAGGTCAATGTCATGCAATACGGGTGTGCCTGAAAAGGTCTTGCGCAGATTTTCAACACTCAACAGCATGCGATGTTCCTTTGTCTCAGCGGGAGACATAGGTTCTCAGGCGCTTTTCGCCGTAACTCTGAAGGCGCGTGAGGACCGTGCAGAAAATGAGGTAAATCAAGCCGACTTCGACATAGAGCAGCAAAGGTTCGTAAGTGCGTGCCACGATGCGCTGCGTTGTCATGAACATTTCCGTGACGGTGATGTTGGCCGCAAGCGATGTGTCCTTCACCATGGCAATGAGCGAATTGCCAAGCGTCGGGAAAGCCGTTCGAAAAGCCTGGGCCAACACGATTAGGGCGATCGTCTGCAGATAGCTCATGCCGCTGCACAGGCCTGCTTCAAGCTGCCCGGAGGGAACAGATTCGAGTGCCGCACGGATGGTTTCGGCGCAGTAGGCACCCTCGTTGACGGCAAAGACGACTACCGCGGCAACGAACGGGTTGATCAGCACTCCTGCGTGGGGCAGACCGTAGAAGACGACGAAGAGCTGCACCAGAAGCGGCGTGCCGCGTGTGACCCAGATATAAAAGCGCGCGAGATCCTTCAGTACAGGCACGTGTGCGTACTGGATGAGCGCCACCACAACCGCGATGACGAGCGCTCCTGAAAAGGCGATCGCCGTAAGCGGAATGGTCACGGTCAAACCCGGCAGCAGAATTTGCCAGAAAGAATCGACAAAAAGATCGAATAGTGCAGTGTCCATTGTCAGTGCGTAAATCCGTTGAGCAGCAAAGTTGCATGCGTTTGCTGCCGACACCCGCACTTTAGGCAGTTACCACTGCCGCACTGTCATTTGAGTTTTGTTTTGAGACAAACGGACAAATAAAAGATATTGCGACGAGTGTCACACGGCCAAAGGCCCCTTGAATTGAAGCGGCACGGACTCGTTTGCTACCAAAGTCTGACTGTTGCGCAACGCATCTTTACATTGAAGTCGACTAATCTGTGCGCAGATCGTGGCGCGATCCCAAACATGCCGCCGAAGCTCAAGTTTTGACGTTTTGGCTTTTTTTCCCTGACTATGCGCCGCGGTCTGTCTCACTTGTAGGTCGCAGGCGCCTTTCCTTTAGAAGAGGTCTCAGCCATGCGATCCGTCCTGATTCGTCGTTTTGAGATAAGCGACCAGCTCACTCACCTGTTCAATGCTCTGTTCTGGGCCGTTCTCGCCGCTACGGGCATTCTCATTGGTTCCGCTTCCAGAGCCAACGTTGAGCCGACACATCTTTCGATCGGGCTCCATTTTGCATTTGGATTTGCGCTTGCCGTACTCTTGAGCGCTTACATCCTTTTTGCAAAATCCCGCTTTCAAAGAATGCTCTTTGAGGTTTTCCGAACCGATCGTCCGTTTCTGGCTTGGCTCAAATGTTTGGGCGGGTATCCCGACAAGACGCTCTCGGTCAAGCAATGCATTTGGCCGATGTGTTGTCGACAACTGACATCCCTCCCAAGATCTCTTTTCTCATCGATAGATTCCGAGTAGTATTCGCGACGAGGTGAAGAATCGGACTTTGGGGTTTTTCTGCAACACGATTGCAGAGAGTGCGTTTTGCGCTCCACTGAAGATTCCAAGGCGAACCCTCTTTCGCTACATCTGAATTTCAACCTCAACTCCGTTGGTCTTAACTCCCGATTCTTCGTCGTTTCGTCGACTGGATTCAGAACTCGGTGTGTTGACCTTGATTTATTACTTTCAAGAAAGAAATTGTCATGCTGAAAAAAAGTTTGACGCTAGCAGTGCTTGCTGCTCTGTCGATGTGGGGGGGGGCACACGCCTCCTACCTCTGGACTGGTCCGGACTCTGAGACTCCGCTACAGGTAGATGAAACCTTAGGAAAAGACGATATACCTAGTGGTAACTTTTTTTATTACACGTTTGCCAATACTTCCCCACAAACCGTCAACAACGTCAGTGTTGATCTGACGACGACAGATCAAGTCTCGAATCAAATATTGGCTTTGACAGTCCGTGGTAACGGCCTGGAGTTTGCAGGTGACACACTTGACGTTTCACTTACAACTGACTGCATCGGGACAGGAAACAGCACGGCTGCCGGACTTTATATTCTTGGAGTAAAGGGCACAGTATCCGCAGAAACTACTTCCGTCACGATTAAATCTAGTTCCAGCAATGGCAAGGCTCTTTACGGCATTGTCTCCAACAACGGAACCGATTTCGACTTCACGGGCAAGACTGTCAACGTCAACATCCAAACAGCAACCGACCGCGGTGACGATGCCTCACAATACAGTGAGACAATGGGCATCGACGCTGTTGGCGGAAAACTTCACTTCTCCAAAGACACAACCCTCAACATCAACGTCACTTCGTCGGGTACAACTACAACAACGCCCACAACTGAAGGTAAAAATGCAAAACCCGGCAACTTCACCGGCTCAACACCGATCTACGGCTTGAAGCTCGAAGGCGGCTCCATCGCTTCAGAAGGCACGACGAACATCACACTCGATTCGGTCGGCAGTAAAGCTTCCGGCGTGTACGTTACCAACTTCTGGAACAACTCGACCTCGGGAAGCAACTGGGGCGACTCCAATGCCGACCTCAACGATTTGAACATCACTGTCAACACCAAAACCGGTGACGCCTACGGCGTTGAAAGCGGCTATACCCCAAAGGAAGGCGATACTGAGATTGATCCCAATACGGTTCTCTTCTCTTCGGCCGACACCCGGATTAGCGTTACAAGTGCTGAAGGCAGCGCATATGGCATCTACGCCAGCGGCCAGACCACGACCGAAGTGACGGGCAATCTTTCGGTTACCGCTGCAGGTGTTGATGACGCCTCCACGTATTCACTTTGTGCAGATGCCGGTCTTCTCAAGGTTACAGGCAGCAACAATACGCTGACCGGCAACGTTGCTGTTAAGAATGGCGCGACATTCACGCTCGGCAACGATTCAGGCTCAACCACTACGCTTAACGGTTCCTTTGAAAGTGACGCCACTTCGAGCGTGACGCTTAACAATGCAAATCTCGAGCTCGCGGCCGGCGAAACATTCACGAGCGAAGGTGATCTGACCACCGACAATGCCGAGATCGTCCTCAATTCTGCTCAGGAAAATGCCCTTTCCATCGCTTCCTTGGTAGAAGGTTCTTCGCTTGCAGTGAGTGCCTCCTCGACCCTCAACGATGAACTCAATGGCGATATCTCAGCATTTGCAGACAGTATTTCCATCGAATCTGGCGCTGAGGGCACGCAACTTAACATGCGCGAAGGCATGGTAGCTGGCGCAGTTTCCGCAAAACTTGATGAAACCGGTGCAATTAAAGCCGGCTCTGAAGTTCGCAGTTCGAATTCGCTCATGCAGTCCACTCTGGAACTGGCTGCGGCTGCACCGCTTGCAATCAATCGCATTCTGATGAATGACGTTCGCAAGCGCCTCGGCGACGTTCGCTCGACTCCGTACGCCTCCGGTGCCTGGGTGCGATATGACGGCGGTCGCCTTTCCGGCAACCATGGCCTCGAGAACGACTTCAATACCGTTCAATTGGGCTTTGATACAACTGTCGGAGCTTCAGGCACCCGACTCGGCGCAGCTTTCAGCTACACCGACGGAGATGCGGACTACGCTCGCGGCTCTGCCGAAATGAATGCCTACGCCCTTTCCGGTTATGCTCTGTGGTCGGCCGACAACGGTCTCTTCGTAGATACGGTAGCTCGCATCGGCAAGGTCGATACGGATCTCGTCGTAGATGCCGGCAAGAAAGGATCCGTTGACAATGTGGCCGCAAGTCTCTCCGTTGAAGGCGGCTGGCGGTGGAATGCAACGCAAAGCCTTTGGGTTGAACCCCAGGTGGAAGCCACCTACACGTACATTTCGAGCGAAGATTTTTCGATTGACACGGCTAAGTATGACCTCGACAGCACGAATAGCTTCATCGGCCGTCTCGGCTTTGCCGCCGGTCTTGAATGCCCGCAGAAGCGCGGAAACGTTTATCTGCGCGCCTCCGTTGTGCATGAGTTCCTGGGGGACGCCGAGTTGACCGGTCGGAATGCCGGCTCTTACGGTCGCGAAACGATCGACGGTGAAGACACCTGGATCGAGTACGGCATCGGCGGCAATATCGCACTGACGTCTCAGAGCTATCTGTGGCTCGATGTCGAACGCACGAGTGGCGGTACGCTTGATGAAGACTGGCGCGCCAACGTCGGTGTTCGTTACATGTGGTAATCGCCCGCTAGGGTAATTCCAATGAACAAAGGGGCGGCTCATGCTTAATGAACCGTCCCTTTTCAACGTTTCGGTTAAGTTTCTTTCGTCAATTTTGACTTGGAAACAGCCAAATACAAGTTAGAAGACGTAGCGCAAACCGACGGAGTAACGGTAATCATCCTGATAGTCGTCACCGTCAGCTCGAGACAGCGAGCCGTATACACTTAGTGCGTCTGTGGCACTGAACTGTACGCCAAGGCCGTAACTCACCCATGTCCCGTCAAGTTCGCTGGAGAAGTGTTGCTTCGTCTGACCTTCCAAACCTGCATCAAAGTCATTGTCCCCAAGGAATTCATGATTGACGGATGCCTGGAAGTAGAAAGTACCGGCATTGTCCGGGAACGTAGCACCGAAGCGCGCACCAAGGCGCCCAACGAGAGATTGGAAGTTATCCTGTTCTACCTGGACGCGACTGGAAGTCGAGAAATCATCGCCGAACACGTAGCCGTAGGAAAGCTCAGCCTGCGGTTCAACGAAGAACGTCTGATTGATATTCCAGTGGTAACCCGTTTCAATCGAGAGTCCCAACGCCGTATTGTTGTATGAACCGTCGAATCGACTTCCGCTCGATGTGAAAGCATCAATATCCGTCGACATACGCCCGACGCGGCCGATCACATCGACATAACCGCCGCAGTCAAAGAAGCCGCTGGCATACGCTGCAAGGGTATAGGTTTCGCCGTCGGCGGCGCCGTTACTGATATCGCCGTCCATGCTTGTGTAGGAGAATGCACCGCCAACGATCCAATTGCCGCCAACCGTGACGTCGCCGCCAACCTGAATCGTATTGGTCTGAACCTCAGTGGTCACATTGTCGGTGATCTTGCTATCCGCACCGTAAATGCGAGCCCATGCTCCGGCCTCTCCGAGATTGTTGCGAACTTCACCCAGACGTTCGCTCAGATGATTCGTTTCATAGCGCCACTGGGCAAGCGTTGCATTATTGAACTGCTTGAGGGCCGACATCGTGAGGCTTTCGGATTTTGACATCGACGTCATTTCGCCTGCGGCGTTGAACTCTGCCTGACCGGCACCATCAACGAGACCGTCGGCAACCTTTGCCGTAAAGCCTTGTTCGGAACTCTGAATCATATCGGCAATTTTCTGAAGAGCTCCTTGCGTGCCGTATTTATCAGCATCGTCTCCGAGGGACTGATAAACAAGACCGGTCGACTGATTGTTATTAACGGTAACGCCCTGGTCGATCGTCTGAACTTCGATCGTGTTGTTGCTACCCGTAAGAGTTCCGATACTCATTGAGCCGTCGAGATTGGCATTGGCAATCGTTGCGTTTGTCCCACCGACGCTTCCGATTTGCAGCCCCTCAAACGCAGGCGTCGCCTCACCTCCATGTGAGCCGGGTGCGTTAATGAGCGAGGCACCGTTTCCGAGCGTCACCGTATCAACAGACGCCGTAGAAGTGTGTCCGTCGTAAGTGCCGCCATTCTCAAACACAACAGCAGAATTCTCGTTAACGACTACTTTCCCGATGTCAAGAGAAGAATTTCCACCATCTGCCCAAGTCTCAATTCGGCCGACACTTCCAGTTACTTGAATTTCTTTAACCTTCAGATTTCGATAGGCCTGAAAGTACGACTCTTCATTGGTGTTGAGAACAACGCGATTGACTTCTAGACCGTCGGCGGCACTGCGAACCTGAACTTTGGCTCCGTCATTGAGTACAAAATCTTTACCAATCTTCAGATCTGTGCTTTCGACAATCAGTGTCGAACTATTCTCGAGAGTCAGGTCATTTGCGACATCAAGAGAGTCATACAAAGCTGTCATTCCGAGTGCTGACAAACTTTCGGCTTTCAGATTAAGTCTGATTTCCTGATACCCTGCGACCATGTTGGCCTTACCGCCAACAATCAGTTCACCTCCGCCGCCCAGTCCGGAATTGAAGTAGGCGTCTCCGGATGCATTGATTAAAGATCCGTCCTTAACTGTAACTGCTTGAACTGCCTGGTTGTTCGTACCGAGCTTGTCAACAGCAAGATTTGAGTTCTCATTGACTGTCAGACTTCCGGCGATATTGAAGTCTTCGACACTTAGTTTCCCGGTAATCCAAGCGCCTTCAATTACTGTAAGTTTGTCCAGATGGCTGACACCGGTGTTATCTGCATTGATTGAACCGCTATTCTCGAACTTTGTCGCTTTCAACTCAGGCGTATCAATAGTCACCGTGCCCTTATTATTAAAGGAACTAACCGCGTCCCCCGTCTTTCCAACAATAGATCCGACATGCAGTGAACTACCCGTATTGACGCTAACCGTATCAGCACTTGCCTGGCCAGTAACACTAATCGATGAGCCGTCGCCGGACGTGTAAATACGATCGACAGTTGCAGAACCGACCGTTATAGTCCCTCCAACTTCTGTCTGAATTCCGGATGCCTTAACATGCCCAGCTACCGTTATGTTGCCATTATTTCGGGCACTGAGATACTGGCCAATTTCAACTGAATCCTTAACATCAATAGTTCCGTCTTCGGCACCGACATATCCGCTACCCGTAAAGCTACCGACTGTAGCCGTTACATCATCCTGCAAGCGGAAAGCTTCCCCTATATCGAGGTTGCCGCCTACATTGAAGGAAGTCTCTTGATCGGTAGAGGCAACTCGAATCACTTGAACGTAAGCATCTTCCGCCACATTAAATGTACCGCCATCTAATGTAAGCGATGCCCGGTAATCATCATTACCGAATTGCCGGACATCAATGGTACCGTTTGTGTTGCCAATGCCTCCGGTCGTCAACAGAGTATCCGCATTGATCGTCCCCCGATTATCAAGTGCGCCAGCCAGATTACCTTCACCGCTGTCGTGTCTGTTGTAGGTGTTGACGAAAGTCACAGTGCCGATATTAGTAATAGTTCCTCTGTTCAAAACACCGCCATCAACAGTCAAACTTGCAGCGTCACTGATCGTGCCGCTATTGTCAAGAACTCGCGGATAGCCATCTTGTCTTCCTCCTTCAATCACCATATCGGTTTCGTTGACAGTGCCCGTCAGCTTGCCGGAACTGTTAATAACAACCGCTTGTTTCAATATCGGTGCCGTGTACTGCGTATCAGAGGAAATCGTTAGCTGTTCTGAGTAGGATGGCGAAGCAGCTAAAACGGCCGCGGCAAGAACAGACAAACGGAATAGGCGATTCGGGTTTTTCATACTTCCTCCATCGGATGTTCGCTACGTGCGCTCTTATGAACGCAAACTGATTTCAGGGCAAAAATCCTTCTAAAAGAGAAAAGATTGACTAATCTTTCTGTGCTAGGGTACCCCCCCCCGATCGCGATTTGTCAATGATTTCAACCACTTCTGTCGTCTTGATGAAAAAAAGTATGTGATATTTACAACATCAAAAAATTACGCCGCTTAAGATTCAAAAGGTTCTCACCAAACAAAAGCACCCGCTTTACCAACAGGGCCAAGCATTGGAGTCGACATTGCGTATGTTGTGGTAGGAGAGCAATAAGCTCTGCACTCAGAACAAGTTTGGACGCTCCCTATACCGTCAGAACAACAACCTCCCCAATCGGAACCCTTCCCCTACTTCCTTCTCGGTCATCACCTCCGGACACCCCGCAATTAACGCCGCTCCAGTTCGCGACTGAAGAAACTCCAACCCCTGTTCAATGTCTAACTCCAAAGCAATCTGCTCCGGCTTGCGTTGCCAATAGATGTAGGTCTTCACAGCCGTGTCGTTCTGGGCGTTAATGTAATTCCGTACAAAGTCAAACCTACCGGTCACGATGCCAAGACGCGTGCGGATCGTTTCGTTGTTGCCCTCGCAGCGTTCCACCAAAACATCAAGCTTCGTCCGTTCGATCCAAAAGACTGTTCTCAGAACGGAGTCATCTTCGGTTTGCTCCACACTGACTTCGAACACCTTGCCCTGCTGCGTTTTAACCCACAGCCATTCGGGGCCCGGACAACCGGTCGCGTTCATCCCGATGCACCAGGTCTTTCCATAAGTCTTCTCGGGAAAGGCAATCACCCTCCGGACAAACGTCGATAGAGCAAGCTGCGCGGCATAGTGCAGACTTGATGCCTTGAAGTTGAGATACTTCTCCCAGTCCCGCGGAGTGGCACGCGCTTTCGCTTTATCGAGCGTCACGAGCCAGCCGCCGAGGCCGAATTCAAAGACAGCTTTTGCGTCATTCATCTCAATGCGACGGAAGGCTTCTCCTATTGCCTTTTCACGTTCTCGCTTGTTGAGCTCCTCGGCGAGATGAAGCTTGGAGATATTGGCAAGTCTCAAGCCTTTTCTTTGCGCTGCTGCAATCACTGCAGTCTCGAGCTTCTTTCGACGATCTCGGTCGTTGATGCTTACGGGCAACACGGCAAGTCCCGCAAGCTTTACGCCGTTGGCCAAATGCTCCTTCTGTCGCTCCAAAACATCAATTGACTCGCCGACGTAAAATTCCCCTCTCCTACGGAGCTGAACATAAACCCCGGAACCGACTTTTTCAAGTTCTTTAGAGGGACGAACTATAAATTCCAGTGCCCCTGACTGAGGGTAAAAAAAATAATGGATTCAATGGGTTAGAATTTTTGTGCGACCAAAAAACTATCCAAAAAATCCATTATGCAGAGATTGTACCGCAAGCCCGCCGCTCAGCAAGACCTTTTTGCCACCGATCGCACCTTCTTGGAGAGAGCCAAGAAGCGCGCAGGTGTCCTCAACCAGCTCCACAAGCTGTTTCCGTTTGAGTCTTACCGATCGCAAATTACAAACGCCATTAACACTTATCGAGTTGCACACGGCGGCAAATCCGACAAGAAACTCTGTCGATCCGGGCGTCGACCAATGGATCCGGTTTTCATGCTCAAATGCATCGTTGCACAGCGACTGTTCGGTAAAGCTGACAAGGATTTTGAGCAGGAGATGCTGCAGAACATCGTGCTTCAGGACTGGCTCGGCATCAACTACCCGAGCGACGTTCCGAGTCACAAGACGATCTGGAAATACAAGGAGATCTTCGCTCAGACGGAAGTGCTGGAAACGGTCTTTTCCGACTACGTCAACAAGCTTCAAGCGATCAACTCCAAGGTTGGCACCGAAGCTGTGATTGCGGACTCAAGCTTTGTGGAGGCCCCAAAACAACGCAATACGCGTCAAGAGAATGCCCTCATCAAGAAAGGCAAAGGGCACACGCTTTGGAACGATCATCCGAACAAGAAGCGCCACAAGGATATCGACGCCAGCTGGACCAAAAAAAACGTCAGGAAGTGCATTATGGCTACAAGGGACACTTTCTGGTGTGCGCCGTGAGCAAGCTCATTGTCAAAGTTTTTCCAAGCACGGCTAAAGTCCACGACGCTAACGCCAAGGTGTTGGAACAATACCTGCCGTGGGCAAAGCACTGCGGAAAGTCCGTGCTGTTTTTCGCAGATGCCGGCTACAAGGGCAAGGAGATTGAGGACAAGTTACTCAATGCTGGCTTGCCCCCTTTAATCTGCGAGAAAGGCAAGAAGGGAGCCCCTCTGACGGCCAAACAGAAAAAGAGCAACAAACAGATCTCGACGATACGCAGCCGTATTGAGCACGTCTTTGGCTTCATTGAGGAGTCGCTCGGAGGCAGTATTGTTCGTTCGATCGGGATGGTCCGCGCCAAGTTCAACATTACGCTGACTTCTTTGGTATACAACATCTGCCGCCTCGGCCAGCTGGCGCGAAACACCGCTTAATAGCGTTAGACAGCAGGCCTCAAAAACGCAAAAGCACTACATGCGGAAAGCCGCAGGAGTAGTGCTACCATGGTCCATAGGAATTCTCGATTGAAAATGAAAAATCGATAGGCACCATCTATGCTAAGTCGATTTGGTAGCCCCACACAAACCTTCGAGATGAATGAAATCAGCCTTGCTCGGCAAAAGGACTATTTGTAGAACCCGCCACAATCCAATCAAAATCAAACGATTTTGAGAGAAAAACGCCTGAATTGATACAGTGGCAAAACAGCCTCCGGTGGAGGCTGTTTTTGTATCTGTATCAAATACCTCTAGGGCTTTATAAGTGCTTCCGGAACGAGAGCGTCGCAGTCAATGAGCTCCAACGACGTCACCATATGCAATGTTCCTTCCTTGTACTTCCTGAAGTGAGGCGTCTGGATATGATGTTGGTAAGCCTCTTGATTTGCATAGATTTCGAGAATGGCAAACCGCGTGGGGTTCTTTTTTTCCTGCATGCTGTACAGGACGCGAACGCCAGGTTCGCGTTTCATTGATTCACGACCCACTTCGGCGGCAAATGCCTTGTATTGATCAAGATATTCGGGCGCAACCGTGATTTTGGAGAGTCGCACAACGTTTTGTTCGTAGGGATTTGCTGCTGCAGTCGAGGGTGCCTCGGCGGCAAAGCCGGAAAATGAGATAACAGCCATACACGTCGCTACCAATGAAAGAACTTTGATCATTGCTAATCCTTGATTATGGTTGAGGTTTAACCGCAGACGGTACTGCCCTCATGCACCCGCTGCGGCAATCGGTCCGACAATCAATCCGCTGGCAATCACATCGCACAAGCGGGTCGAAATGGAACCGCACGTTGCGCCAATGGCAAAAAGCCCGGGGATCGGCGTATCGTCGGTGGCCCTCAATACCTGAAAGTCCGGATTGACTTCCAATCCGCCTTCCGTTTTGAAACGAACCGGCCAACTCGGCGTTGACACATAAAAAGGTCCTTTAAGAGCACGGAAAAGCTTGTCTTTGCGTCCGAATTCCGTGTCACCTTTTCCCGCAGCGGCATCATCTGCAATTCTCTGCAGCGTCCTTTGCAGCCCCTTGGGATCAACACCGGCTTTTGTAGCAGCTTCTTCGATGGTCTGCCCTTTGAAAAGGGCCTTTGCCGTCAATAAATCGGAGTAGCGCCAACGTTCCTTGTTCGGTCCCGTCACCGTGGCTTCGTCCAAGACAACGTAGGCGCCGTCAATGTTTTGCCTGAAGCAGGCCAGTGCACAGCCTGCGTAGCGGCTTTCGTGCTCATTGCAAAATCGTCTGCCGTTTTTGTCGACTAGGTAAGCCGTATCCGTATCAAAAAGAATCCACGACGGACTTCGGTCACCCGGTTTGGGGGCCGCAAAGAGTTTTGGCATGGACTCCATGTCTTCGATGGCGCCACCGACAAGTCTTCCCTGTGTGATGCCGTCGCCGTCGTGACCCGGCGGAACGCCTTCGCCGATAGCCGTGAATCCTTTGGGAATATTGGCCCACACACGTTTATAGCGGCGCATCATTTGCCGGTTGTCCGAAAAACCGCCAGTGGCAAGCACCACGGATCGAGCACGGATGAATTGTGTTTTGCCTTCCTGCTCAAATCGAACGCCGGTGACGCGGTCTTGACCTTTATCTTCGGTCTGTGTTTCAAGTCCAGTCACTGCGCTATCGAGCAAGACGGAGACACCGCGCTTTTGAAGTTCATCGAGCATGGCCTGCGCAAATTTTGGCATGGATCCCGGCTTGGACGGTAACAAAAAAGGCTGCTGCGGATTGATCGGCAAAAAATCGATGCCGTATGACATGACGAAGGCCGCTACTGCAGGAGACATTTCTGCTGAACGCCGCAAAACGTTCGGATCATGTTTGGTTATGCCCGAGTACATAGGCGAGTTGGGCATGTTGTCGCGCACTTTTGACAGCGGTTCGTCCGTGTGTCCCTCCTCGATCAGTTGCCAATACGAGTCAAGATCCGCTTTCCCTTTGAAGCCCTGCGCCTTATGGACTTCCGAATAGGCCGACGCGATGATGCCGGCTGATAACACGCCGTCGCCGCCGCAATAGCTTCGCTTTTCCAGAACCACGACTTTGGCTCCGGCACGTGAGGCCATCACAGCGGCAGTCAAACCTGCAAAACCGCCTCCGACGATCACAACATCGGTCGACATGTCGGCTTTCGGTTTGTCAGCTACAACTGCGGGCGCGGGCAACGCAACGCTCGACAAGGTCCCAAACGCCAAGGTGGACTGTAAAAGCTGCCTTCTTTTCACGATGAGTCTCCTGTTGCTGGCATGAATCCTTAGTTAGTCCGCTGGATTCGTCACTGCGCGGGCCACACGAAATTCAAGTGTCTCCCAGGTCGCGCAGTTTCCTTTTTTCAGGGGATCGGCTTGCAAAAGCAAATTCAGCGAGTCAATCGATTCGCTTTGAGCAATCAGCATTCCTCCCTCGCCATGAACGTAGGCGCCGAAAAGAATAAAGTCATCGCTTTCAAAATGACGGTTCAGATATTCCAGATGTGCCGGCAGATACGGTTTTGCCGCCTCACGATCGGTAATACGCACGTCGACCAGAAATTTCATTGCTATCTCCCCAATCTAGTTTTCAGCGCAGGCTTTAATTTCATTGAGAAGCCGCGCGGCATGTTCTTCGGCTTGTTTGAGGATTCGTTCGCGGTCGGCCTCAGTGTGAACGCCGGGAATAAAAATCATGCCGTTTGACCACACGGGAGCCAATGTCTTCATGCCGCACAAGTAGGCAGTCTGCAAAAGCGGCGGAAGGAATGCCTCCACCGGCCAGTTCATTGCACGTCCCTTTGCATACTCCTGAGCCGCCGCACCGGTCGTAAACGACAAAAGAAGCTTTTTGCCGTGTAAAGCTGTTCCTCCGGCGCCGTGGGCAAAACCGCGCGTCAGCACATCATCGATCCATTTCTTGAGAATCGCCGGAACCGAGTACCAATAAAACGGAAAATGCCACACGATCACATCGGCCCGCCGTAAAGCCTCGTGTTCCGCAGTCACATCGAAACCGTTGGGACCGCACAACTGCGCCAACGTTCTGATTTGCATCTCGCAACTGGATGATTCAAGCGCATTGAGCACGGCTTTACCGGCAACGGAGGCTTCAGGATTCGGATGGCCGTTGATGACGAGAATTTTTTGCATGATTTCTCCATTCTTTCGAAATATCAGACCGGACGTATTGAACTGCCTTTTACATTTTTCAATCATCGGCGATATTTTTCATGGTCCATCATGTCAAATCTTTGCTTTTTTCTATCAATTTCAGACGAGATGAATTTCCTGCTTCCCTATAATGGGATGTCTTCAGTCTCAGTTTTTTGCAAGAGACCCTTATGTTCGACGCTTTGCTCGAGTCCGCAGCTCAAATCATTGTCCGACATGCACCGCATCACGGCGTATTTCCCACATTGGTTCCCGGACTGACGCTCTATCGCATTGAATCCAATGCATTTATCGAACGCACGGCAGGTGAAATCATGACGACTTTTATCGTGCGCGGTCGCAAAACCACGGCGATCGGCGGGAAGATGCTGGAGTACGGTGCCGGAGAAAGTCTGGTGTGCGGAATTGCTTCGCCGAGTGAATTTCATACGCTCGATGCTTCGCGAGACAATCCCTTCCTTGCGCTTTCCGTGTCGCTCGATGCGTCGATTTTGATGGAATATGCCGATGCTTTGTCCGATCGGCATCATTCCGGAGAATTTTCAGAAATGCCCGGCGGTGTATTCGTCATTCGTCCGGACGAGGATTTGCGTGACGTGTTCCTGCGACTGCTGAAAATATTGGACCGTCCCAAACTGATTGCGGTGTGTGCACCGTTGATACTAAGAGAACTGCATGCTCTGCTTCTGGATTCATCCTGCGGAGCAGAACTCAGAGCACTTGCGAGTGCCGGATCCGAAGGCCATGCCGTTCTAAAAACCGTCAGTTGGATCCGGCGTAACTATGCGACAAATTGTTCGGTGGAGGAGCTGGCAAGGAAAACCAACATGTCAAATGCAACGTTCCACCGTAAATTCCGACAGGTCACCGGATTTTCGCCCGTCCAGTTTCGCAAGCGCGTCCGGCTGTTTGAAGCCCGCCGTCTATTGGTCGCTCGAGAAACAAACGTCACCTCGGCGGCTTTTGCCGTCGGCTACGAAAGCCTGGCTCAGTTCGTTCGGGACTATAAGGAACTTTTCGGCTTGCCTCCGCTGCGTGACATCAAGCAGCTTCACAACGCCTCAGACGATTGAGCAGTTGACCGGAAATTAATAGGACAACAAGGTTTCCCGGATCGCATCCCGAACAATCTCCAAACCGCTCTTTGCTCCGAGTAGTTTGCGCCGAATACCGGGCAAGTCCTTCCTCAGCGGCAAGCCTTCATCAGCTCAGCAATCTGAACAATATCCGAGGGCAACGTTCTGCAGCAGCCACCCAGACAAACGGCTCCCATAGCTTTCCATTTGGACACGAAGTCCGCCCAGCCCGGCCCCGAGACCGGATGATGCCAGGTCTTTGTCGTCGGATCATACGTTTCGCCCGAATTGGGATAAACGATCATTGGCTTGTCTGTGACGGACGAAATGCGCTGCAATGCGTCAGCCACCATTTCACGCTTGACGCAGTTGACGCCGACGGCGTCAACCAACGGATGCTTGCCGCACACTTCGGCAACCTCTTCGATCGGCGTTCCGTCAGCGATATGACCGCTGTCCTTCAATGTAAAGGTTACCCAGGCAGTCATGTCGAGCTCTTCCATCATCGAGAGAATGACCCTGACCTCGTCGAGTCTTGCCTGCGTCTCAACGGCGAAAAAATCCGCTCCGGCTTCTGTCAGAGCCTTCATGCGCAATTGGTGAAAGGTACGGTATTGACCGTCCGAAAGGTGATAGTCGCCCGTATATTCGGCACCGTTGGCAAGATAAGCACCATAAGGGCCGACGGCACCCGCGATCAAAAGAGTTTTCGGCTCTCGTTCCGGATGACGAATCAAAAAATCATCGCGAGCTTCACGAGCCAGCGTCACAGATTGAGCGATAAGCCCATATGCTTTCTGAGAGTCAATTCCGCGCTCTTTGAATCCAGCCTCGGTCGCTTGGTAGCTTGCGGTAATGGCAACGTTGGCTCCCGCTTCGAAATAGTCAGCATGCACCTGTCGAATCTTGTCCGGTTCTTCAATGAGTACGCGCGCACTCCAGAGCTTGTCGTTGAGGTCACAACCTGCCTTTTCAAGTGCTGTGGACATGGCGCCGTCAATCACGACGGAACCGCTCTGACGGATTAAATCGGCTAAAAGGTGCTGCGCCATTTGGTTTCCTCCCGGGTTGCGTTGTGCCAAAGAGCTTAACAAAAATACAAATCACCGGAAGCGGTTTCTCGGTTGATACGACTGCGAAGACTTGTGTTGTGCCAACGCTTTGGCGCCGATTGCTTTTGTCGGCCGATTTGAGGCAAATCGCAATACCTACACGGGAGTTTGTCTGGTGGTTGGTTTCTTCAATCCAAATGACCTTAAAATTTAAAGCTTATTACCGCAATTCGGCGGTATGGATCGACACCGGCTTCCTGAAACCAACAATGCAGAAGAGAACCTTTTTATCTGTCGTGACGGCAGCAGCTGCGCTGTCTGTAGTTCCTGCCTGGGCAAACCAACATCCTAAGCGCACGCTGATTGTCGGCATGGACGCGACTTATCCGCCTTTTGGTTCTCAGGATTCCGAGACGCGCCAGTATGTGGGCTACGACGTTGACATCATTCGTGCGATCGGCAAGGCCGAAGGCTTTGACGTGGAAGTGAGGAACCTCGCCTTTGACGGTCTGATACCTGCCTTGAAGACCGGCAACATCGACATTGCCATCAACGACATCACGATTTCGCCCGAGCGTGCGAAAAGCGTCGATTTCTCCAACCGCTACTACATTGCCGGGCTAGGCATTGTCGTCAATGCCGACAACACCACGATCACCAAGGCCGAAGACCTCGAAGGCAAGCGTTTGGCTGTATCGATCGGTTCGACCGGCGAAGCCGCTGCCCGCAAGGTCAAAAACGCCGAGGTTCGAGTCTTCAACCAGCTCACAGAGTGCTATCTGGAACTTCGCAACCGCGGAGTGGACGCCGTGCTCAACGACATCCCGACCAACGACTACTACGTTGTCACCGCAGGCCGCGGCAAGGTGAAAGCGTTGTCGGTGGCTCTGACCCGTGAAGACCTGGGCATTGCCGTCAAGAAGGGCAACAAGGAACTTCTCAAGCGCATCAACCGCGGTCTAGCCACCATCAAGCAAAACGGTGAGTTTGCGAAAATCTTTGAGAAGTGGTTCGGCCGTCAACCTGAAGCTGAGCTACTCAGTGACTGAGTTCACAACGGCTGATTCGTTAACGAAATCAACGACCGGGCGGTCAAGTCCGGCACTTGGTGCAACCTGACTTTGCGCAAGCGGTTTTGTTGCACCCGTTGCAGCCGCCGCAACACCCCGAGTGCTTACCTTTAAAGATGCGCAGCACAGCCAGGGCAAATGCGACGGCGATTATGAACAGAGCGATCCAACTGGCGGCATTCACGGCGCTCCTCCTTTTTAGCTCAGGCCAAGCATGCTGCCGCCCGTGTATACCACAAAAGCCACAACCCAGGCCACCGCACATTGGAAAACGGCAACGCCCGTCGCCCAGAGGCCTCCCAGCTCTCGCTTGATTGTCGCGATGGCGGCCACGCAGGGCGTATAGAGCAGGCAGAAGACCAACAAACTGATTGCTGTCAGGCCGCTTAATGCCGCCGTCAATGCTTCGGTAGAACCAAATGTCACCGAAAGGCTGCTCCCGACGCTCTCCTTAGCCATAAATCCGCTGATCAAAGCGGTGCTGATGCGCCAATCACCGAAACCCAGCGGTTCGAACAAAGGTGAGATCCAGCCCGACACGACGGCCAACATGGAAAGCTGAGGATCTTCAACGGGATTGATGCGGAAATCAAAGGACTGCAGGAACCAGATGACGATGGTCGCCATAAAAATGACGGTAAAGGCGCGCTGCAGAAAATCCTTGGCCTTGTCCCACAAAAGCAAGGCGACATTGCGTGCACCCGGCAGTCGATAGTTCGGAAGCTCCATGACAAACGGCATGGCTTCCCCTTTGAACATGGTTCGCCGCATGACCAGACCGAGTGCAATGGCCGTGACAATGCCGAGGAGGTACAGCCCGATCATTACCAAAGCGCCTTGCCCCGGGAAAAAGGCTGCTACAAAAAATGCGTAGATCGGAAGCTTTGCCGAGCAGCTCATGAAGGGTGTGAGAAGAATCGTCATTTTGCGGTCGCGTTCGGACGGCAACGTGCGACTTGCCATCACGGCGGGCACCGTGCAGCCGAAACCGATCAGCATCGGCACGATGCTGCGCCCGGACAGGCCGATGCGTCTCAGAAAGACATCCATCACAAACGCGACGCGGGCCATGTATCCGCTGTCTTCAAGAAATGACAGGAAGAAAAAGAGGACGACAATGGTCGGTACGAAACTCACAACGCTGCCCACACCATTGAATATGCCGTCAATGATGAGCGAATGAATCGACTCGTTGACACTGAGGCTCGTGAGCAAGGCATCGACCTTGTCGGTTGCCAAACCGATAAGCCAGTCGAGGCCGTCGGTAAGCCACGCGCCGACGACATTGAACGTCATCCAGAACACTAGAGCCATGATGGCGATGAAAGCCGGAATGGCGGTGTATTTGCCGGTCAGAATACGGTCGATTTCAAGGCTGCGCAGATGTTCTTTGCTGGTGTGAGGCTTAACGACGGTTTGCGCACAGACGTTGTCGATGAAACTGAAGCGCATGTCGGCGATGGCCGCGGCGCGGTCCAACCCTCGTTCGGCTTCGAGCTGCTTCAGAATGTGCTCGATCGTGCGCTTTTCATTAACGTCAAGATGAAGCTGTTCGGTAATGAGCGCATCGCCCTCGGCGATTTTGCTTGCGGCAAAACGAAGCGGAATGCCGGCTTGCTGAGCATGATCCTCAATGAGAAACATCAGGCTGTGCAGACAGCGATGTACCGCCCCACCATGATCGTCGGTCGAACAGAAGTCGTGGACTGCCGGTGTCTCGACAAACCGAGCGGCATGCAGGGCGTGCTCAACGAGCTCTTCGATGCCCTCTCCTCGACTCGCCGAAATCGGCACGACCGGAATGCCCAACAACGCTTCCATTTCATTGACGCGAACGGAACCGCCATTGGCAGCCACCTCATCCATCATGTTCAAGGCCAGAACCATGGGACGGCCGAGTTCCATGAGCTGCAGCGTGAGATACATGTTGCGCTCGATGTTGGTGGCGTCGACGATGTTGATGATGACGTGAGGATCGTCGCGAAGGATGAACTCGCGCGAGACGATCTCTTCGTTGGTGTATGGCGATAAGGAATAGATGCCTGGCAAGTCGGTGACAAGCGCCTCTTCGTGGCCTACGATACGGCCGTCCTTGCGATCGACCGTAACGCCGGGAAAGTTGCCTACGTGCTGATTGGACCCCGTCAATTTGTTAAAAAGCGTTGTCTTGCCGCAGTTTTGATTGCCCACGAGCGCGATGCGGACGGTTTCGGCCGTCATCAGGGGTTGCTCACGTTTGATCACCTGATTTTTTCCGGCTTCCGCGTAGCCGGGGTGATCCATTTCTATCGGCTTGGGGTGCGTTTGCTTTGTCGGCTCCCCTTTGCGGACATTTTTCACAAAAATCTCATTGGCTTCGGCTACGCGCAAAGTCAGTTCGTAACTGCGGATTCGGACCTCAATGGGGTCGCCCATCGGAGCTCGCTTGATCAGCGTTACCGTGGCCTGAGGGATCAGCCCCATGTCCAAAAAATGTTGGCGAAGCGCGCCGCTGCCGCCGACCACTTCAACGGTGGCGGATTGACCGACGTCAAGTTGATTGAGTGTGATAGTCATTCGTATTGATTCTCCCGGGAGTCGCCATTTTAGTTTGTGCTTTCATGGCTGTCGAAAAAAATCGTCGGGAGGAAGATGCGGAGAAAAATTTTTACAGAAATCTTTGAAATTTTCGGAACTAGTTCGAGCGGCTTATTGCGCCAACCTTAAAATCGTATTAAAAATTCACCCGCGGAACTTCTCGTGCCTGATGAGAAGTTCAACCGAATTCATTTACGACATACAAAACACCCCGTAAAAGGAGAACAAGATGAGCAAGTTCACGGTTTCCTGCGTTGTTGCAGCTGCCTCCATGATGATCTGCGCCGCCGCTCAGGCTGCCGGCGGCATGCCCTCCAAGATCCCGCATCCGATTGACGCCTACAAGATCACGGACGCCAACAACCCCTGCATCATGTGCCACGGCGATCAGTCCAAGATGGGCGCCGCCAAGGTGAAGGGCCAGCCGATGGCTATGCCGGCCGACCACTGGGTCAAGGGCGAAAAGAAGGCTGACGCCATGCACAACAACTGCACGATGTGCCACAAGAACTAATTTCTTGACGCACTCTGCATGAATAAAGGGCTGCTTGAAGAACCAAGTAGCCCTTTATCTTTTTGTAAGCGAGCTCAAACGCAAACGAGCTTTCTCAAACCCGACCGTCCACGGCTACTTCGTGCAAAGCACGTAGAGCGCGTAGCGCACAAACATATTGCACGCCACGAGCAGTCCCTCTTCGTCAATGTCGAAGAATCCGTTGTGGTTGGGCCGATCGGTGCCCGGCTTGTCGCTGTGCGTACCGAAGTAAACGAACGTCCCCTTGCAATGCGGCAGATAGTCGGCGAAGTCTTCGGCCATCATTGACTTGGGATAGTCCGTGATGATGTTTTCGGCACCAACAATTTCCTGCGCGACGAGCTTGGCTTCCTTTGTCGCATCCGCGTCGTTTATCAAGGGGTTGGAATAGTTCTTGATGACGATGCTTGCCTTGGCGCCCAGCATCTCTGCCGTCTTCTCGACGATGGCGGTAAGACGACGGTTCGTGGCTTCACGGACTTCGGGCAAAAATGTGCGCACCGTCCCTTCTAGAACGGCCTCTTCGGCAACGATGTTGTACTGCGTGCCGGCCCAGGCCTTGCCGATGCCGACGACAGCTGACTCCATCGGATCTGTGCTGCGCGCAACGATGCTCTGCACGGCCACCACGATTTGGGATGCTACGTAGAGGGCATCCACGCCCTTGTGCGGCATCGAAACGTGTGCCCCTTTGCCTTTTACTTCGATGCGGAAAAAGTCGCAGCTTGCGTTGAGAGGTCCTGCAACGACGCCCACCTGACCGACGTTGAGGGTATTGGTGACGTGCTGACCGTAGATGCGATCCACCCCTTCGAGCAAACCTGCCGCAACGAACTGTCGCGCCCCCTGCCCGATTTCCTCGGCCTGCTGGAAGAAAAAGCGCACTTCCCCGGCAAAGTCGTTTTCCATTGACTTCAGAATGCGCGCGGCAGCTAGCAACGTTGCCGTGTGGCCGTCGTGGCCGCAGGCGTGGCAAAAGCCCGGATTCTGAGAGGAGTACTCGCAGTTTTTGAGATCTTCCATGCCGAGAGCGTCCATATCGGCCCGCAGCGCCACGATTTTCGTTTTGCCTTCGCCAACTTTTTTCCCGACTACACGAGCATAGACGCCCGTTTCACCCACACGGGTGTGCTCAATGCCGACCTTGTCAAGTTCTTCCTCAATGCGAGCCGATGTTTGGAATTCCTTCAGGCTTACTTCCGGATGCGCGTGAAAGTAGCGGCGCATGCCGACGATGTAGTCCTTTTGTGCCAGAACGCAGGTGTCGATTGCCATGTCAGATGTATCCGTTCGTTCAAGGAAAAGCCGGCAGTCGGTCTCTAAACCCATTACTGCCGGCCGCGGCGGTCAGCCCGCCGATCAGTACGTGTATTTTTCAGAACCCGCCCAAACAGGAGTAAAGGCACCCTTGTAGACGTCCACGAGCGTCTTGGCGGTTTCGGGCGTGTGATAGGCGTCGACCACCTTCTTGTAGACGGGGTTGTCCTTGTCTTTGCTGCGGGCGACGATCACGTTGAAGAGCTGACCCACGTTGGGATTGGTCTTGGGATCAATGTCCTCGGCAAAGATTGAGTCCTTCTTGGAGTCGAGCCCGGCCGTATAGGCGTTGCCGCCGTTGATGAGCGCCGCTGACACGTCGGGCAGGATGTTAAAGAGAACGCCCGATTCGGCTTCGCGAATCTGAATCTTGACGTTGTACTTGGTGATGTCGGTCTTGGTGGGAACGTAACCCTTGGCCGGGTCGCAGACGATCAGACCGGCGGACTCAAGGACCTTCAGAGCTCGGCCGCCGTTGGTGAGGTCGCTCGGGATGGCGAAGATGTCGCCGTCCTTGACGTCCTTCATGCTCTTTAGCTTTTCCTTGTTGTTAAAGACGCGAAGCGGCGTGATGAGGGTATCACCGATCGCTTCGATCTTGTAGCCGTTGCGCTCGATGTCGTTCTTGAGATAGGCCTTGTGCTGGAAGGCGTTGAGATCGATTTCGCCGTCGGCCAAAGCGCGGTTGGGTGTGGCGTAGTCGGAGAACTTCACGAGTTTGACCTGAATCTTGTCCTTCTTGAGAAGGTCGTTGACGGTATCCCACTGCGCGTTGTAGTCGCCCACGACGCCCACCTTGACTACGGTAAAGCCGTCGGCCGTCGCCTGCTTTTTGTCGTCGCCGCAACCGACGAGCGTCACCGCCACGATGCCTGCGGCAACAAGCGCCGTCGTCACTTTGCCGAATCGAGATTGAAGTCCGGTCATGTTTTGTCTCCCTTTTGAATTTAGTGCGTCGATTTCTTGATGATGATGTTTCCGAAGAACTGGAATACGCTGATGATGAGCAAGATGATGATCACGGTAAGCCAGATCATGTCGCGGTAGCCCATTTGATAGCCGTAGCGGATGGCAAAGTCGCCCAGGCCGCCCGCGCCGATTGCGCCCGCAATGGCCGTGATGCCCACAAGGCTCACAAAGGTGATCATCGTCACGCGGGTGATGCCGGGAATGCTCTCGCGCAGATACACCGAGAAGATGATTTCGCGCGGCGAAAACCCCATCGCCTGGCTCGCTTCAATGAGACCGTGATCAATGTCGGCCAGAACCGATTCGATCTGACGGGCAAAGAACGGCACGGTGCCGGCCACAAGAGCGACGAAGGACCCCGTCACACCCGAGCCCGTGCCGACCAGGAAGCGGCTCACCGGAATCAGCAGCACAATCAGAATGATGAACGGAATCGAGCGAATGATGTCGATGCCGCGGTCAAAGATCGTAAAAAGCCACCGGTTTTCCAAAATGCCTCCGGGGCGGCAGACGGTAAGAAGCACGCCCACGGCAACCCCGAGTACCCAGGCGATGCTCCCGGAGACGGCGAGCATGGTGAAAGTCTGTCCGATGCATTCGTAGAGTTCGCCGCTCAAACGCTCGAAATTGGGCATCAGTGTGTTAATGAAGTCCATTTTTGAGCTCCTCTACATAAACGCCGTTTTCCTTGAGATAGTCCTCGGCCTGCTGCACCGAGGCTTTTTCACCCGTGAGCACCACGCCGAGCTTGCCCAGGGCCGAGCCCTGAATGAAGTCGATGTTTCCGAAGACGATGTTGGCCCGCACCTTGAATCGCTCGTAGAGCGCCACGACGAGCGGTTCGCCGGCCGAGCCGCCCGTGTAGGTCAAAAGCAGGATTTTGCCGCCGTAGGCAACTTCGTTGTCAAGCTGACCGCTTTCAACGAGACCCAGGAACTTCTTGACGTTGTTGGCCGTATTGATGAATTCCTTGGTGAGATCAGCCTTGGGATGGGCGAAGATCTCCGTAATCGTGCCTTCCTCGACAATGCGCCCCGTCTTCATTACGGCGACTCGATCGCAGATTTCCTTGATCACCGACATCTGATGCGTGATCACCACGATCGTGAGCCTGAGCTTTTGATTGACTTCCTTGAGAAGCTTCAGAATCGAGTGCGTGGTTTGCGGATCCAGTGCGCTCGTGGCTTCGTCGCACAAAAGCACTTTCGGGTCGTTGGCAAGGGCTCGTGCAATTGCCACGCGCTGTTTTTGGCCGCCGGAAAGCTGCGCGGGATAGGCGTTTGACTTGTCCGAAAGCCCGACCAGAGCCAAAAGCTCTTCAATTTTCTTGGCCTTTGCTTCTTTGCCGAGCTCGGAGTGTCGCAACGCGAGTGCGATGTTGTCGAACACGGTACGGCTGGGCATCAGATTGAAGTGCTGAAAGATCATGCCGATGCGGCGGCGAACGACGCGGAGATCGGCGTCGGAAAGCGTTGTGAGGTCCGTGCCGTCGATGACGACGTTGCCCGAGGTCGGGCGCTCGAGCAGATTGATGCAGCGCACCAAGGTGGATTTGCCGGCGCCTGAAAATCCGATGATGCCGAAAATTTCCCCGGGATTGATCGTAAGCGACACGTCGTCGACGGCCTTCACGCGGCCGGCGTCCGTGTCGAACGTTTTTGTAATGTGTTTGAGTTCAAGCATGTTCGTTGGTTCTTTTCCTGATCTTTTGCGGCTTCGCACGACAAACGCAGCTTGCGCGTCCCTGCCGTTGATGGTGTCTGCTTGTGTTGGTTGCTTTGGGCTTGAGTGAACGCAGTGGTTCTCAGTCGAAGACCTGTGTCGAAATTGCCGCTGAGCGCGGACGAACAAGCCCTGTGCGCGTGGAGATCAGCGCATGAGATGGGAGCGGCAGTACTGAGTAAGAACCGCAAAGGAAACGAGCGTTGTGGGCAACGGACGCATGTTTGTCGGAAAAGACGGAAATACGGGAATTTGCACGATATCGAAGTCTCCGATTTTGTCGAGGTTTTGTCAAGATCAACAAACTACCTAGATGACCGCTCCTTGAGGTATTACCGCTTCGGACAAGACAAACGGCTGATTGTTTTCTGCCGTTAAGCGCATTATGCTCGGTAACCTTCGGAGCATCAGCATTAGAACCATGCAGGAAACGCAGAAGAGCAAACTCGGACTTGTGGTCGAAGGCGGCGGCGTGCGCGCCATTTATGCGGCGGGCGTCTTGGACGTCCTGCACGATATGTGCCTGCCCTTTTCCGGAGTCATCGGTGTTTCTGCGGGTGCCATTCACGGAATTTCGTTTGTGTCGGGCCAGAAAGGCCGCAGCTATCGCATCTATACGCGTTTTTGCAGGGATCCGAGGTTTTTCAGTTTCAGAACATGGCTTCGCACCGGCAACATCGTTGACAACGACTTTTGCTATCGGCAAATCCCTCAGGAACTCGAGCCGTTCGATCAGAAAGCGTTCGAAGCTTCCGGCATGGAATTCTGGACAGTGAGCACAAATTTGGAGACCGGAAAACCCGAGTACATTCGTATGCGGGATTGCTTTGCCGAAATTGATGCGCTCATCGCTTCGGCCTCTCTTCCCTATGTCTCCAAGCCGGTTCACTACCGGGGAAAGCTTCTTCTCGATGGCGGCTGTTCGGACCGCGTTCCGCTCAGAGCCTTTCAGTCCATGGGTTTTGATCGAAACGTCGTTGTGCTCACGCACCCGGAAGATCATCGTGTCAAGGATCGCGATGCTACGCTCGTACGTCTCTTCTACCGCAAGTACCCTGCGTTCTGCCGAACGTTTGAAAATAGCCCGCAGGACTACGAAAAGACTCAGGCCTATCTCAAAGCAGAAGAGCAGAAAGGCACCGTTTTCACCATTAGACCGAAGGCTCCGATTCCGGTGAGTCGTCTTTCGCACGACCCGCAGGCGATCATCCGCGCGTACGAAATGGGGCGTCGTGATGCCCGGGAAGTCTCGAAAAAATTGGTGAGTTGGGCTTTGTGATTGATTCTGGCTATTGATTCATGATTATGTTGGTTGAAATCTGCTTGATTACATACAGGTTGCAAATATTCATTCAATCTGTTTGTCCGGCTAAGTTCCTCTGCTTTTGACGCTCTCTTCACGTTTCGAGCAGATAATGGCCCCAGAATTGTCCTTCCTGTTTGACGGCCATGTCGTCCGATCGTCCTGCAACCAAAATCAAAATTCCTCGTACCGTATGGGTGCTGGTTTTTTTAAGTCTGTTGATGGACATTTCTTCGGAAATGATCCATGCGCTTCTGCCTCTTTTCATATAAATCCGCGAGGAAACCCGCGGCTTTAGCCGCGGGAGGAA
>ERZ791645.401-NODE-401-length-36872-cov-4.123204_pt1 | contig 36872 bp, 27 predicted proteins | sample MGYA00509939_ERZ791645 | MGnify/ENA primary metagenome ERZ791645 (study PRJEB30046, sample SAMN00715249) | human gut metagenome | study: EMG produced TPA metagenomics assembly of the A metagenome-wide association study of gut microbiota in type 2... | reverse complement strand
GGGGGCTCGTGCCGTGAAAGCCGTAGCGGCGGATGCCGTCGTTCTGGTAGTATTCATAAGGAATGGCGTACATATAGGCCTTGCCGGGCATGGTCTGGTGGAACGCGGTGTCGAACACGGCGACCATCGGCACGTCGTCGCCCATGACGGCGCGGCAGGCGTTGATGCCGGTGATGTTGGCGGGGTTGTGCAGCGGCGCAAACGGCGTGCACTCCTCGAGCGCGGTCATGACGGCGTCATCGATCTTGACGGAGCAGGCGAACTTCTCGCCGCCGTGGACGACGCGGTGGCCGACAGCGTCGATCTCCTTCATGGAGGTGACCACACCGTACTCGGCGCTGGTCAGCTTGTCGATGACCGCGGCAATGGCCTTGGAGTGGGTGGGCATCGGCAGGTCTTCGTCAAAGACGGGCTTGCCGCCGATGAGCGGGGTGTGCTTCAGGTGACCGTCGATACCGATGCGCTCGCACAGGCCCTTGGCCAGAACGTGCTCGGTCTCCATGTCGATCAGCTGATATTTCAGCGACGAGCTGCCGGCATTGATGACAAGAATTTTCATACTTAGATTCCTTTCTCGTATTAAATATTGTAATTCCTGCAAAATCAAAGTATTATGATACCAAACACTCTTATTGTAATCATTTCGTAGGAAAACGCAAGTATTTTTCGAAAGAAGGTGCAAAAATGGGCAATGTCATCGGTATTGTGGCCGAATATAACCCGTTTCATAACGGGCATGCGCGGCTCATCGAGCAGACGCGCGCGCAGCTCGGCGCAGTGTGCCCGGTCGTGTGCGTCATGTCGGGCGACTTTGTACAGCGCGGCAGTCCGGCGGTATATTCCAAGTTTGCGCGCGCGGAGGCAGCCGTGCGCTGCGGGGCAGATCTGGTGCTGGAGCTGCCCCTGCCGTGGTCACTGTCGTCGGCGGAGGGCTTTGCGCGCGGCGCTGTGGGACTGCTGGGCAGTCTCGGCGTCGTGACGCATCTGAGCTTCGGCAGCGAGTGCGGCGAGCTTGATCCGCTGCAGCGGGTGGCGGAGGCGCTGCTCGATCCGCTGCTGGGCGAGGATCTGCGCGCGGAGCTGCGCAGCGGCATTCCCTTTGCGGCGGCGCGCCAGCAGGCGGTCGCGCGGCGCGTGGGCGCGCTCGCAGAGCTGCTGCAGGCGCCGAACAACATCCTCGCCGTGGAGTATCTCAAGGCGATCTACGACCAGCGGCTGGAGCTGCACCCGCTGACGGTCCTGCGCACCGGCGCGCAGCACGACCGCTTCGCGGAGGGAAACATCCGCTCGGCGTCCGAGCTGCGCATGCGCATCGGCGCAGGGGAGGATGTGTCCGCGTTTCTGCCGCGGGCGGCGGCGGAGATCTTTGCCCGGGAAAAGACGCGCGGACGCGGTCCTGTACTGCCGGAGGCACTCGAGAGCGCGCTGCTGTCGCGCCTGCGGATGCTGCCGCAGACGGCCTACAATGCGCTGCCCGGTGCGACCGAGGGACTGGGCAACAGCCTGTACCGCGCCGCGCACGAAGAGCCGACGCTCGACGGCGTGCTGGCGGCGGCAAAGTCCAAGCGCTACGCGCTCGCACGTATCCGGCGTATGACGATGTGCGCGGCACTGGGCGTGACCGCCGGCATGGACGGCGGCACGCCGCCGTATGCGCGGGTGCTGGCCATCGGTGCGCAGGGCAGGGAGCTGCTGCGCGCGATCGACATGCGCGCGTCGGTGCCGGTCATCACAAAGCCTGCCGCCGGGCGCAGTCTGCCGGGCCCGGCAGGGGAGGTCTTTGCGCTGACGGCGGATGCGCACGACCTCTATGTGCTCGGCTGTCCGGCGCGGGAGGAACGCCGCTGCGGCGGCGACTGGCGCGCGAGCCCGTTCGTGCTGTAAATGCGGCGATACCCCTGTCCGTGAACATTTCAAAAAAATAATATGAATATTTCGTGAAATTGATATTGCATTTTTGTCCAAACGATAGTATAATTCATGCATATTCGTTTCAAGGACAAATGTTCGTCTTGCATGGACATCGCCTGGAAAGAAAAGAATGGAGGAATAACAATGAAGAAAGCGATTGCTTTGCTGCTCGCGCTGGTCATGGTGTTTGCTCTGTGCGCCTGCGGTGGCGGCGGTGACTCGGCCGGCGGCGACAAGGTCGTGAAGATCGGCGTGTTCGAGCCTGCCAGCGGCGACTCCGGCGCCGGCGGCAAGAAGGAAATGCTCGGCATGCAGTATGCCAACCAGGAGACCCCGACCGTCGAGATCGGCGGCGAGACCTACAAGGTCGAGCTCGTCTACTCCGACAACGGCTCCGACTCCGCCAAGGCTGTCTCGGCGGCTTCCAAGCTCGTCAACGAGAAGGTTTCGCTCGTGCTCGGCTCCTACGGCTCCGGCGTGTCCATCGCCGCGTCCGACACGTTCAAGCAGGCCGGCATCCCGGCCATCGGCGTGACGTGCACGAACCCGAACGTTACGGCCGGCAACAGCCACTACTTCCGCATCTGCTTCCTCGACCCGTTCCAGGGCAGCGTCCACGCCAATTATGCCGCTTCCGAGCTCAAGGCCACGAAGGCCTACTGCCTCGGCGAGAACGGCAACGAGTATGACCAGGGCCTGGTCACCTTCTTCAAGCAGGCGTTTGAGAAGGCCGGCGGCACCGTCGTGACCGACTCCTTCCCGAAGGACAACTCCGACTTCAGCTCCTACCTGAACAAGGCCAAGGATCAGGGCTGCGACGTGATTTTCGCGCCCGTATCGATCGCTTACGCCACGCAGCTCATTTCCCAGTCGGCTTCCCTGAACATCGGCATCCCGTTCCTGGGCTCCGATACGTGGGATGACAACATGATCCTGCAGGCGGCCAAGGGCACCAACGTTCAGGCATTCGTCTCCACCTTCTACGCAGAAGGCGGCAACCAGAAGTTCGACGACGGCATCAAGGCCTACATCAACGGCAATGCCGATGCCAAGACCACCAACGGCGGCGACGATACCGTCTCTGCTGTGACGGCTATGGGCTACGACGCTTACTATGTCGCGCTCGAGGCGCTGAAGGCCGCCGGCTCTACCGATCCGGCCAAGGTCATGGAAGCGCTGCCCGGCGTCAGCTATGACGGCGTGACCGGCCATATCGCTTTCGATGAGACCGGCGACGCGATCCGCGACACTGCTTACATCAAGACCATCGACTCGGCTTCCAACACGTGGAAGTTCGTGACGCAGCAGAAGGCTTCCTGAGCCTCTGATCTCGTCTGAGACTCAAAGAACCCGGGGGGAGCTTCGGCTCCCCCTTTTGGGATTTTGAGCGACTGCGAAAGCCGCGGAGGCTCCGCGTTTTTCGCGGCGGCTCAAGCTCCGCCTTGCAAACGATAGAGAGAGGGAAACAAATGGAATTTTTTGTCGCTCAAATGTTATCCGGCATTTCGCTGGGCGGCCAGTATGCGCTCATCGCCATCGGCTACACGATGGTCTACGGCATCCTGCGCCTGATCAACTTCGCCCACGGTGATGTGTTCATGTGCGCCGGTCTGATGATGGTGTTCATGTGCGCGTCCCTGCCGGTGTATGTGTCCATTCCGCTCATGCTCGTGCTGACGGTGCTGCTCGGCTTCGTCATCGAGCGCGCGGCCTATAAGCCGCTTCGCAGCGCGCCGCGTATGTCGGTCATGATCTCGGCCATCGGCGTGAGTTACCTGCTGCAGAACGTGGCGCTCTACGCCACCGGCGGCCAGCCGCAGACATATCCGTCGCTGCCGTTCGTGTCCGACACGGTCACGATCCTCGGCGCGACCACGCATGTGGTCACGGTCGTCACGCCCGTGCTCGTGCTCGTGCTCGTGCTGCTGCTGCAGTGGCTCATCAACCACACCAAGATCGGCATGGCCATGCGCGCGGTCGCAAAGGATTTCGAGACCAGCCAGCTCATGGGCATCCAGATCAATAAGGTCATCTCCGTGACGTTTATCATCGGCTCGTTCCTTGCCGCTGTCGGCTCGCTGCTGTACTTCACGAACTACCCGACCGTCATCCCGACCTCCGGCGCCATGCCGGGTCTGAAGGCGTTTGTCGCTGCGGTGTTCGGCGGCATCGGCTCGATCCCCGGCGCCGTGATCGGCGCGTTCATCATCGGCATCTGCGAGACGCTCATCAAGGGCACCAGCATGACGGTGTTCTCCGACGCGTTCACGTTCGCGCTGCTGATCGTTATCCTCGTGGTCAAGCCCACCGGCCTGTTCGGTGAAAAGGCCACGGACAAAGTCTGAGAGGGGGGATCACTGTGCTGAAAGCGAAAGATAAACAAGCGAGCCGCGGCAACTGGATCACCTTCGCCATCGTGCTCGCGCTCACGCTCATAACGATGGTGCTGGAAAACGTCATGTCTCCCGGCTCTCTGCTCTTTACAGTCATCAAAAAGGGTGCGGTGTACTCGCTCGTCGCCGTGTCCATGAACCTGCTCAACGGCTTTACAGGCCTGTTCTCGCTCGGTCAGGCGGGCTTCATGCTGCTCGGCGCGTATGCCTACGCGATCTTCATGATCCCGGATGCCGCGCGCGAGGGCGTGTATTACCTCTTTGGCGGGTCGAGCGTCCACTTCTCGTTTCAGGAGATGTTCCAGCACCTGTTCGGCGCGAGCGGCTTCGGCGGCGGTGTGAGCCTGGTGCTCGGCGTGCTGGTCGCCATCATCTTTGCGGGTCTGGTCGCGGCGCTCTTTGCGTATCTGATCGGCCTGCCGGTGCTGCGCCTCAAGAGTGACTATCTGGCCATCGCCACGCTCGGCTTTGCCGAGATCCTGCGCGCCATCTTCCAGTGGCAGGCGCTCGGCAAGGTCACCAACGGCGCGAATATCCTCAAGGGCTATCCGACCTTTGCCGACTTCAACATCACGAACGCTTCCGGCAAGGTGCTCTTCCGCCTGAGTGCGGTCATGCCGATCTTGCTTGCCGGCGGGTGCATCTTCATCATCGTCCTGCTCATCAACTCCTCCTACGGCCGCGCGTTCAAGGCCATCCGCGACGATGAGATCGCGGCGGAGGCCATGGGTGTCAACCACGAAAAGCACAAGAGCCTGTCCTTTGTCATCAGCTCGTTTTTTGCGGGCGTGTCCGGCGCGCTCTTTGCGATGTTCGCAACGACCGTGCAGGCCAAGGTATTCACTTCGGCCATGACCTATGAGATCCTGCTCATCGTCGTCATCGGCGGCATCGGCTCGGTCTCCGGCAGCTGCATCGCCTCCTTCCTGTACATCGCCTGCTCCGAGTGGTGGCTGCGCTTCCTGGACAACGAGGCGTATATCGGCGCGTTTAAGGTGCCGCTGCTGCGCAACGGCTTCCGCATGGTCGTGTTCTCGGTCATCATCATGATCGTTGTGCTCTTCTTCCGCAAGGGCATCATGGGCGAGCGCGAGCTGCCGGATCTGTTTGGCAAGCGAGCGAAAAAGGCAAAAAAGAACGTAGTTGAGGAGGGCAAAGCAGATGCGTAAGGACATCCTCAGCGTGGAGAATATCACGATGCAGTTCGGCGGCGTCGTCGCCGTCAACAACCTCTCGCTGCACATTCCCGAGGGGCAGATCGTGGCGCTCATCGGCCCGAACGGCGCCGGAAAGACCACGGCCTTCAACTGCATCACCGGCGTGTATGAGCCGACCAACGGCCTCGTCAAATTCCTTGACGAGCCGATGGTCCGCAACCATCCGACCGGCAAGATGAAAAAGCTCTATAAGGGCGAAAACCCGCTGCTCTACACAAGCCAATACGATCCCGGCGACGAGACGAAAGAGCAGATGCTCCTGCGCGACCCGCTGGCACGCACGGGCAAGATCCTCTCGCCGACGCCGGATAAGATCACGCAGCTCGGCATCGCGCGCACGTTCCAGAACATCCGCCTGTGGAAGAGCATGACGGTATTTGAAAACGTGCTCGTGGCAAAGCACATGCGCGCCAGGCAGAACGTTTTTTCCGCTACCTTCCGCGGCAACGCCAAGGAAGAAAAGCGTATGCGCGACGAGACCATGGCGCTGCTGGCAGAGCAGGGGCTGGAAAAGTATAAGGACGACATTGCCACGAGCCTGCCCTACGGCATCCAGCGCCGGCTCGAGATCGCCCGCGCGCTTGCGACCGATCCGAAGCTGCTGCTGCTCGACGAGCCGGCGGCCGGCATGAACCCGCAGGAGACGCTCGAGCTCGCGGCGTTCATCCATGAGCTGCGCGACAAGTACGACCTGACGATCTTCCTGATCGAGCACCACATGGATCTGGTCATGCGCATCTCCGATTATATCTACGTCATCGACTTCGGCAGCGAGATCGCGCAGGGGGTCCCGCAGGAGATCCAGAACAATCAGCACGTGATCGATGCCTATCTGGGGGTTGTGGAAGATGAGTGAACCGATTCTGAAAATTGAAGACCTGCAGGTCAATTACGGCGGCATCGAGGCCGTCAAGGGCATCTCGTTCGAAGTGCAGGAGGGGCAGATCGTCACGCTCATCGGCTCCAACGGCGCCGGCAAGAGCTCCACGCTGCGCACGATCTCCGGCCTCGTCAAGCCGAGCGGCGGCAAGATCCTGTTTGCGGGTGAGGATATCACCGGCAAAGATCCGACGCAGATCGTGACGCAGGGTGTCACGCTTGTGCCGGAGGGGCGGCGCATCTTCCCCGACATGACCGTGCTGGAAAACCTCAAGATCGGCGCATATCTGCGCAAGGACGACCTGTCCGCAGACATCGAGTGGGTGTACAGCCTGTTCCCGCGCCTGAAAGAGCGCAGCTGGCAGGCTGGCGGCACGCTCTCCGGCGGCGAGCAGCAGATGCTCGCGGTCGGCCGTGCGCTCATGAGCCGCCCGAAGCTGCTGATGATGGACGAGCCGTCGCTCGGTCTCGCGCCGCTGGTCGTGCGCGATATTTTCTCCATCATTCAGGAGATCAACAAGCAGGGTGTGACCATTCTGCTCATCGAGCAGAATGCGAACATGGCGCTCAAGATCGCCGACGTCGGCTACGTGCTTGAGACCGGGCGCATTACGCTGACCGGCAGCGGCAAGGAGCTGCTGAGCAACGACGCGGTGCGTGCAGCGTACCTCGGCGCATAAAACAGATACGGAAACCGAACGGGAGACCGCCAGCGGCGGTCTTCCGTTTTTTCGGAACATTTCTTGACCATGTGCGTCGAATCCTGTACAATACCGTTGAAACCATCGAAGGATCGAGAGGTGTACTATGAAAAAAATTCTTTCCGGAATTCTGGTGCTGTGCCTGTCGTTTGCGCTGCTGAGTGCCTGTGACCGCGGCGGGCAGCCCGACAAGACGGTGACGGCCGGCGGCCTGACCTTTGCCAAAAGCTACAGTGAGGTCTATTCCGCACTTACCGACGCGCAAAAGGCGATTGCCGAGCGCAACACGCTGCTCAACACCGGCGCGGACTCGTCTGAGCCCAACGGTGCAGGCGCTGCCGGTGAGGGCTCGGAGGGCACGTTCTACTCCGGCACGAACGTGCAGGTCGAGGGCGTGGACGAGGGCGACATCGTCAAGACGGACGGCAAGTATATCTACATTCTGCGCGGCAGCGAGATGGTCGTCATGCAGGCCGACGGCAAGGATGTTACGGACGTGTCCAACGTCTTTGTCGGTCAGGACTGGGAGCAGACGACGACGGAGGACGGCCTGGCGCACACGCAGGAAAAACTGCCGACGGAGCTGTATCTGTCAGGCAGCCGTGCTGTCGTTGTCTCGGCCTATTCCGACTGGACGGCCACGGGCGGCACTGATGACAAGGTGACCGGCTTCGGCAAGGATTATGTCGCGGTCGATATCTATGACGTGACCGATCCGGCCGCGCCGACGCTTGTCAAGTCGTTCGGGCAGGACGGCTATAAGATCGCCTCGCGCATGATCGATGGCGTGCTCTACCTGTGCTCGTCGTATTACCCCGCGAACCCCGAAAAGGGCGATGAGACAACGTTTGCCCCCCGGCTGTACGATGGAGACGCGGCGACTGTCATGCCCTGCGGCAGCATCGGCCTCATGCCGGACGGCAATTCGATGACCTATGCGGTCGCGGCGTCGTATGACATCGCCTCCGGCGAGCGGCTGTCGAGCCAGTCTGTGCTCGGCGGCGGCGACAATGTGTATATGAACAAGGATAATCTCTACCTGTGCGCGAGCATCTACGATGACGGTGCGGGCAAGACCTATAAGGACGGCAGCTATACCGTCACGGACTATACCTCAAGTGTGAACACGGTCGTCAACCGCTTCGCGATCGCGGACGGCAAGCTCACCTTTGCCGCCAACGGTGCGGTGCCCGGTGCGCTCAATAATCAGTTCTCGCTCGACGAGCGTGATGGCTATCTGCGTATGGCTACGACCGAGCAGACCTATTCCTACAGTGTCTACCGTGACGAGAAGCATGACTTTGAAAACACGAAGGCGGACGAAGACGGCATGCAGACGCGCAACGATGTCTATGTGCTCGATGCCTCGCTCAAGACCGTCGGCAGCGTGACCGGCCTTGCGGAAGGAGAGCAGGTGTTCTCCGCGCGCTTTGACGGCGATTACGGCTATCTGTGCACTTACCGCCAGACCGACCCGGTCTTTGCGGTCGATCTGACCGAGCCGACGAATCCGAAGGTCGTCGGTGAGCTCAAGCTCAGCGGCTACTCGGACTATCTGCACGTCTGGTCGGACGGGCTGCTGTTCGGTCTCGGCATGGAGACGCAGTCGGTTGGCGCGAACACGACCGTGGACGGCATGAAGCTCGTCATGATCGACACGTCCGACCCCGCGAAGCTGCACGATCTGCACACGCAGGCTATTGACGCCGACTACAGCGAGGCGCTGAACAACCACAAGGCCATTCTGGTCGACAGCGGCAAGGACATCATCGCCTTCCCGGCGGAAAACAGCTATCTCGTCTATGGCTATTCGGCGGATGACGGCTTCACGCTGCGCAAGGAGATCTCCGTCTCGCAGTGGGACGGGAATAACCGCGGCCTCTATATCGGCGACTACTTCTATGTCGTCGGTTCGGATCAGATCAACGTGCTCGACCTGAACACGCTCGAGAATGTGGCGCAGGCGATCATCCCGCGCGGATGAAGAAATTTTCGGCTTATACTTGCGGGCGGTGCGCTTCGGCGCGCCGCCTGTTTACATTTTCGCGCCTGTGTGCTACACTGATATATTGAGCGAATATCGCAACGAGGGAGGCGGCAGTGTGCTCGAAAAGCTGCGACAAATTGAAAACCGGTATAGTGAGCTCGAGAGCAAGCTGGCTGACCCCGCGTATTATTCCGATCCAGCGGTGTTTACCGGACTCTGCCGCGAGCAGCGCGAGCTGCAGCCGGTCGTGGAGGCGTACCGCGCCTATGCCGACTGTGAGACGCAGATCGCGCAGGCGCAGGCACTGCTCGGCGATCCCGAGCTGCACGAGATCGCGCGCGAAGAGCTCGAGAGCGGCAAGACCCGCCGCGCGGAGCTCGAGCAGACGCTGCGCGTGCTGCTGCTGCCGCGCGACCCGAACGATGACCGCAATGTCATTCTGGAGCTGCGCACCGGTGTCGGCGGGGAAGAATCGGCGCTCTTTGCGCATAGTCTTTATCGGATGTACAACATGTACGCCGACGCGCACGGGTGGAAGACCGAGATCGCGAACCTCAACGAGACGGAGCTCGGTGGCGTGCGCGAGGCGAGTCTGCTCATCAGCGGGCAGGGGGCCTACTCCCGCCTAAAGTTTGAAAGCGGGGTGCACCGCGTCCAGCGCGTGCCGGAGACGGCGGCCGCATCCACACCAGCACCGCCACCGTGGCCGTGCTGCCGGAGATGGACGCCGTCGAGGTGCACATCGACCCGAAGGACCTGCAGATCGACACCTACCGCAGCTCCGGCGCGGGCGGTCAGCACGTCAATAAGACCGAGAGCGCCATCCGCATCACGCACCTGCCGACGGGCACGGTCGTCGAGTGTCAGGATGAGCGAAGCCAGTATAAGAATAAGGATCGCGCGATGAAGATCCTCGCCTCGCGCCTGTATGCCGCCGAGAGCGCCCGGCAGAGCGCCGAACGCTCGGCCGAGCGGCGCAGTCAGGTCGGCACGGGGATGCGCAACGAGCGCATCCGCACCTACAACTTCCCGCAGGGGCGGGTGACGGATCACCGCATCGGCCTGACGCTCTATAAGCTCGATCAGGTGCTCGACGGCGATCTGGATGAGATCATCGATGCGCTCACGCTGGCCGATCAGGCCGAGAAGCTGCGCGCATCCGTGGAGGAAGCATGAAAACACAACGGATCACAACCGAGATCGCGCAGGCGGCGGATGCCATCCGCGCCGGGCAGCTCGTCGCCGTCCCGACGGAGACGGTCTACGGCCTTGCCGGAAACGGCCTCGACCCCAAGGCCGTCGCGCAGATCTATGAAGTCAAAGGCCGGCCGAGCGTCAAGCCGCTGTCGCTGATGGTGCATGATGCCTCGGCGATGGCGCGCTACTGCGACCCCGTGCCGCAGGCGGCCTATACGCTGGCCGAGGCCTTCTGGCCCGGCCCGCTCACGATCGTGCTGCGCGCCAAAGCCTGCGTGCCCGAGATCGTGCGCGCTGGCGGCGAGACCGTCGGCCTGCGCTGCCCGGATCACCCGGCCACGCTCGCGCTCATTGAGGCGGCGCAGCTGCCGCTGGCAGCACCGTCGGCCAATCCCTCCGGTGCGCCGAGCCCGAAAACGGCGGACGATGTGCTGGCGTATTTTGACGGGCAGATCGCAGCCGTCATCGACGGCGGCCCCTGCGGCATCGGACGGGAGTCCACGCTCGTTGACCTCTCGTGCATGCCGTACCGCATCCTGCGCGCCGCCGCCGTACCGGACGATGCCGTCTGGGACGCGCTCGTGCAGAAAATGCACATCGTCGGCATCACGGGCGGCACAGGCTGCGGCAAGACGACCGCGCTTACGGAGCTGGAGCGGCAGGGCGCGCTCGTCATCGACTGCGACGCGGTGTATCACGAGCTGCTGGCATCGAATGCCGCCATGCTCGCGGAGATCAACGCCCGTTTTCCGGGTACAATAGAAAATGGGGCGCTGCAGCGAAAAAAGCTCGGCGCGGTCGTGTTTGCGGACGCGGCGGCGCTCGACGATCTCAACGCCATCACGCACAGGTACGTTCGCGCCGAGGTGCGCGCGCGCCTGCGTGCGTGGGCGCGGCAGGGCGGCACGGTCGCGGCGATCGATGCCATCGCGCTCATCGAGAGCGGGCTGGCGGAGCTGTGCACCGTTACCATCGGCGTGACGGCGCCGCGCGAGCAGCGCATCGAGCGGCTCATCGCGCGCGAGGGCGTGACGCGCGATTATGCCGAGGCGCGCATCGACGCGCAGAAGCCCAACGAATGGTTTGTCCAGAACTGCAGCCATGTGCTGGATAACGGCGGCACACTCGCCGAGTTTCAGCGCCGCTGCCATCAACTGATACAGGAGGTGCTCTCATGAGCGAAGATAAGGAACTCAAGCAGTGGAAGGAAAAGCTGTTTTACCGTCCGAAGAACGGGTACGATCAGATCGACGCCGAACAGACCGGTGAGATCTTTGCCTATGCCGAGGGGTATAAGCGCTTTCTCGACGCCGCGCGCACCGAGCGCGAGGCCGTCAAGGAGGCGATCCGCATGGCGGAGGACGCGGGCTTTGTGCCGTATACGTTCGGCATGGAGCTGCAGCCGGGCTCTAAGGTGTACGTGAATAACCGCGATAAGGCGCTCATGCTGGCCGTGCTCGGCGAGCAGACGCTCGATCACGGCTGTGTGATCGCGGGCGCGCACGTCGATTCTCCGCGCCTCGATCTAAAGCAGACGCCGATGTACGAGGATTCGGAGCTGGCGTATTTCAAGACGCATTATTACGGCGGCATCAAGAAGTACCAGTGGGTCACGATCCCGCTGGAACTGCACGGCACGATCGCGCTCAGAGACGGCAGCACGATCGACGTCGCCATCGGCCGCGAGCCTGATGAGCCGCAGTTTGTCATCACCGACCTGCTGCCGCACCTCGGCAAGGATCAGCTGCGCAAGACCATGGAAGAGGGCATCACCGGCGAGGCGCTCAACATCGTCATCGGCAGCATGCCGTATGCCGGTGAGGGCGGCGACCGCGTGAAGCTCGCCGTGCTGTCGCTGCTGCATGATGAATACGGCATCACGGAGGAGGACTTCCTGTCGGCGGAGCTCGCCGCCGTGCCGGCGTTCCCGGCGCGCGACATCGGCTTTGACCGCAGCATGATCGGCGCCTACGGGCAGGACGACCGCGTGTGTGCCTATGCCGAGCTGCGCGCGATCCTCGATCTCGAGGGCGCGCCGGAGCGCACGGCTGTGTGCATTCTCGCCGACAAGGAGGAGACCGGCTCCGACGGCGTGTCCGGTATGCAGTCGCAGGCGTTCGAGGCGTTCATGGCCGACCTCTGCGAGCAGCAGGACGTCGCGCTGCGCCACTGCTTTGCCAAGAGCTTCTGCCTCTCGGCGGATGTGTGCGCGGCCTATGACCCGAGCTTCCCCGAGGTAAGCGCCAAGCGCACCGAGGCCAAGCTCAACTACGGCATGGGCATCTGCAAGTTTACGGGCGCGCGCGGCAAGTCCGGCACGAGCGACGCCTCGGCCGAGCTCGTGGCCTATCTGCGCCGCCTCTTCGCCGACAACGGCGTCGTCTGGCAGCTGTCCGAGATGGGCAAGGTCGATCAGGGCGGCGGCGGCACGATCGCCAAGTTCATGGCCGACCGCAACATTGATACCATCGACGCAGGTGTGCCGGTGCTGAGCATGCATGCACCGTTTGAGCTCGTGTCGAAGTTTGACTGCTGGATGACGTATCGCGGTGTATTGGCCGCTTACTGCGACACGCAGGCGTGATTCGTCCGACCGGGGGGAAAAAACGGGCGCTGCGTCCGTTTTCCCTTGTGGAATAACGGGGATTGTGCTATCATAAAATGTTGCTATTTGCGCACAGGGAGGTGTATCCATGACCATCTGGAATGCGATTCTGCTCGGTCTGGTGCAGGGCATCGCAGAGTTTCTGCCGATCTCCAGCTCCGGACATCTTTCGATCCTGCAAAATCTGTTTCATATGTCTACCGCAGAGGACGGTCATCTGTTTTTTGACGTGCTGCTGCATCTGGGCACACTCGTTTCGATCTGCATCGTCTATTGGCGGGACATCGTGGCCATGGTGCGCGAGACGTTCGCGTTTTTCGGCAATACGCGCCTGCCGGCTGAGCAGCGCTGGAAGCAGTTTCCTGCGGCGCGCATGGTACTTATGATCATCCTTGCGACGCTGCCGTTGTTTCTGATCCTGCCGATCAACGACAAAGTGGAGCAGCTGTATTACCACACGTTTTTCATCGGCCTCATGCTCATCCTCACGGGTTGTCTGCTGTTCGTGGCCGATAAAATGCCAAAGGGCACGCGCACGGAGAAAAATATGCGCGTGCGCGACGCGCTCATCATCGGTGCGTGTCAGGCTGTGGCGACGATCCCGGGCCTGTCCCGGTCGGGTACCACGATCGCGGCCGGCATGGCCACGGGGCTGGAGCGCAGCTTTGCGGTGCGCTTCTCGTTTCTGATGTCGCTGCCCGCGGTGCTGGGCGCGAACATTCTGGCCTTGGCCAAAGCGGCCAAGACGGGCATTGATGTCTCGCTCCTGCCGGCATATCTGGTCGGCATGCTTGTGGCGATGGCTTCCGGCATCGTGGCCATCGGCCTTGTCAAGCGCCTGACATCGAAGGGGCACTTCGGCGCGTTCAGCTACTATTGCTGGGGCGCCGGTGCAGTGACGATGCTGCTGTCTCTGATTTTCTGAGAGGACGTTATTACATGGCAACTTCATCATCCAAAAAGAAAACCGGCTCGGCAAAAAAGCCTGCTGCAGCGCCGAAAAAACAGCCGGCAAAAAAGCAGCCTGCTGCAGCGCCCACGCCTGCGCAGACTGCGCCGACATGGCCGTATGCCATCGTGTGCATCGTGCTGTCGCTGCTCGCGTTTCTTGGCCTGTTTCACGCCGAGGGCGTCATCATCGACGGCTTTGCGGGCTTCCTGTCCGGCATTATGGGCTGGGGCTATTGGGCGTTCCCGTTTGCGGTGCTGCTGCTGGCGTGGGTCTTTGTGCGCAATCCGGAGCGGCACTTCGGCCTGCGCGTGACGGCGTCACTGCTGATCGCGCCGCTGTTCGGCACGATCGTGCACCTCATGGTCTGCCGCATGCCGTTCACGGCGCAGACGTTCGGCGCGATCGTCGGTCAGCTCTACGACGGCGGCAAGGCGCTCACCTCCGGCGGCGTCATTTCCGGCGGCGTGGGCTATCTGCTCAAGGCCGGCATCAGCGTGTACGCGGCCCTGCCGCTGACGATGGCGGCATTCGTGGCCTGCGTGCTCGGCAGTATGGACCTGACGATCGGCAAGATCGTCACATGGTGGCGCGCGCACCGCGAGGCGCAGTACATCCCGGATGACGGAGACCAGCCGCTCTTTGACGACGAGGACGAGCCTGCCGCGCCGCCGCAGCCCGAGCCGCAGCGCAGGGCGCGCCGCGCCGCGCCGGACAAGCCGGTCGCCAAGAAAAAGCTCATCGATATTCCGGTCGAGGACACGCCGTCCGAGCCGGATGACGAGCCGATCGACCCCATCCCGGTCAAAAAGGCCGCCCGCGGTGCGAAAAAGCCCGCGCCGGCGGAGGCGACGCAGAATGTGCAGCCGCTGTCCGTGGAGGAGGCGGCGGACATCTGCGGCGTGGATGTGACGGCCGCGCAGGAGATCCATGATCCGCCGAAGCCGTCGAAAAAGGCGGCCAGCGCCGCCGTTGCGGCAGAGACGGCGGCGATCACCTCCGCGATCGAGCGCGAGAACGCCGACCACTCGGCCTATCAGCTGCCGCCGGTGTCGTTTCTGCGCGCGGGGAAGAAGGATCAGACCGACGCAACGGAGGAGATCCGCTTCAACCGTGACCGGCTCGATACCGCTCTGAGCAGCTTCGGCGTCAACGCCACGATCCGCGACGTGACGCGCGGCCCCACGGTCACACGCTACGATCTCGAGCTCGAGGCGGGCGTGAAGCTCAACAAGATCACGAACCTCTCCGGCGACCTTGCGCTCGCGCTTGGCGTGGAGAACGTGCGCATCGCGCCCATCCCGGATAAGATCTCGACCGTCGGCATCGAGGTGCCGAATAAGATCGTCAGCGCGGTCTGCCTGCGCGACATCATTGATTCTCCGGCCTTCCGCAGCGCCAAGTCCAAGCTCTCGTTTGCCGTCGGCAAGGACATCGGCGGCAACTGCATCATCGGCAACATCTCCAAGCTGCCGCATATGCTCATCGCCGGTACGACCGGCTCGGGCAAGTCCGTTTGCATGAACTCGCTCATCCTCAGCCTGCTCTATAAGGCGACGCCGGACGAGGTGCGCCTGATCATGATCGACCCGAAGATGGTCGAGCTCGGCATCTATAACGGCATCCCGCACCTGTTCATCCCCGTCGTGACCGACCCCAAGAAGGCGGCCGGCGCGCTGCAGTGGGCGGTCGTGGAGATGCTCAAGCGCTACCGCCTGTTTTCCGAGGCGCAGGTGCGCGATCTGGCAAGCTACAACGCCCTGCAGAAGAACGAACCCGACGGGCAGACGCTGCCGCAGGTCGTCATCGTCATCGACGAGCTGGCCGACCTCATGCTCTGCGCCGCCAAAGAGGTGGAGGAGAGCATCTGCCGCGTGGCGCAGATGGGCCGCGCTGCGGGTATGCACCTCATCATTGCGACGCAGCGCCCGTCGGCCGATGTCATCACCGGCCTCATGAAGGCGAACATCCCGAGCCGCATCGCCTTTGCGGTCTCGTCCTCGCTTGAGAGCCGCATCATTCTCGATACCTCCGGTGCGGAAAAGCTCATCGGCATGGGCGATATGCTCTACGCGCCCATCGGCACCGGAAAACCCCTGCGTGTGCAGGGCTCGTTCGTGTCGGACGAGGAGCGCGAGGAGGTCGTGCGCTTCATCAAGCAAAACTCTGAGGCGCAGTACAGCGACGATATCATCGCCCAGATCGAGAAATCCGCTGCCGAGGCCGACAAGAAGTCCGGCCCCGCACCCGAGGCGGACAAGTCCGCCAAGAGCGACTATGACGAGCTGCTGCCGCAGGGAGTGGACGTCATTCTCGAGACGAAGCAGGCGTCGGTGTCCATGCTGCAGCGCCGGCTGAAGCTCGGCTATTCGCGCGCCGCGCGTATGGTCGACCAGATGGAGGAGATGGGCATTGTCGGGCCGTTCGAGGGCTCGAAGCCGCGCAAGATCCTCATCACGAAGGAGCAGTGGCAGGAGATGCAGTATGTGCAGGGCACCGCGCCGAGCGAGGTGCTGCAGGCACAGACGGAATTTGCAGACGTGAACGAAGAGGAACCTGAAGACGATGAATCATGATCTCCACACGGGGCGGCCGGAGCGCCGCCCCGTCGGCACGATAGCCTTTCCCGTCGGCACGGACTTTGCCCCGGAAATGACACCGGCGCAGGTCGGCGCCTACAGTACGCTCGCCCTCGCGCACATCGGTGACGGGGTGTATGAGCTCATGATGCGCACGGCCCTGTGCGCCGCCGGGCTCACCGCCGTGACCGACCTGCACCGCGAGACGGTGCGCCGCGTCAACGCACCCGCGCAGGCGCGCGCAGCGGAGGCGATCCAGCCTCTGCTCACGGAGGCGGAGCACGCTGTTTATAAGCGCGGGCGCAATGCAAAGGTGAACTCTGTGCCGCAGCATGCGGACGTCGCGCAGTATCACGCGGCCACGGGGCTCGAGACGCTTTTTGGCTGGCTGTATCTGCTTGGGCGCACGCAGCGGCTGCGCGAGCTGTTCGCCGCGATCACGGAGGTGCTGTAATATGCCGATGGACGCAGTGTTTCTGCATGGCCTGACGCGGGAGCTCACGCAGAGCCTGAGCGGCGCGCGCATCGACAAGGTGCAGCAGCCGGAGCGGGATCTGCTGCTGCTGTCCGTGCGCACGCAGAGCGGCAATGCCAGGCTGCTCGTGCACGGCGGCGTAGGCAGCGCGCGGGTGCATTTCACGGCCGGCACATTTGAAAATCCCGCCGAACCGCCGATGTTCTGTATGCTCCTGCGCAAGCACCTCGTCGGTGCGCGCATCACGGGTATTTCCCAGCCGGATTTTGAGCGTATGCTCATCCTCGACCTTGACGGGCGGGATGAACTCGGCACGCCGGTCAAAAAGCAGCTTGTTGTCGAGATGCTCGGCCGCCAGTCGAACGTCATCCTCGTCAGCGGCGACGGACACATCATCGACTGCATGCGCCGCGTGGATTCCTCCATGAGCGAGACACGGCAGGTACAGCCGGGGCTGTTTTACCGTATGCCGCTGCGGCAGGAAAAGCCGGTGCTGTTTGATACGACGCCGGAGCAGCGCGCGCAGGTGCTCTCCGCCCCGATCACGGCGGCGACGGTCGACAAGTGGCTGCTGGGGCTCTTTTCCGGCGTGTCACCGCTGCTGTGCCGGGAGGTGTGCTTCCGCGCGCTCGGCGATGCCAGCCCGCGCTTGGAGCAGCTGGACGATGCGCAGCGTGCACGTCTGACACATGAGCTCGATGCGCTTGTATTTACCGTCGAGACAAACAATCTTTCCCCGACCATGCTGCTCGACGGCGAGCGGCCGAAGGATTTTTCCGCCGTGCCGATCCTGCAGTATCAGGGCGCGCTCTCAAGCCGCGGCTGCGGCTCGTTTTCCGAGCTGCTGGATGCGTTTTATCTCCGCCGCGACAAGGCGGAGGCCATGCGCCGCCGCTCGCAGGAGCTGACGCATCAGGTACGCACCGTGCGCGACCGCACGGCCAAGAAGCTTGCCATCCAGCAGTCGGATCTGCTGCGCTGTGCTGACCGCGAGGCGCTGCGGCAAAAGGCCGATCTCATCAAGGCGAACCTCTACCGCATCCAGAAGGGCGCGCGTACCGTGATGGTGCAGGACTACTACGCCGAGGGCTGTCCGGATGTGACGATCGAGCTCGACCCGCGTAAGAGCCCGCAGGAAAACGCCGCCGCGCTCTATAAGGCCTACCGCAAGTCCAAGACGGCCGAGCAGCACCTGACCGGCCTGATCGCCGAGTCGAGCCGGAATCTTGAGTACCTCAACAGCGTGCTCGACGAGCTCGCGCGCGCCGAGAGCGAGCGTGATCTCATGGACATCCGTGCCGAGCTGCGCGCGACCGGCTACCTGCGCCAGCCGCGCAATGCCAAAAAGGAAAAGACGGCGCAGCGCGCGCCGCTCGCCTTCGTGTCGAGCACCGGGTATGAGATTCTCGTCGGCCGCTCCAACACGCAAAACGATGAGCTTACGCACCGTACTGCCCGCCGCACGGACATCTGGCTGCATGTGCAGAAGGTGCACGGCTCACACGTCATCATCCGCGCGCATGATACGACGCCGGACAAGCAGACGATCGCCGAGGCGGCAAGTCTCGCCGTGTACTATTCGCAGGCGCGTGACGGCGGCAAGACACCCGTGGACTACACCATGGCGCGCTTTGTGCGCAAGCCCTCCGGCGCGCTGCCGGGCATGGTGCTCTATACCGATTATCAGACCTGCATGGCCGAGAGTGATGAGGCGCTCGTCGAGCGCCTGCGGCTGCGATAGGAGGGCAGGGGCATGGGTCAATCCGGCGTTCTGCTCGACCTGCTTGTACTTGCGGCCGCGTATGCTGCATGGCTGCTGCCGAAGTGGCGGCGGCTGGGGAAAAGACCGCTGCTCGTCTATACGCTCATGTATGGCTGCCTCGCCGGGATCGTGCGCTTTACGCTCATGCCGGTGCTCACGGCGCTGCCGTACTGCTTTGACCATCCGTACATCCCGATGCATATGGCTCCGTTTGAGGATGTCATCCTCCGCCACGGAGACTATGTGCGGCAGATCGTGCTCAACGTCATCCTATTTGTCCCGTTTGGAGTGCTGCAGCCGCTGTGCGATCGCTGCCGCGGCAGGCCGCGTTTCTGGCGCTGCCTGCTGCTGACACTGGCGCTCAGCGCCGGTATCGAGGTCGTGCAGCCGCTGCTGCACAGTTTTCGCAGCTCGGACATTACGGACGTCATCACGAACACGATCGGCGGCGTGCTCGGCTATGCGCTCTGGGCGCTTGGAAACGTCTGCTGCAAAAAACGGCAGGGATAAGCGCTGAACTACCGGCGGCTTTTCCGGTTGAAAACAGGCAGAAGTTCCTGTATACTGGTGTTGTTACAAAAACGCGAAAACGCGGATAACCGAGAAATCAAATTCGGAGGAAAATTATGGATAAGCGGATCTATCGCGAATATGTCGCGATCCTGAAAGAGGAACTGCAGCCCGCCATGGGCTGTACCGAGCCCATCGCCGTGGCTTACTGTGCGGCGCTTGCGCGCCAGACGCTCGGCGCGCTGCCGGAGACGGTGGAGGTGCTCGCAAGTGCGAACATCATCAAAAATGTCAAGAGCGTCATCGTTCCGAATACGAACGGCCTGCGCGGCATCGCTGCCGCGGCCGCGGCGGGCATCGTGGCCGACAACGCGGATGCGCAGCTTCAGGTGCTCGCGGAGCTCACGCCGGAGCAGGTAGAGTCCGTCGGCACCTATCTGCAGCAGGCGGCGTTCACCGTCGGGCGTTCGGATAAAGACTATGTGTTTGACATTCAGGTGCGCGTCACGGCGGGAACGGACAGCGCCTTCGTCGAGATCGCTGGCTTCCATACCAACGTGATCCGTGTGGAGAAAAACGGCGTCGTGCTGCAGCACAAGGACTATCAGGAGTCGGCTGGTCAGCACACGACCGACCGCAGCCTGCTGACGGTCGAGAATATCATCGCCTTTGCAAACGAGGTCGAGATCGCCGATGTGCAGGAGATCCTCCAGCGGCAGATCGACCTGAACTGGGCGATTGCCGAGGAAGGCCTGCGGGGGGACTACGGTGCGAACATCGGCCGCATCCTGCTGCAGTCTTACGGCACGAGCGTCCACAATCGCGCCAAGGCCTACGCCGCTGCAGGGTCGGATGCGCGCATGAACGGCTGCGACCTGCCGGTCGTCATCAATTCCGGCAGCGGCAATCAGGGGCTGACGGCATCCCTGCCGGTCATTATTTATGCCAAGGAGCTCGATGTCACGCAGGAGATGCTCTACCGCGCGCTTGCGGTGTCGAACCTGATCACCATCCATCTGAAGACCGGCATCGGCAGCCTGTCCGCCTATTGCGGCGCGACGGCGGCCGGCTGCGGCGCGGCAGCAGGCGTGACGTATCTCTACGGCGGTCAGTTCCGCGAGATCGCGCATACGGTCGTCAATGCCGTTGCCATCGCCTCCGGCATGATCTGCGACGGCGCGAAGGCAAGCTGTGCGGCCAAGATCGCCTCGGCGGTCGAGGCGGGCCTGCTTGGCATGCAGATGCAGATGCACGAGAGCCAGTTCTACGGTGGTGACGGCATCGTCGTCAAGGGCGTGGAGAACACGATCCGCAACATCGGCACGCTTGCCAGCGAGGGCATGCGTGAAACCGACCGCACGATTATCCGCATGATGATCCAGGAGCACTGACACATATGGAATTTGCCGGCTGCCGCATGGCGGCCGGCATTTTTTTGCGCGCGGCGGCGCGTGCTGCTTGCATTTCGGGCGCACGGCGCGTATAATAACTCATATTTTTTGATCCGCGATCTGCGGCCTGTTTTGCATCCAAGGAGGCGTATTATGCGTTTATTTGATATTCTCGGGCCCGTGATGGTCGGCCCGTCCAGCAGTCACACGGCCGGCGCTGTGCGCATTGGCCTGACGGCGCGCAAGTTGCTCGGCGACCGGCCGGTGCATGCCGACATCTCGCTGCACGGCAGCTTTGCCCTGACCGGCCACGGCCACGGTACGGACTGCGCGCTGATTGCGGGCCTGCTCGGCATGCAGCCGGACGACCTGCGCATCCCGGAAAGCTTCGCCGTCGCGGCGGAGCAGGGGTTGACGTTCACATTTCAAAACGTGCAGATGCGCAATGCGCATCCGAATACCGCGCGCCTGAAGCTCACGGGAGCAAACGGCCGCGCGCTCGATATCGTGGCCGAGAGCGTCGGCGGCGGACGCATCCGCATCCGCTCCATCGACGGTATTGAGACGAACTTTTCCGGTGAGCATAACACGCTCATCGTCCATAATCAGGACACGCCCGGCCATGTCGCGGCCGTGACGGCGGCGCTCATGCAGCGGCATGTCAACATCGCCACCATGCAGCTCTACCGTGATGAGCAGGGGGGCTATGCGGTCATGATCCTCGAATGTGACCAGCCGATCCCGAAGGATATCGAGCAGTGGCTGTCGCACATCGAGGGCATTCAGAAGATCACGATCTTTAATCAGGAGGAACCGGTATGAGCTTTTCGGGCATTGCGGACATGCTTTCGGCGGCGCAGGAGCGCACCCAGCCGCTCTACGCCGTCATACGCGACGCAGACTGTCTGGAAAACGGCTATGACGCCGCGGCTTCCCACCGACAGATCGCGGCGCTCTGGGCGGCCATGCAGGCCTCCAGCCGGCAGTATTGTGCGGACGACCGCTCCAACAGCGGGCTCATCGGCGGCGACGCGGAAAAGCTCCGCGCGGCGGCGGAAAAGGGCTTGCTGCTCGGCGGGACATATTTTCAGCGCGTGATGGAGCAGGCGCTCAAAGTCGCCGAGTGCAATGCCTGCATGAAGCGCATCGTTGCCGCACCCACGGCGGGCAGCTGCGGCGTGCTTCCGGCGGTGCTGATCCCGCTCGCGGACGAGCGGGATGTGCCGGAGGAGACGATCTTGCAGGCGCTGTACATCGCGGCGGGCTTCGGTCAGGTCACGGCGCTGCGCGCGAGCGTTGCCGGGGCGCAGGGCGGCTGTCAGGCGGAGATCGGCACGGCCAGCGCCATGGCTGCCGCCGCGCTGACGCATATCCTCGGCGGCACGGCGCAGCAGTGCGCGGATGCATACGCGATGGCGCTTGCAAACCTGCTCGGGCTCGTCTGCGATCCGGTCGCCGGGCTTGTGGAGGTGCCGTGCGTTAAGCGCAACGTCATCGGTGCGGTCAACGCCGTGAGCGCGGCGAACATGGCCGTTGCCGGCATCACGAGCCGCATTCCGGTCGATGAGGTCATCGACGCGATGGGCGAGATCGGCGACGCGCTCCCGGCCGATCTGCGCGAGACCGGCCTCGGCGGTCTTGCGGGCACACCGACCGGCCGGAAGATCGCGCGCAAGGTCACCCACGCCGATCCCTGAACGACGCACACAAAACCTGCTGCACCGCCGATGCAGCAGGTTTTTGCACAAAAAGGCTTGACAGAAGCGCAAAATGACGGCAATGTATATCTGAAATTATGAGACCGAACAAAGCATGTCCCACTTGGCGGGCAGAAAGGCGGAGCTATGGAATACAACAAACCCATTTCGGATATGTGCCCAGGCATGGATGTCGAGGGCTTTTACATCCTGCGCGCAGCGGCGCTCAAGACGACCAACAGCGGCAAGCCCTTTCTCAGTGGCACGATCTGTGACCGCACGGGCAGCGTCGAGATCAAGGTCTGGGACTACAGCGGCCCGATCGGCGCGCGCGCGGACGATGCCGGCCGCGTCGTGAAGATCCGCGGCAGCGTTTCGGAATACCGCGGCGCGCTGCAGGTGAGTGTGCACCGCATCCGCATGGCCGAGGCCGCGGACACATATGATAAATCTCTGCTCGTACCGACGGCACCGATCGACGCCGACGCTGCGCTCGCGGACGTGCAGCGGCTGGTCGCCTCGATCGCGGACGCGGACTACCGCAGCGTCGCCGAGACAATGCTCGCGCGCCACCTTGATGCGTTTCGCCGCATCCCGGCCGGAAAGACCGTGCACCACAGCTTCCTGTCCGGCCTTTTGATGCACACATACAACATGCTGCGTGCGGCGGATTTTCTCGCCGGGCTCTATCCGGAGGTCATCGACCGCAGCCTGCTGCTGACCGGCACACTGCTGCACGATTTTGCCAAGGAGCGGGAGTTCGTGTTTTCCGACCTCGGCATCGTGACGGAGTATTCCACTGCCGGGCAGCTGCTCGGTCATCTGGTCATGGGCGCGCAGGAGGTCGCGGACGTCGCGCGCGAGCTTGCCATTGCCGAGGAAAAGTCCCTGCTGCTGCAGCATCTGCTGCTCTCGCACCACGGCGAGCCGGACTTCGGCGCGGCCGTGCGCCCCATGTGCGCCGAGGCGGAGCTGCTGTCGTACATCGACCTCATTGACAGCCGCATGGAGATCTATGCCGAGACGCTCCCGGGTGTGCCGGCCGGCGGCTTCAGCGGGCGTATTTTTGCGCTGGAAAAGAAGATCTATCACCACAACTGAGGAGCTTGCCCATGATGACCCTGCCGGAACAAGTGCATACGGCGCTCGACCGCCTCGAAGCGGCGGGGTGGGAGGCATATGTCGTCGGCGGCGCGGTGCGCGATGCGCTGCGCGGCTGCGCAGCGGGGGACTGGGACATCACGACCAATGCCGAGCCGGAGCAGGTCGAGCGGGTCTTTTCCGGCGAGCGGCTCATCGAGACGGGGCTCAAGCACGGTACGGTGACCGTCCTGCTTGACGGCCTGCCGCTGGAGATCACGACCTACCGCGTTGATGGCGGCTACTCAGATCACCGGCGGCCGGACAGCGTGACGTTCACGCGCAGCCTGCGCGCCGATCTGCTGCGGCGCGATTTTACGATGAATGCGCTCGCTTATAATCCGCGCACGGGACTCGTGGATATCTGCGGCGGGGCGGAGGATCTCGCGCGCGGCGTCGTGCGTTGTGTGGGCGAGCCGGAGCGCCGCTTTCGGGAGGACGGGCTGCGCATTTTGCGCGCGCTGCGCTTTGCGTCCGTGCTCGGCTTCACCATCGAACCGGAGACGGCGGCGGCCATCCACCGCTGCGCCGAGCTGCTGCGGTATCTTGCGGCGGAGCGCGTGCTCAGCGAGCTGACAAAGCTGCTCTGCGGGCAAAACGCAGGTGCGGTGCTGCGGGAGTTTTCCGATGTGCTGGCCGTCCCCATACCGGAGCTGCGGCCGATGTTCGGCTTCGCGCAGCACAACCCGCACCATGACCGGGACGTCTGGCAGCACACGGTCGCGGTCGTGGAGCATATCCCGCCCGAGCCGGTGCTGCGCTGGGCAGCGCTGCTGCACGATGTCGGAAAGCCGCCGTGCTTTTCGCTTGCAGACGACGGTGTCGGACACTTTTACGGTCATGCCGCCAAGAGCACGGAGCTCGCGGATGCGATCCTGACGCGGCTGCGCATGGATACGGCCGGGCGCACGCGCATCACGCAGCTCATCCGCTATCACGACCTGCCCATTGCCCCGGAGCCGAAACCCATCCGGCGGCTGATGCATAAGCTCGGTGTCGAGCCGGTGCGCCAGCTCTTCGCGCTGCACATTGCCGATACCTGCGGGCAGTCCGCCATCTGCGCCGGACGCGTGCAGACCTATCAGGAGGCCGGGCGCGTGCTCGATGCGCTGCTTGCGGCGGATGCCTGCTTTTCGCTCCGGGATCTCGCCGTCAACGGCAGCGACCTGCTTGCCCTCGGCTTGCGTGGGCGGGCTGTGGGCGCGGCGCTGCAGACATGTCTGGATGCCGTCATGGATGAGCGGGTCGCAAACGAGCGGGCGGCGCTGCTGGCATATGCGGCGGAAAATTTGCACCGCTTTGCAAATTCCTGACCGACAGGTCTTGAAAATTGTGGAGCGATGTTATAATATGAAGGACAATATCTAATTACATTGTAATAGAATATGCGGAGAACAGGACAATGGAGCAGATTCGGTCGCGGAAAAATCAATACATCCTGCACCTGCGCGCGCTGGCAAAGTCGGCGGATGCGCGCCGGGAGGCGGGGGAGTACGTCTGCGACGGCGAAAAGCTGCTGCGCGAGGCGCTGCAGTTCGGCGCGGAGGTCACGTCCGTGCTCTGGCGCGAGGCGGCGGCGTTTTCACTGCCGGACGGTATCGCGCAGTATGCGGCGGATGCCGAGCTCGTCGAGTATGCCTCGCCGCTCATGCACTCGCCGGGTCCGGCCTTTACTGTGCGCATCCCGGCGATGCGCCTGCCGGAGCCGCTGCGCCGGGTCATCGTGCTCGAAGGGGTGCAGGATCCCGGCAATGTCGGCACGGTCATCCGCACGGCCAACGCCCTCGGCATGGACGCCGTGGTGCTCACCGGCGCGTGCGCCGATCTCTACGGCCCGAAGACTGTGCGCGCGACGATGGGCGCGCTCTTTCGTCAGCCGGTGCTGACGTGCGCGACGGACGAGCTGATGCAGCTGCTGCGCGCAAACGGGCTCAAGCTCTACGGCGCGGCGCTGACGGACACGGCGCAGGATCTGCGGCGCGTGCCGCTCACGCCGGCAGCCGTGGCGATCGGCAGCGAGGGACGCGGTCTGAGTGCGGAGCTGCTCGCGCAGTGCGACGGGCAGATCATCATCCCCATGCAGCCGGGCGCGGAGTCGCTCAATGCGGCGGTGGCCGCGGCGGTCGTCATGTGGGAGATCGCCCGCACCGAGACATGAGGAGGGCGTGAGATGTCGCAGCTCAAATACTGGGTCTGGCTGTCCATGCGCTTCGGTGTGCGGCCGAAGGTGAAGCTCGCGCTTGTGGAGCATTTCGGCACGCCACGCGATGTGTATTTTGCCACGGAGGCGGACTACCGCGTCCGTGCCTCGCTGCGCCCGGAGGAGCTGCGTCTGCTGCTGGATAAGGACCTGCATGAGGCCGAGCGCGCGCTCGCCATCTGCGACCGGGAGCATATCCGCGCCCTGACGATTCAGGACGCCGCCTATCCGCAGCGGCTGCTGCAGATCTATGACCCGCCGCTCGTGCTCTATGTGCGCGGCACACTGCCGCCGCTGGATGACCGCGCGGCCGTCGCCGTCGTCGGTACGCGCAGCGCCACGCCTTACGGGATGCGCACGGCGCACAAGCTTGGCTCGGAGATCGTGCGTCACGGCGGCATCGTGCTCTCCGGTCTCACCGCCGGCATCGACCGCTCAGCCGCCGAGGGTGCGCTGGATGCGGGCGGTGTCTGCGTGGGCGTGTCCGGCACGGCGATCAATCTGGATTTTGCGGGCGCGTGCACGCAGAGCGTCGCGCGCTGCGGCGCGGTCGTGAGCGAGTTTGCGCCGAATATGTCCGTGCCGCGCTTCGGCTTCCGGCTGCGCAACCGCATCACCTCTGGTCTCGCCGTGGCGACGGTCGTGGTCGAGGCACCGGAGAAAAGCGGCGCACTGCTCTTCGCCGAAGATGCGATCACGCAGGGCAGGGAGGTCTTTGCCGTGCCCGGAAACGCCGATTCCCACGCCTCCGTCGGCAGCAACGCGCTGCTCAAGGACGGGGCGCGTCCGGCGACGTGCGCATGGGATGTGCTGGGCGATTTTCGCCGTATGTTTCCCGGCACGCTGCACGAGCGCATCGCGCCCGAACCCGAACCCGCCGCGCCGCAGGCCACGCCCGAGACGGGCGACGGCTTTGCACAGGTGCGCCGCCCGGTCGCGGAGAAAAGGATTGACAAGCCGCAGCCGGAGGCATATATTGACCTGGAAGCGCAGCTCAAGTCGCTCACGACGGAGCAGCTGCAGATCGTCGCGGCGATCGATGCGCCCGCCACACAGGTGGATCTCATCATCGCCAGGACCCGGCTGCCGGCGAGCAAGGTGCTCGCGGAGCTGACCGTGCTGCAGATCCGCGGCGTGGTCCGGCAGGAACCGGGCAAACGCTTTTCATTAAATATACGCGCAGGCACTGCGCAGGAATCATAAGGAGTTGGAACAGACCCGATGGCAAAAGCAAAAACGGATCTGGTGATCGTCGAGTCTCCGGCGAAGGCCAGAACAATCGAAAAATATCTGGGCAGCAACTATCAGGTCGTGGCCTCGATGGGCCATTTGCGCGACCTGCCCAAGAGCACGATGGGCGTCGACATCGACGGCGACTTCACGCCGCAGTATCTGCCCGTGAAGGATCGCGCCGACGTGATCGCCGACCTGAAAAAGCGCGCCAAATCTGCCGGCACTGTCTATCTCGCGACCGACCCTGACCGCGAGGGAGAGGCCATTTCGTGGCACCTGAAGGAGCTGCTGAATCTGCCGGACGATAAGGCCAAGCGCGTGACCTTCAACGAGATCACGAAGAAGGTCGTCACCGAGAGCATCCAGCACCCGCGCGAGATCGATCAGGATCTGGTCGATGCGCAGCAGGCGCGCCGCGTGCTCGACCGCATCGTGGGCTACAAGCTCAGCCCGCTGCTCTGGCGCAAGGTCAAGCCCGGCCTGTCCGCCGGGCGTGTGCAGTCGGTGGCCACACGCATCGTGGTCGACCGTGAAAATGAGATCCGCGCCTTCCAGCCGCAGGAATACTGGCTGCTCGACGCGCTGCTTGACTGCGGCGCGGGCACGTTCAGTGCGCGCTTTTACGGCACGGCCGATAATAAGAAAATGGACGTCCCGGACGAGGCCACGGCCGACAAGATCATTGCCGCCGTGTCCGCCGAGCCGTTTCAGATCGCGAGCGTCAAACGCGGCGAGAAGCAGCGCAGCCCCTCGCCCCCGTTCATCACCTCGACCCTGCAGCAGGAGGCCTCCCGCCGTCTGGGCATGACGCCGCGGCGCACCATGTCGGTCGCGCAGCAGCTGTATGAGGGCGTGGATATTACCGACCGCGGCACGATCGGTCTCATCACCTATATGCGTACCGACTCCCAGCGTCTGTCGGACGAGGCACTCGCCTCGGCACAGGCGTTCATCGTCGAGCACTACGGCCCGGAGTATCATCCCGGCAAGCCGCGCACGTATAAGACCAAGGCCGCTGCGCAGGACGCGCATGAGGCCATTCGCCCGACGGATGTCACGCTCACGCCGGATCGTGTGCGCCACGACCTCACGCCGGAGCAGTACCGTCTCTACCGGCTCATCTGGGGCCGCTTCACCGCCTGCCAGATGTCCAACGCCGTGTACGATAATGTTGTCGTGGATGCCGGCAGCGCGGGCTATCTCTTCCGCGCCAACTACTCCGAGCAGAAGTTTGCGGGCTACACCGCCGTGTACGAAGAGGCGAAGGACGAGGAGACGAGCGAGGTGCGCCGTCCGCTGCCGTCGCTCAAGCAGGGCGATGCTGTGGAGCTCAAGAACGTCACAAAAGAGCAGCAGTTCACCCAGCCGCCCGCCCGCTACACGGAGGCGACGCTCATCCGCGCCATGGAGGAAAAGGGCATCGGCCGCCCGTCGACGTATGCGCCGACGATCTCGACCATCCTCAGCCGCAACTATGTCGTCAAGGAGGGACGCTATCTGCGCCCGACGAACCTCGGCATCGTCGTGACCGAGATGATGGAGGAGTATTTCCGCAACATCGTTGACCTGAAATTCACCGCCAACATGGAGACCGATCTCGACAAGATCGAGGCCGGAGCCGTTGCGTGGAAGGACCTGCTGCGCGAGTATTATAAGGACTTTGACGCAAACCTCAACAACGCCGAGATCCAGCTTGAGGGCAAGCACCTCAAGGTGCCGGATGAGGAGTCGGACGAGGTCTGCCCGAACTGCGGACGCAAGCTCGTGTACAAAAACGGCCGCTTCGGCCGCTTCCTTGCCTGCCCCGGCTACCCGGAGTGCAGCTTCACGATGCCCATCGTGGTCGAGATGCCCGGCAAGTGCCCGGCCTGCGGCGGTCGTCTGCTCAAGCGCACGTCGCGCAAGGGCTTTGCCTACTATGCCTGTGAGCGCGGACATGACTGCCCCGGTCACGGTGAGGGCGAGGGCGGCGAGAACATTCAGGGCTTCATGACGTGGGACGTGCCGACGAAGGACTACTGCCCCGAGTGCGGCAAGACCATGTTCAAGCGCGCCGGCAAGGGCGCGAACAAGCCGTTTTGCATCAACCCCGAATGCCCGAACTATCTGCCGCCGGATAAGCGCGGCTATAAGCGCAAGCCGAAGCCGGCGGACGATGCGGAGACGGCCAAGACCGAGCCCGAGACCGCCGAGGCTGCCGCCGAAAAGAAGCCGGCTGCCAAGAAAGCGCCCGCCAAAAAGCCTGCCGCGAAGAAAGCGGCGGCCAAGAAGCCGGCTGCGAAAAAGCCCGCCGCAAAGAAGCCGGCTGCAAAAAAGACGGCAAAACCTAAGGAAGAAGCATAAGTAGGAAGCATAATTGGAAAGGCGGCCTGATCATGGCCGCCTTTTTCGAGGAGGAACGCTATGACCCCAGTGACTGTGATCGGTGCGGGCCTGGCGGGATGCGAGTGCGCGTGGCAGCTGGCCGGGCGCGGCATCCCGGTGCGCCTGATCGAGATGAAACCCCAGAAAATGTCCCCCGCACACGTATCGGAAAACTTTGCGGAGCTCGTCTGCTCCAACTCGCTGCGCAGCGATGAGCTCACCAATGCCGTCGGTCTGCTCAAGGAGGAGCTGCGGCGGCTCGATTCCGTCGTGCTCGCCAGCGCGGATCATAACCGTGTCGCCGCCGGCGGCGCGCTCGCCGTGGATCGTGAGGCCTTTGCCCGCGAGATCACGGAGCGCATCTGCGCGCACCCGAACATCACCGTTGAGCGCGCGGAGGCGACCGCCATCCCCGAGGGTGAGGTCGTTATTGCGACCGGTCCGCTCACGAGTGATGCCATGGCCGAGGAGATCCAGCGCCTGTGCCCGGAGTTCGACCTGCATTTTTATGATGCCGTCGCGCCCATCGTCACGCTCGAGAGCGTGGACATGGACAGTGCCTTTTTCGCCAGCCGCTATGATAAGGGCACGGCGGACTACGTCAACTGCCCCATGGATCAGGCAGAGTACACCGCCTTCGTTCAGGAGCTGCGCACCGCCAAGGAAGCGCCGGTGCACGGCTTTGACGACGGTGCGGTCTTTGAGGGCTGTATGCCGGTCGAGGTCATGGCGCGCCGCGGCAAGGATACGCTGCGCTACGGCCCGCTCAAGCCGGTCGGTCTGCGCGACCCGCGCACCGGCAAGGACAACTATGCCGTCGTGCAGCTGCGGCGCGACAACGCCGAGGGCACGCTGTATAACATCGTCGGCTTTCAGACGCATCTGACGTTCGGCGAGCAAAAGCGCGTCTTTTCCATGATCCCCGCGCTGCGGGAGGCGGAGTTTGTGCGCTACGGCGTCATGCACCGCAACACCTATTTAAATTCCCCGCAGATGCTCGACCGCTACTACCGGCTTCGGAGAGCGCCGCGCATCCGCTTCGCCGGACAGATGACCGGCGTTGAGGGCTATGTGGAGTCGTGCGCGTCCGGCGCGCTCGTCGGCATCGAGACGGCTGCGCAGGTGCTCGGTCTGCCGCCTGTCGATTTCCCGCAGGAGACGGCCATCGGCGCGCTGTCGCTGTACATTTCCGGCGGTAGTGTCGGCGATTTTCAACCTATGAACATCAACTTCGGCATCATCACGCCGCTCGATCACCGCGTGCGCGGCAAGCGCAACAAGAATGCGGAGATTTCGGCGCGCAGCCTGCAGATTCTGGACGGGCTGAAACAAAAGGAGGTTTTTCATCTATGAGAATACTTGTGGACGCAATGGGCGGCGACCTTGCCCCGGATGAGATCGTGAAGGGTGCGGTGCACGCGCAGCGGGAGCTGGGCGCGGAGATCGTGCTCGTCGGCCAGCGCGCCGCCATCGAGACCTGCCTGCGCAGCGAGCAGGCCGAGCTGGAGATCATTGACGCGAGCGAGGTCATCACCATGGACGATGACCCCAGTACGGCGACCCGCCGCAAGAAGGATGCTTCCATGACGGTCGCGCTCAACCTGCTGCGTGACGGCAAGGGCGATGCGGTCGTCTCCGCCGGCAGCACCGGCGCACTGCTCACGGGCGCGACGCTCATCGTCAAGCGCATCCACGGCATCCGCCGCGCGGCGCTTGCCCCCGTGCTGCCCAACGGCGACGCGGGTGTCATGCTCATCGACTGCGGTGCGAACGCCGACTGCACGCCGGAGTATCTGCTGCAGTTTGCCTATATGGGCAGCTACTACGCCCGCACCATGCTCGGCATCGCGGCGCCGCGCGTCGGCCTGCTGAGCAATGGCACCGAGGACCACAAGGGGGCGCAGCTCCAGCATGAGACCTTCCCGCTGCTCAAGGCGGCGGACGCCGCCGGGCGCATCCGCTTCATCGGCAATGTCGAGGCCTCACAGGTCTTTAACGGCGATGTGGACGTCGTCGTCACCGACGGCTTCACCGGCAACGTCCTGCTCAAGGGCCTTGAGGGCAGCATCAAGTACATGACGCGCCAGCTCAAGGGCATCTTCATGAAAAACTTCAAGACCAAAATGGCGGCGCTCGCCATCAAGGACGAGTTCAAGGCACTCAAGGCCTCTCTCGACCCGAACGAGGTCGGCGGCACGGCCATGCTCGGCATCAGCAAGCCCGTCATCAAGGCGCACGGCTCGTCGGATGCGCGTGCGATCTATAACGCCATCCGTCAGGCGATCTCGTTTGTCGACTCCGGCATCATCGACGACATCACGGCCAACATTTCCTATATGCGCGTGGACAAGCACGCGGCAAAGGAGCTGGACTGATGGAGGCGCTGGAGGCCCGCTTGGGCTATACATTCCGTGACCGGTCGCTGCTGGAGAATGCGCTCATGCACAGCTCTTATGCCAATGAAAACCGTGCGCGCGGCTATACCAGCAACGAGCGGCTCGAGTTTCTGGGTGACTCCGTGCTCGGCATGGTCACGGCGACAAGGCTCTACCGGCTCTATCCGGATATGCCGGAGGGGAAGATGAGCCGGCTGCGCGCCGAGCTCGTGTGCGAGCAGGCGCTGCACGGCGTGGCGTGCACGCTGCATCTGGGCGATTATATCCGCCTCGGCCACGGGGAGGAGCGCAGCGGCGGACGCGAGCGCCCGTCCATCCTCGCCGATGCGGTAGAGGCGGTCATCGCCGCCATGTACCTCGACGGCGGGCTGGAGCCTGCGCAGCGCTTTATCCTCGCGCACATCCTCAACGGTCTGGCCGAGGGGGAGATCCACCACGTCGCAGACTATAAGACCGAGCTGCAGGAGCGCGTGCAGCGCCGCGCCGGGCAGACGCTCTCTTATACCGTCTGCGCCGAGAGCGGTCCGGATCACAACAAGACGTTCACCATGGCCGTGCTGCTCAACGGCAGCGAGATCGGCCGCGGCACAGGGCGCACCAAAAAGGAGGCGGAGCAGTCCGCCGCCCGCTGCGCGCTCGAAACGCTGAGCGAATAACGGCAAACAGCCGCCTGCAAAAACAGGCGGCTGTATTTTTCATATCTGAAAAAATGCGCTCCTGCCGTTGCAAAATGGCATTTTTGGCGGTATACTTTACTTTGTATTATTTTCATTTGAGATACCGGCGGCGCTCCCACGCGGAGCTTTGCCGGGTATGCGAGGGATTTTGTGTACTTAAAAGCATTGGAGATCCAGGGCTTCAAGTCCTTTCCGGACAAGACGCGCCTGAATTTTGACCAGGAGATCACGGCGATCGTCGGTCCGAACGGGAGCGGCAAGTCGAACATATCGGACGCCATCCTGTGGGTCATGGGCGAGCAGCGCACGAAGACGCTGCGCGGCGGCAAGATGGAGGACGTCATCTTCGGCGGCACGGAAAAGCGCAGCCCCATGGGGTTTGCGCAGGTGTCGCTCATTCTCGATAACAGCACCGGCATCTTCGACACCGAGAACACCGAGGTCATGATCACCCGCCGCTATTACCGCAGCGGCGAGAGCGAATATTCCATCAACCGCGAGCCCTGCCGCCTGCGCGACATCAACGAGCTGCTCATGGACACCGGCCTCGGCCGCGACGGGTACTCGATCATCGGGCAGGGGCGCATTGCAGAGATCGTCTCCGGCAAGAGCAACGAGCGCCGCGAGATCTTTGAGGAGGCGGCCGGCATCTCGCGCTACCGCTACCGCAAGGAGGAGTCGGAGCGCAAGCTTGCCCGTACGGAGGAAAACCTCCTGCGCATCAACGACAAGGTCGATGAGCTGGAGCTGCAGGTCGAGCCCCTGCGCAAGCAGGCCGAGACGGCGAAGAAATATCTGCACCTGCGCGACGAGCTCAAGAGCGCCGAAGTCTCCGTCTGGATGGAGACGCTCGACCGGCTGCACGCGCAGGCCGAGACCGTGAACCACGATTATCAGACCGCGAAGGAAAACCTTGCCGGCGCACAGCGCGAGCTCGAGCAGCTCTATGCGGCGTCGGAGAACATCGCGCAGAAAATGCGCGAGAAGGATCTGGAGTCCGAGCGCACGCGCGAGCAGATCTCCGAGGCGGAGAGCGCCGCCGCCGAGTGCGAGAGCGCCGCGGCTGTGGTACGCACGAACCTGCAAAACAGCGCCGACAGCATCGCGCGCCTGCGCGTGGAGGTGTCCGAGCAGGCGGATCGCGCCAGCGCCCTGCAGGCGCAAATCGATGCGCAGCAGCGCCGTCTGCAGGAAATCGAAGCGGAAAAGGCGCAGCACGCGCAGGAGATCCGATCCGTGCTTGACGAGATCGACCGCAACGCCGCATCCTCCGGCGAGGCCGAGCGCGCGTATACGGAGCTGCTTGCCCGGGAGAGCGCGCAGAGCAGCGCACTGGCCGAGTGCCGCACGCGCATCACGCTCCTGGCCGACAAATCTCAGGAGCTGCTCGATCAGGAAAACGCCATCGTCACCGCCGCTGCGGAGGCGGCCGAGCGTCTAGCCGCGCTCGAGGCGCAGGCGCAGGAAAAGCAGACCGCGCAGCAGCAGGCGCTGTCCGCCTGCGACGCGCTGCGCACGCAGCAGAGAGAAAAAACACAGCATCTTTCCGCCTGTGAGCAGGCGCTGGCAAAGCGGCAGGAGCGGCTGTCCGGGCTGACGGTCGACCTGCGCAGCACCGAATCGCGCATCCGTATGCTCACCGAGATGGAAAAGGACTTTGAGGGCTACAACCGCGCAGTCAAGGCCGTCATGCACGCGGCCGAAAAGGGGACGCTGCGCGGCGTGCGCGGCCCGGTGGCAAACCTCATCAAGACCGGCGACCGCTATGCCCTCGCCATTGAGACGGCGCTCGGCGCGGCGGCGCAGAACATCGTCGTCGAGACGCAGAGCTGCGGCGCGCAGGCCATTGAGCTGCTGCGCCGGCGCGACACCGGCCGTGCGACGTTCCTGCCGCTCGATACCATCCGCCCCATGCATCTCAACAGCGTGCCGGATCAGGAACCGGGCTATGTCGGCGTGGCCGACACGCTCGTCACCTGCGCGGCCGCTTACCGCGATATCGTCAGCAATCTCCTCGGCCGCACCGTCGTCGCCGAGACGATGAAAGACGCCATTGCCATCTCCAGGCGCTATGACCACCGCTACCGCATCGTCACGCTTGACGGGCAGCTCGTCAACGCCGGCGGCTCGCTCACCGGCGGCAGCGCCGCCAAGGGCAGCGGCATCCTGTCGCGCGCCAACGAGCTCAAGCGTCTGCGCGAGACGCTGGATGCGCTTACGCTCGAAAAGCAGCAGTGCGCGCTCGAGCTTGAAGATGCGCAGGCGGCGCTTGATGCGGCGCACGCACAGCTCGACACCGTGCAGGCGCAGCTGGAGCAGGCGGTCGAGACGCTGCACAAGGCGCAGAGCGAGGCGGCACAGGTCGTGCTGCTGCAAAACGCCGCACAGGAGACCATCGCGGGGCAAAACGCGTCCATCGACGCCTGCCGCGCGCAGCAAAAGACGAATCAGGAGCGCATTGCCGCTGCCCGCGCCGATGCGGCCTCGGCGGAGGAAACGCTTGCACAGCTTCGCACCGAACGCGATCAGAGCGAGCTCGGCCGCGGCGCGTTTGACCGCCGCCGGCAGGAGCTGGCCGAACGGCTGGCCGGACTGCGGGCGGAGACGGCGTCGCTCGATGCCGAGCGGGAGACCATCCTGCGCACCACGCAGCAGATCCATGACCTGTTCGAGGAGATGGCCGGCGACCGCAAGGCGCGCCTTGACCAGATCGCGCAGGCGGAGACCGGTACGCAGCAGCTGCAGCAGACGCTGCAAATGCACGAGCGCCGTCTGGCGGAGCTTCGCCAGCGCGCCGAGACGCTGCGCGGTGAGCTCGCTGCGTGCAGCAGCCGCAAGCTGGAGCTGGAGGGACAGCGCACGCGCACCGACCGCGACGCGCAGGCGCGCAACCGCGACCTGCTGGATATGCAGGGGCTCGTGTCGCGCTTTGAGCAGAAAAAGCTCTCGGCCGACATGGAGGAAAAGCAGATCCTCGACAAGCTCTGGGACAATTACGAGCTCAGCCGCACGGCGGCCGAGGCGCTGCGCCAGCCGATCGAGAACATGAGCAAGGCCAGCCGCCGCATCGCCGAGCTGCGCCGCGGCATCGGCGCACTCGGCACGCCGAACCTCGGCGCGATCGACGAATTTACGCGCGTGAACACGCGCTATACCTTCCTCACCGGCCAGCGGGACGATATCCTCAAGGCCAAGCGTGAGCTGACCGGCATCATCGCCGATGTGACGGGGGAGATGGAGGGCATCTTCACCACGCAGTTTCAGGCGATCGATCAGGCGTTCCGCCAGACCTTCCTGGAGCTTTTCGGCGGCGGCAAGGCGGCGCTTGTGCTCGAGGATCCGGAGCACGTGCTCGACAGCGGCATCGAGATCAAGGTGCAGCCGCCCGGTAAGGCGCTCTCAACGCTGAGCCTGATGTCCGGCGGCGAGATGGCGTTCGTGGCCATCGCGCTCTACTTTGCCATTTTGAAGGTGCGTCCGACGCCGTTTTGCGTCATGGACGAGATCGAAGCCGCGCTCGACGAGGCGAACGTCACGCGCTACGTGCAGTATATGCGCCGCCTTGCCAAGAGCACGCAGTTTCTCGTCATCACGCACCGCCGCGGCACCATGGAGGAGGCCGACCATCTGTTCGGCGTGACCATGCAGGAAAAAGGCGTGTCGCGCATCATCGAGCTCTCGCTGGATGAAGCGGCTAAAACCATATCGTAACGGAGAAGATAGTCTATGGGATTTTTTGATAAGATCAAACAGGGTCTGACCAAGACCAAGACAAAAATGGACGCCCAGCTGACCGGCATCTTTGCCGCCTATGCGCCGGGCGATGAGGAGTTTTTCGAGGATCTTGAGGAGACGCTCATCCTTGCCGACACCGGTGTTGAGACGACGACCAAGGCCATCGCCCAGCTGCGCAAGGCCATCGAGCTCAAAAAGCTGACCACCGGCGCGGAGGTGAAAAAGGAGTTCGTGCAGATCCTCACGCGCATCCTCAAGGTGCAGGACACCATGCTCCTGCTCACGACGCAGCCGTCGGTCGTGCTCGTCGTCGGCGTCAACGGCGTCGGCAAGACGACGACGATCGGCAAGCTCGCTTCCCAGCTCAAGAAGGAGGGCAACCGCGTGCTCCTGTCCGCCGCGGACACGTTCCGCGCGGCGGCCGCCGACCAGCTCACCGTCTGGGCGCAGCGCGCCGGCGTGGAGATCGTCAAGCACGAGGAGGGCTCTGACCCCGCCGCCGTGGTGTTCGACTCCATTCAGGCGGCAAAGGCGCGCGGCGTGGATGTCGTCATCATCGACACCGCCGGCCGTCTGCACAACAAGGCAAACCTCATGAACGAGCTCAATAAGATCACCCGCGTCATCCGCCGCGAGCTGCCGGAGGCGGACATTGAAACACTCATGGTGCTCGATGCCACGACCGGTCAGAACGGTCTCATTCAGGCCAAGCAGTTTCTTGACACGGCGGATCTCACCGGCATCGTGCTCACGAAGCTCGACGGCACGGCCAAGGGCGGAATCGTCTTTGCGATCGCAAACGACCTGCAGCTTCCGGTGAAATATGTCGGCGTCGGTGAGCAGATCGACGACCTGCTGGAGTTCCAGCCTGCGG